>Ga0214166_1000076_pt1 | contig 49882 bp, 47 predicted proteins | sample TroBogepilimnion_27_FD_153005 | JGI IMG/M metagenome (GOLD analysis project Ga0214166, IMG submission 153005) | Freshwater microbial communities from Trout Bog Lake, WI - Practice 18AUG2009 epilimnion v3 | ecosystem: Environmental > Aquatic > Freshwater > Lake > Epilimnion/Euphotic zone ...
TACAGCATACAAGTACGCTCTAGAAGTATTTAGCGTAGTTTCTCCACGAATCCATCCTGCGTGGATAGTCATTTATACTCCAAATCTTGATCGTGTTGCGTTAAAATTGTTTTGTATTTCTAACGGTGCTAGAGCACGATTGTAAACTAATACTATAGCAATATTACCTGACAAAGTCTCACTGCCATTAGTGTTAGTTGCTCCGATCTGTAAGAAACCGTCACTAACATCAAGCCCGCTGGCGGATTGTGATCCTTTCAGTTGACCATTTACCCAAATGCTACGAGTGGCGCCGTCCCATTGCGCCGCTACATTCACCCATTGGGTATAATCCCCTAGTGACACATATTGAGCAAAATCGTTTCCCCACCAGTAGTTATCAAAACCAAGAGGAGAATTTATAGTTCTAAGAGCGTTTACCGCGGAGGGATTACCAAAGGCGCTACCTATGCTTACAATACCACCGTTACCGGGCCAAGCACCGCTGGGCCACTGTACCCAAGCACTAAAATGATAGGGCATATTAGCCCTGGGCAAATTTGTGGTACTGGTTCTGTTAAAATAACCGCCACTCGACAGAGTAAAATAGCCGCCTTCTCCAATGTAGGTAATAGCACCGGGATTGGTCATAGTTACATCATTGCCATTTGGACTTAGATCATGCCACACGGTTTGACCATCTGTAAAACTTGTGCTATTGGCCGCATCAAGATATAACTGTAGGCTGTTATGATTGATGGCAGTACTTCTATTGCTACCATCAATCGTTACTCCGTTGCTAAGAGTAACACCGTTTTGGATATATATGTTTACCGCTGACATATTACAGCAATCTCTCTACAGTGATAGCACCATATGTAATGCCAAAATCATTTGGGTTAACTGAGCCCATGAATGTTGCTCTAAATATTCTACCAGTGTCGATACATTGTATACGAACCGTGACATAATCGCCTGGTTGTAGCACAGATGATAATATAACGCTACCACCTGTGTTGTTTACCTGGATTGGTGTTGTACCACTTGAACCGGCTGTGGGATTTGGACTACTACTTGCGGCCAGCCAAGCATCATAACTCCAAATACTGTTATAAAGGGGATTGCCACCGTTTGACGAATAACTCTGTATAGTAGGATGACCAGTTGTAGGATCAAAATAGAATTGATAATCTAAGTTAGCGATTCCACCACTGCTTGGATAAGTTGTTCCCCAAGGACTTTGTGATACTCCTTGTAGTTCAAACGCTGTTAACTGGTTTGTAGCATCTGGGAATTGAATAGAACCAGAATTAAATGTCCAACTACTGCTGTTGCTTGTAAGAACGATTCCGCTGGTATTAACACTTACAGATGCTTGGCTTAGATAGTTCAATGTTATATAACCATAACTGTTTACATTACAGATTATGTCAATACCAGCACCGCCGTTGCCAATCTGTCCTTGACCGTTTGGTAAATTTATTATACCAGGAACTGATACACTACCATCTGTAGCGAATGTTGTGGTATAGTCACCTGCCGCTATGAAGACATTGTTAGGTCCGCTAGGGCCTCGAATAGGCCCTGGAACTGTTAGTGTGGCATCTGTGCCAAAGCCCCAAGTGTTGCTATTAGATACTAACTGTAGTCCATTAGTTCCACCACTTATTTGTCCGGCGCCACTGGCAGTTATAGGAACCATTAAAATACCAGTAGTATCAAATGTCCAAGTTAATTCAGTACCACCGCCTACCGCTGATCCAAGTTGAATAGGGCCATAAGTGTTACCAATTTGAACTGCTCCAGTTCCAGCATTAGCAGGTAATACGATACCTGCTGTAGCACCTACAACTCCTGCATTACTAATAACAATGCCATTAGTGCTTTGTATAGCACCCGGAACTACTAGATTACCGTCAGTGCCAAATCCCCAAGTGTGTGTTGTAGAGCCGTCACTGCTGTTAATAGTAACAGTACTAGGTGCTGTAATAAAACCATTTAATGGTAGTGTTAATCCACCGTCGGGCTTGAACTGCCAAGATTGCTGAGATGTATAAACAGTACTGGTTGTGTAGTCATATTCAAAAGTACCATTATAGCCTAGACTAATACCTGCACTGGCCACACTGACATCTGTAGCAACTGTCAATGTGCCTGCGGATATTGTTGGTGAGAATCCTGTTGTAACTGTGACAGTAGCAGTTATAGCGGCCCAAGTACTCGTAGTTGAGTGGATGGGCAACATGTTGGGAATACCAATGTTACCAAAGGAAACGGGAGTACCATCTGCTGGCACCTGCAAGACATATGGATAATAGTTACTCTCATAACCACTTATAACACCCAGCGCGATCATGCCATTGTGATAACTGGTATTGTTGCCTAGGTCTGCAAAACTATTTTGGAACGCCTCTGCTCCAAGGCCGCCTGGCGAAGTTAGAGCATTAGCAGGGGTTTCAAACCAATACTGCCAACGCTCTGTGCCGTCAGGAGCAAAACTGCCCAGGCTGGTCACTGGTAATCCACTTTGACTTGGATCTGATGTAAATCCGCTGACATAGACATTGTCGTGTTCATCTACTACTAGGCTGGTTGCGACATCTATACATCCATTACCTTGGCCGATTTGACGGGCCCATAATAGAGTCAAGTTAGTGTCAATTTTAGCAAGGAATCCTGCGGTAACAGAACTGGCGGTGCTGACTGCTCCACTAACATACAAATGTCCTTGCGAGTCATATATAGCATCACAGACCTCACAGACACCTGCGCCAATATTGACTGTGAACTCTGCGCCGTTGACATAGTTACCGTTACTGTTTACTATGCCCACAAAACCAAGGTTGGCCCCTTGACTACTTCCGCTGACAGCGATGTTGCCCGAATTAGGATCTATGGCTAGACCGGTATCGATGTCATTAGAACCTGGGTCTGGTAACTGCTTCTGCCACATGACCGAACCTGTGGTAGAATTGATCTTCATCAGGTACATGTTATTAGAACCTGCGTTGTTGTAGACGCCGTTGACGACAAGATTACCATCTGGGCCTATCAGCGCATTGAATCCCGCATCGCCAGCATCAGTTAGGTCAGTGGCCCATACTAGGCTACCATCAGTGCCAAGTAGTTTAACCACAGTGGTTGTGGTAGTGGCTAGGTCAACGAGATTGATGTAGATGTTATTGCCGGAGTCCACTGCCAAACCAAAGGTAGCGGGGGCTATAGGACCAGTTATCTGTTGACTCCAAAGTACAGCACCTTCTGGGCTATACTTGACCACCATTGAAGTTTGAGTAGTAATGGTGATGGTACTTGTTTGATTAGTGCCAGTGTTGGCATCTGTTAGTGTGGCAATAACATTGCCTGCTTGGTCATGCTGTACATCCTGTACTATGAAAGGACTGTTAGAATTATTAAACTGGCTGGCTAGGAAGTTGCTCCATGCTGTTCTAGCAACGCCCGATGTAACTGTAGCGGTTGAACCTGCTGAGATAGTACCCGGAATAGACAGTACACCAGTATTGTCAAATGTCCAAAGGTAAGTGGAAGTTGTCGCGGTGTTATAACTTTGTACTCTAACAGAGCCAATGGTACGATTATAATCCTGTATACCTTCCACTCCACCTGTGGCATCTGTATTGCCCACGAATATGGCCGCGGCTGTATTATAAGCGCCGCTGTTGCCCGCATCATTTAATGAAGTATAGTCAACGATCTGTACACCAGCACCACCAAGTAGCATAGGCAGTCCTGGACTGACGAAGAAAGTGGTTGTAAAATCAGACACTTCATAATAGCCCGAACCTAGATATGCGCCTTGCTGATCGCCCAGGGTATTCTGATCAAATACGATAGAAGTTCCGGGACTGATACCAACACTACCATTAGTCACGGTAAGGTGTGTGGTACCTGAAGTCAATTGATACCCTGGGTGTGTGTCAGTGATGATAGTATTCCAAATAATAGGTTGTACAGGATCTAAAGTCACTGTTACTGTAAATGTTGTTCCTGAATTTATCTGTCCAGGATCTCCGCTGACGAAGGGAATCTGTATGTAAAAATGTGAACGATCAATTCCATAATTGATTCCTCGTGTGTCTGGATTTCTAACTCCATCAAACGCAGGACTTTCTATAGTGATTGATCCGCCAACATTACCTACTGCTATATCAAATAGTGTTTGGGCCAGTGTAGGATCGCTGGCTGTGGCAAAAGAGAATCCCAAGTTACCATTTATATCTTGACCGTTTAGTATAGTTTGATCAGTTACCAATGAATGGGTTGATGTAGTCTGCACTTGATGTACATAGGATGCTGTAGCCAGATACAGGGCATTGGTCTGAGTGCTGTAGGCTAGAGCACCTTGAGTATCACCTGCGGCACCAGTTAGGCCTGCGATACCACGGAACTGTACTTGAGCCGATGTAGTCTGTATAGATGAATCTGGGAATTGGAGTGTGCCATTAAAACTAAAATACCATCCATGACTTACAGGAGCGGCTGGGTTGGTTAGGTCGACTGTTTCTAGACTTATGCCTTCGGTGCTGTTGATATGGAATCCCATACCTGCTTGTATATATGATCCGCCATTTTGCTCACCAAAGATAACTCGCTGTCCATTAGGAACTATGGTACTGCCGTCTGCCATGAACTTCCAGATGTTGCCGTTACTGTTTAGTTGTAGTTGTGTGATTAGAGTCACAGTACCACCGCTGGTATATGCTGACCATGAAGTGCTGTTTACTGGCGACGCGAAATCTTCGTTATAGTGTAGTTCTACCTGATTAGGATCAGAAGCCTGGTAGTACCAAGTGCTGTTGACATCATTAGGCGTATCGACTCCTGAAATTGTTATTTGCCCTTGTTCAGGATAGACAAATTCATTAGCGGCAAAAGTTACAAATGTTTGTGTGCCTGTAGTAATGCCAGTTACTGTAGTAGACCAAGTCTTCTCTAGCAGTTGTGAACCTAGCGGTAATGTCAGTGCGCCGCTGGTATTCAGGCTTACTACTGCGGTGCCCGATGTTAGTTGAAATACTGGACCACCTGATCCACCTGTGGCATCTGCCCAAGCCGCTCCGCCATTACTTTGACGTGTTAGTACTTGTCCTGTAGAACCTGTGCTACCATCTACACCTTTCAAATAACCTTGTAGGTGTAGGCTTTCCATAGTTAAGTAGCCATCTGTACCAAATGTCCAACCGTGAGCAGTTGAATCATTATATGTATAAATTTCAACATCTTTGTTGCCAGCCGCATCTATAATAAACCCACCGGGGTCACTATAACCAAGAACAGTACCTTGTGGAACTGTTAAATTGCCACTTGTATCAAATGTCCAATGCTTTGTGGGTGCGTCGTTACCAAATCCTGCATCAATAACAGTATTCTGACTGCCAACAATGTAAGTATTTCCTGTAGTACTAAATGATATACTGCCGCCGCCGTCAACACCTGCACCAAAAGAAGTTACCTGCGTATCCGGATTAGTTCCAATAGCAACTTCACCAACTGGAAATTTTAGAATACCATTTGCGCCAAAGTGCCATTCGTACTCATTGTTCTCATAGTCAGTGTATAAGTAGATCCCACCCGACTGAAGGTCAATGTAACTATTACCATCGCTGTTAGCTAACCCTAAACTACCACTATTAGATTTAATAAAGCTATTATCTGGAAGATAAAGTGTATTACTAGAGTCTAATCTAACTACTGATGTGCTGGATGTTAGTCTATCAGTGGCACCGCCGCCACCCGTGACGACAGGAGCGCCACTGGCGTATACGATAGTAGCACCATCGGGAATAACAAGATTACCTGTAGGATCAACTTGAACAGTATGTCCTGCATTTGTGATAGAATTGGTACCTGCTGGCTGTGCTACAGCGTGTCCTACCCACTTGACACCATCGAATATATAGGTAACGTCATTATCACCGGTGTATTGATCGCCTGACTGTAACGGGTCGCCGTTTTGTCTTGTGTTTGGAAAGTTTAATTGTGCCATCTTAGTTGATCCTGTTTGTCATATTTAATTAAAGTCCAAGTATTGCGTTCTTGAACTCTGTGAAATTGGTGCATGTTGTGATGATTGATTGTAGCGTTGCTTTGCTAATATACGATGATGCTGTAAACGCTGTTGTCTGAACTGTAGTATCTGGGAATGTTAGCGTACCGTCACTGCCAAAGGTCCATACTGTTGTTAATCCGTTATTGCCAGTGTTTCCTTTACCCTTTAATGCTATACTGAAATTAGCACTATAGGCATTATCATCTACGGCCTGTAGTCTAGCACCAGGTAAACCGTTACCTTGATCAACATAGGTAAAGTAATCAATAGCACTACCAGTACCTGCGTTGCCCGCGGTATTGATCAAGTTTAATTGTGTTTTAACTTGACCTACTGGCCCTGTATTGTTTAGATTCAAAGGAGCCGGAGTTACGAGGCCTATAGTGTTGCCGCCACCATAGATTGGACCAGGAGCTGTAAAAGAACCATCTGCGCCAAAGGTCCAATTATTATAGGTGTAAGCACCTGCTGGGTTGCCGGATCCGAGACCAAATTGTACATCAGGATCCCATGTGGCCGATGGATTAGTTAACGTTCCTGTGTTTACATACACAGGATGCCCAAAGTTTGGATTATTGAGTTGCCAGCCGCTATCGTATGTGATAGAAGAATCACTACTTGGATTATAGTTAGCAGGTGCCCACTTAGGTGGTGTTATGCCATTTAATCTCGTATATGTACCAGGGGCGCCTCCCCAAACACCACCAGTGTCTGTGATAGTTATAGTAACAGGAGCACCTTGTATAGATACAGAATCACCAGTTAAACTTCCAGGTAGTGTTAAGGTACCATCTGTGTTAAATTGCCAAACTTTTTGAGGGGTTCCTGCTTCAATATAAACACCGGCTAGACTGTTTATTAATCCTAGGGCTTGAGTGTTTGTATTTGGTATAAAGATATTACTGCTTGTTGTACCAATGTTGACAGCACCACCAATTTTAGTTCCAGGATATGCTGTGGTTTGGTGTGTATTGTCTGGGAATGTTAGACTACCATCTGCGCCAAAGTTGTATACTGCACCGTTGGCATTAAACCATAGATCGGCTGTAGTTTGTAGTACACCCTTGCCGTTGCTTGCTGGGTCAAAGTTGATTGTGCCGTCAACACCTAGTGTAAAGTGATAACTGCCATTGACCAGAGTTGATGTAGTTGCAGAAGCTGTTGATACAGGGCTTGCGTCAACCCATGAACTATCAAAATAGACATAACTACGGCCGCCTACTGTGTCATACCATAGGGTACTTGTAGTACCGGTTGGCTGTGAGTCTGATTGTATGATATTGACCGCAGTTTTCTGACTGCTAAGGTCTGGGAATATCAATGCGCCATTAGTTCCTAAAACAAAACTCTTGTCATTAGCTGTTAATTTAATAGCACCCGACGATTTAACAGTTGAAGGATATGCTGGCGGTGGGCTGACTGCTAGATTAGCCGTCCATCCCGCTAGATTTTGAGTTACGTTGTTAAGAGTAATTGTGAAACTATAACCAGGAATGCCATGATCGGCTTCTGTGAAAGTATAGGAATCGCCACTCTGATATCCAGGATTGTTAAATCTAACAAGACTATTATCAATCTGTGTTTCTACAGTCCCGTCTTGTCCTACTACAAAGTGTACTTCATAATCCCAGGCAGGTGCTCCTGCATCTCCGCTATGGCGAACTGGAAGCAGAAGCGCAGTGAATGTTTTAGGTAATAGTAGAGGAGTGTTTAATGTACCGCTCGAATCTAGACTTACAATCTGTGTGCTTGATGTTAGTTCCCAACCATTACCAGTACCTCCGCCGCCCTGTACAGCTTGGAAACTGAGTGTTCCACTACCATCACTGTATAGATATCCTGTAGCAGTTGTATTAAACCATGCAGGTTTATTAACGATATCTAACCAATTACCACTTGTTGCTACTGCGGCTAATTGAGGTGCGTTTGTGATTATGCTATAATCTACAGAAGTAAGATATCCTCTATCATTTGTGAATGCACTAATGTTTGTAGGTACTGTTGGTATTGTTGGTTTACCGCTAAGATCCTGATAAAGTCCACTAAATGCTACTGTAGCAAAATTTGGTTTACCAGTTATATCAGTCCATCCTGGTGTTGAAGCCACCGCGGCTTTAATCGAACTTAACGAAACTTTGTAATTGGTGCCGCTTGATACAGCCGGAAATATAGTATCACTTGGTAGGTTTGTTAATTGTGCTAATTGACTAAATTTTATTGATGACATTTTAAGATCCAGATGTAATTGACCAAGGGTACGGACTGTTAAATGGTTGGTATAACTGTCTGTTTACTGCGCCTTGCATAGCGGCAAACTGAACATATCCAGCACCGCCATAATAACTTTCGTTTAGTGTATTTAATAGAGCATTGTCGTGAATCCATTGCGTGGCTTGCCATTGTCTATACCATGGACGACTCTCTAATAGACACGCAACAACTCCAGTGACTTGTGGACATGCTTGACTGGTTCCATCGATCTTGTTTAGATAGAATGTAGCAGTAGTTGACGTAGAAATATTTCCGCTTCTTGCATCTACCACAGCAGGAGTAATGTATGGAGTATTAGTATATGCACCCATAATTCCTGCACCCGGAGCAAATACATCTATTCTAGGACCAGTGTTTGAAAAACTTATCTTATGTTCTGGTAATGCATAGCTGGTAGCACCTACACAGATAACACCTGTTGCCGCGCCAGGAGTAGTTCCTTGATGATAATAATATTTGCTGTAACTGTTATCAATCCAGTAGTTGTTGTAATCAACACCACCTGGTACATCGCACTTCATTGCTTGATTACCTGCGGCCGCTGTAAAAATAATACCAGCATTTTGACAAGCTAATATTTCTGCTTCGATAGCTGTTATACGTAGTCCAAAAGTTGTGGTTGATGTGTTTAGCGCAGGAACACTACCGTCCGAACTTACTTGACCGTAAGTGGCATTCGGAGTTACTGCAGGATACATTGTACCTTGCCAGAATGTTCCTGTCATGTTTGCGTATTGTGCGTTATATCCCCAACTGTTAGAACATACTGTAGGACGCTTATAACCTGTGCTTGTTGTTGGTTTAGCATTATGCCATAGCAACATGGTCTGCATAGCAGATATAGGATCTGTATAAGTTGATAGTGTAGGATCAATAATATTAAAAGAATATATATTAGATGCACGGGCCCAACCCTGTGTATTACCACAAGCTATACTGGCAACATTGCTACCGTGACCGTCATTGTCCCCTACCCAAGAAGTAACACCTGTTCCTGGAATAACACCATATGTAGACCAGTTGACTTCTACTACTCTAGTACCACCAGTCCCGTCGGCGTTAACAGCGAACTCAGGATGATATTTGATAATACCTGTATCCATAAACACAACGTCAACACCGTTGCCGTCTAAGTTCCAAGTAAATGCCGCTATAGTACTTGTATTCACACCAAATGGTTCTGCACGATTGATAGATCTATAAAGACCCCAGTTAACATCTGTGTTGGTATTAGCATAACCTGGTTTAGTGAAATTAGCAGTAGTTAAGGAAGTAGGTTGCGGTAAGTAACCTAGATCTGCAGGATCTCTATGTACATCCCATATTCTAGGATCTGCCTTTAGAACTTCTGCTTCTTCTGGTTCTAGATAGTAAACGCCATTGTATTGGCTATGCCACATTGGATTTTGGCAAACGATTGGTCTATCAGGAACAAATTCTGTTCCTGTAGGCGCAGTTAGATCCTGGTGAACGCTAGGCTTGTGATTAGGATCTTGGACAACAACATAATATCTATACTGCATCTTATAGTCCACGTAAGAACGTTGCTTGGAAGAACGTAGCAGTTGAACTTATTGGTAATGTCATCGCCGCTCCAGTTGACTGGAAGAACCATATTTCAATATAGTCAGTACTTCCGTTACATTGTACGATACCACCCGCTGTACATATAACTCCGCTGGCGTTATTACCAAATTTGTTACCGCTCTTATATGCTCCACCATTCTTATAAATCGAAGCACCTACTAGACCAGTACCACTGGCCGCAGGTTGAACACTTGCACTAACTTGATAGAAACCTGCAACTTGTGGAGTAAATCTAAAGTTAGATGTGTTGTCATAATAGTTGCCGGTATCATATTCTTTAGCTTGGAATGTTACTTTTGTTGGAGTACCAGATGCTATACCAGACTGTGCTACTGATAATGTTGCACTCATAATAGGACCATATCCAACTGGAACTGGAGTTGTACCTGTAGCTGTAGTAATATAGAAGCTTGTTGCACTGACTCTACCACCAACACCAACACCTCCGTTCTGTACTATTAACGCACCAGTAGCAGTTGTTGATGAAGCAGTTGCGTTGTTGATATTCAATGCATTGGTAATAATACCGCCATTGAAGATAGTTGATGTTGTAAGTTGGATACCGTTAACATAAACGTTACCACCTACGTTTAAATCTTTAGCTACTGACAAACCACCAGTAGTTGCCATAGCACCATTGTTAAGTGAACCAATACTTGTACTTGTTGAATTAGTACCATTGCTAACTTGGAAAGCACCGGTGATAGTTCCACCGTTAAACACGCTTGATGTTGATAGTGTTGTTCCGTTAAGAGTCAAACTACCTTGGATGTTCAATGCGCCAGTTAAACCTAATCCACCGACAACAACCAAACCGCCTGAGCTTGTACCTGTTGATACAGTACCTGTTGTTAAGATTGATACAGGAACTGTTGCTACAGCACCTCGGCGTGTTGTTGAATCTAAGTTACTGGTTACGTTAATTGTAACTGTACCTGTCGCACTAACCGCAGAAGTTCCGTTCTGTAATAGTGCAGTATCAATACCAGCGGAGATAGCTTGTACACCAGTATTCTTGATGTCATAGGCCATAGACGTAGCAGTATTGCTTGATGTAGTAATACCAATACCAATGTCTGGAATTAATATAATTTCTGTTAGAACACGACGACCTCTATCAAACAAACCAACATTTGTTGCTGTAGAAGTTAGTGTGCTGTCTGCGCCTGCATTGATGATCTGTCCAACGTTCATACTACCAGCGATACCAACGCTACCATCAACAACAAGAGCACCTGTTGATGTGCCAGTTGTACCTGCTAGAGAAGTAAGGTGAACAATGTTAGTTGTTGAATTACCACGTTGAGTAATTGTCTGTAGTGTGCTGGTGTTCCAAATAGCGTATACACCAGATGAAACTGTAGATACCGCAGTATCAGTGCCTGCTTGTAATCCTGTTAGAGGAGTACCTAAGTTTGCTGATGTAACGACTGGACTTCCGTTTACATACAAGTTAGTTCCAACCCACAAGCTCTTAGCAATGCCCATACCACCTGCAACAATAACTGCTCCTGAATTAGTTGAGTTAGTTGCATCTTGCGTTGCATAGAATGTAGCTGTGTTGAACTGTGTTAGCTGTCCTTTGTTATCCCATTGTGCATACAAGTTACCTGCACCATCACTCAAGCTAACATAGTTGCTAAGTGTTTGTATTGCAGATCCATTGTATCCGCCAATGATAACCTGATAGCTGGCTGTTGTTAAGTTAGAACCAGCACCATAACCAATAATAGTGTTGTATGAACCAGTATTGTTTTGATGTGTATTGTTACCTACTACAGTATTGTATGAACCGGGACGTACTGTACCGTTTTGGATATTGTAACCAATCAATACGTTGTTGCTTTGTGCGATAATACTTTGTTGGTTCTGATAACCACCTAATAGTGTGTTGTAGCTACTTGCTCCCACACCTGTATAAGTTGCTTGTCCAAATGCGGCATTGTATGTTCCTGAAACAACTCCAAGACCTGCACCAATACCAACAAATGTGTTATTGCCACCGCTGACTAATGTTGTACCTGCGTTAAAACCAAAGCCTGTGTTTTGATTAGCGTTAGCATTGATAAGTGCGTTGTAGCCAACTGCTGTTAGATACTGGGCACCTGAGTTGTTTTGTAATGCTCCTGCACCAATAGCGATGTTGTACGGCTGTGCAGATCCACCAGCACCAATCAATACTCCGTTGATAATACTTGGCTCGCCTGTGATAATGTTCTTGCCTATACCAATACCGCCAACAACTTCGATAGCGGCGCTTGATGTTGATGTCGCTGGAGTATTTGTGTTTACATAGAATGTGGTATTTGTAATAACCATTCCAGCGGCATTTAAATTCAAATCATTTGCGCTGGTAATAACTGTAACCTGTGTTCCGGTAGTATAAATGTTAGTTGCTGAAATAACTCCAGCTACTGCCAAGTTACCTGTGATAGTAAAGTTACCATTAACACCTAAACTCAATACACCTGTTGGATCTACGCTCAATCCATAACCAGGACGGACAACACCGTTAGTAGTTGTAGTAGCGGCAGGAATACCTGCTGGGTTAACGTCAATAGTACCATCGCCTGCGGCGGCAATTGAGTTACCAATCTTAACACCACCAATCAAGAATTTTGTTGCTGTAGTTAAAACTTGACTCGGAACACTAACAGTACCTGTCTTGTCAATCTGTAGACCGTAACCAATAATGATACCACCTAGTGTTGCTGTAGTAGCTGTGTTAAGACTAAATGCGGCCGCTGAACTTAGTGTGCCATCACCTGTGATGCTTAGGCCTGTACCAATCTTGATACCACCTAATGTGCTGGTAGTTGCTGTAGTTAATGCTTGTGCCTGGCTACTTAAAATACCGTTCTGGTCGATCTGTAATCCGCTACCAATAATAACACCACCAATACTTGATGTGCTGGCTGGTAGTAATTGGAATGATAGTGTGTTGTTAACTGCGATAGTAACTGACTTAGTACCTGGGTTCGTAGTAAGTGTAACGTTGTTACCTGCAACAAAGTTTAAACTGTCTGTACCGCTGGTAGCACTGATCAAGCCCTGTCCTGGAACAGCGACCTTACCAAATGCTTTTGAACTTGCGTTGTCGACATATCCTTTAGTTGCCGCATCAGTTGAACCAACTGGTGCAGATAAGTTTGTAATACGTTTACCAGTAACGCTGATGTTGCCTGCAGGAGCTAGGATCAAATCGCCAGCTAGGGTTATAATGTTAGTAAGTGTTGCGTAACCTGTTTGGATACCACCTGAAGTTAATACTCCAGGAATAGTTAAACTGCCGCCATCATATGTAATGTTGGTTCCGGTAACTGTTGCTGTATTGAAATAGATAGCAATAGTGCCTGTAGTACCTTTTCCAACGTTACCACTGCCACCTCCACCTCCGCCAGTGGAGTCAATGGTAATATTGTTAGTAACAGGATCTGCTGTAAGTGTAATATTGTTACCAGCAATCAAGTTGAAACTGCTCATGCCAGTCATGGCCATGATCTGCGTATTACCAACGTTAATGGTACTGAACGCAGGGCCCATATCTACTGTGCCGTCTTGTGTGATTGTTAAGTTTGGTCCAATCTTAACACCGCCTAATGAATTTGCAGTTGCAATAGCTACAGGAAAGGTTGATGGCAATCCTTGTATATCGGTATACGCACCAGAATATGCAAGACTACTTAATCCAGCAGTAGCATAAGTTTTAATATCACCAATAGATATTTTGTTAGTACCTCCAGTAGATGTATTAACAATAGGTAACGTATCACCCGGTTTGATATTAATCTGACTCAGTGCTGGAAGTTGCGAAATTTTAATTCCCATATTTTTATCCTAAAATTCTATTACCATGTTCCTGGAGCATCGCTATTACCGATTGGTATTCTTACCCAGCTATTATGTGCTACACACAAGTAGAAATATGATGCATCATATGCTACGTTACCTGGTTGACCATTATCAGTGCTTGATGCTATTGTTTGAGGACCAAGACTATTAATCTGTCCTCCTGTTGTTCCTGCTGTGGCGCTTAATACTCCGCTTCCATCGATGGCTAAACCGTTACCAACGATAATACCGCCGACACTTACGTCAGTTGCAGTAGTAATGACTGCGGCTGTTGTTTGTACACTTCCGTCCCAGAAAGTTATACCACCTGTGCCACTAACTGTTAAATTACCTGATAGAGTTAAGTTACCGTTTTTCTTTAATAATAATTTGCTTGACCAACCTGTAGTTGCGATAGGACTGTTATATAAACCTGCATCAAATAGGTTTGAACCAGCATTACTATCTCCAACAATACGCAAGCTGAAGTTAGTTGCATCTGTAGCAAGACCTGCGTTCAAGTATTGGTTAGTTCTTAAAACTAGAGCATTGTTACCAACAGTATGAACGATAGTATTTGCTACTTTTATGTTGCCACTGGTTGGAGATAGAATCAAATCTTCATTTGGGTTAAGCGTACCAATAGTGTTTAAATTGAATGTAATGTCTTGGATACCATTAGCTGTATTTGTGCTAACCGTTCCGTCACCGGATATAGATAGGCCAACACCGATTTTGATCAATCCTAATGTGCTGGTAGTTGCTGTAGAAACAGAACGTGTGTCAATGCTGATGGTACCGTCACTACTGGTAAGGATACCTGCTCCGATCTTAACTACACCTAAAGATACATTAGTTGCTGTAACTGTTGCGCTGAATACTGAGCTTTGTGTTATTTGTCCGTGTAGGTCGCTATAATTTATTACAACATCGCCTGTGCGGCCTGCAACACTGGTTACTTCAGATACTAGGCCATCTATCTTATCCCAATTAGTTCCGTTGAATAATGCTAGATCGCCTACGTTCCAAACTGCAATACCATCCAAGTTAGTTGTACCTGCAAAGTTAACTTTATAGTAAGTTCCTTTAGTACCTGTGCTGGCGGCTAATGTAGGAGTATTTGTATTTGCGTTCCAAGTACCATGATAGTTCAACGCACCCAAAACATTGTCAGCTATCTGTGTTAACGGTATGTGACCTGATGAGTCTAGTGTAGCGATACCGTTTGGTATGCCTAAGTCAAATGCATTTGCAGGAGTGTATCCTAATGCTGTTGTTACATCACCGCTGGTTAGAGTGATTGGACCAGTGCGTCCATCAAACATTGTAACACCTGCATTGGACAGCACACCATATTGGTTGATTGATAATCCATTGCCTATACGAACACCACCGACAACTACGTTAGTTGCAGTAGGTAATATGTAAGCCGACGCGGCACTAATAGTACCGTCTTGGGTGATATTGATACCAGATCCAATCTTAACACCACCGATAATATTATTTGTAGCAGTTGTTAAACTGGCGCTAATAATATGTGTTGAAGTGTTATAAAAGTATTGTATTCCGTAATCGCCCACATTGGCTGTAAATGCTGGAGCTACCGCATCTATAATTGCATTAGTATTAAATCCGGAAGTTGCTCCAAGTATTTGGAAGTTTTGGTTTACTTTCCAAAACGCTGTACGTAGGCTGTCTCCGTCGCCCTTATTAGCAGATGTTCCAGTGTTAATTACGAGTATTGTTGCTGTTGTCATTTATTTTAATCCTGCTAATCGTTTCATCGTTTCTAAATCCTGTTGCTCAACTGTTAGCTCTACAGTTTCCGCTATAGTTTCTGTTTGTAAATCTACTTTGCCGCCTGTCTGCATTGGTAAATCTAATACAAAACTACGTAAAAAGCTCATACTGCGGTCTACAGTAGGCTGAGGAATGGGTACTGAGCGATGTTCTTTTATCGCTTTGGCGTCTGTAGCTATCTCTTGTAAAATGGTCTTTTGGCGGTTCATACATGGTATTTATTGGTTTGAGCTCTTGATTAAACCATTGTGATCTGTTATAATAGTGCATGTTTTAACCCACAATAAATAGTGTTATCATGGATACCCTAGTTTTAAATACTGACGGAAGCCCAGTATCGGTGCTTCCACTTAGCGCAATTAATTGGCAAGAAGCCATCAAATACATAGTCTTAGACAAGGCTCATGTATTGGAATGGCACGACGATTGGATCGTGAGATCCGCTCGTTGGGAAACTCGTGTTCCTGCCGTAATTATGGTTAAGGAGTACATGAAGAAGAAATCCGGCATTCGTTATTCAAAACAGAATGTGTTTCTTCGCGACGGGTATAAGTGTCAATACTGCGGTGTGGACGTAAACCGCCGTACTGCTACTCTAGACCATTTGATCCCTGTTTCTAAGGGCGGTAAGAGTGTGTGGGAAAATTCTGTATGTGCTTGCGGAAAGTGTAACAGCCTTAAGGGCAACAAATCTGGATACAAGCCAAAGAAGATGCCTCACAAGCCTAGCTATTACGAATTAGTCGAAAAGCGCAAACTCTTCGACTTTCACGTTGCTCACCCTAGCTGGGGTCCTTACTTAGGTTTAGACTCTTAATCCAATCAGGAAGTAGCGTTGTAGCTGACCATCCAAGTAATTGTTTTGCTTGGGTGGTATCCGCACGAGTTTCTTTAGCATAGCCTAATAGTTCTTGCTCTGTAAGGATTGGACAGTTGAACAAAGGTGCAATTTCAGCCAGGCTCCAGCTTTGTCCTGTACCTAGATCTATAGTAGTATATGGTGGGGCTTTTTTCACCGCTAGGATCAGCGCACGGGCGATATCATCAACGTGTACAAAATCTCTACGCTGTTCCCCATTTCCTCTCAATAGGATAGGTTTTCCATTTAGCGCAGAATGTAACCAGTTACCGATAACTAATCCTGCATCTCCGTAAGGAGCGTCTTCACTGTAGCAAGTAAAGATCCTACAGATAGTATATTTTAATCCCAAAGAACGACTGTAGGTTTCTATGATCTGTTCGCCAGCTTGTTTGGTCCAACTGTAGGGATTAAGCGGACCATTACCATCACCGTACACTGAACTAGAACTGGCAAATACTAGATGGGCTCCAAAAGTAGCACACATCTGAGCAACATATTCAGTTAATTCAACATTGTCTTTTAGGTACAAAGGTATAGATCCCCAGCTGAGAGGAATCCTTGGACGACCAGCAAGATGTATTACAGCATCTGCATCTGCGAGCGCATATTGGAACTCTCGACGGCCTTCAGGACTATTAAGATCATAGTTCGATCTGCGATCAAACCCGTAGTATCCTATACCTTCAGCATCTAACTGTGCGCAAACATGACGGCCAATCCAGCCATCGCTACCTGTTACTATTATATTCATTGTCTGTATACTATCCTGCCTTTAGTCAGGTCATATGTACTCATTTCTACTTTGACATTGTCACCTAACAATATCTGGATGCGATTTTGTCGCATCTTGCCAGAAATATGAGCAAGAATCAACACTCCGTTTTCGAGTAGGACTCTAAACATAGCGTTGGGTAATACTTCTTCAACTTTACCGATTACGGTAATAACATCATCTTTTGCCACGGGGCTACACTCTCCTTTATAAAATCATTTTTCCTGGTACTTTGAAATCCATATTAAAGATAGTTCTAGTATCATTATCGATTGGATTTGAACTTGCGTGAAAATACTTACCCGGAAAACAAACAGCACGACCTTGCTTGGGCGTAATGCGCTGTTTTTCTGTTAATTTTGTAAAGTTGGTCCCCCATGTTTCGTTGAAAATAACGGTATCGCCATCTGTGTCATTGCAATAGTATATGACTACCATATGGCTGAACGATCCGTCTACGTGGGCAGGATTGTATTTCCCTGCGGTGAAATTTCTATTGTTTACTAACATATTGGCTTTGGCTCTTTGTAGCTCTGCGCCTGTTAGATTAAATGCATCTTGTATAGCATAGATAAGTGGACGTATAAAATTAAAATGCTTGTCAACTCCATCTACAATATCATGATAGAACAAATGTGTATGTTGGAAACTATCCACAGTATTTTCATCCATGAATATTTCTGGATACTTGGTTTTGTTTTCGTAGATATTGCTTGGCCCAAAATGCCAATCAAAACTGTAATCTCTAGTCATATCGTTTAAGTGATACTGATATGTAGGAGATACTATGTTGTCGATAATTATGACGTCACTCATGTTCTTCTCTTAGATCAAATGTTACATTCACTACGGTCCTAAAGTCACTGATTTTGGGCGTCGAACTTGCATGATAGTGATGTCCGTGGAATAGTGCTACTCTACCCTTCTTTGGAGTAACACGTTGCATAATGGTAAAATCTTCAAACTGATCTGTGCATTTCTGATCAAATATAACAGTATCACCATCACAGGTATTGACATAGTAAAGTGCGACCAAATGTGGACGCTCATCATCCACGTGCGGATCTGTAAAGTCTGTAGTGTCACTGCGCCTGTTGATGTTCATATTAATCTTAAGGCGCATCAAAGGGTGATTGATTTTAAAGTATCGTTTTATGGCCTGCACCATTGGGCGCATGACTGCATAGAACTTGTCGTTGGGATTAAAATTATGGCTGAATTGGAATTGATGGCTGGGAACAAGTTTGTCAGCATTAGGATCTTTATAGACGCTAACAGGCCCATACCACCAATCGAACTCATTGCTCATTGACATTTTTTCTATTTGGTCTTGTACTTCTACAGGAACCAAATCGTCAATGACTACTACATTATCCATTAAATCTTTTCACCTGCTGTAAATCCGCGGAATCGTAGGAAACGTGGAAAACGCAAACTATAAGATCCGTCTTGGTTTTGTGTAATAGCATCAGCACGAACTTCTACCACTTGTCCGTCCACTTTGCATGACCAGAACTCATCGCGATCCTCGTCTGTAAAGCCACTGCCTACATTGACTTTGATTAACTTGCCATCTTCAACACCTTCACAAACCAATGCACCCATCTTGCCTACGTTACGTCCTGTACCTTCTTCTGTTTCTAGCACAGTAAGGCTAACTTCGATAAACGGCTTTTGTTTGAGCCAGCTGGTACTGCGTTTGCATTCGTAAAGAGCATTAGGATCTTTGATCATAATACCTTCAAACCCTGCATCGATAGCTTCTTTGTTATACTGTTTGAATTCCAATTCGCCAACATAGCCATCGAGATCAACTTCCTTCTGTGGAATGATGTCAATACTACCGCACTTGTCAAATACAGGCTTAAGAGTTTTGAGTAAAGCAGAGCGGCGGCGCTGACCCATTACTGACCGGCCTTTTTGGAATTCCGAAAGCGGAACGATATCAAACAACATCAAACGAGCATCTTGTGCTTGGACGTCTTCCTTACGGTGTACCTGCTTCATTAATTCTTGGAATGAATGACTTACAACTTCTCCGTCGAGCACATAGCTTCGACCCAAGTCATCGATATTAGCCAAAAGGCTATCTGATATGTGGCTAAAGTTTTCCAACACTTTGCCATTTCTTGTGTATTGAACAACGGTTCGAGCTTCAAAGTTGACAACGGTGATACATCGTACTCCGTCCAGCTTTGGTTCGAGCAATTTAACACCCGTAATTTTCTTCTCATGATTCGCTCCATCGTGAGCAAGCATACATTCGAATACAGGGACAGGATCGATGCTTGTTCCTTTTACTGCTTTATTTACAGTCTTTTCACTTACACCACAGCGCAAGTCTTTGATAAGGATACGGCGATACCAGTAGTTCCATTGATCTTTAGTGCTGGCGGCTAGAGCTAACTCGATAGCATCTTTAGCATCGTGGCCGGTAAGCTGGCGTGTATAGAGCAAGTGTGCAAGTTCTTGGAAAGCCTTGTATGGCAATCCTTGCCCATCGGGTCCTGAATGTGTAGGAACTTTCTTAACACCAAATGTGATATAGTTGTTAAGCGCAAGATGTACTCCTGCAAAAAATTCAGTGTTGCCAGCTTTGGCTTCGCGTTCAATAATAGCTTCTTTTGCCAAACGACTGTTGTCTGATTCAAGCTCTTTGATGATATTATGCATGGTTACCTTTCTAACTGTATAGCTATATTATAGCTGATTTTTACCAGTTTGTCAAGACCTGTATGGTTAATTCGGTGTTTAAACCGTTGGTTATACGCACTTTACCACTTACTTTGGTAGCATAAGTCATTGTAAAAGTTGAACGAATATTGCCTTTTTCGGTTAACCAATGCAGGAAAACCTTGCAATTTGGGCTAGGAACTAGGATAGCTTCTTCACCAAAATCCTGGTCTAAGACGCTATTTCCGCCCATTTGGATCTGTCTGGTTGTTAGTTGTTTGTATAGCATTATAGTAAAGGAATCCAGTGATTTTCCCATGCACGATTATCGATGTACTCGCCGGGGACAATATCAAATGCGATAGTAATACGGGGACGAGTCTTGATCTTCCAAGGTATGTTCCTATGTAGATCGTTACAGCTACGGCCCATAACTAAAAAGTTGTTGCGCCCTACTACGTCGATTAGTTCATACTCATCGTTGTGTTCTAGCACACCCTCATATTCTTTTTCATGCTTTTTGCTTTGTGCATAGTATTTTGGCTGTAGAGCGTAAGTTGTTTTGCTAACATCTACATCTAGACAAAAGTAACCATGCCATGCATTCATATGTTCGGGCCAGTGATGATGCCACCCTATGCTTTCGCCGCCCTTCTCGTAGATGTTGATCCATGCCTGCATATAATAGATTTGATTGTCGGGCTTTACTCGTTGCCAGAACACGTTGATCTCTTTGAACAGCTCCCACAAAGGCTGTGCTGAAAACATAAACAGATTGTATTTTTCAAAGGTCTTTGTTGTGCCCTTGAATCCGTTACTCTCAACAGAGTCTTCTGGGTAGCGTAGTTTAACAGTATTTGCGGCCATCAGAGTTGATGCCATTAGATTTTCTAGATTGAGATCTAGACGCTTGATCTTAAAGAAACCCGAGGTCCACTCATTCTGGACTGAATGAACTTCCGCATCCGCAAGATGTGACCGCGTTGGGGTTTTTAATACTAAATTGGGATCCATTTATATCTTCTTTATAATCTATTGTTGCGCCTGTTAGGTACTGCATGCTCATAGAATCTACGACTACATTATCAAACTCAAAGTCATCTTCGTTGAGCGAGTCTTCTATGGTAAATCCATATTGCATACCACTACAACCGCCGCCTTGCACAAATGCACGTACATACTTGCTACCATCTTCTAACAAGATGTCAGCTATCTTGATCTTTGCGGATTCTGTAATTGTAATCATAATATCATCCTTCCACCTGTATTTAAGTTGCGATCAATAGCCTCTATAGTTTTTTTGTTCTTTTCAGGATCAGTAAAATAGTTATAGCCAAACTTTTTATCTATTAGATGTAGATGGTACCCGCTGAACACCCAATTTTCTGCAAAGTGGGGTAATCCATCCTGTCCTTTACGGAAGCAATCTACTAATGCTCTTCTAAAATGTGGGCTGTGCATTATAACTTTGGTAGAACGTTCTTTGGCCATCTGCCAGAAGGGACTATCGTAAGTGCTTCCACCGTGATAGAAGAAACAGATCAAGTGTTCTAGCTGTACAGCATAGTCAATAAACTTTGCATTTAATTCTTCTACAGGAATATTACCTTTTAAGAAATCTATAAACAGGTAATTTACATAGATATAAAAATAGATACCTGTAGCAGTTATAGGTTCAAAGAAAATAGCACGATTACCGTTCTTGAGTATGTTACCCTCAAATACTTTTTTTGCATAATAACTTTTGAAATAATAGTCAGTGGGTTTGCCTTCTTTGCGACCAATCTTATCAGGAGTTGTATTGAAAATGCGGGCCATGTCCTCTACTGCTTCTTCTCTTGTGGTTATAGTATTGTTATACAGATAACCGTGCGTATGTCTAGTTGTTAGTGGTACCCCAAACATCCATCCATTCTTAGTGGCTACGTGTTCCGTATACTGCCAATCGCCTGGTTCTTCTACAGTATGTATAATTCCGCTGTTGATACTAATGCCTTCGGCTATATGATATTGATCCCAATCAGTTGGTGCACCTCTAGTATCGATAACAAAGTCAAAATATTCTGTACGACCGTCGATAGTGATGTTAACTCCGCGATCTAGGCTTTCTAGCTCAGTAACCTTGCCTTGCATCAGACTAAACTTGTTGGGCCATCTTTCTAGGCATTTTTTAAACACATACTCTTTTAGTTTAAAGTTGTTGATATGTATAGCAACACCCCCGTCCAACAAGGGATTAAACCAATCCTTATCGCGCCAATTGATAAACTTGTTACCAAATTTAAGCGTACTATCCATTTCATGTAGATCTTCCATGAACTCAAATCCGCATGCCTGTTCTAATACTGTAATAAAACCACTGTTAGTGCTTTCGCCAATTTGAAACATAGGAATATTAGGATCGTGTATGTTTACGATTTTTATCCTGTTTGGTACGTTTGCGCACAGTTGTGCAGAGGTTATGACTCCTGCAGACCCTGCTCCTAGAACGGCTATTTTCATAAGTTAATTTTATTTTGTTGTGTTAGTTGATACGCTAAATACGTGCAGGGTATTTATTGTAGCATATTATGATCAATTTAACATCTGAAGCCGTTAAAAAAGTCTCTGAAAATCTTAAGAAAAGAGGCAATGGGGTGGGGATTAGGATTGGAGTAAAAACTACAGGATGCAGTGGCCTTGCTTATGTTCTAGAATATGTAGATAAGATAGAACCTGAACCAGGCGTAATCAATTATGCACAACCAGATTTTTGCGTTTTAATAAGTTTGAAGGACGAGCCTTATTTAGATGGCTTGACAATGGACTGGGTCCGCAACGGACTTAATGAAGGGTTTGATTTTGTCAATCCTAATGAGCGCGATCGCTGTGGTTGCGGCGAAAGTTTTAGAGTTTAACGGAATAACAGATGGCATCAAGCAAAATTGTAGTAGATACCTTTAACGGTATACAATCAAAAATAGCTTCTATACTAGGAGCTCCGGACCAGTCTATAATCGATCTAGGCTACGATCTTACCTATAACAGCGCACAGGTAACAAGGGGAGCTGTTATATATGGTGATGATGCTAACCGAGCAATTGGAGACGTCAATACCATTGTACAACATCAAACAGGAACTCCTACAAATTTATCTACGTTTAGCAAAGGTCAAATTATTTCTGCTGGAGATCTAGCAGGATTGAGTTCTGCTGTAGATTCTGCATACACGGCAAGAAACGCAGTAGGATCACAATTATTAGCAGTTGTAAATTCAGATTCATATTCAGACGGTGGTACATGGGGAGTACGAAGAACTCATAGCGTGACCTTAGATTGGGGTAGCAATAACAACTTCCGTGGGTGGACTAACTTAGGCGGATTTATTGCTATAGGTGCAAGTACTACAGGTGGTGACGGATCTCCTCTAGTAAACTCTTGGGAAACTTTATTAACATCAGCAGGAAACATAGTATTTTCCGGCGATGCCGCATTCCAGAATAACAACGGACGAAACGGTTCTTTTCCAAATGGTGGACTGTATAATCTAATACAAAACGGACAGGTAGGTGCTAATGCATCAGTTGGGTTTAAGTTGTTAGATACTGATGCTCATTATACAGGAAATTCATTTTTTATAAACATTACTCCGTATCCATCGGGTACTGGAGTGCTTGCTTGCACAGGATTTACAGTTACAGCTATTTTAAATAATCCATATACATCTGAACCTAATGTAACTCCTCCTACAGATATTATAGATTCTACATTCAACTGGAGTATTAATACATACTATTGTTTCAATAAGTCTCCTAATGCTATCAACGTTAGCAGTACTGTATCATAATAGGATAACACATGTCACAAATTTCACACTCAGATTGGAATCCGTTAGTAAGCTCTGTACAAGGAGTTCTAACAGGGTGGGGCCAAACACACTCTAGCTATGCTGTTGCAACAGGCAACACAGTAAATCATGCTGACTGGAATGCGTTAGTAGCTGATATTAACAAATGCTATACACATATCACCGGTAGCAATTCTAGTCTATCAACTGTTGCTACAGGAACTAAGATCACGCAAGCTAACTTAACAAATGCTTCTGCGACGGTGACTTATATTAACAGCAATCAGTATAGTATTGCATCTAGTCAATATACACAGAACACACTTTATGATTCTGGTTATCAAGCATTTAGTCCCTGGAGCAATTATTATATTGCCAACTATAATATAAATTGGAGTTCTTTTGCTTCGTATAATCAATTCTGGAATGCAGGTGGTGGGTTCTATATAAACTTATCAATGACAAGTAGTGGAACTTCTCAATCCCAGTCATGGGTTGATTTATTTGCAAACATGGGAGCATTTTACGTTCTACCTACATCTATAGGACAACAAGGACAAACATGGTCAGGATCTTTTCCTCAAGGTACTGTAGGTCCGTTAAATGGATTTTCAACGACTCAGCTACCTTATTTCCGACTATTTGGACAAGACTCTAATTACACTAATAACTACATTCAAATAGCATTTAATACCAACGGTACCCAATTACAGATGCAGATATTACTACAAGATCAACACGTTGGAATAGCAGGCGGATTTGACCAAGTAACCGGTAATGCTAGATTAGTAGTTACGCAGAGATATCCTTATAGTAACCCAATCCAATCGTTCACTGTAGCTGGACAATCTCAATCCTAAGGAATAATATGAGCGATCTAAAAGAATATATCGTAATAGTAAACAAATTTGAAGACAAATCAAGTCTGCATGACGAAATCATTAACGCAGGTGGAAGCGAGTATGTTCCATCGAGAGCAGTAGAATGTAACCTAAATCCTCTTACCAGTCGTAATACACACTACATGATGACAGATGAGGAAGCAGAATTAATAAAACAAGATCCTCGTGTATGGGAAGTTAGCCGAACATGGCAAGACCTAGGTTTAACTCCTGTTCATTTTGGAGTCAGCTATACACAAACCAGCAACCATTTTAGCAAAAACGATTCACAAGCATCTACAGATATTAACTGGGCATTGCTAGAGGTATTAGAAGGACAAAACCGATTTGATTGGGGAGATGATAGTCCTATTCAACTGTTTGATGTAACTGCTTCTATTACTGTTCCTTTCAGTGGTAACAACGTTGATATTGTAGTAGTTGACGGGCATGCTGATCCTGCACATCCAGAATTTGCAGTTAACCCAGACGGTAGTGGTGGAAGCAGATATAATCAGATCAACTGGTTGGGATATAATACTGCATTGTATAATATTCCTAATGGAACTTATGTTTATACTCCATACGGTGGTTCAGCCGCCGCGGCTATTAGTTCTACATTAGAAGCCAACAACAATCACGGAACACACGTGGCATCTAGTTGCGCCGGTAACACACTAGGTTGGGCAAGAAGTGCTAACATATACAATATAGGCTTTGGATTTACTGATAGTAATCAATTTGATTTTGGTGCTCACGCATTTATTAACAGTTATTTTTTAGAATACGTAAAATATTGGCATCAAAACAAGGCAGTTAATCCATCTACAGGAACAAGAAATCCTACAGTCTGTACAAATAGTTGGGGATATGGTGTTAATGTTGCCTTATCTAGTATAACCAGTGTTACATATCAAGGAACTCTGTATACAGCGCCAGCAGGAGGATTCACTGCTGTTGCTATAGCACAATATGGCGTTCCGTGTTTTGACGGAGTTAACTGTTTTATCCCAACTAGATACACTCCTATTGAATCACAAATGGAAGATTTAATTGCCGCTGGAGTTATTGTAGTTGCCGCGGCAGGTAATAACGGAACTTATGCGGCATTAGATTCAGCAAGCTCTACAGATGTAAATTATAACAACTATTTTAGTATTACATCAGGTGGAACATATTACTATAACAGAGGAACATCTCCAGGTTCGGCCGCTGGCGTAATTTGCGTGGGAGCTATTTCTGCTCAAATTGAAACTGCTAAAGCATATTTTAGTAATTGCGGACCTCGTGTAGATTTATATTCTCCAGGATTTAACATCACAGGTGCATTTAGCACACAGGCAGGGTTATCAGCAGAAGGATATCCTAACGGTGTTGCAGATAGTAGAAACAGTAGTTATTACATTGGTAAACTTAATGGTACTTCTCAAGCAACTCCGCAAGTAACTGGTGTTATCGCTTGTTTGCTAGAAGCATTTCCAACAGCACAACAGGCGGCCGCCCTTTCTTATATGACCACCAATGCAAAAAGTGGGCAAATGGTCAACAATCAATTTATCTATAACAACTTTGATTACTCTGACATACAAAACGGAAATAATAGGGTTCTATATGCGGCATTTCCTTCTGCGCCTACAGCTACAGTTGCTCAGTCATCAGTAGTAGCTACTGCTGGGGTTAATACTGCATTCACACCCGTTACAGGTAGTGGAGGATTTGGAGCATTAACTTATACATTGAACTCACAGTTACCTGCAGGTATCTCCGCTACGGGTTGGGTTGAAGCCATACCAGGAAGTCTCACATCTGCATATTTTCATGTAGTATCAGGAGCTTCAGGATGGGGCATTGGTGATCATATTTTTGGCGATGGATTCTATGCTCCTACTTGGTTAGCGTCTCCTACAGATGCTACTTACAGCACCTGGTTAATACAACCCGGATATTCCTCAAACATTGGAAGCGCAGGCTCACCAATTACTGTATCTAACGGTATGTTCATAAACAGCGCAACAGGAGAAATTACAGGTACTCCTGCCGGCACATTAAGCAATACTTCATACACTGTTACAGTCACAGACGGAAATGGTAACGCATCATCAGCTAACTTTAATTTACAAGTTGTGGCGGCAAAGACATATACTGCCACATACGAAGTTTCTTATGGTTCAGATCCTCAACAGACTGTTGACATCTATGTTCCTAGCGGTACTCCAGCAGGAGTTATACTTTGGATCCACGGCGGAGGTTGGTCCGGCGGTTCTAAATCTAGTCACGGATATACAACATCACAAGGTGGATATTGGATTAACGATGAACACCAAATGAATTCTATGGCTAAATTAGGTTACTATATTGTAGCCATGGATTATAGATTAGCTAATTCAAACACTGGACAAGGAACAACAGGCGCAGGAGATATTAACGACTACAATAACTATACAAAATCTGGCGGCTCGTCTAACAATTATTTCCCAAACAACGTTAATGATGTTGAAACAGTTCTAGGTCTTATGATGGTAAGTGGTGGAGGTAGTACATGGTCAACTGTTCGTAATGCCGTTAATACCTATGGTCTGTTAGTATCAGGTGAAAGCGCAGGAGGACATCTTTCTTCATTCGCTGTGCAACAATATCTTTACACATCCGGAAATTACCCAAGCAACGGAGTCGCTCCTATAGTCGGTCCACAAGATGCAGATATTATTGCAAATACTGATCCCACAGTTAGTACTATAGCTCAAAATATTTTAAACAATTATATAAACGGAATAACTGCGGCTCCATCAGAGGCACAAGAAAAAGCAATCAGTCCTCGTTGGCAATACGGCACTATAGCAAGTCCAGGACCGTGGCATTCGGCAGTTTACAACTCTAGCTTAAAATTCTGGATATACTATAATCCAAATGACACGTTAGTTGTTCCTAGCCTGCAAGTTCCTTTTTATAATACTCTACAATCAGAATTAGGAAACAATCGCGTATACGTAGAAGCAGTTGCACAAGGTGCATTTGTTGAGAATTCCAATTATCCTAACCACAACTTACAATATCCAATTTGTGTATATCTAGGAGATCTTGCTCAAAGAGCGTTTGCGATTTTATCAACAGTTAATGTTACATCTAAAATTACTACAGCAGGAACTGCTGTAACTCCGTTCACTCCTGTAGCATTTAGACAAGGGGCTGGTGTAATAACCTATAGTATTAGTCCGGGCCTTCCTTCAGGTTTAAATTTTTCGCACAGTACTGGTGCAATTAGTGGTACTCCGTCGTCAAGCTCACAAACAACAACATATACGATTACAGGTACTGATGCTTCTGGAAAATCAGTATCTGCTACATTTAATCTAGCAGTACAGGCGGCAAGCGGAGGAGGTGGTGTTGGACTACAGAACACCGTAATAACTCATCAACAATGGAATACACTACAATCTAAGGTAGCGTCTATAATAGGTAATCCAGATTCTAGCACAGTTGATCTAGGATGGGGGGTACCTTCAAATATCCAAAGTTCTCCTGTTTCGCAAGGATCATCGCCGAGCGGAGATATTTACGGAACAGAGTACGATCATCTAGTACATGATATAAATTATTGTTTAACGCATATATCTAATTCTGTTTATAGTCAGGATGGAACTAGAGATGCGCATCAATTAATTACTAATGCTGATTATGCTCAACTGTCAACACAGATTGATTATCTATATTCTAACAGAACTACAGTATCACCAGTAAATCTAACATCCACAGCATGGTCACAACACGCTACATTCTCATTTAGTAATAGTTGGGGATATCACTATCGTATAGACTTTGGAAGCAATAAAAACTTTAGAAGTTTCTGGAATGGTGGTGGATCTATAAGTTGGAATTTATCGCTGGTTCCAAACGCTGATCCAATAAGCCAAGGCTTCCATAATCTAGCATCTGGTGTGGGAACTTTTACATTAACTAGAACAGGATTTACGCAATCAAATAATAGCCCTCTTTATTCTATTTCTCCATTAATTAGTGGCGGGGCATATGGGGGCAATTTGGCGGCTGATCCTAATCCGTTTACTACAGGCGGAGTCCAAGCTATGTTTGAAATGACCGATCATGACGCAAATTATACAAACAACGGATTGGCAGTTTTTATATCTTTAGATAATGCTGATCCATTCCAGGCGCAAGCAGTAGCTTTTGTTGTAGAGTTTACAGACAACTATCATGGTCAGGGCGGATTTACAGTTGCTCCCGGTGGAACATGGGGAGTTAACGACACTATAAGTGCGCCTTTTGGTATTACCGCTGTACATAATAATGGATACTTCTATGTAGACGGCGGGACAACTACACAGTCAGGAACTATAGGATCCAATTAATTGCAGTCATAATTACATTAATACTTAGAAAGGTGTAATATGGATGATAGGTTAATAAAGGCTCTAGAACATGCTAATTATAGACAGGCGCTAGGCATCGAACGGCAAAGATTGAAAGACAAAGCAAAAGCCGAACTTGTTATAGCTTTCAATGGTGGCCTGTTTACTGTTGACAGAACTTTGATTGGTTTCATTACCACAATCAAAGACTACGGCTCAGCAGTCATCTTAGATGATAATGATTATCCTGTAGAAATTGAAGACTTAGATGCTTTCCAGGCTAGAGTACTTGGTACTTATTTTGAAGTTACTAACAGATACCTAACAGACTACAATCAAATCAAAAAAAAACGTACACTGGCAAAATTGGTGGACCTATGACTTGTGGTTGCGTAATTTTTGCCTACGATGGCGATATAGCATATGGCCCACAAGCAGTTCTTGCCTCACGGTTAGTTAAAAAGCACCTTGATATTCCGGTAACTCTAATAACCGATATTGCCACTGCTTCTGCGATAGATTGTAGTATATTTGAATCTATGATCTATACTAATGTTAATGATTCTAACAAAAGGAGGCTTGCAGGGAAAGAAATAGCTTTTAAGAATGGAAATAGACATTCTGTTTATCATCTCACTCCCTATGATAGAACATTGGTTATTGATAGCGATTTTTTAGTCTTTAGCACTAGGCTAAAAGAATATCTTAACAGCAACTATGATTTTATGATATGTGAAAACATGAAAGATCTAAATCCTTCTAGACAAGGAAGTCATGTGAGATTTGATCCTGCGAGCCTAGACATGCTTTGGGCTACTAATATAATTTTTAATAAGACACCAGAGGTAGAAGCCTTGTTTGATCTTGTTGAACACATAAAAGATAATTGGCGCTGGTATGGATCATTATATAAATTTGACACTAGAAGATTTAGGAATGACTATGCATTTACTGTTGCGTGTCATATGATGGTAGATTTTCATACTGCGTTGCCTAGTCCTGTTTTGTTTAATGATCAGGATCAATTAATTAAGGTAAGCGACCAAGGGTTATCATGGATAGTAGGAATGGAGAATTTTCTCATTAAAACAACAGACCAAGATGTACATATGATGAATAAATTTGATCTCCTAGATAATCTTGATAAGTTAACGGAGTTATCCAATGATTGAAAAAAGATTACCTAGCGGGTACTTTACAATAGCACTACCTACCAAACAAACAGATTATCTTAGATTGGCTTATGTAACTGCTCTTACGATTAAGCTAACGCAACCAATCGGATTTAATTCTATATCAATCGCAACTAATCATGTTCGCAATGCACAAAATTTAAAATTAGCTTGGGTGTTTGATAATATAATAGAATACGAAGGTCCTAAGGGAATGAACTGTCGTTCACGTGCATATGAACTAACTCCTTATGAAGAAACTGTTTTTATTGACGGAGACTTTTTATTCTTAAATGATATTAGCCATTGGTGGCCACACATGCAAAAACATGATCTATGGTGCGCTACTCGTCCTATGACATTCCGCAATACAACTATGGAGGACAAGTATTATCGCAAAGTTTTTGTTGATAACAATCTTCCAGATTTTTATTCTGGCTGGCTATATTTTAAACAAAGTAGAGAAACTACTAAATTTTTTGATGTGTTACGAGCACTCACAGACTATCCCGAAACATGGAAAGATCAATTGATTGACTACAGATTTGAAAGCATACCTACAGACGAAGCATGTGCATTGGCCGCAAAGATGCTAGATATGGTTGAAGATATGAGCGATCCTAAACTGCCATTTCCTAGATTTACACATATGAAACCTAAATCTCAAGGGCTTCAGTTAAGCGATGACTGGACTGAGCAAATACCGTTTTATTATGATAAAGAGTTTAATGTGAAACTAGGTCCGTTTACACAACAAGATATTTTGCATTACACAAAGAAAGACTTAATTTCTGATGCACTAATTAACCTATTAGAAGATAAAGTATGGAACAAGTACAAAGACATTTTGTAAAATTTGATGCTTCTACATTAGATATACATTCTATAGGTATGCATGTTACAGAGGAAGCAGGATCTATAATCAAACCAGTTGACTGGAAAATGATAGAACCATTTTTTGTAGAATATAAAAATTTAACAGATTATTATCCAATCTTAGAAGATGGCAATGTTGTAGGGTTTCGAAAAAAGAAATTAGCTCATTCTCGAGTGGTAAAGAACGATGATAACGAAACACTCAAAGCTATCACGCCTTATGAAAATTTCATAGCAGACTGTGCCATAATGGTAGACCTTAAAAATGATGAGCTCAAGTTAACTTATGATACAAATTATTTTGATGCGTTGACTAATCAGGAAAACATGGATAGGTTGACTTTGGTCAAAGGAAAGCAGTATAATTTACAAGTTACTCAGAAAGGAAATCCCTATTTCCTGTATGCAAGTTATACAGTAGAATTAGACGCATTCCTAGAAGGTCAATCAATTGAATTAAAATATTCGGGACCTAAAGATATATCAGTTTATGCCATTACTAAAAATTAACGAAATCGATATGGTGTTTATCAGCTATGATGAACCCAACGCAGAAATGAATTATGCTAAGTTGCTATCTATAGCACCTTGGGCTAAACGAGTGCATGGAGTTAAAGGAAGTGATGCTTGCCATAAGGCCGCGGCAGATCTAAGTGAAACTGAATGGTTAGTTACTGTAGATGCAGATAATGTCATTGATGAAAGTTTTTTAGATATAGAAATAGATACTGACATCTATGCTAATGCACAGGCATTCAGTTGGCCTGGACGAAATATTATTAACGGACTGCGTTACGGCAATGGCAGTCTTAAGGCATGGCGCAGAGAATTCATCTGGAATATGCGTACCCACGAAGCCGCCGAAGTAGGTAAAAACGATGTGGACTTCTGCTGGGAATCAGGTTACATTCCGTTGACTAAAAGCTATTCAGTAACTCATATTAATAAAACACCTTATCAGGCATGGCGTGCCGGATTTCGAGAAGGTGTTAAGATGTGTTTAGATCGTGGTATCCGTTGTAAAGGAGATACCGCCAGGGAAGCTATTTGGTGGGAAAATCTACACAGATTAAAGATTTGGTTGAGCGTGGGAATGCACGTAGAACAAGGTTCTTGGGCTATTGCCGGTGCGTGGGAAGGTATGTATAAAACTATGCTCACTGATTGGGATATTACGCAAGTACGAGATTTTGATATATTAGGAAAAATGTTTGAAGAGAGATCTTCTACAGATCCGTTAGAACTTATTGATCAATTTAAACAAGCATCTAAATCATTTATAAATGTTCTTGTGCTAGATAGTGCATCTAGCGAAAATCTAGTAGGACTATTTGACGAATTCTATAGGCTCAATCGTGTATGATATAATTTTTATTAGTTATGGCGAACCTAATGCTGAAGAAAACTATCAGCGTGTTAAAGCACGGTTCCCGTTAGCCAAACGTTTAAAGGATGTTAAAGGTATACACCAAGCACACATCAAAGCCGCACGTATGAGCTTTACTGAAATGTTTTGGGTAGTAGACGGTGATGCACGGATACTAGACTCATTCAACTTTGATTACAAAGTACCAGAATGGGATTTAGAATGTGTGCATGTGTGGCGTAGTCGAAACCCGCTTAATAACTTAACCTATGGCTATGGTGGAGTTAAACTTCTACCTAAAAAACTTACAATTTCGATGGACTTATCTAAACCAGATATGACAACCAGCATCAGTAAGAATTTTAAAGCTATGGAAGAAATCAGCAACATAACAGCATTTAACACAGATGCGTTCAGTACCTGGCGTAGTGCATTTAGAGAATGTGTTAAACTTGCCAGCAGAACTATAGAAGGACAAGTAGATACAGAAAGTGAGTCTAGGCTTTATTTTTGGTGTCAACTAAATGTGCATGTTCCATTTGGATCTGAGGGATACGTTGGAGCCATGCAAGGAAAAGAGTATGGATTGGCAAATAAGAATGATCCAGATGCTTTGCTAAAAATTAATGATTATCAATGGTTGAAGGAAAAATATGAGAACTTTACTGGAAATATTAAAGAATCCCTTTCAATGGTATAAGACTCATAGACGCTTAAAAGAAATGCGTAAGCGAGATCCATTTATATACAAATGATTACCTGGGGAATATCAGCTAACAGTCATAATGCGGCAGTTGCGGTGTTCAATAACCAACGACTAATATTTGCTTCTGAGACTGAAAGATACAGTGGTATTAAAAATGATCCACATCTAAATAAAGACCTAATCTACGAGTTACACTATCAAGGACTTACTCCAGATAGGATAGTCTGGTATGAAAAACCTTTACTAAAGACGTTACGTCAGCTAACAGCCGGACAAGGACTTAATCTTAGAGAGAACAATGTTGAACGATATCTAAGAGAATATCTGCCATCTACTAAATTAGAGTTTGCTGGGCATCATCATAGCCATGCGGCTGGAGGGTATTATACCAGCGGATGGGACGATGCATGCATTATTGTTATTGATGCTATTGGAGAGGTTGAAACCGCCACCATATGGGAAGGACAGGGTAATAGTCTTAAAAAGTTATGGAGTCTAAGCTATCCACACTCTATTGGGTTATTTTATAGTGCAATGACTCAACGTGTGGGGTTAACACCTAATGAAGAAGAATACATCTTAATGGGAATGTCGGCATATGGAGACGCAAGTAAACTGTATTTTGATATAAGCCACGATTTTATTGATAATTATGGTAATTTAAAATTTATTCGTAATTGTCATAGAGGTGTTAAAGATTATAAATTAGGCGCAAATGAATTTGACATAGCGGCCACTACGCAAAAGATATACGAAGATTACTTTGAACATCTAATGATAAAGGCTACACGTTTATCTAAAAGTAAAAATCTAGTATTGAGCGGGGGCTGTGCATTAAATTGTGTAGCTAATCGATTGACAGGTAGATACTTTGATCAAACTTGGATAATGCCCGCACCCGGTGATGCCGGTAGCAGTATTGGTGCTGTATTAGCAGTTGACAAGACTCACATCAAATGGACTGGTCCTTACCTAGGACATAATATGAGTAGTACAGCAACCAATGATAAGATAGTAGATTATCTACTAGAGAATAAAATATGCGGATTAGCTAGAGGTCGAGCAGAGTTTGGTCCAAGAGCACTAGGTAATAGAAGCCTACTTGCAGACCCTCGAGGTAATGATATAAAGGAAAAAGTAAATGCAATTAAACAACGACAACAGTTTAGACCGTTCTCGCCAGCTATTCTGGAAGAGCATGTTAATGATTATTTTGATATGCCTAGTGGCTGGAATAACAGCAGGTATATGCAAGTCGTCGGTTATTGTAGGCATCCTGACTTATTTCCTGCTATCGTTCACGTTGATAGGACCAGTCGGATACAGACTGTTCCGAAAGATGGATCGCTATTTAGACAACTCTTAGAATTATGGTATGATCGGACAGGATGTCCTATGTTGTTAAACACCAGCCTTAATGTTAAAGGCAAACCTATGGTGAATAATAGTGCAGATGCACGTAACTTTGAAAACTTATATAAAGTAAAAGTTTTTAGTTAGCCCAACCAAAATTGGTTAACATCTGTTTTAGATTACTGCCGTCTGGCAATTGATTAGCTACTATTTGAGCAAGATCTCTATCTGTACTAGATTGTGATCCTAGGACTGCCATAATTTCAAAGCTAGAAATCCAGTACTTAGAATCAACAGCCGCTACTAATTTTGAAATTTCAATATTGGCTGTCATTACAGCGGCAATCTGTCTTCTTACATCACCTGTCTGACCAAATTCACTTGTTAATGCCGCAGGAGCAGTTGTTGGGTCAAGTGCTATTCCTCTAACTAACGCTATTCTATTTTCATCTTGTCTTAATTTTTCAGCTTCGGCTAATTGTGCTTGTTCAGCAGTGATCTGTTTCTGAGCTACCAACATTTCTTGATATTGATTAAATGCATCGACAGCTTGTTGTTGCAAAAATCTAGCCGCGTTTGCGGAGCCTTCGGCGTCTTGTTGTTGCTGTAATAATAACAGCGCGGCTTGATCACGTTGGTTTTGAATTTCTAATTGTTGATTGTTTGTGAGTAATTGATAAATTGTTGTGGTTTCATCTTTAAATGCAGTTATAGAATAACCAACGCTATCTATTACAAAAATATCTCCATCTATATTAACTCTTATTTTTCTTAAGGTTGATCCTGTTTCAGTCAAAGAACGAACATAGTGTAATAAGTCATAAGGAATAGTTCCGGAGCATAATATTTGATCGTTTTCAAATATTTCGTATTGTATTAATGAACATGAGATGTTTAACATAGTTTTAAAGACCTGATTGCAATTTGCTTATATATTGATCAAATATTGCACTTCCATCCGTCATATCTGCGCAAAAATTTCCAACTAAAAAGTACTTTTGTGTTCCGGGATCATAATATATATTTTCGTACATGTCTAGCTGTGTTGAGTAGTCTTTTCGGCCGCATGCAGTAGAGATAGTTTGTAATTGTAGTTTCGCATCATTAAATACCGTGATTATCATACTTAAACGTTCTGCTGGAGTTATATTAGGTACAAGTGTTATATTAATCAATCCGATACCTAAAGATCCATAAGGTCTTATTTCTTCAACGTAGGTGTATTGTACGTTATAAATTGATACTGTCTGTATCAGTGTCGGCTTTTCAATAGATATTAAATTGTTGGCGGTTGCATAGTCGCTTAAAACTTGTTTATTTGTATAATTTGCACTAACATCACCTAATAATATAGAATAAGTTTGTCCATTATAATCAAAGTATGCAGAATATGTAGAGTCATATAAAAAATAGCCAGTAGGAGCCATTTCCCATATTCTTCCAGTGAATGGAAGGAATCTCGGCATATTATTAAAGAATTGGTTGGCCTTATCTGGAGACCAGCTGAGTAATTTTTGTTGTAAGATATCTAGCATATCTTTATTTATCGGATTCTAAGCTGAACTGTCTGACCCATTAACTGCGTACATTTTTTCATATATTTCTTGTAAAACGTTTTTGGGCCAAGCGGAATTGTTAAAAACAAACTCCTCAAGATATTTAAAATCTAATCTCCCCATTTGAGATTTAGTGTAGATAAACTGCGATTCTTCTTTAGTAAGGGTAGGAAGAAATAGTTCTGTCATTACGGGTTGTTCTCCGTAAGTGAATGAATTGTAAAACCCAAAAGTTTTAAGATTTTTATCTTCGTCAATAAAGAAGTATTCAGGATTTATAGTAATTTTGTAAAGTTGTTCTTTTCTAAAATCCATACATATCTGTGCTAACTGTTCTTTCCAATTTGGGCAATAATCTTCTAAAGGTTCATTTCTATCAAGTATGTCTTTGCAAAAGTGTCCGCAAAACTTTAGATATATTTTCCACCCGTCCTTGCTTTCATCAGCAAATGTTGGGCACCAACTGTATTTGGACAAAGGTCCTGTGATTAAATTCAAATCTCTAATAAAGGACGCTCTAGCTACCATCATTGGATATTCGGGCCGTTCTATATACGCGATGCATATATAACTGTTATCTTTAGCCCTGTAGAGATAAAACGGGCCTTTGCTTATTAACTCCCAGTTCTCACTCATTACATTTATCATGTTGTTTCCTTTTATATACCACTATTTATTCTTATAGTTTTTGGGTCCAATAAATAGATTCAGCACTAGGACCTATATGTATTATAAAAAATTAGATATACCTAATCTTCCAGAAGATTTAATGGCAGAACTACTAGAATCAGCGTTGAGTCTTTATAACAATAATGAAAACCGTGCGTTTTATCACAGGGCATTTGATGAAAAAGATTCTAATACGTTAAATTATCTAGGAGGAGAAGATTTAGATTTTTATGCTAAATCGGGAGGAGTTTCTGCAATTCGTATGGGGGCAGAATTAGAAACAAAAGTAAAAGAATTCTATAAACAAGCCAATCATCCGATAACTAATGTATTTGATTACTATGGTTTTTTAATTGTAGAAGGACCGTATGTTGCTCCACACATTGATGATTTGAATAGAAGAAGAAATGGATTTCAACTTTTATTAAAATCTGGTGGGGCTTCGACTGCTTGGTACGAAGTTAAAGATGAATTTAAAGACGCTCCGCTTATCGAAGTATGCGGTGTTCCATACAGTAAATTAAATAAAGCTACTGAAGTAAAGTTAGAAGAAAATTGTTGGTACTGGATGAAATTTGACACTATACATAGTGTTGAGAATCAAGATTCAGTTAGAATTTTTTTAGGTGCGGGCAATGCCAGCATAATAGATTATACATATCTCGTTAAGGATTTATGAAAAAAATAAAATCAGTTTTAGCATTTGGTGATAGTACTCCTGCTGGTTGCGAATTAGCAGGACCGTTGCAACAATTTAAAAGTAGGGATTATCTCACAGGTAAAAAAACTATTGAAGAATTAGATATTCCAGGAAAGTTATTAACCTATCCTCAAAAAGTTGCAGACTATCTTAACGTGCCGTGTTACAACTATGCGTTATCGGGCGGAAGCAACACTAGAAGCCTGCGACTATTAATAGAAGCAGTAAAAGATCATCCAGACAGTCTAGTTCTTTTTGCTTGGGGAAGACCAGATCTTACAGAGCTGTATTTCTCTCAAGGCGGCATTGGTTGTGATAAGGATAATTATTTCCAAGCTGGTACAGATAATTTTGATACCGACCTAAACAAAAAATGGGTAGACATATATCAATATCATAATACGCTTGACCAGTTGGCATTTTGTGTAGATGCTGTATGCAGAGTACATGCTGTCGATTTCCTACAGATTCCTTTATATCTAAAAAGAACTGAACCAGAATATGTACCTGATGTTCCTAATCGGCTTTACTTTGGTACACACGGCAACGCAGAAGACTGGGCCATTGAACAGAACTACACCAAATTACAAATCCATTACGGAGAAGATTTCCATAAAGGGTTATCTGATCTTATTGTTAATACTCTTAAACAAAAAGGAACTATTACGTGATTAAAGGCAAGTTATTCATAAACTTAGACGAATTTGTCGATCTAAAGAAATTTGATTCTTTGATTCCTAGTATTTGTAGAGGTATGGCAACTGCCAACCATCTTGCTATATATGGTCTACAGATTTATCATCCAGGGACTGTGCATCCAGATGCTCAGGGAATAGAGATCAAGCCTTTGTCGCAGGCTTACAACTATTGGAACAATTTGCCCGAAGACGATCCACTTAAGATAGCAGGAAAAGATCTTACCTACAATCAGCTTACAACATTTTTGAAATTTGCCCTTGGTGGTTATGATCATTATATGGTATATAAATTACTAGAGACAGGGTTTGAACGTAAAGGAGTTGGCGAAATTATAAATCATTTTCCTGATTTAATGGAGTGGATATATAATCTTAAAAATTCTGGAATTTTTAAAAGAATATCTAGTGCAAATATAATGGCATTAGATGCAGGAGGTATTCCTTGGGAGCACCATGATCCAGAAGATCCTTTAACAGGAATTTTTGACCCTAATGATAAAAACCCATCGGGATACATAACAGAATTTGTTCATATAAAAACAGATTGTGATAGACCATTTTATATTATACATCCAAAAACCAAAGAAAAAATCTATATTAATACTAGAGTAGCGTGGTGGGATGAAAGAGACTGGCATGGGGGGGAACCTATAAATCGTCCTACATACACAGTAAGAGTTAATGGCCTGTTCACAGACGAATTTAGAAAGTTAATTGGGGTGGAGGATTACGATGTTACAATATAAACTACATAATAACGGTTGGACTGCGTATGTAGACATTGATTTGAAGACATGTAGCCAAGAAGATATTAATGAGATTGCTAAACTAATTGCAACAAATATTGTCGTTGTTTTTAAAAAACAATTCTTAAATTTAGATGAAGAATTAAGATTGGTTCATATGTTTAAAACTCCTGCACGTCAATATGAAAAAGATCATTATAGATTTTTTCAATATGCAGTTGATTCCGATGCTTACATTTGTAGAGTAACAGCCAGATTAAAAGATGGTAAACCAGGTATGGGAGGTTGGAAGGACGTACACGATTGGCATGTAGATGAGCCTACGACCCCAAGCAGACATGATTTAATTTATATGCACGGTGTAGAGGGAATGAGGGGATCTCGAACTTCCTGGACCAACGGACTACTTGCTTATAAAGATTTGACCAATGATTTAAAAGAAATAATATCCGATCTCCATTGTTTTTATGGAAATGCCTACTGTCCACATGATCCCGATTTTGATAAAATATATTACAATACAGATTGGGCGTCTCCGATAGTCCGTAAAAATATAAATGGACATTTAGGAATGTACTATATTCCCTTTCAGATGCAAAAGTTTATAGAATTACCGCAAGATGAATCAGATCAGTTGAATAAAATATTAACTGACCATATATTACAAGATAAGTATGTTTACCATCACGATTGGGAAGACGGTGATATAATAATTGCCGACCAATGGAACGGATTACATAAAAGATGGCCTTTTGATAAAATGGATATTAGATTGCTACATAGAGCATCAATGAGCTATCCAGAACAAAATTACAATTAAAGAGATTATAAAATGATAAACTACAGATTGCATGAAAATAATTGGACTGTTTTTATAGAAGACCTAGATATGCGACAAGCATCTCAGAATGATATAAATCAGATAGCTAAACTGATTGCAACTAATACTTTGGTAATCATTAGGAATCAAAATCTAACTGCCACAGATGAAGTTGCAATTATTAGAAAATTTAAAAATCCACAGACATTTGTCGTACCAGAAGCAACCAACTATGTAAGCGGACTTGAGGGAGCAGTAGTAGAAGGATCGGAAGACCTTTTCCTAAGAGTCAGCGGAAAACCAGACGATCACGGTCGTGTTGGTATTGCGGCATACGAAACTGAAATGGTGTGGCACTGCAATGATCCCGGAGAAGCTAACAGACTACCTATGGTTTGGTTATATGGAGTAGAAGGAACTACGGGATCAAGAACCAGTTATAATAATAACATACTGTCTTATGCCGATTTATCAGAAGATATGAAAAAAGAAATCAATAGTTACCATCTAGAAGTTATAAAAGAAATGGGATTAGATATTGACAATTTGCGTACAGATGGGGTTATCGCAGAATATAAGCCAAAGCTGGTAGTAACAAATATAGCTAATAGGACCGGATTATTCTTTCCTATGTATCATGTATCTAAAATATTAGAAGCTACAGATCAACGTAGCAAGGAAGTTTTAGATTTTTTACGCGAACATACTGTCCAAGAGCAGTATGTTTATCATCACGATTGGCGAGATGGTGACATCGTTATAGGCGAACAAAACTTAGGAATACACAAACGATGGCCCTTTAAGCAAATAAATCAGCGCACACTACATAGGGCCGCATTTGATTTTCCAGATCAAGATTACACCGTATGAAATATTCTCTGCATGATAACGGGTGGACCGTATTAGTAGATGATTTTGATTTCAAAACTGCTACACAGGAAGATATCAATCTGATCGCTAGACTGATTGCCAGCAATACCTGTGTAGTATTTAAAAATCAATCTTTATCTGTTGAAGACGAGCTACGAATAGCTCATATGTTTAAACGACCTAAACCTTTGTTCAATTCTAAAGAAGAAGAAAACTTTATAAATTGGGCAGTTGACTCAGAAGGTATAATTGCTCGAGTAACTGGCGAACTTAATCATAATGGAAAACCAGGAATCGCAGGACACAGCGATGAAATGGTTTGGCATTGTAACATGCCTCAGGATCGAGATCGTTGTCCTATCATTTGGTTGTACTCAGTTAGAGGTTCAAAGGGATCGCGAACAAGCTGGAACAACAATATCTTATCCTATAACGATTTAGATGATGCTACTAAAGAAAAGTTAAAAACATTAAAGTGTATATACATGGGAGGTGCTATCGTCGATGAGCACGGACAAAATGGCAAGTTAGAGTATGACGGTATTGTAGTTGAATCATTTCAGCCACCTTTAGTTTATACAAACAATGCTGGCAAGACAGGCTTGTACCTTTCATTTTTACAACTAGATCGATTTTTAGGTATGACTAGAGAAGAATCGATTGAGTTAATTAACCCCATCTGGGAACATACAATACAGGACAAGTACTGCTATCATCACGACTGGGAAGATGGCGATGTAGTTATAGCAGAACAATGGCTAGGCGTTCATAGACGTTGGCCATTTGATGGTATTGAAGAGAGATTGTTGCATAGGATAGCTATTGATTTCCCTGATCAAGATTATCTATAGCCATGAAATTTAAACATTTAGTTACCTCAGGTTGCAGTTTTAGTAGTAATGAAGGTACACACTGGCCCCATTATCTTGCGTCAAGTTTAGGACTACAACTACATAATCGAGGAATGCCCAGTGCGGGTAATTATTGGATTAGTTCATCTGCAATATATCAAACACAATTATTATTAGACTCAGGAGTTGATCCTAAAGAAATATTTGTATGTATAATGTGGACTGATTTTTTTAGACAAGATGTGTTTATTGATCCTCGTACAGAATCCTACAAAAATTTATTAAATTTTAAAGATTCAACTCCTAATCCTATTAATTTTTTTAATAGCGAACCAAATGTAGTGAACCGTCAGAGCACAATGGAAGAAGACGGATACCTCATCGGCGGAGCCTGGGCACCATTCAAAAATTCTAATATTTCAAATTTTAAAAAGAAATTATTACAGTTCTTTTCTTATCAATCTCTAATAATTCAATCATATGAGCACATGTTAAGGATGCAATGGTATTGTCAATCTAAAAATATATCCCTAATTAATCAATTGCACAAAGCATCTTATTGGAAATTAGAAAATGGAAAAGTTACAGTTGATAATACGTATCGTAATATTGCACACCTGCACAAAATGATAAATTTTGATAATTGGGTATTGTGGAATAATGTTGAAGGACTATACGAATATGCCAAATTTAACGACCTTAAATTCCTTCAAGACAATGAACATCCAGATAGTACTTCTCATAAGCATTATGTTGATAATTTTTTAATTGATAGATTAAGGCAATTCATTAATTAAAACATACTGTCCTGTTACTCTCTGATTCTGTGCCGCATCTTCTATTAGAAATTTCCACTCGTCAGTAGCATCATGTCTAGCAATGATCATGTGCATACGGTCTTCATTGCTTTTATTAATTAACATATGATGATAGTGCAAGTTCATAGCATAGACTCCGCCCGGTTCCATAATTAGTTTTTCACCATCGCTCCATATCCACTCGCATCCTTTTGGATTGTTAAGGGCAACGTTAATATTTTCAATTAATTTTAGACTCGAATCATTATGCATGGAAATATGTCCCCCTGCACGTAGTAACATAAATCTAACCCTGCCATACTTATTGCATGGAAACACTTCTTTTAACCACTTGGTTGTTATAGGACATAAATCTGCTATTTCGGTCCACCGCATATCCTTGCTGGCATCTTTACCGTTAGCGTATCCGTATGATTTGTAACTTTCGTGCTTATCCCATCCCAATCCATGTATTGTTAAACTTTCCCATCCATTGTGTTCATAATCATCACTTCTATGTGATGTAAACTTTCCAAGCAATGCAAACGCTTCTGCACACATTTCTTTGTAAGGCAATGGTATATCTAATTTTAAATAACGAGCATCTGACTGATAGTATTCTTTCATAAATGTCCAAATGCCCATATACGTTCTTGGCACCACCAGCATTTACCGCAATGGGAATCAGGATGGTCATCATCCTCACAGCTTCTAGTAACAGGTAACAATGCTTGTTTTAAATTTAACGACTGATATAACCTTGCTATATCTTTTTTGTTGTAGTTACGTAACGGAACGTAAGTCCTTTCATCTAACCTTAAAGACTCTATAGTTAAACCAAATAATGGATGTTCTACTTCGTCGCTTCTAAATTCATTGTGCCAGTCTTGTTGTTGTTGTTTAAATTGTAGATAAACTTCTTTGGGTGGGAACTTGGTCACACCCATGTACATGATATCAACTTCTTTACTATCTAATGCTTGTGTTAGCAGATTAAAATAAAATTCAATTGTTTCTTTTGGTTCAACTTGAGCTTTATGTACAACATAATTAGTGTTGCCTGTTAATTTAGAACATGTTTCAATTACAGCATCTACACTTTTAGCAAACGAATATTTTCTACTAGAGGACCACATGTTGTAAATGTGTATAGTTTCTGTAATATTGCTCATTAGTATGTGCAACAGAACAGCACTATCTGCACCACCACTTATACCTATTCCTATAGGTCCTTTATTGTATATGCCAATAGGAATATTATCAATAGTAATATAGTTCATAGGACTCCTAACGGACGACTACTGGAGTGTTTCCAATCATGCGTATGCCATACAGGTACTTTCAGTTCTCTAATATCAGTATAGACAAAATTATCAGCGATGTCTATGTAATGCTTGGGTTTTATCCTCCAGAATCCATCTGCGGCTCTTGCTGTCAGCATAACTGTTACATTAGAATCTCGATCTTTCAACTGTTGTAACAGTCTATTCTCACAGCTGATTCGATATTTTAAACTATTTGAAGCAACGAAAGGACCGTGATTATATAAGTTGCTGAGATTCAGTATAGTCTTACGCCCAACGTCTAACCAATCAAAGTTAAAAGTTGCGGTATAGTTGATAAGAACATAATCATAAGACAATGATTTAACTTTTGTCCACAATCTATCCCAATCGTCGACTGTTGTTAAAAACTGTTCCCATTGTTCATCTACCTTAGTTTTATACTCTTGTGAGATGTAAGGAGGATTATTGGGCAACATAGGTTTATGTGTCCAGTAAAAATCTGCGTAGTCTTTACCATCCCACTCTTCAACTAATTTCTTCATAAACATCAAACAGTTATAATTAATATCTGTAAAAACTACTCGAGTGTTTTCTGTAAATCCTACAATCTCTAGATTCTTAATCCAATTAAATCCTATTCCTACAGTTGCATATTGTTCGACAGGTCCATCAAAAGGTATTTGACTTCTTAGCTTGTCTGAATTCCACCCTGCAAAAAAATGGGTAGCGAAGAATTCATAGTATTTTATATCGGCCAATCTTGTTAAGAATACATGATCGTATTCATAATAGGGATACCTTTTATTTGATCGTATGTCTGATCGGACCTGCACTACAGATTTATCATTTGCTAGGGCTACATTTAGAATGTTCCAGCCATGTAACTTAACCTGTGACGGTTTAATTTCTGTACCTTGTATGATAGACTTTGGCAATCTAGGATCGTTATACATATATTCAATACTACGTAAATGCGATAGGCTTTCGTGTTCTACCCACAACTCGGTACCTATACTAGGACATTCTAATTCCTTATAGTCTGCTAGATTAATAATATAAAACTGCTGATGTAATTCGATTCCAGTTTTATAATAGTCATCTCCATATCTATCAATAACGTGCCCTGCGATGAAGAAATCATCTTTGCATTGTTGTTCAACAGCATCAAACAGTCTATCAGATAATCCTAAACTGGTTCCTGCAGAAATTACTACAGCATGACTATAATCTTTAGCAACTAACTTTAACAGAGAATCTTCATCATTGCCGATGGCTATATCGTATCCATAAAGATCAAATCTATGTATTAAAAAATCGGAAAGATTTATGCATATTTCTTTTGCATAGCCGCTTTGGCAGTTATCAATAGTATCTAGTATACAAAATACTATTGATCGTTTCTTTTCGGAACGAAACATTACTGCCATCTTTTTACCTTATTCAATTGATCCAAGAATATAGTTTTGTTTAATTTCCAAAACGTTTGTAGATGTCCTCTGTATTCTTTATTAAATGCGTGTTCTAAGCATCCTGTTGCGGCCAGTGATGGCCCCCATACTGTATGTACTAACCTTTGAGTGCCCACTTCGCTAGGGTGCGTAGTTATATACATATCATGATCCCCTACCCATTCAATGCATTGGGGAATAAAAAATTGTGCTGTTACATTTTGATGTGTTGTTATGCCTTCTCTAGTACGCAAATGATCAATGGGCATTTTGTCTGTAAAGGCGCAGGTCCTGGCACATATTCTATATCCTAGATCATCAAGCGTATGTGCGGCTACAGATCCTACTGCTGTTTCCTTGTAATACAATATCCAAACAGCCCATCTGGTTTCATTGCGGAAACAATCAACCATAGTCTTTTGACTAGAGTTATTTGTAAATCCTCTGCGCTCTGCCTCAGCATAAAATTCAGTTAGATCTAAATCTTCTGACCAATGCTTTAAACTATACATTTTACTCGCTCAATAAATTCTCTCGGATAGTTTGTACTAAAACTTTCCCAACACAGTTGATCCATTATGTCCCACGGTTGCGGCTTATCCCATTTAATATTCAGTGTGTCTAAATGTTTGCGTATTTCATCTTGTCTGGTAGTATAGATATGGCTCTCTACATCTGCAATACTAATGTTAGGCTCATCTGTATGATACGTGAAGAAATAGTTAATGCTTTTCAGTTTACCATCTACAACAAAATAACTGCTAGGGTGCATACTGTATTTGTGCCAGCCATGTGATTTATGTGCTTGGATGATTTCAATCATTTGGTCTTGCCAATCAGGCAGTACGCTATCGTAATTTGCTTGATTACATCCTGCTTGCTCCCAAAAGTCAGGGCCATCTACCTTAAGATAAATCTTACGCTCGGGCACATTCACTTCTAGTATTTCTGGAACCATATCTGGAAAATGGTGGGCCATGTTATGTAAGTAATGCATTTCTCTATGCCACTTTTCGTCCATCTTAGCAGGGTCAACTACCTGATTTTGACCTTTATGATATTCAGTGTCATTGTGATACCATTGCACAAACGCTTTTTTATCAGTGGATATCAAGCTGGTGTAAATAAGATTGTTCCGACACAGCCCTTGCCCTGGTACGTTGTTATAGTAATATTCGTATTTCATAACTTTAATTATCCGTAAAATATATACCAATAAAATAATATGACCAATCAAACAATATCATTATGCGAAACATGTTATCGTCATATACCGGCTGAGCGATTCGAAAAAGATGGTAAAATGATGCTAGGCAAGACTTGTCCAAAGCACGGCTATCAAGAGGCAATACTAGATTGTAGCACAGAGTTTTATAAAAGTCAACTATACGAAAGACGCAAGCCTAGCAGTTACTGGTTAGATATTACCAATCGTTGTAATCTAGATTGCCCACATTGCTATCAAATGCCCGATAATACAAGCAAGGATCCTAGTATAGATTATCTGTTGTCTGAAGTTATGAGTTGGCCCGACAATGGTTTACCAGTTAGTTTAGTCGGTGCCGAACCTACTGTTCGTAGAGACTTAGCTGACTTGGTGTTAGCAATTCATGCCTTGCCCATTAAACGCAGAAATGTTATAATAGTAACTAACGGTGTGTATCTAGCCAAATGGGATTATGTTAGTCGCTTTAAAGACATACCCAATCTTAAATGGACCTTTGGGTTGAACCATCCCGATTACAATGGTGGTCAGATACGCATCAAACAGATGGAAGGGCTAGAGAACTGTCTTAAACTAGGATTAGATGTTAAGACACTAACCTATACACTGGCTAATTTAGAACAGTTAACTGATGTTATGCATGAAGTACAGAAGTTTGGTATCAATGCTAGAATACAGTTAGGTGTTGAGATAGGTCGCGTTCCCGAAGGCGACTTTGTAGAATTATATCTTTCAGAACTTGTTGCACAAGCAGAACAGTTTTGCAAGGACAATGGATGGACATGGAAGCCAGACTATATAAGTGGCAATCGTACACACTATGCTGTTCGTATAAATGGCATTGAACACAAGTTTATTAAATGGTGTGATGTGCGTACTATAGACTTAGAAGAAGTGCAAAGCGAGTCATGGGCCAGCATAGTACCAGGAAAGCCTATGAGCCCACTGCTTCATCAAGTTATACTACGTGACCAAGCAGTTAACCGAGGACAGATGTTGTTAGATACAGTACCTGAAAAATATAGACATGAATAAAATACATGATACAATATCAGTGTGCGAGCATTGCTACAGACACATACCAGCTCAACTATTTGAGAAAGATGGGCAGATATGGCTGAGTAAGCGATGCATCTGGCACGGAGAAAGCGAGTATTTAGTGGAGCCTAATGCAGACTTTTATCTTAACTACAAATACAATCGTCCAACTAATCATACCTACTGCCTAGATATTACCAATCGTTGTAACTTGAATTGCCCGCATTGTTATCAGATACCAGATAACATGAGCAAGGATCCTAGTATAGAAAGTATATTAGATATAATTAGAGCTTGGGAAGATGACGGTTATGCTGTTGCGCTTATGGGTGCTGAACCAACTACTAGGAAAGACCTTCCTGAGCTATGCCGTGCAATACAAGCACTACCAGGCAAGCCTCGCAGTATAATGATATTGACTAATGGTGTTTATCTATCGGACTATGAGTATTGCCAACAGTTTACAGATATCCCTAATCTATTTTGGACTATAGGTCTGAATCATCCAGATTATCAAGGGCATACTGTAAGAAAGAAACAAATGGAAGGTATAGATAACTGTATGAAGTTAGGTATGACTATTAAAAATGTAAGTTATACTTTAGAAACAATTGATCAATTAGAGTATTGTTTAGACGAAATACAAGAGTTTGGAAGAACTCTTAGTCCTCATAATTATAGAATCCGTGTAGGTACAGATATTGGTCGGCATCCTGGAGAGGAAAAGATATATCTGTCTGAATTAGTAGATATGGTAAAAGCCATATGTGATAGAAAAGGTTGGGTGCATGAGTACGCACCTACACAAGGTATTAGAGTCCATTATCCATTGCGTATTAACGGAATACTTGTTAAAATAATACAGTGGCCAGATGTACGTACCATAGACCTAGAAGAAGATCAAACTGAATCTTGGGCAGATATATTGCCAGGAAAACCGGTAAGTCCTTTAGTACATCAGGTTATCTTGCGTGATGGTACTGTAAATAAAAACTTACCACTGTACGATACAATACCAGAAAAGTATCAAAGGAAATATGATGCGAGGGATTAACGGACAACATTACATAGATATGTCTCCATACTTAGACATGACGGCATTTGATCGTCTTCAGCCAGAGATACTCAAAGGGTTTGCTTTGGCTAGGCCGTATGCCAAAGAAGGTACTTGGATGGCGCCCGGGTTTACACTTGATGACATGAGCTATCGATTAAACTGGAAACCTATATATCGAGCTATGGAGGAGTTTCAATCCTTGCCAGAAACTGATCCTATTAAATTAGCAGGCATGGATCTTATACCTTCTAATTTCAAAGACTTCCAACAGCGTAATATATTCACACGTTATCTTAAGATGGCTATGGGTGCCTATGATCCTTACATTTACTATTACTTGTGGGAGGAAGGATCGTGGAATGACAGAACTGCTCCACGTCGACTAACCCCAGAAGCGGCTTACTTTCCTAATACAGTAAAGTGGGTCGAAGGTATGGTAGGAACAGTATTCGAAGACATAGGCCGTGTTATATTTTTTCACTGTGAAGCAGACGGCATTCCGTTTGAACATAGAGACTTGGATGCCAAGAATGGAATAGATGTTGTCAAGCCGCACCGCAATGAATTTATACACATTCGTCCTAATACAAAGAAAGCGTTTTACTTGTGGGATCCGGCGACTAAGGACAAAACATATCTTAATACTCGTGCCGCTTGGTGGAATGATGTTGACTGGCATGGGGGCGAACAGATTATGGAACAGAGTTATGGCCTACGCATAGACGGCAAGTTCACAGACGACTTCCGTATTAAACTTGGCATTGATCATTTGGATACTTACTGATGAAGTACATAGGTAACTACTCCAACTGGATTAAGGAACAAGTTATTATGGAACACCTTACGCAATGTAAGGGTGATCGTACGCCTGTGTGGCAACCCGATAGGTGGAAGGGTAACTTTCTACTGGAGAAGTTTACTGAGATGGCTCGCCCAGGTTATTCTAACAATCAATATTTCTTCCACCAGGTTAATCCCAAGAGCGATGAAATGCGAGACTTTAAGTTTACATTACCTGAATTGCCTGAACAGAGATCAAACGTAAACTGGTGGTTCGTCATACTATACCCAGGTGAATTCCAAGCCATGCACATAGATCCTCAACTAACAGAAGTTAGTAATCCTGTACGCTATACAATGTTTTTACAAGATTGGGAACCTGGGCATATATTTGTATGGGATGACAAATACATCGCAAATTATAAAGCAGGTGACATGTATGAGTGGAGCGATCCTATGACAGTACATGGTCCTGCTAACATAGGTTATACTACAAGGTATACGTTACAAATAACTATGTACGACTAAAATGTTAAATCAAAATCTATTAAAATTTATAAAAGATAAAAGTCCGTCAATGGTTGAGAACCCGCTTGATATGAAAGAGTTTAGCTGGTTTCATAGCCGCTCAGAAGAAAACAGGAATACTAAAACTGGGTGGGTAAAATATTATTCTAGGGACGAGGAAATTTCTTCGAACAAAGATTATCCTATAGATTTTACTTATTATATAAATGACATGGGGTTTCGAGGAAAATTTCCAGATAAAAATTCTGATCAAATAATAGGATTCTTTGGATGTAGTGTGACCTTTGGTCAAGGTCTACCAGAGAATCAAATTTATCCTGATATAATTTCAAAACATTATAATAAAGAATGTTTAAATTTAGGTGTTCCTGGAGCCAGTATCCGGCAAACAGCATTAATTTTTTCTGCGGCTACAACTATA
>Ga0214166_1000078_pt1 | contig 49543 bp, 71 predicted proteins | sample TroBogepilimnion_27_FD_153005 | JGI IMG/M metagenome (GOLD analysis project Ga0214166, IMG submission 153005) | Freshwater microbial communities from Trout Bog Lake, WI - Practice 18AUG2009 epilimnion v3 | ecosystem: Environmental > Aquatic > Freshwater > Lake > Epilimnion/Euphotic zone ...
TGCCGCCGCTAGGATTCGAACCTAGATAACCCCCTTGGCATGGATTAAGAAAATTGCTGAACGTACTCTATACAGAGTCACCCTTTTATAAGGTGTCCTACCATTAGACGACAGCGGCAAATTGTGGCGGGGAATATTGGAGTCGAACCAATTGTTTGATGTTTTGCTGTACACATTCTAAACAGAATGCCTCCGCAACCAAGCGGAAGTATTCCCCATTAACTTGGAGGAGGGCTAGTAGAATCGAACTCTATGCGCTTTCGCACACCATCGGTTTTCAAGACCGTGCTGGGCCCAGCCCAGTTAACCCTCCGTATTCTTGGTAGTGATGGTCGGACTCGAACCGACGATAATCTCCGTATGAAGGAGGTACATTAGCCGCTATGCTACATCACCATATAGAAACACACTAGACTTTGGAATTGAACCAAGTCACCTATATCCGTTCTTATGGTAGAATATACGCTAGCCCACTCTCTAATGTGTTTTTATATGGTAGGACGTTAACGTCCTAATAATTTTTTTGCTCTCTCGTAGTTCTTACCTTTTGCCGCTATACCTGCCTTTAACAAGCCCTGTCTAATATTTTTAGACTCTTTAAGACATTGCAACAAAGATTCATCACTAATTTGATTAATTCCATTTTTAGCAGGCTTGTTTCTTCCTCGCCATGTATCTGTGATACTATGACAATTAGGGCACAATCCTTCTAAATTTTCTCTTATATTGTTTAAGTTATTCCCATCTTTATGTTCTAACTCTAAAGATATAGGCCTAGTGAACCATTCACTTATGCCGCACTTATTACAACAATACTTCTGTTCCTCAAATACTCTTCGACGTTTATTTTCCATACCTAACTCATCAAAGGACTTTGCTAAGTATTTTTGTAATGCCGTTTCCTTTATCTTCCTTGCCCATGCTTCTTTGTCTGCAATAACGCCTGTGGGCTTTCTACCTTTGAGTGCTATACTCTTTTTAAATTTAGACTCATCAGAAAATACTCTGCTATTAGCACAACTTCTTGAACAGAACGTTCCAGAATTATTGTGCTCTGCTTTACATTTAGGACATTGTTTCATATCGAACCTTAATTAAAATATTACTATTATTTAGCAAAGTTCCATATAAAACAACATCTTTTGGTAGGGCCACTCGGATTCGAACCGAGGTCTTACACCTTAAAAGGGTGATGTTATAACCGCTTAACTATGGCCCCATATTGGTCCCTCCCGTCGGATTCGAACCGACACCTCATTGATTAAGAGTCAAGTGCGCTACCATTAACGCTAGAAAGGGTTAGTTGTATTAAAAGTTTCTTTAACGTCTTAATTCTTGTTAAAGAGATCTTTAATGTGCCAACCCTAGACCAATACGGGATCTAAGGTTGACACTATCGTTTACCTGAACGTTTCATGTCGTTTCCTTTTTGTTTATGTGTTTATTATACAACCTTTTGCGGTAGTTGTCAACCGTTTTCTTGGCAGTGAGTGTGGGACTCGAACCCACGGGTCAACTTCCGTCAACCTAAAGTTTAGCAAACTTCTGCATTCGCCGCTCTGCCAACTCACTATAATTTGGTGCTCCCTCACGGACTCGAACCGCAATAACCGGACTACAAAACCGGTATAATAGCCTTTATATTAAAGGAGCATAATTGGTAGGTCCTACAAGAATTGAACTTGTGTCTTCACCGTGTCGAGGTAGTGTTCTACCATTAAACTAAGGACCTGAATAAAATTTGTTTAGCATCATCAAATGTCACCTGTCCCGGTGTTTCGTGACGAAGTGTTAGTACTACTCGTTGATTTGAAGAAAGTGTATTATCCCAATCATGATATATGTTAGTATTAAACAATATGCATTCACCTTGTTTTGCTATCATTGATTTTAACGGGACATGTTTACTTTTATCAAAGTTGATACATTCTCTAGAATTGCCAGAATTGGTAGAAGATTGGTACTCTTTTAAATCAGCATCATCATACCAACTTGTAACACACTTATCGTCGGCAATATCAATAGTATAGTTTATACTAAACTGATCATTTATACCATCCTTGTGTGCTCTATAATATAGACCTGGTTTGCTTACAAAGAAACTAACTCGTTGTTTTAAAAAGTTCATGTCATCGGCTACTGGAATTTTTTCCAGTAGCCGTATACCGTCTTCGCGTGTTAATCTACAATGCATAAAATATTTGTTCCATGTAAATGATTGAACAAATTTTGATGTGCTATAAATGTTACGCAAGTATTCTATAAGATCTTCAATACCTTCGTGTTTAAATCTAATGTAGTAGGGACTACAATCTTCGATAATAGTGTACTTCATAAGAAATATTAATCGATTAGATGTGGGCCAAACAACTCTAGTGCTTCGTCCCATTTCACTAATGTATCTGTAGCCTTGTGAACTAAAAACATCGAATAACATTTTCGACTTTGTCCATTGTTAGGACCGTTTACTAGATCATGTACAATGTTTCCAGCTAGGATACAATGTGTATTCACTGGTTTGCTGTGTAATAAATTACATTTATCTTTATCATAATACAATACCGGTTGACCTAGGCCGTTAGGTTTAAGTGTACCTTGATAACCATCTACGGGCTCGTACCAGTTCATAATTGTATCTGTACTATCAAATACTATGTTTAATTTTACTAATTCTTTTACAACGTCTCCGTCGACATGTAATCGATATTGTTGATTCGGAATGCTGTTAAAAAATCTTGCCTTACGGAAAGTTAATCCCATACCTGCTAACCAGTTGAGGAACTCCGGACTCATATGCTCGTCCGTTATAGGAACTTCATCAAAATGATCAGATCCTTTTTCAAAAGGTACAAACGGTACAGGTAATTTTAAATTAGAATGATACTTCTTCATGCTAATATTTATACCAGTCATTCGCAGGATTAAATATCTGCCTATGCAATGCGAAATACTCGAATACAAGTACGACACAATTTGGAATCCAGAAAGTTTTCTTTCTGATCCGCAATTTCAATCTATTGTTAAACCTAATTGGCCGTTGGTAACAGCCTCAATGTCTACCGTTGAATATCAGGGAGAGGAAGATTCCTGGGCAAGATATCTGTCTGGAAAAGCTAGGAACAAGCCTAGTTTATTTAAAAATGCTCTGTCTAATTTCCTTACATCAATGGTAGGACAAAAATTAGGACTGCAAAAACAAGCATTCAACGTTCGTGCCGCATGTGCAGGATCATTGTATGCATTATATCAAGCTACATTGATGAGCTTAGATTCACAAACACCTGTTGTGGTATTTTGCGGCGATGACTTTAATTTAGGATATCGTCTGTGGCAGTTTAATAGCATTGGTGCTATTGATTCCGATAAAGGATTGCCATTTGACTCTACCAGTCAAGGATTCAAAATGGGAACAGGTATTTCTTTAATGATTGTTAAACATCCTAGTGTTAAATATCCGCTAGATGCAAAAGCAATCATACAAAATTTTTCATTCTACACACAGCCTGATCTTGTTACACATCCAGGCGATGTAGAAAACATTGTTAAACAATTCAGTCACATAGACTATGATAAAATCGATCTATGGAACGCACACGCAACAGGCACTCCAATTGGAGATACCTTTGAGTATACATTCTTTAAGGAGACCTGCAAACACGATATACCTATTGTAGGTTTCAAAGGTTATGTAGGTCACTGCATGAGTGCATCCGGTGCTGTTGAAATTTGCATGGCACTGGACTGCAAAAAAGATAATGTGTTAAAACCTAACATCATATCAGGTAATAAACTAGTAAACGATGATAGAATTATTACTAGTCCTACATCTTTTACATATAAAAGAATGCTGAAAACTAGTTTAGCATTTGGTGGCCAAACCGTAATCAGTGAAATTGATTTACTATAACTGGCGCCCCTGTATGGAATCGAACCACAATTCCCGATTTCGTAGACCGGTGTATTATCCATTATACTACAGGGGCAAAACAGGTTCTCATTTTTTGTGCTACCACTACACCAACACCGCTGACCAAGCAGTGCCCGGGATTCGAACCCGGTCCGTCTTTTTTTCAGAAAGATTTAATAAGATTGCTGAAAAGAACCTAAATGGTCAAAAATAACAGGATGCTGTGTCTAAGCCGGGACTCGAACCCACGACACGCCCCCAAGCGGGCCGGCCTGCAAATATGGCTGCAGAAAAAAGTTTGCTGTAATCATCCTAAAACTGGCGCCGTAGACGAGAATCGAACTCGCCTGAGTCGGATAGACAATCCGTTGCCCTCCCAGAGAACTACTACGGCATATTGAATTTGTAAGTTGTGCCACCATCGTTATTGGCACCATTCACCTATGTATATAAAGCCGGCTAGGACTCGGTACGTCATTGCAGTTACTCATCCAACGCTTCTATGTTTGTGCTAGGGTATTGCGCCCCTCGTTGTTTACCTACTCTTTGGCTGGCCGGCTACTCGAATCGGTGATTTTCACTTACTAACACTTACAAAACTTGGCATACCGGGAGGGATTCGAACCCCCAACACTCAATTTTGGAGACTGATGTTCTGCCAGTTGGAACTACCGGTATATAAAAATTGGTGCCGCCTCTAGGGATCGAACCTAGTTCCTCGGTGCTTCAAACCGGTGCTATGACCACATCAGCTAAAGCGGCAATTAAAACATTTAGGGGTGACCAACGGGATTTGAACCCGTACTGACAAGGTCACAACATGTAGTGCTACCATTACACTATGGCCACACCTAAATGTTCTATCTGGTACTTCGTTGGAGAATCGAACTCCCATCTTTGCTATGTAAAAGCAAGGTTCTGCCATTAAACTACCGAAGCATAAATTTCTGAGTCGCATTTCTTACACGGCATATACGCCCGTCCGTGATGTTACGGTTGCTAACTTACCTGCAGGACGCGATAGCAACTATCTTACATTTGGTGCGGGTGTCGGGATTCGAACCCGAGTCTCTGAGTTGGCAACCCAGAATAATTACCTGGCTATACTACACACGCATTGAATTGGTGCGGGGTAAGAGATTCGAACTCTTTCCTACTGGGTGGAAGCCAGTGATGCTAAACCGTTAAACACTAACCACGCATTAAAATTGGAATACCGGGTGAGATTCGAACTCACGGTTTTGCGGATTTGCAATCCACTGCATTGGGCCTCTCTGCCACCGGTACATAATATTGGTACCAGCGGAGGGGATCGAACCCTCTCAAGAACGCTAATCTGGCGCTAAAAGTCTTATAAGGACTCTCTGACTTCCAAGTCTCGCTGGCATTAAAATTGGTATTGCGTACGGGAATCGAACCCGCCTAGATAGGTTGAAAGCCTATTGACCTAGCCCAGAAGTCTAACGCAATATAACTGGTAGGGGTGCTTGGAATCGAACCAAGATTAACGAGTTCAAAGCCCGTTGTGATAGCCATTACACTACACCCCAACAATAAAACAGGATACTTTTTTTCTTTATACCAAAAAGATTTAAATTTGCTGAATGTATCCTAAAACTGGTTCCTCCAACAAGAATCGAACTTGTAATGACCGGTTATCAGCCGATTGTTATACCATTTAACTATAGAGGAATAAAATAACAGGTTGCTTTTTTACGGTTTTGATTAAAAGTCAAATGTATTATGTTTGCTGAACGCAACCTAAAACTTGGTCTCCCTACCTGGATTTGAACCAGGACCACACGGCCCCAAACCGCGGATGCAACCAGATAACACTTTAGAGAGATAAAAAGTTGGGAGCCTAACTATCCACCTGGGTGAACTCGCTAGATTGTCTCGAATAGTCAAGTCTAATACCACTCCTAACCGTCCTGTTGCTGTCACATAGCTGAGTCACTATGCTAGGTTGGGTGGGACTCTAAACTACCGTCTATCCCGAAAATTGGTGGAGGCCGAGGAAATCGAATCCTTCTAGACAGCATCCTTGCAAGGGATACCCGTAGCCCACTACTGCCCCCAATATAAAAACACACTATTAGGAATTCAACCTAAGTCCGGCGACCGGTACGACGCTGTTAGCGTGTTTTAATATTGGCTCCATCTGTTGGATTCGAACCAACCTCTTCCGGTTAACAGCCGGGGGTACTCACCGAGAATACGAAGATGGAATAAAATTCTTGAAGGAATACACGGCGCACATCTTCACCTCTATGGATTTGTGCTTCTGTCCTTCAACAGCTCTTGCCGCCAACAACACTTTTCTTACCCCTACTGGACCGACTTACTCTCGCATCGTCAGCCACCTCATATGCTGCTGAAGCCCCCGCGCTCCGGCAGGGGTCGGTTTTCAGTTACTCTAGTACTTGTTATTGTCTTAGTATTTCTGCCGGGCGTGATTTACAAGGTTAGCCCCGACTCCCTTGACGTTACGGTCCTAACAATAAGGACTATCTTATGTTTGGCGATCCCGCGGGGAATCGAACCCCGATATCCGACTAGACAGGCCGGTATAATAACCACTATATGACGAGACCAAATTTGGTGGAGCCCTAAGGAATCGAACCTCTTGCCACCACCCACCTTGTTATGGCTACGATTTTACAGACCGCAAGCGGGAAAGGGCTCCAAATTTATTACAACACACTCTAGCAGTTTATCTTTCTGCCTCTTTATACTATGTACTCAGACCGAATGTGTGTATTAAAATGCACTAACGCTACGCGGCCGTTCTACCCTTCAGTGGGGAGTGGTTATAGTACACTTTAATACGCTACCATTTTTCGCTCCAGAAAAGGAGTTTCATCCGATAGGCCGCCCGTTTGCTAGATGTTTTACTTGCCTAGCGAGGACCTCGTTTCCTCTATTCACAAGTTGCGATTCTAACGATAGTCTTGTTGAAGGACCGTCTCTCGCTTTCTGCCAACTGATTGTGAGTACAACCTAGCACGTTCTATCTTTTCCTTGATCAGTGTTTTAAACTGATCTGGAGATAGTGTATGCTGTTTTATAAACTCAATCTGTTTATATTTTTTACTATCTGTTTCTGTCATGTTTCCAATCTAGAAAACAAAAAACCCCAGGGTTTTTAATCCTGGGGTCCTTTGGAGTTGTTTGCGATTAGATTCTGGGAATCTTCTCGCCTCCTATGGACCCCGGGGTAATCCCCTCTGGTGTGCGATCATATGACAGACTATTAATCGCTAACCAGCAAGAGGGCATCACGCCTACCTGTTTGGCTATCGTATTAAATTGTTGATGTCTGTTAAACGATTGCATTTTGTTTTCTCTTTAAAATCTTTTGTTTACATAAACAGCACCATTGCTGTCTATGTGTTAATTATACACATATTTAGTCTTTGTGTCAACCCCTATTTGCATTTTTTTGCAAAATAGTTTTTGCTAACACTAAACTACCTATGACTCTATTGTATAGTCATTTAGTTCTCTTGTCAACCCCTATTTGCAATTTTGGCAAAATAAGTTGTTAACGCCGAACCTCTTAACTAAGTATCTATTGTATATTTATTTATCTCTCTTGTCAACCCCTGATAATGTGGCTTTTTTGCCACATTAGTTAGTACCTTTGTTTACAATTTCTACATGGCGTTGATGACCTGTAGTGTTTACGTATCCGTCTTGTTTGTCGTTTGGGCCAGCCAACATGAATGTATGGAACCCGTCCATGATGTAATGTCTACACAAGTTTCGTTCAACTTGTGCTCCGTCCATTTTATTGCACCAAGGAGCAACATGATCTATAATTGCTTCGTATCCTCCGTAGCGAGACCAGTCTTCCATCCGATGCAAACTGGGTTGAAAGGTAAATCCCAATGCCCATTCTTGGTGCATGACGTTGTTTACATTCCAAAATGTAATGTCATCTAGCGTAAATTGTCTATGATAAGGAGGAAGTATGCGGGCATGATTGGTTAAATTTGTAGGATCCTGACTGGTAGCCTCCCACTCAGTTTCATATTCTGTTAGCCAAACATTGATACAACAATCGTCTGCTTCTAAAATTTTCTTACTAGGCTCAATGAAACTATCACGGATAAACACAAAATCGTCCTCGCAATGGAAAACATATGGTGTTTTGATCAACGGATAGTAAGTATCGATGTTCTTTAGTTGCCCCTGGCGCCCTGCTGTATTGATAAGATCTAACTTGGCAAACGGAAGAATTTCACGGACCCACTCTAAGTCCATGTCGCTGTCTTCTACAATAATTCCATGTTCAATTGGGTATGTATTATGTTGGACAAAAGTCTCTAAGCATACTTTAAGCAAGTCGTGTCGCTTGCAACTGGTTAAAAAGAAGGTTACATCACTCATGGAGTTATTTACTTTCAAATAGTTTGACATTTCATTATATTGGTAGTTAAATAGTAGGATGAAAAGAAATTTATTAATTGTACTAAGAACATGCACTCGTGTCAATATGCTCAACGATAACGGAGCCGGTCGATATGTCAAAGTACCAAAATCACAATTAGTAAATGTGTGCGTTAGCAGTCTTGTTGAAAGTATCAATCATGTACAAGGGCATGACGTTGAACTAATAGTATTGGATGACCATAGTGATGCTACCTGCGTAGCAGATATTAAAAACATTTTAGCACATTGTAAATTCCCAACAACGTTTATACCGGTAGACGGCGGTACAGGTAATGCTTATACTATGAAGAAAGTCTTCGAGCAAGTTGAAGCCAAGGCAACCGACTTGTGGTATCATATAGAAGATGATTACCTGCATTACCCAGAGGCAATCCACGATATGATTGATACTTTTGATGAGTTTGAAAGCAAGACCGGAAAGTATGTTGCTATAAACCCTCATGACGATGTTTGGCGATATAAGTATGAAATTTATCCAAGTTTCCTATTACACGGGCCTTATAGACATTACAGAACGGTTAAACATACTACCTATACTTGTTTTGCCAGTAAGGCTCTTTACACAAGATATAAAAATCATTTCCAAGATGTTGTTACTCTAACAGAGCAAAAAGTGGACTATGTTGAAAACAAGAGTATCAATCTTGTTTGGAACAAAGAAGATGTTGCCCTGTTCAGTCCTATCCCTGGTCTAGCATTTCACATCATGGACGAAAGCGGCAAGGACCCCTACATTGACATTGATGAGCTGTGGAACAGCGTACCGCAGTTGTGGAAAGACAGCAACAAACCAAACATGGCCATTGTCAGTATCTTCAATGATCGACATAAGGACCTTGCTGATCTAACTTGGTACAACAACAAGGTCAAATACGCAGAAAAACACGGCTACCTGGCACTCTCAAAAACAGATAACTTTAGCCCAGAGCAAGTTCACTTTGACAAGTTTGTACACATCCTTGATGTAATGGAAAAGAATACTTCAGTGGATTGGGTTTGGTGGTTAGACAACGATGCAATGATCACTAACTTTGATATCAAAGTTGAAGACTTAGTAGACAATGACTATCATGTGATCATGCCAACAGACATTGCGGCCTTGAACACAGGCAGTTTTATTGTACGCAACAGCGCACAGGCTCGTGAATGGTTGAACTTTTTACTAAGCAAGAAACTAGAATACAAGAATGATAAGAAATGGTTTGAACAACAAGCCGTTATTGACTTCTATCCTAAATTCCAAGACCTGTTTAAAATTATTCCTCAGCAATGGTTGAATTCCTATGACTACAGAATGTATAATGTAGAAGGGATCGACTTGCTAGGTCAAGACGGACAATGGTATCCAGGTGACTTTGTTATACATTGGCCAGGATTACCAAACGAAACCCGTGTGCAGTTGGCACAACAATACCAACAATATATACAAGATACTAAATGAAAACATACGATTGCTTTACATTCTTTAACGAATTAGATGTATTAGAAATCCGCTTACAAGAAATGTGGGATGTCACTGACCATTTTGTCATTGCCGAATCTAATCTTAGTCACAGCGGTAAACCCAAGGACTATATTTTATTAGACAATTGGGATAGATTTAAACCTTACGCAGATAAAATTGTACGCATCCAAGTTGATGATATGCCCGAAACTCGAGATAGTTGGGTTCGTGAAAAGTTTCAACGATATAGCCTAGGTCGAGGATTAGAAGATCGGCAGCCCGATGACATTATTATTGTTTCGGACTTAGACGAGATTCCCCGAGCAGAAGTTGTGGACATGATCAAAACAGATGAGAATGATTACGACAAGTATGTGCTAACAATTCCTATGTTCCAATATAAGATCAATAACATGAAATATATTGAGCGTAGTAAACAACCAAACATCATGCTTACTAGGGGTCGTGCTTTTACTAACGCACAACAAGAGCGTGAATTTACATTCCCTTGGGTTCCTGATCATCCTAACACAGCATACATTGAACACGGTGGCTGGCATTTTACCTACTTCGGTGACGATGCTAATGCTATTGTTAAACTACAAAACTTTGCTCATACAGAATCAGATCGCAAGGATCTAATCGATCGACACAATATCGAGTGGATGGTTGAAAACAAATATGGTCATCACGGCCCCGGACACGAAGAACGATTTGATATCGTAGTAGTTGACGAGTACTTTCCTAAGTGTATCACAGACAACTTAGACAAATATCAACACCTAATTGCTCCTGGAGCAGTATTCCATGTAACAGACTTATATAGAGAGGACGGAGTATAATGGCAACATTTAGTCATTCAGGTACTACAGGTGACACATTCTGTAGTCTAGTAGCCGCAAAGATTTTGGGTGGTGGTGAATTTTATTTAAAATTACACAACCTTGAAAACATGCTCAAGGAAAAGTTAGGTTGGTCAGTTCAAGGCGGGCGACATGAAGGCCGCATGACTGAAGATGATTTTGAATCAATGCGTGAACTCATGCTTCATCAACCATACATCACAGACTTCAAACCTTGGAACGGCGAAGCAATTGATTACGAATTAGAGAATGCCGCACTACATTTAGAAACAGCAGTTCGTCCTCGTAACTTTAGCACTCAACATGCTGTGGCACAGGGTATTGATACAGATTATCATGTTCGTCAATTACAAATGATGCCATGGATGGAATGTCGAGAAGAGCGTAAGTTTCCTGGCAGACCAATTGTTATTTTCCGTGGACCTCATTATCAAGATGGTAACGAATTAGAAAGCCCAGTATGGCGTGATTTAATCAATCGAGGGTTGACTGAACAAGCAGTTTATGTAGGCCTTGATAGCGAACATGCATGGTTTGAAGATACACTTAAGGTTCGAATACCTCACTATCGTACTCCTGACTTTATGGAACTAGCCCGTGTTATACAAGGTAGCGAATTGTTTATCAGTAGCATGAGTAGTCCTAGTGCGTTAGCATTATGCCTCGGTAAGACTATGTGGTTAGAAACACGCAAGAACGAACCTTGGGAACGACACGAATACAACTACCCACTAAGATTAAACATAAGGTATTTTTAATATGGAACATTTTTACGAAAACATCGAGGGTTGGTTCAGTTATGACTACCTTTATAAAGATGCAGTAGACAGAGCAGAAGATGGTGCGGTGTTTGTTGAGATTGGATCCTTTAAAGGAAAAAGTAGTGCATTCATGGCTGTTGAAATTATTAACAGCGGAAAAAAGATTCAATTTGATTGCATTGATCCTATGTTGCCGTTGGGACATTATTCTAACTCTTCCCAAGAACATCCCGAAGAATGGGAAGGATATGGCGTTGAAGAATTCTGTGAGAGATTAAAACCAGTTGAAGGTTATTATAATCTAGTGCAGGATACCAGTAGCAATGCAGTTAATAGATATTCCGACGGAAGTATTGATTTTCTAATGATTGATGGCGATCATTCTTACGAAGCAGTTAAACAAGATATTTTAAATTTCTTACCTAAGATGAAAGTCGGCGGAGTTATTACAGGCGACGATGCTTTCACAGAAGACATCCAACGTGCGGCTCGTGACGCTGTTGAAGGTACAGGATTGGTAGTAGAGTTTATTCACGGCATACATTTTTGGATAGAAATTACTGAATGAGAGTTGCTATTATCACGGCAGGTCTGCCGAGATTTACTAGAGAATTTATTATAGGATTGAATCAATTAAAAGGATTTGATACTGCTGATCTATACGTAAATTTATGGGAAAGCACATGGGTTGACACGATCGAGCATGGGTATGAAAAGATCAATAAAATATTGCCAGCTCACATACATCTTAAAAAATTAGCAATAACACCTCAGGTGGAAAGAACATTACCATCACACCGTCCTGAATCAAATTTTAGCGAATTGAAATGGTGGTATGATCGAAGAATAGGACAAATACATTGTTTAAAACTTGCATTTGACTTGATACAAGAACAATACGACATTGTTATTAGAATCAGACCGGATGGAAGTCTTTATGAAGATTTAGACATATCTTCTCTGGATTTGGTTAACAACGAAATTATATTTTGTCGTACATTAATGGGTGCTCATAAAACAGAACCTAACGATCAATTCTTTGTAGGAACACAACAAGGAATAAAATTCTGGTGCGATCTATATTTAGAGTTTGACAAATATATGATCGAGTGTTGCCCTAATTGGGAAAATGATGTACATAATTGGGCATTAGAACATATTGTCGGAACTTATTTTAAACTACACGGCAAAAAATTATGCCTTGGAAATTTTGATTACACTATAAACAGATTAGGCAAATCTGCGTACACCGCAGATAAGCATCCGCACTTACCAATTGCAGAAGATCCTACAGCATGAATAAGTTAATTATATTCGATCTTGATGGAGTACTGATAGAAAGTAGAGAACTACACTACGAGGCGCTCAATGCCGCATTGTCTAGAGTTAGTCCTCAGTTTGTTATCTCAAAAGAAGAACATCTTAGCACATATGATGGATTAAGTACCACACGCAAATTAGAAATGCTGTCCGAACGTAAAGGATTAGATCGTAAATTTTTTAATCAAGTATGGGAAGATAAACAAAAGGCTACATTCAAACTGATCAAAGAATTTCCTAGAAACAATCACCTACGCCAAATGTTTGCTGAATTGAATAGTCAGGGAATTAAGATTGCTGTAGCCAGTAATAGTGTTAGAGAAACTATTAAACTAGCCCTCTTGAGCATAGGTGTGTTAGAGTTTGTTGACTATTTTGTTTCTAATGAAGATGTTAGCAGGACTAAACCTTACCCCGAGATGTATTGGAAGTGCATGATTGCTATGAACGCATTACCTAAGACCACGGTAATTATCGAAGATAGCCACATTGGCCGTCAAGGTGCTATAGATAGTGGTGCTCACTTAGTACCTGTACGTGATAGTTATGACCTTACCAAAGATAAAATTCAAGAAGCCGTTGACATTCTTAACGGTGTAAGCACTAAAAAAATCCCCTGGAGAAACAATAAGATGAATGTACTAATTCCTATGGCAGGCGCTGGCAGCAGATTTGCTCAAGCAGGCTATACATTTCCTAAGCCTTTGATTGAAGTTAACGGCAAACCTATGATTCAGGTTGTTGTTGAAAACTTAAATGTAGAAGCACACTATATTTTCCTTGTACAAAAAGAACACTACGAAAAATATAACCTAAAACAATTACTAAACCTTATCGCTCCGGGATGTGACATTGTACAAGTAGATGGTATCACTGACGGTGCTGCTCGTACAACATTGCTTGCTAAAGAACTTATTAATAGCGATGAACCTTTACTAATGGCTAACAGCGATCAATTCGTTGAATGGAATTCAAACGAATGTTTATACGGATTCACAGCAGATGAAGTCGATGGCGGCATTGTAACATTTAAAGCCACGCATCCTAAATGGTCATTTGCCCGTGTAGGCAATGATGGATTTGTTGCAGAAGTTGCAGAAAAGAATCCTATCAGTGATGATGCTACGGTAGGTATCTACTTCTGGAAGAAAGGTAGCGACTATGTTAAGTATGCGGAACAAATGATTGAAAAAGACATTCGTACCAATAACGAGTTCTATGTTTGTCCTGTGTTTAACGAAGCAATAGGCGATGGTAAGAAAATTAAAATCAAACAGATTCCTAAGATGTGGGGCATAGGTACACCCGAAGACTTAGAATATTTTTTAAATCACTATAAAGAATGAAACTAATTGCACACCGTGGGCTAACTAAAGGTCCTAATAAACAAATAGAAAATCGTCCCGCTACCATTATTTCTGCAATGGAGCAAGGATTTGATTGTGAAGTAGATTTATGGGTGTTTGAAGATAGGTTATACTTAGGACATGACGGTCCGCAGTATCACGTTACTGAAGAATTTATTAAGAAACCCGGGCTATGGATACATTGTAAACATCTACCTGCATTAGAGTATTGTCAAAATGATATTAAGTTAAACTATTTTTGGCATAACACAGATGACTATACATTAACTAGCAAAGGTTTTATTTGGACATATCCAGATAAAGAAGTTGGAAAGTTCGGTATTATGGTCATGCCCGAATGGAATGATCCTGAATTTGATAAAATTAAAGATGTCGAATGTTATGCTATCTGTAGCGACTATGTCTTGAAATTAAAAGACATTATGCCCATCGACCAAAATCGCTGATATAAATCTTATTATCCCACCCTGGCACATTAGTCGATGGCCATTCCTCTCCAGAGTTTATATCACGCCACTTGCCCATGTGTCTAAACTCTATATTGAATCCCATTCCATCATACCTACAATCGTTCTTTTGTAAGTGTTTTCCTAACATAGTTTCTGGATGAAAGATCGTTCCTTGTCTGTGATGGTCTAATATTTGATTGTATAAGTCGCAATATTTTGTCATAGTTTCTGAAGTGCCCATACCAAAAAGATCACACATCCATATTCCACCATGTCCGCATCGTTTATTATTAGGTATAATAACCAGATTTGGCTCATTGTTTAGCCTGTTTTTTATATCAGACGCATTCACTGCATCTAATAATGCAACATCGGGTCGAGTTCTTATTACTACATCATAGGTAAAATTGTTGTCTTGTTCGTACTTTACACGGGCTTGATTGGCGGTATAAAGGCTATACAGCATTTTCCACATATTCTTAGGTCTTGCTGAGACACATACGTTATCTGTAACATCTACAATAGGAACATCGTTTTGGTTTCCTAACTCCAATGATACAACTCGATGTCCTTGCGGTAGTAATTCTTGGAATTTACTCAACGCCCATTCTTTATTAATGTGCCTCCAAGCAGGTGCTACTACCTCGTATCCTCCACTTCCTGATATATTTTCAGTAGGAGTGTTATCTTCCCACATGTACATGAAATAATCTACTTGGTCAAATCCTCTTAGATTTTCCAAAAAACGATCAAATTCTGCACAAAATCGAGGGTCACCTTGTAATAATATTGCGGCTTTCATAAATTTATTTATATACCAACTAAATAGTAGTAAAGGAGCAAGAGATGGGTGAATTTTTTAAATTAGTAGCAGAACTTGGGTTTCCTATTGCAGGAGCAATGGCCGCTGGCTATTTTGTTTTCTTAACTCTAAAGTTTATTTTAGCAGGTGTTACTAGTTCAGTCAATGGTATGGGTGGCATTATTAAAGGTTTAGATGCCCGTGTTGATACTATGACTAATCAACTACAGCGTATCGATGTTAAAGTAAGTCACGCACTAGGCTTACAACCCGACTACGACAGAATTGCTAGAGCAGAACAAGCCGATCAAAGGAAAGACTAATATGGATCACCATGAGCTAATTATGAAAGTAATAGTTATACTTGCATCTATTGTTGCAATATATGCTATGTATATTTCTATAACATTTGAGGATTGATAATGGACGGTCTGGTAGATCAACGAAAGGACTAAGATGATATACATGGATTATACTTGGGATTTATACAAAGACAAAATTGTTTTAGATCCTGAACTTGATGTAAAAAGTCTAGGTTGGATGCCAGGGGATTATTTTAGAGTGGTTAAAACAGAATCTGGACTAGCACTAGTTAAATTAGATGAGCTAGAGCAATTTGTAAGAGGGTACAACTAACCAAACATAATAGATAAAATAGATAAATAAATGTATGAAACATTTACATCATATTTTACCTAAGCATATGGGTGGTACTGATGACCCATCTAATTTGGTGGCACTTACGATAGAAGAACATGCAGAAGCACATCGAAAACTATATGAACAATATGGTCGACATCAAGATAAAAGGGCGTGGATGGGGTTAGCAAAACTAATGACAGGTGAAGAAATTGTTCGAGAAATTTTAACTTCTCCTAAAAGTGAAGAATGGAAAGCAAAAAATAGAAAGCCAAAATCTAACAAGTCTAAATATTTTGGTAATACGAACGCTAAAGGTAACGCTGGTAAACCTAAAAGCGAAGAACATAAAAAAAAGATTGCTGAAGCACACAAAGGAAAAGTTAGAGGTGAATTTTCTGAAGAATGGAAAAAGGCACTTAAAGATGCACAAGCAAGACAACCTATAAGGACCTGTCCGCATTGTGGATTAACAGGTAAAGGTGCCAATATGACCAGGTACCATTTTGATAATTGTAAAGAGAAAGATCATGGATTTAGCAGAACTAATTAACAAATATGGATTTCCTATTGTAGCGGCATTTGGTGTTGGCTACATGATATACTATGTGTGGACTTGGGTGACCACAGAAATTAAACCTGTTATAGGACAAGCCAATGGAACTCTTATCGCACTCATTGATCGTATTCGTATGCTCGATAATGATCTTATACGTCTTAATCAAAAAGTAGAAACCGTTATGGAATTACGCGGTAAGACTATTGAACGTGAACGTATCGAAGCAGAAAAAGATATTAATACTACAAAGAAAAAAGAAGATCCAATTCCACCAATTGGTAAAGGAAGAAGAGCAACTAAAGAAGAAATTAAATCTGCTGCCGGCGACGATTAATCTCTCTTTTTCCAACCTTTTAAAAACTTCTTGCTTCCTTGGTATATGATATGTTGCCAACACGAATCATCGCATTCGTTAGGACAGGTAAGATACTTACCGTCGGCAATTTTAAACTTCATCTTATAACCCTGATCGAAGTGTTTAACAACCCATTTCATCCAGTTATCTGTTTGTCTGCTTATAAAAATCAAATCCGGTTCTATGTTGCCATTGAGCCATTCTATCTGACTGCGGGCACAATCGGCAAACTCTGGGCTAATTGTTTCTCTTGCACCTATTAATCTATTTGTATGGCGCCAAGTCCTATTTAAAATCCTGTAAGCATTAGTTGGCCAGCAGTCTCTTGTTAAAATACTAGAACATACTTCAGGAACAAAATCGTCATTGAATGAAATTGTTAGTGCAGAAACTTCCTCGAAACTTTTTAAATCATAGTTTTCCCACAATCGATGACTGCGGTCGTTATACTGAATCTGTCTTGCTTGTTCAAAGATATTATCTAATTCAGGCTCTGTGCCCGGAATCCAAGTGTATGTTTGCATTAAGATATTTATAGGAGTTATGTACGCATATAAATATTATTCTATGCATGGTATTTTCCTTTCAGCTTGTGTTCCACATCGTAAAACTGCAATATATAGACCGTTAGGTCCTTACCAAGTTGCTTGGTATCTTCGTGAACACGGATATGATATTCAAGTTATAGACTTTGTATACGCATTAGAGAATGATCAAATTGAAGCTCTAATTGAAAAATTTATAACTCCTGAAACTAAATTCATAGGATATGGTATGATGTCAGATCCTAACAATCCTAACATAATATCTTTAAAAACAAAATTCGGAACCTTAATGATGAGTTTGAGAAAGAAGTATCCTCAACTAAAATTTATATTCGGTGGCCCTAACATACATGTATGGAGTCCTAGATTTGCAAATGGTTCGTTGTTCGATTATTATGTAAAAGGATACGGTGAAGATCAAACATTGGCATTGTTTAATCATGTATATAAAGGAACAGCACATCCTCCCTTTGAAATTACAGACGGAAATAAACACCTTCCTGAACACATTGTCACTGACGAGATAAAGCATTTTAAATTTAATACGTCAAGACACAAATGGCATTCTAGTGATTGCATTCAACCCGGCGAATCATTACCAATTGAATTTGCTAGAGGATGTATTTTTAAATGTGCATTCTGTCGATTTCCTCACATAGGAAAAGGTAAAAATGATTTTACTAGAGAAATGGAATGTATCAAAGAAGAACTAATCTATAATTACGAAAACTTCGGTACCACCGTGTATTTTGTAACAGATGATACATTCAATGCTGATAACAATTTTGTTATTGCATTTACAGAAATGTCTAAGTCGTTGCCATTTAAACTTCAATATGTAGCATACACAAGAGCTGACTTAATACATGCCCATCCTGAACAAGAAGACATGTTCTTAGAGAACGGAATGGTATCTACGTTCTTTGGTATTGAAACCTTTCATCCAGAGGATTCGAAAATGGTAGGTAAGGCATGGTCAGGAAAGCACGCCAAAGATTATGTACCTTATCTATATAATGAAAAATGGCAAAAACAAATACACCTTACTATGGGATTGATAATAGGGTTTCCAAACGAGTACTATGAAGATTTTTCTAAAGTAAATCAATGGATTGTAGATAATAACATACCATCCGCCATGTGGCATCCCTTAAATATTTGGAGAGGACCTATGTACTACAAAAGTGAATTTGATCTGAACGCAGAAAAATATGGGTTTAAATTTCGTGTAGTAGAAGGTAGGCAGATATGGTATACTGATCACTGCGATGAATTTATTGCAATGGATTGGGCATCAACATTGAACAATGAATTAAAAAGTAAACAGACTCCTTCTACTTGGGCATTGACTGAATTAAGTACCCTTGGTCTACCTTTGAAAGAAACTGCAAAAACATTTAATCAAAATATAAACTGGCAGTTAGTTGAACAAAAGTTTAATGACTTCTTAAAAAACTATATCAAAGACTTGTGGGCATTATAAAGCGTTGTAGTAATACTCGTGTTTCTTTTTTCTAATTACATCTGCAACATCATTCCAAAATGTAATTCTTGCTCTAATTGCTTTTAATGCTGCCTGTTCCGCTTCGTGTATTTTTACTGGATCATGGTCACAAAGGTCTTCTACCATAGCGAGACTAGCAGGTCCATGTTCTTCACCGTCAAGTTGAATGTGTCGTTCTAAATAGTAATGGAACTTAGGACAATCTGCTTTTGTAATATTCAATTGTTCAGCAAGTCTAGTAAACATATTAGGAATAATTGTTTCTCTTCCAAATGCAAATGCCGCGGCAATTGTATGTGCTTCTCCGGTATCTATAAAGTCAAATGTTTTTTGCATGAATTTCATAGAAGCATTTGGTACTCCGCATGTTTCGATAGCACCTCTAAATCCTTGAATAGACACTTGATGAGTCCAAGACTCGATCATTCTAGCATCAGCACCTATTTCTAGCATTGCTTGACAATATAGATCGTGATGACTAATACTACTAACACCGTCAATATCAAGGTCTGTTTCTTCACCTAAAATAATTTCATTGATCAAACGTGCTGTTCCGCTTCTAATTTTTTGTCGAGGTACCCAACAAGTTGTGCTAGGGCAGACATAGTGTTGAAGACTTTTAATTAGGCTCATGAAATCCCATACTGCAAACACATGATTCTCCATAAAAATTTGGATACCTGTTATGTCTGTGATAATGTTGTCGTTGAGTAACGGATGTTCAGCTAATTGTTGTTGAAGACTTTTAATTTTGTTAAGTGGTAATCGCATTTTGTATTTACTATCTCATGTGAGTATAAATATTTTTTTTACAATATGCACGGAATTTTCCTTTCTACAATACTTTGTCACAGAGATGGATCAGTAGTTCGATCATTAGGCACTCATCGTATTGCTTCTCATTTAAGAAATAACGGTTATGATATACAGGTCATTGACTTTATACATCTAATTCCTCAAGAAGATTTACATAAATTTCTTAACAAGTTTATAACACCTGAGACAAAATTTATTGGTTTAGGTTTTATGGCAGATTATCGACATCCTAGATTGCAGAGTTATGTTCCCCGTATAGTAGATTTATTTAAAAATTTAAAAGACCGTTACCCTAATATTAAATTTATAGTAGGTGGTAGTACCAGTTTCATTTGGAGTAAAAGATTTGCCAACAGACTGCTGTTTGATTATGTTATAAAAGGTTACGGAGAAAATCAAACATTGGCATTGTTTGATCACTACTATAAAGGGACACCACATCCGGGGTTTGAACTTGCAGACGGTAATAAACACTTACCAGAACATCTTACACCTAATACCTTTGACTTTGCACGTTCTAGTCATCAATGGCATAAGCGAGATTGCATTCAACCAGGAGAGGCATTATCTATTGAGTTTGCTAGAGGTTGTATTTTCAAATGTGCTTTTTGTAGATATCCCCATATAGGAAAAAGTAAAAATGATTTTACTAAACATATAGATTGCATTAGAGAAGAGTTAATATATAATTACGAAAACTTTGGTACTACAAGATATACGGTTACTGATGATACATTCAATGCAGACAGCGATTTTGTAGAAGCATTTACTAACATGTCTAAATCTTTACCTTTTAAGTTGGAATATTCTACATTTTTAAGGGCAGATTTATTACACGCACATCCCGAGCAGGAAGATATGTTTTTAGAAAACGGGCTAGTGGGTACGTTTTTTGGTATAGAAAGTTTTCAGGAAGATAATGCAAAGATGATAGGGAAGCCGTGGTCTTCAAAACATGGTAAAGAATATCTTCCTTATATCTATCACGATAAGTGGAAAACAAAAATAAATGTAACTGCTGGGTTAATAGCAGGTCTACCGTATGAAACATTTGAAGATTATAAAAAGATTAACGAATGGTTTATAGAAAATAAAATGCCTTCATGGATGTGGCATCCATTACATATTCATCACCCTAATGATGGAAATTATTATAAAAGCGATTTTGATTTAAACGCAGAAAAGTACGGATTTAAGTTTAAGATAGTCGAAGGCCAACCTATATGGTATAATGATAAGTGTGATCAATTAATGGTTTATGACTGGGTTGATGAGCTAGTGAATGACATAAAACCATTTAGTGGTCCACCTTGGTGGTTCTTAATAGAATATTCTACATACGGATTAGATCCTACAACGGTTGGTAAATCAAAGTGGCATGAGATAGATTTTAATCATATCAATGAGGAATGTAAGAGATTTATGATCGGCTATTGTAAAGCACTAGGCGCACTTTAATACTTACACATAGGGCGATACATTCGCCCTATTTCTTTAAAGTTATCAACATTACCTGCTAAAAAGTAAGGCCAGAAGTACATCATAATCCAAACCCTAGTCATTTCATCTAAGATATCATCACTTCGAAGTAGCATGATATGTACCATCCCAATCTTTAGGCAGATCTCTTGTACGCATTTCGGCGATACGATCAATCCACTTTTCATAGTAATGATCCATCTTACTATCAAACTCACCTGTAAGTTCGTTACATAATGTGATAGCCTTGTCCCACTCTTGTGCTCGATACAATGCCAACATTTCCTTGTGTTTCTCTCTAGCACTATTCCAAGCATCGGCAACGGTTTCGTCTGGCATGTAGAATACGGTAAAGATGTTAACACCTATTGTCTTACCTTTAACAGCAATACAATCAAGTGGTAATGTAAAATAAACATCATTGACACGCTTCTCTGTAAACTCACTAATAATAATTACTTGTCCGTAATTTTTAGTTTGACTTTCTAAACGTGCTGTTAAACTAACTGAGTCGCCTAATACGTCATAACCAAAGCGATCTTTACTACCAATGTTACCGATTAGTGTAGGACCTGTGTTGATACCAAGTCCCATACCTACGTGCGGCTTGCCTTCTTTTTCTAATTCAATGTTAAACATTTCAACAGCATGGATCATTTCTAATCCTGTGCGTACTGCGGCATGTGCGTGATCTGGATCTTGTTCCTCCTGAATAGGAGCCCCGTGTACGTGTAGGCTTGCGTCACCGATAAACTTGATTAAACAACCGTTGTTTCGTAGAATGGGTTCTGCAATAGCAGTCATGTAACGGTTCATTGTCTGTGTAAATGCTACAACGTCTTCACCATAGGTTTCGCCTAGTCCAGTAAAGTTACGCATGTCGCTCATAATGATAGTAAGGTCTTTTTTCTCACCACCTAACTTAATAAATTCAGGATTCTTTTGTAAACGTTCAACAATGACAGGGTTTACATAACTTCCAAATTGTTTCTTGATTAAAGATTTTTGGAAGTATTCGTCAAGGAATTTGGCGACATAGGCATGTAGCCCGACCAATACAATACCGCATACAAAGGCAGTAATGTCAAAAAGAATACCGTAATTAGCATAAGCCCACATGCTACCATATACGCTAGCCACACTAAGAAGAACCATAGTTCCAATACCGACATACATCCACCTTGTTAAAAATAATAATAATAGTCCTGCTACAATTAATGACACAATTTCTAAAGTGTCAGCATATACAGGACGTCGAATAGTTGTTCCGTTCAACATTGTTCCCAGTAAACTGGCCTGTAAATATTGAGGCCATACTTCACCTTTGGCAGTACTAACAGGATTCACTAAACCTGCCGCACTTAAACCAACAATAACAATCTCACCGTTGAAATCTTTTGGTAAGTTGGCCAAGCTATGTTCCTTAGGAGTAGCCGACCAATCGATCCATATACGACTCAAAGGATCTACCGTGATCTTACTTAACTTAGGTACACGAAGTGCTTCTACACCCATGTCTGTAATCTTAACTTGTATCTTTGTATCACCTGCTGCTAGGCGTAGAGTTTCAAGTGCTATACTAGGATGCACCGTGTCTTCACTCATGATCAACAAAGGCATACGACGGACAACACCGTCAATTTCTGGAAAAGTATTTACAACGCCTACACCTGCGGCACGTTCTTCTAGTATAGGTATGTTAGCAATAATACCCGGATACTCTACTAGCATACCATGTGGATCTTGTCCTACTATTTGTACAGCAGATCCAAATGTTTTATTTTTACCTTTAGTACTTGCTACTTCAGGAAGTACGGTAGGATATTGCTCGATAGTCCTAAATAGGGCATAATCACCGCCAAATCTGTCTTTCTCTGGCATAAGAATATTAAAAACAACAAGCCCGGCGTTACGCTTATAAAGGTCTTCAATAATAGCGGCATAGGTTGATCTTGGGAATGGGAATTGTCCATACTTGTCTAACGTCTCCTCATCTATGTTTACCGTATGTACAGGAATGTCTTTTGCAGGTTGACTAGTAACTAACTGGTCAAAATAACGGAGTCTAACTGACTCCACAAAACTAAAGTCAGCAAATCGAACGCCTAAGACTATCGCAAGTGTTACTAATGCCAACCATGGAGATAATAATATTTTCTTCATTGTGGTATTTCTTGTAGTTTATCTCTAATTAACTTAACTAACTTTTTATGTGTGCCGGACAATACACGATTCTTCTCAATATAATCCATGATATGTAGGGTCTCTGCTTTGTAACGTGCTCGCCAGTTTGCATCTTTAGCAGTGGCAATGTCCTGCACATTATCTAATCTATCTGCTAGTTTTATAACTAGGCCGTAACTGCTCATATCGTGTGCCATCTTCTTGGCAAGGTATTCCTTCTTGCCTACCTTTTTAATCTGATCCAAATCACTAGTAAGTTCTAACACTAGACTGGCAACTAATCCGCCGAACAAATCATGCAGGGCTTCGTGTGTAGTATCAGTGTCTTCGATAGTATCGTGCAAATATGCGGCTGCAATTAGTGCATCAATATTGTGCGATTGCTTATATTGCTTAATAGTATTTGCTACTCTAACAGGGTGTCCGATATATGGTTCACCGCCACTGCGAGTTTGGCCAGCGTGTGCTTGTGTAGCATAGTCTAATGCCTGGCGTACATCTTCTAATAATTCAGCTATTCTCATCACTTATTTATTGCAAAAATTATTTGTTTCTAATAACTGAGACCGAGCATCCAGCTGAGTTTGTACAGGTTTGTTGTAGGCTATAAGCATCTCCTGTGCCCGTTTGGACCACGCTTGCATTGTTGGCACCACCCGCATTTACCAAAGTTATTACAACACCGTGGTTGCTACCAGTTTGTGAAATGCTGGCCACGTTATTATTACCGTATAAACTAGTGGAAGCAATATTGCTATTTCCTGTTTGTGAAGATGATAATGCGTTTCCATTTCCGTTTATTAAACTATACATTTGGTTATTGTTGCCCGATTGGGTTATTGTAGAAGTATTGTTGTTACCGCTACTGCTGATAATAACACTATTTGATAATCCCAATTGAGAACTAACCAATGTATTAGTGTTTCCGGATGTGTTGTATCCTAGTACGTTATAATTGCTAGCAGTTGCTGACTCGCTTGCTGTGCCAATAGTATTAAATGTATAGCCTTGACCAACATTGGTAGTATTATTACTTCCACCTAATGTAATATTCATATAGTTACCATGACCACTTTGGTCAGCAGTTGTATTATTGCTACTGCCTGCGTTGACTTGAGTTATATAAACACCATTAACGTTTGTTCCTACATAAGGACTTGTAGGAGCATTAGTAGGACCGGTTACCGTGTAGTTCCAAGTTGTAGAATTTGTTGTAGTGCTACTACCATTTGTTGTAGTAGTTGATCCGTCACTCCATGTATTAGTTGTTACAGGAGTTGTAACGGTAGTAATAGTAGTAGGAGTTCCTGTGCCAGTTATTGTATACGTTGTTCCGTTCCAGTTATATGTGTTGGTTGTGGTAGTTGTTGCCCCCACATTCGAACTTGAACTCACGCTGTTTGTTGTAGTTGAACTGGTAATTGTAGGAGCTGCTCCACCTCCACTCTGTCCAGGAGCCAGTGGTGTAGGACTCATGTTACCTGCTAATGAGTTTGTATCGGACATTGAAGGATTTGCTGTTCCTGTAAACGTCATACCTTGCCCGGTTAGTCCCAGGTTGCCGCTTAATAAAGTTCCGTTCCAATTATCATTTGTAACAAATAAGTAAATGTTGCCTGCACTATCTGTACCTTGTACGGTAATCGTACAGCTACCTAAATCAGTAAATGTTCCGTCACTATTAACTAGAATCATTCTCCAAGGATTTGTAGCGGAGTCTGATGCTGTATTAGGTATAAATGTGATATATTGATTACTACCAATAGGGGTCCAACTTCCTTTATTGTATGTTCCTCCGGGCATTGTGCTATAGATATTACAGGTACTAGTTTGAGTACAAGCATATACATCCCATTGAACGTCTGCTACTTGGGCAGCACCGAAATGAACTCCGGTAAATGCAGTATTGCTGACCGTTGTAGTAGTTGAAGTTCCGTTTGTAGTTGTATGTGTTCCGTCACTATAAGTTTTTGTAGTCACTGGTGTTGTTATGGTTTGTTGTTGATTGCCTACAATGATCGTAGATGTTGTATTAGTTGTAGTTGTGCTGACCAAGGTAGGAGCAGGTGGTGAACCAGCTGTTGCTCCTGTACCGGCATTAGTCACGCTCATGGTGCTATTGTATCCGCCGGCCTGTCCACTTGTAGTACCACCAGTGGAACTTGGGCCGCCACCGTTTTGGTTAGCAACTAATCCTGTTGTACTTGTACCCGGTACACCGTCGCTGTTAACAATACAAGCATTTGATCCGCCCCAAGCACCTTGACAAGCACCGAAGCCGGGACTACTGGTCCAGCCCTGTGCTGTTACACCATTGTATGGTCCAAACTCTGGATTATACAATAAGTTGCCACTACCGTTAAGTTGTAGAGTAGGAGCACGGTACCAAGGACCGTAATCTCCGGCCCAATAACTACCATCAATACCGTACATGCTGACCTTGGCGTATGCTACACTTGCAGCCTGTGTTGAAGTCAGTGTGGCCGACGTAGTTACCGTTGTCCAAGGGACACTAGTATCAATACAGGGATTACCACATACTGCGTTTGGGTTCGGTAAGTTAGCGTTGTAACTTGAGTTTACACTGGTTACTAATGAGCTCGAACTTGTATAAAATTGTATCTTAACGTTGGCCGTATCACTTTGTCCCGCCCTGCCACCGCCATTGTGTGCCAGTACGCTAAAGGTAAATGTACCTCCAGCCTGCATGGTGCTGTTAAACACAACGTTCTGTGATATAGTTGTGGTAACATAAGCAGTGGCTATCGAGTCATACGCTTGTGCAAATACTTTAACACAGCATAATAGCATCATTAAGGCAAAGAATAATTTTTTCATTTGTAACTTTGATTAATAGTAATAATACCTTGAGGTTTGCCGTAAGGACCACTGAAGTTCATAGCATCTGTAATTCTGTCCTGTGTAACAACTACAAGAGCCTTGGTGTCATTTGTTAATGTGATTGCTGTAAAGTTATTACCGTTTGGACTCAATCCCATCCATGCCCAACCAGTTTGGTTCAAATTAGGATTGTCGTTTTTGTACATACGGACTACATGCTCGTCAGTATTGCTACTGCTTTTAACATTAACTCCTTGATCTTTTAATTTTAATAATTCAGCAAGCGCTGCATCTTCTTTGGCCTGTGCTTCTAAAAGTTGTTGTTGCTGTTGTTTCTCTTGCTCTTGAACAGCCTGCGCTTCAGCCTGCGCCATTTGTTGTTTATCTTCTTTCTTAGCATCGCCTGTTTTCTCTGCGGCAGCTCGAGCAGTCTGCTGGATACTTTGTCCAGACATAGTCATTGGTGGACGAATAATAAGGTTATTTCCTATGGGCGTGTTGCTTAAATTAACAATAACAGGTAGGCTAGGAGGATTGGCAGCAGTCTCAACAATGGTTGCTTGATACGGTTGATCTAATCGTACAATGGTGTTGCCGCTATCTACATCAATCTTACCACTGCCACAGGTCAATCCTTTTAGGTTAACACTTTGTTCTATTTCGCAAGTTGGCATTAGCATAACAAGACTTTTACCAGTCTCGTCAACTGCCATAACAAAATCAGTTCCACGAACAGCAATAGCCGCAGTAGGAGTATTAATCTTTACAGAGTTGGGATTGTTATGTGCAATATTGCCAGATACATATCGAACGGTTCCGGCAGCAGCCTTAAGACTAAGTTTTCCACCTGCAGAATTTTTTGGGTCGTATACAAAGTCGTCAATTACTAGGCTAGAGTTTTCAGTTACTTTAACGGTAGTATCATCTTTGAATTTAATATTAACAATACCGTTTTTAGTTTCTACTTTGTCGTTAGTTTCAACAGGTGTGCCTTTAGCGATGGCAACGGTTTCTTTACCACGCTTAATAACAGCGGTACCTGTAAGATCAGTAACTGATCCAATTTCAGCAAATACCGCCGTTGAAATTAACCACGAAAGAAGTAGCAACCATTTTTTCACAGCCGCCCCTTATTAATGGCTGCGTTGGATAATATTAAAACTACCACCGGCAGCAGTTGCTTGGATGTTGGCTACATTAGAGTATACACCAGTCTGGCTGATATTAAATGTTGTGCCACCTGTACCATTTTGTGACAATACCAGGCTGCTCATAGAAGCACTAGATTGTAATACATTTACGGTATTGTTGTCACTGCTAGCTAGGTTAACTAACATTTGTTGTCCAGCTGTACCAGTTTGTTGTAAACTAAGTGTGTTACCATTACCTGTTACATAAACAGCGGCCTGTAATGAGGCACCATTGCCTGTGTAGTTTAAGGCGTTGCTGTTACCAGCAAAACGCAAATCTAACAATGCATTTTGGTTCTGACTTGCTTGACCAGCGCAACTTGTTGTCAAGCCGCAACTTACGACAGCCGTATTACCTGTACCAGCTTGTTGTAGGTAAACATTAGCATCGTTGCCAATGATTTTCATTGTGTTGATAATGTTGTTGTTACCAGTTTGATCAATAGTAACAATTTGGTTATTACCATTTAGCACCATGCTGTTAATTGTTCCAGCACTATCAGATCCAGCACGGTTACTATTACCGTCTTGGTTAATACTGATAGTAGGACTATTACCTGTCTGCTCTAGATAGATAATGTTTGTTGTACTCGCATTCAATGATGCTGTTACGCCCGATGCAAAACGAGTTGTAGATGCTTGTGTAATTGTTGGGGCAGATGCTTGTGTTGGGGCTGTAGGTGCTGTTTGTGCATAAACAGAACCAACGAAAATACCTGCGATTAGTGTTGCTAGTAATTTTTTAATCATAATTTTTGCTCCGAGGTTTCCTTATTGTTAGTGTTTTCCTCTCTAATGATTCGATGTTTCTCGATCAATTCTCTCCGTAGTCTTTCACTTGTCGGACTGCTTCGGTGACTCGTCGGTGTTGACGGTTCCTTTACTCGGGGTTTCCTTTTGAACCAACTCATTGGATGCCTCCTTATATTTCCAAAGACCTAATTTTTCACCCTTCTTCACCAACTCAACAATACCTTGCTCAATTGCTGATCGAAGTGCGTAGTTCCCAGGTTCATTGAACGTTTGACTTGAATCAAACTCAAACGACTTTGTACCCTGATCGTAGAATCTCATTGCTGTAGCACCATCTTGTGTACTCAATAAGTTCTTTTCAATAGTAACACTAGTCAAGATCTCACCAGTTTGAACACTTACTAGTCTCAAACTAATAACAACCTGATCCTGTGTATATTGTGTGTAAGGACCAATACCTAACACAGCAAATCCTGTACCACCTGTTAGAATGTTGCTATTATAATCAATGATACCGCCTTCAACAATAACACCTGCTAGTGTCAATGGAGGAAGTGGTTTAGCATTAGCCCCTTCGTAGATTTCGCGGGTCTGCTTGATCATTTGACGTTCTTTTAACAGATTGTCTAAGTTAGTACGTTCGACTACCGTAAACCATTGACGGTTGCCTGCTTCTTGTAGGCTCTTGATCAAATAACTTTCAGCACCTTGTGTAACCGCCGTACTAAACAAACTCAGTGTAGTGCTTGGTTTACGTTGTCCAGTTAGGTCTTTAAAACTATAAACTGCTACAGCAACCTTAGGACCTGCCGGTGCTGGTAGTGTATCAATTTCTTTAATAATTGTTGTTGACTCTTTTGGTTGTTCTTTGACAGCAACCTCACCTAATGGACGTACGGTTGAGCAGCCTACTAGTGCTGTTACTGCTAGAGCCATAGCTGCTAATTTAAATGTTTTCATCTATCGCTCCTTAAAAACTAAAACTCGAAACTGGAACCACAATAGTCTGTGTCGGACTAGCATTGGCAACAAATGCTCCATTAACTTTTGTACCATCATATACATTCAATGTGACATTATTTCCTACTTTTGACCATTGAATTTGTTGTGTATCGGTTACCATAAAGTTACCATTAGAACAACTTGCTCCTCCGCCCGCTGTACAATCTTTAAACAAATTGTTTGTCAATTGTGTGGCTAATTGGCTGTAAACCTGTCCGGTAAACAACGCCATGAATTTAGCCAATGGGGTATTTTGAGCAGCAGCATCTGCGGCCGCCTGTGCTGATGATGCTTTAGAATCTACTGAACTTTGTGCCGATTGGCGCATTTGTTCTAGTGTAAGAACCTGGCTAGACCATCCTTGCCCACTGAATGTGGGGTCTTTAAATTGTTGAACTAGTTCTGCGTGTACTACGGTCATCGACAATATCGATGCAAACGTCACTAAGAATTTTTTCATAGATAACTCCCTTATCACCAGTATTTACTGACAGGTATGCTGGAGTTATATTAGTGTATAATTATTAATCTAGATTAATAAAGTAGCAAATACCATGCTATGACAAGGTATGATAGTTGATGGGCCATTTGATCTAGGCCAAATTGATTCCAAAATAAAGGTGTAGTGTTATCTTTAGAACCGTATCTTACTTTGGTGTAGTCGACTAGATAATGGTATATACCTTCTAAAACTACAACCACTAATAGGGTCAAAGGTGCAATAGGATGTATTAAGGAAAATATTAACAATACCACGAAAGAGGATAACATGTGATCTCTGGTATGTGTCATACCAATGGGATCTAACCAAACCCCCTTTTTAACGGTTTGCATATAAGTTTGGATTTTAAAATCCGCGTACCAATGTTTGATCTGCAATAGTAGCAGTAAAAATAGTATTTCCATGGTCAACTATTTATATATCTACTTAACTGCGATGCTATTTTTAGATGTCGGTATTTGCGGGATTTTGACCCATTTTTTGTTTGCTGGCCGCTAATTTTGCGGTTTGATTGGCAATACCTGGTGATACAAAGTTTGTTCCCTTTAATTTTGTAACGTTCTTGCCACTTCCTAGATCTGGCGATTTAGCAGTATCAGAATTGCCGTCTAGCCATTTTACCTTGCGTGTTTCGCTCTTGGTGTTAGTTTCAGCACGAGCATTTTTAAATCCAAGATCAGGACGACCTAACATATATCGCATAACAATATACGGAGCATCTTCCCCTCTAGGAATTTCACCATTTTTATACTCTGTTTCAGCACTTAATACAAATTCTCCATTCTTAGGAGTAATTGACACATTGCCTACTAATACGCAATCTACGTTAGAAATACCGGGCTTGCCTGTAGGAAAATCTTTACCAAAAATAATACGATCAGCTATGTTATCACTTATATGTAGTCCGTAACTTTGTCCAGTTTGAAATACTCCATTTGTTTCTTCACGTATTCTTTGTAGCCAATTTGCAATTTCTGGGATACTTGCCAAATGGTTCCAACCACCCCAACGGAATGGACGACCTTTTAAACTTACCCAAGCAACCGCTTTTCCGGATTGATCCATTACGCTCATATCACTCTTAGGAGCTCTTCCTCCTACTAATTCGGGAGTCTTAATTACACTGGCTGCATTAACAGAACGGTTACCTACTTTTAAAGTAATATATGGTTTTCCAGCTTTTGCTTTCTCAAGTTGTTCAGCAATCTCACCAATTTGACCCTGTTCGATCTTTTCACGCTGTCCTGCTACCTCTCCACCAAACGTTTTGGTTTTAACAATGTATCCAAATGGAATCATTCTTGGAGGATTTTCTAATGTTTTTAATTTAAACTTGGTGCTTCTTTGCTCTAAATGTTGAGCAATTTCTTCGTACTGAGCTGGATCAAATACTACTTGTTCTTCTTGCCCGTTGGGAACTTTGATAGTAAAGGGCTGTTTTGTGATAATCTTTTCTAAGAATGTAGGAACCCTATCTTTCTTAGGGTTCTGTTCATACTTGTATAGACCTTGGCCTAAAGGAGCTTCGAGTATTAATTCTGTTATACGCATAATAGAAGTATTTATTCTATTTCGGGAAACAAGCTATTCCTTATAAAATCGGCTGCTTCTTGCTCTGTAAACCCTAGATTGACCAGTACTTTAGGAGTATGTGGATTCTTCTTTTGATAGCGGCAGTAACGATCTTGCGCCATTTCATAGGTAGCAACATCTTGCTGATCTTTGCCCACGTTGTTTAAGTAAAACTCTAAGTTCTTTAAACCAACTTTAATAAAACTATCTAGTTCTTCTTCGCCTACTGCTCCGATAGCAACAATACTACGGCTAAAGATTTGTTGTGCCCAATCTGGCAACTCACGTTTCTTGTTCCACTCTAGACCGTCTACCTGTGCATTATACCAAAGCCACATAAAGCTCGTAGGATCACCTGCTGGGCTAAAGTCATGAAAGGCGCCGCTAACTTTACTGGGACCTGCTACAATATCAAACCCGTAAATAGGGCTAGGATCGTTAAGTTGTGGAAATACGGTTACATGTAGCATCCACACTTTCTTATCGTTGCGTGAATCTACAATGCTTATATGTGCTCTACGATACCGGAGAGATGTAAACACTAGGTCATAAATCCCCAGTCTTTCGTCTTTGTGTACTTCTACTAACTCACCTGTTTCTCTAAAACGTTTTTCGATTTCCTGGGCACAGGCAATAGACTTATCCCAAACTGATGTCATAGTCCCTCATCATGCGTATTGCCCAATCAAAGGCTACATTGGCTTCATCACCCATGCTGTCATTTAGTTTAGCACGAATGTTGGTCATCAGTGTGCGGAGGTCTTCAAATTCTAAATTGCGATGTGGACCTGGAACAATCTTTTTAATCATCTGCCCACCGAACATATCACCCATATGCCAAGTGTATAGGTGTGCCATGATCCTGTTAGGGTCATTACCAATTGAAAGAATATAGTTGTAGTAGTCAACTACTACAGGACGAAAATCGGGTCGAGAAGTATTCTTTGGCCACAATTCGCTAAAATCTTGATATAGGAAAGATGTTCGTTGGATACCATATAGGTCGTCCAATAGACCACATGCACTTGCGGCACCTTCAATAGCACCGTAGAATAATGTTTTTTGATACGTCCAATCTGCCCATATTTCTTGAGGCAATTTCTTATCAAACACCGCTTTCATAAACGGTGTTGTTTCTGCTTCTTTATGTTTATCTGCGGTAAGTTCTTTTAAACTCATTCAGCCTCCACTTTTAGTACAAGTGGAAATCCGTTTGCTCGAGCCATTTCAGTAGCATCTACATGCTTCTGTTCTGCTATTTCATAATTATAAATTCCAGCAACAGCGGCGCCGTCGTTATGAATTTTCATTGTTAAGTCAATGGCATTACCTTGTGGATGTTTGAAAACTGCCACTAACATAGCGACAACAAACTCCATGGGAGTAACATCGTCGTTACACACAAGAACTTTAAACTTACCAGGTTCTTTTGGAGGTTTGCTGGTAACCTTTTTCTTTTCAATGATCTGAGAGTCAGTTGTCATAATTTTATTTTAAAAGTTATTAAAGGGGGCGGGAAAGGCGCCCCCACAAGTTTACTCAGCAGTAATCTTTAAAACACGTGGTTTCAGTGCTTCTGGGACTACACGCTCGAGTGCAATACGAAGTACACCATTTTTAATGGTTCCTGTATCTACTTCCATGTGCTCGGCCAAAGTCCAAGCACGATTGAAGTCACGAGTAGCAAGACCGCGATGTAGATATTGTGTATCTTCATCATCGTTACGCTTACGTTCTCCTTTAACGATCAATTGATTTTGATCAATTTCAACGGTAACTTCCTCTGGAGCAAAACCTGTTACGGCCACTTCCAACTCATAGTTATTTTCATCTTTTTTGATGACGTTATATGGAGGATAGTTGTTGTTGATTTGATTTGCGAAACGATGTTCAAAGTTATTGAAGATCTCGTCAAATCCTAAAAGAGCTTTGTTTAAAGCGTTGGTGTCGAAACGTACTAGTTGATTCATAATATTTCTCCTATTAAAGTAAGAATCATTTGGGCACTATGCCCTATGTAGTAGCCATTAGGTCTACTACACATTTATTTATTATAGATGAATCATGTATCTTTGTCAACATGATCCGCAACCAATCCTCGGTACTTCATTTTTTCTTCGTAGCTGGTTCTGGAATCTTTAGCATCTTCTATTTTTACGCTTTCGTTTATAGCTTGGTAAAGTGGATGTAGCAGTTTATTCATAATCTTACGGCTCATTTTTTCCATTACTTCATTTGGATCTTTACCCAGAGCAATCTCCTGCAAGGCGGCACCGTGTTCAAACATACGAACACGTTCACACCAAGATTCATAAGATTCATTTGGATTTGGTTTCACGGTTGACGAAAATCTAAGGTTCCGTTTATTCTTGGGATAGGTTCTGGCTCATGCTCAACACTTAGTAATTCTTTTACTAGAATACTTCTAGATTTTACATTACGCTGACCTAGGACAACAACACCATATAATTCTTTTTTCTTTTCAATTAGCATCAGTACACATCGTCCTGCGGGATTGGTAAATCCTGTTTTACTTATTAAGATATTATCGTATACAAATATTTCTGGATTGGTATTGTGTATGTTGATTGTAATATGTTTCTTTCCTTTTGGAAAATTTAATACAGCATTTCTGTCGCTGGCGATTGAACGTATGATTACGTTATTTTTTATTAAAGATAGTAGTTCAATTAAATCTGTTGCTGTACTTTGATTTCCGGGTAAAAGACCTGTGCTGTCTACGATTGTGGTATTGTATAAAGATTTACTGAATGCGTATTCGTTAGCATCTTTAATAAACTTATCAAATCCGCCCGGATGATTATTTGCCAACGTTTCAGCCGCCCTATTATCACTGCTAATCAGCATGGCTCGCATAAGATCCATACGTGTCATATAAACTCCCCTGGGTATATGACCTCCACTCTTACCATCTACCTTGATCTTTTCATTTAGATCTACACCGCTATTTAAAACGGTAACAGCAGTAAACAATTTAGTGATGCTGGCAATGGATCTAACCTCATGTCTGTTACTTTCTATAATATAAGAGGCACTGCCAAAATCATATAAGGCATGTGCGCCTGCATACGAATATACAGAAGTAAACATTATAATCAAACACAACACAATTTTCTTCATGAACTCCACCTTAATAAAAACATCATATGATCCTTAGGATCTGCAAAATATAACTTAGGGTGCTTATACCACCACCGTGTGCCATCGCCAGGTCCCAATCGTAGTTGTAGCCATTCAAACATTTTATCCGGTATCCAGAACCCGTTTAATTCAACAACATGGTATTCGTGATTTATCAACAACATCATGAAGCCCACCTTAAAATAAATGTTGTGGCATCTTTAACATTTTCAAATATAAAATCTTTGTTATGGGATTCGTATGGATGTTTAACATTCAATTCTAACCAGTCAGTGATTTCGATAGCTTGCTCTTTACTTATGGTAGTAGGTAACATGACACGAGTCCATCCCATTTCTTTTAACATACTCCAAAGTATCTCACGGTCAATTTCTTGACCCAAAACTATTGACATTTTATGTGCCCATTCTTCCAAACTATTTGCCCTCTAATATCTCAAACAATGTTGCATATTGCACTTCGGGTTCCATATGAAAGCCAGTTCCCCATACTACCCAAACCCTACGCTTGTAAGCCTTTTCCCAGAATATACGTTTACCGCTGATAGTTTTTCTTGGCCATATGATAAATGTTTTGATCCAAGGATAACAGCCAGCACCGTCTTTAATAATCATATATTCCATATAAACATGTCCCGGACTAGGGTTAAAATTTCCTGCACCATTATAACTCATGCGCGACTTTCGTGCTTTGTATAAATCTATATTGAATCCTATACTTCGTCCCCATACTATTTTCATCCCCATCTCAATACATACATTAGTGCTTCGGGTTCTATATCAAACTCACTATAGGTATAACCTTGAGTACCGTAAGTACTGATAAAGAAATGAGTAGCACGCCACTTACCTTCTATAAGTTTAACTTCCCAACGACTTTCTTTATACCTCATGACCACCTCAATACAAATATAGTATAGTCTCTATCTTCATCAAAGAACACCTTGAACCGATAACCACGCTCTGTGTTCACATACCTTGCTCCAACTTGCTCAAGTTCTTCGTCAAGGATTCTTTCTAATATTCCTGGAGGTGCGTTCGGCGTACCAATACGGCGACGCCATACATCAGCATACCAACGCTCAAAGTAGTTTTTGGGTTTATAGACATTGATATTTTGGTAATAGTCTCGTACAATCACGACCACCTCAACATAAAAAATGTTGCTTTTTTGTCATCAACAATCGTTAGCATAACTCGGCCCATTATTGACGAGTACACTCCCCATTCATCCCCTTGTTCGGGTTCAATTTCTTTTTCACCATTATAAATTTTAGTCAGCCATCTTCCTCCCGGTCCAACATTCTTCCATAACCAATCTTCCATGTCATTGAAGGAAATATGGTGTTTTACCATGATAGCAGTAGCATCAATATCAATCATGACCACCTCAACAAAAACATTATAAACTTTTTCTCATCAACCACACGATAATCTTCCATACGGTGATCTCTGTCTAACTTTACTTCTACACCAAACTCAACCAAGACATGATGAAGTTGTGCATCATATTTTGGATTGCCAGTGATGACCAGTGCCTCTGGTGGAAGCGGCCACGGACGCTGTATTGTTTCTACAGCTCGTGCCAATATTGGTTGTAGTTCACAGGGTTTCATGACCACCTCAAGATAAACAAGGTCATATCCTTTTCATTCTTGAAATAGAACTTCTTTTTCTTTTCAAACCAACGAGCACCACTTCGACCAAAATGTTGTTGACACCATTCTATAGCAGGAGTGGTTGTGTCGTCGTATTTGTTTTTATCAGTTACGGGTAAACTTACCCAATGATATTCCATACCCCAGCCACCGGCTTTACCAGTGTGCATAGGTTCAAGGTCTGGTTCCATTTGGACACCGTTAAAAATATTAGGATTGATCATGCCCACCTCAACGCAAACAACACAGCATCTTTCTCACGCTTGAATGCAAACTTGCCGCCGTAACTACTCCAATAACGACCTTTGAACCGTTCCCAGCACCATCGTTCGGCTTCACGACTATCATGTGTAATAACATATTGATAAGGCCAATATTTCTTATTGTACTCTTTCTTAAGAAAGAACTGATTAAAAATACTCTCAGTATCAGTCATAATTAGTTTAGGCAGTGAGGTCCTAAAGATAGGAATCATAAGTCTTGGATCTGATGTTGTCATAATTGCTCTTGCCGAATACATTACGATGCCCAACGTAGGCTAAACATTACAGCATCCTTACCTTCGGCAAAATACCAATTGTTAGGGCCAGCGAGACGCCACCGATCTTTGCCAGGCATATTTTCTTGTAGCCATTTATAAGGTTCATCACCTTTGTTTACTCGAACTTTATGTGGCCAATATTTTTTGTTCAAACATCTCATTGTAAGTAATACCGCATAGCCTGAACAGCAAGTTCGTTTTCTGAAACAATTCTGGCATTCCACCGTAGAGCCATCATCAGTGCGTCCTTATTGCTTTTAAAGACAAAATCCATGTAGTCTACATTGGCATGTGTTTCAAATTTGTCTCCTGGAAGACCAAAGTGTTCAATCGCCCAAGCGCAAACTTCATTCCACATGTGTTCGTTGTCGAACTCTCTAACCCAAGGTATGCGAACAACTGAGCTCATTTATTTGCCCTCCTTTGCATCACTATAGCCGATGATATAGCCCAACACTAATGCAAGCATCATGCCCGCAATGGCGATAGCTGTGCCGATGATTGGTCCCCAACTAAATTCGTTCATTCTTCGTCATCCTTTGGTAGCAACACATCGACTAAGATATCTGCAAAAATATACAGCATACCCAAAGCAACCAATGCCCACAACAGGCCAGGAAACACCAACAACAAAGCAAGAAGTACTGCTACAATGACAAGTTTAAGAGTTTGTTTTTTCATTAAAGTTCCAGTTCGTAATATCCAGAATAAGGATATTGTTTGTTTAACCATTCAAGGAGACCAGGCTCCCAAGGAAGTTGAATGTCACCTTTTCGATTAGAAATACATTTCATTCAACTTCCTCAAAGTAGTCCCAGCCTTGGCCACCTAACTTTTTCATTAGGTCCCATTTATCCATTTCTCGTTTGCACGATTTCGGCATACCTATACTGCCTACTACAGACATACAGACTTCGCATCGATAAGCATATATACTGCTATCGGCATCTAAATATGCTACTCCACCGCAGGGTAATTTCATACCATCGTATTTCATATTACACCTCGAATGTAAATGCAGGATCAAATCCGTTACCTTCTTCCCATGGAACATATCCACGAGGATTACAATGCACACGGCACTCCCCAACTTCATAGTGGCAAGGATCATGAACGTGTCCATGTACCCAAACTTTGATATTGGTGTTATCGAGTATGATATCACTAAGGTCTGAGTAGTAAGCGGCATTGCTCCATTCGCCTTTGAACTTTTCGTTCACGCTAAGGCTAGTAGGAGCCATGTGTGTGATCACTACAACAGGCTTGTCTGGGTTAGCTTCGACGGTTTCTTTGATAAAGCGTTTACTTGCTACGTGCATATGAACGGTGTCAATTGGACGCATCTTGTGATACGTTCCATACTGCGGGTAGCTATATGTAATGACTCGATAGTCGTTCATATAATCTTTAATTGCAGACAATACCCAGCCATCGCCTTTGTTCATGTCAGTCCAAAGAGTAGCGCCAACAAAAAGAACACCTTCGTATTCCTCGCATTGGTTTTCCAAAACGGTTACGTTCTTAGGTAGGATACTTTCCAATGTAGTTTTAGTTTTCCAAAACTTGCCATGATAGTGTTCGTGGTTGCCCATAACGTAAAACACTTTTTTGTATTTGGCACATTGGAACTCAAAGAAGTCGTAGCAAGGAAAAGCACCGCCTGTGTATGGCAATACTTTAGTACTATGATATTCTTGTAACAGAGTCTTACTTTCGCAAGCATCGCCTGCAATGATAAGAACATCGCCACCTGGCAGTTCGAGGTGTTTACTAATATCTAAATGTAGGTCGCTAACTAAGTTGATTTTCACAATAACTCCAATGATTATAGTTTAATTATACACTCTTTAATTGGATTTGTCAAATCATTAAAAAACCCGGACTAGCCGGGTTTCTATGGCAATTACTCGCCTAGTGGAATTGGACTAACAATGACACGTGGTTCAATGTAAACTGGCTTTGGTTTACCAGACTTAGCATCTACACACAATACCCAAGTACCATCTGCGCTTGCTGGGCTATACAATCCGTTTGGATCTGCTTGAGGCAATGTAACATTACCATTTTGACCACTAACTTTCATTTGTGGATTTGTATATTGCGTAGCATACGGCAAGCCATAGCCGACACTATTACAAACTTTATGCAACTTGCCATTCATGTCAGCGATATAAGTTGTAGTAGCCACGTTTTGGTCACGCAACTCTAGGATATCTTTCATCATGCGCTTTTCGGCGAAGTTTGTGATTGCTGGCATGCCGACTTGAGTCACTGCCTGCATAGTCATTTCTTCTTGCTTCTTACGCTCAATTTGAGTTGAGTTTGGTTGAACATCACAGCCGGCAAGAATACCGACTACAGCTACGAGTGCGAGAACTTTTTTCATAGAATACCTTTAACAAAGAGAGTGAAACAAACCATAAAGCCAAGAGCAAAGTAAGCTACCTTGCCAACCCATTCGGGTAAAATTACATCTTTCATTTTCCTGCTTTCAAATCGTTATAAAAATTACGAAGGTTTGGTGGAAGTCGATCTTCCGGATACACACTAAAACGGTGTAACGTGATAGCTCGCAATGCTTGCTTACCTGCCTCATCTGCTTTGATGTATTCCATTTGCAAGTTTTCCAAATCACGGATCATTCCGTCGTTGTATTGCTCGCTTTCTTTAAACACTTGATTATCTACTGCACGATATTTTGGAGCAAAGAATTTGTAGCTTTCGTAGCCCAAATAACTTAATCCAAATAGTGCGGCAATTCCGATTGCGATTGCCATAGTAAATGCCATTGCGTCTTTAAACATTTAAGTTCCTTTGTTTGTTTATATGTATATATTATACAAGAAGTTTTTGGTTTTGTCAATCAAATATGGAGGGTTTCCCCTCCATATTTTACTTACGAGCGTTTGCTCGAACTTCTTCGAAAGTAATCTCTTTTACAAGTTTGCCATTGCGATATACTTCTTCGAGCATTTCGGTAAATGGACCAAAGCCTTTGTCGAACCAACCTTTTGGTTGATCCACAGCACTTACCCATTCGCCACCGCCTTTCCAAAGTGTAACACGACCTGCTTTAGATTTTTTACCAGGATCAGTGATAGGATCCTTTTGAACATCAAACCATTCAGTTTTCCATCCAGACCCTAAATCTCCATCCTCAATTCGAATAGAACGGCTCATTGCAGAACACTTCATCGCAAACTTTTGAGTATCGCGATCAACTTGCTGTAACAGAGCACCGCCCATACCAAAAGCAATGTTATCGGCACTCCAACCCATAGCCATAAATCCACCAAGGATGCTACGGATACTAAGTTCGTTTACACCATCACCTTGGATCAAACGTACATTGTTCAACACTTTGAATCCTTTGGCGTTAGTAGTGTAACCAAACTTCTGTCCTAGGATCTCAATCAACTTTTGATTAATAGTGAGAGGATCACCGCTGTCTGGACGGATGACAATAGTAGCGCCGCTAGCAATAACCTTTTCACGGAGTTCTTCGCCCCAGAGTTTGCTTGCGGCGTTGAAGATATCATAACTATCAGACACCACTGCAACAATAGCACCAGGCTTAGCGAACTGATTAACCATATTTTCATATGCTTTTACCTCGTTGTCACGACCCCAGCTAGTAATTGTACTATGCTCTGCGGCAGGGATTGAGAAGCCAGATACTCCAGCATTGTAGTACTCGCGAGCATACAGAACACCGGTAATAGTGTCAGAGCCCATAAAGTTAACGAGGTGAGCGGCACCCCCAATTCCTGCAGACTCCTGCGAGCTGACACCACGAGCGCCAAAATCGTGAAGCTTAAAATCAATGCTAGAGGGGTCACCTGTTTTCTCCAAGTAGTCAAGAATGACTTGTTTAATTTTGTAGCTCTGTGAGGCTACGGTAGTACCGTACCAAATAGCACGAAGCAAGGCTGTTTCCAACCATGTAGTTAACCAGAAGCATTCTGGGTCTGTGTTCTCGATGGTGGCCAAGACATTTTTAACAGGGACAACCGTTCCTTCAGGGACTGCCCTAATGACAACTGGGAGATATCCATTGTGCTTGTCAAGAATGTACTGCCATCCTGCTCGGTTGAAAGGCTCACCGTGTGCGGTAAGTAACTCGTCAGCAATGTCAATGTCGTCTTGCGTGATAGGTACGAGTAAGTACTCTTTGATAAAAGCCTGTAGTCCGAAGAATACCGTAAGATCGTAGCGTCCGCCCCGGCTTTCGATATATGAATATACACCTGTGGTACCTGCTGGGTATTGTTTGAACATCGAGACTTTGTAGCTGTCTGTGTTCAGGATGATGTTACTTGCGAGTTTCATAATAAAGTTCCTTTATTTAAATTGCCAGGCGTCTATCGCTTGGACTTGTTTATAGTATAACACAAACCCTATGTCTGTGTCAACCAAATTCGACTAATGTGACAGAGCCACCTTTAGCCGAAACTTTTTGGGCAAAATATTCAATTTGCTCCATAATTACATTTCGGTCTCCGCCTGCTAGGCCCATACCAATATAGGGCAAACCAATTCGTTTGTCTCCATATACGTGGCACAACTTTTGGAGAATAAGTTCAAATGCTGTGTATTCAAACACATCTTCGCCTCGACTCATATTATATTGAGTATAGGCGTTGATGATCGTAAATTGATTATCATCACCTACTTCGCACTCAGTCCAGTTACCGAGCTTGGTATAGTCGCCTTTTTCTGTTCTATCGTCTGCAATTGCGGCTTCGGAATAGCGTTCACGAATCTCACGAGCGATGCCACCACCCATTGTGTTAAAGCAATTACAGCCTTGTACCACAAGGTCAAACTCGCCTGCTTCTGCTAGGTCGAGTAGATTACCTTTCTTATGGATAAGATAAGACTTACCCAAGTTCTCCCATTCTTCATCACTCATGCCTTCAATCTGTTCGGCATACTTATTGAGAAATTCGTCAATAGCGTCCTTGGACTTGGGAAAGTCTACAGGATTGCCTGTGTTTGTATAATGTTTGTTCATTTTTGATCCTTGTCAACTACTGCGGTGCAGATACTTTGCCATTTTTCTACGTCTTCGACATCAGGCCCAAATTGGGCGCCGTACATCAGACCGACATCTTGGTTGAGCAACTCTCGACCAGTTTCACTTTCAACAACACGCAGGTTGCCACCACGCTTATTAATGCGAGTCACTGAGCACTTATATTTGCCGTCAAGTTCGGCTTCCCAAATATATTCCATTTTTATCTCCACGCTGAAATTTTACGAAGAATCATAGGATGCACGGTTAGCGTATCCTTACTATGTACACGAACATAGTAATCTTTATGACTATTATTAATGCCACTGCCGTCTACATTGTAGAAATCAGCACGACTGCAATGGCGCTCTTTTGCCAAAACATCAAGCCAATCTTCACGATCGATTCGACTAATCATGCAATAAGCATTACTGGTACGGCGATAACCTTTTTTCATTAGATCATAAGCATAGATCTCAGCATCAAACGCATCCGGATCTTTAGGACCGTATGTGATGTCGTCTTCTGTGATTTTAACTTTCCAGTTCATATCAAGCACCTAAGAAGTGTTGAATAATTTCGTAGTGGTCTTCAAAGCATTCTTCACTACGGACTTCTGCAATAGGAACCCAGCGAGCCTTGTCAGCATCGTCCTGTCCTTTTACCTTAGGTAGATCCCCGTCGGGTAATTGGATGTGGAAGGCATGGGTAATGATCCGTCCACGTGGGCTACGATCAATAGCATCGAACACACGACTGCGGACAATATTGCCACGCAATACAGGAGCAGGGACTTTAATTCCAGTTTCTTCACGAAGTTCTCTAATTGCGGCATCTTCTACACTCTTATCAGTATTTGCATTGACATAACCTCCAGGCAGTGCCCAAAGACCTCGGCCTGGCTCAGCACGGCGACGAATCATTAGTACATGACCACTTTGTATAACCACAGCATCAGCAGTACTAAAGATAGGCGGATAAGGGAGGCTTGCATACTGCTTCTTATAGTTTGCAACAAACTCTCGCTCACGGATAATTTGTTCATATTCTGCTGTTTCCTTAAACTGCATTAGGAAGTTAAAAGTTGATTCAGGAACTACACCTTGAATAAACTTCATGTTAACTTCACGTTTGAAGTACAGGTCGCGAATGTCAACTGCGCTCAAAAACTCAATCAGTTCAACATTCTCGTAACCCCATTGTGGAAACATGTCAAGGTAGAATGAGCTGTCATCTTTCTTGTGACCAATGATGCCAACACCTTTACCGCCAAGGACACGATACTTACTAACGATGCCTTGAACACGTACTGCCCAGGCTTGGTCGTTGTAGATAGTGTCAATGTTTTCTTCAACGTAAACCTGCATACTCAAACCGCTGGTTGCGTACTTAATCATGCGTTCACGTTCGAAACTGGTAAATGGGTTTTTGTAGGTACGTGGCTGTTTGCCCGAACCTGTGATGATGACCAACTGATCAGTTAGTGCGGTGGCTCGCTTGATAATCTCTAAGTGAGCATTGTGGAGTGGTTGAAAGCGTCCAATGAGGACGAGGGTATCGTATTTTTTATCTGACATACAAAAATCCTTTGTATAATGTACGCTCGGAGTCTATCTCTTTGCTGTATGTATTTATTATACAGGATTTTTTAGTCTTTGTAAAGTGGTTATTTGTCCAAAATATCTTACTGAATTTTGAATTTTACGTATTCTGTGATAGCATCTGCTACATCAACACCGCAATATTTTTCAAATCCGCTAAATCCAGGATTGCTATTTGCTTCACAAACTCTAAACCCGCGATCGTCAAAAAGTAGGTCAACACCCGCAATATCTAATCCTAGAGCTTTGGCTGTTTCTCGGGCAATAAAATCAATCTCATCAGTAACTTCAAACCTACTACCTGTACCGCCATTAGTGATATTGGCACGGAAATCGCCTTCGGGTGCTGTACGCAACATAGCGCCAAATACCTTACCGCCTATTACTAATACACGCAGGTCTTCACCCACACGATCGCCTAGGTATTCTTGAACAATCATGGTTTTCTTGTTGCCAAGATTTTCTACAAATTCTACTAGTTTTTTGTAGTCCTTTTTACGCTCGCATAGATGTACACCTTCGCCGTAACTTCCTGTAACTACTTTTACCACACAAGGAAATCCGATGTTATCAGTTACCAATCTATCTTCTATAGGCCAACGTACTAACATAGTATTAGGAATAGCAACACCGTTTCGGCTTAGAATTTGGCTAGTACGCAATTTGTCTTTGACCGTTTCGATAGCGTTGGAACCGTTTACACACGGAACACCTGCCTGTTCAAAATGTCGAACGACTGCTAATTGGAATGGAAGTATTCCTGCGCCTAGTCTTACGAGTACTAGTTTGGGTAACTCCATGTCTTGCCCTTTGTACTTGATACCTTTCTTTATATCCCTGTCTACAATTATATCAAAATCGTCAGGATGGCATACACGGGCTTCTATACCTTTACTGGTAAAACTTTCAACTAATCTATTAGTTTCGTACTCGTTGCGTTCTTGTTTGGATAGTATCAATACGGTCATAGTATTTTCTCGATATGTTCAATTGGTATCAAATTATCTCTAAAGATTTCCCAAGCCTTTTGCCAACTCCACCGTTGACTACCTTGGTAAACTTTTGTTCTGTTCATGCCCAAACATTTTTCCACTGCTACTGCGAGTCCTTCTCGATCTTCTACCATAAATCCTGTAACTCCTTGATCTATAACATCAGCAGGCCCCTGGCAGTTGTAAGCGGCTATAGGAGTTCCGCAGGCCATTGCTTCGATCATAACAATTCCAAATGTTTCCCATTTACTAGGAAATACGAACACTTCTGCATTGGCATAGTAACGAGCTAACTCTATCCCAGTTTTAAATCCAGTAAATGCTACATCTGGATATTTTTTCTTATATGTTTCTAACATGGGCCCATCGCCCACCATAATTTTTTGGTAGCCGGGATAATCTAATTCAAAGAATGCTTCTAGATTCTTTTCCTTGCTAACACGGCTAACACATAACAGGTACTTGCTAGGTAAATCTTCTCTAAGATTGGGAGTAAATATACTTCGGTCAACACCACGTGTCCAAGGAATTACTTCACCATTAAAACCGTGAGCCATTAGCTCTGCAACCATTGAGTCTGTAGTAGTTAGAACCTTGCCGCTATGCTTATGGAACCAGCGTACAAAACGCCAAGTTATACTTTCGGGAATACCAAATAGTTTCTTTAACCCTTCAGGAAACTTAGTATGATAAGCGGTATTGTGCCTAATATTATATAGTGACAAATACTTTCTAGCCCAACAACCAAGAGGACCTTCTGTCGCGATGTGTATATAATCCGGAGCAATCTCCTTGATCTTCTTGCCCATGTACCTGGGGTAGGCAAGTTTGACTTCGTTATATTTAGGGCAATCAATGTAGCTGAACCACCCGGGATGCAGCACCACAAACTTATAACCATCCAGAACCGCACATGCCTCAATATTCGTGTAGGTCGTGACCACGCCATTTATTTGCTCCGGTAAATTATCAGTTATTATCAGTATTGTCTTTGTCATGTTCCTGTGTCCATGTAACTATTTCCCATTGACCGTTATGATGTTCTACAAGTGCTGTACAACTTTCTACCCAGTCACCGTCATTCATGTATATTACATTATCTATTTCTTTTATTTCAGCGTGATGTATGTGTCCACATATTACGCCATCAAAGCCACGTTTCTTACAATAATGTGCTATGTTGGTTTCAAATTGAAACATAAAGTCTGATGCTTTTTTAACTCTATGCTTGAGATATTTACTTAGACTCCAGTAACCAAAACCTAGTTTATGGCGCATCCAATTAAAACGGCTATTCCAATCTAACACCAGATCGTATAGTTTATCCCCTAAAAATGCTAGCCATGGAGCAAGTCTAGTGATACCATCAAACAAGTCGCCATGTGTAACAAGATAGTGATTGCCATCTGCACCAATATGTTCTGTTTGGTTGTGTATTTCAACAAGTCCAAAACTAAATCCATATGGTATCATCGGACGCAGGAATTCGTCATGATTTCCAGCCACGTATACAACCCTAGTGCCACGTTTAGCGTGACCCAGAACTCTACGGACAACGTTGGTGTGCGTCTGCTTCCATCGCCATTTGTTTTGTTGGATTTTCCATGCATCGATAATATCTCCTACAAGATATAATGTTTCGCATGTATTGTGTTTGAGGAAGTTGTTCAGCTTGGCCGCTTGTGAATCTCGTGTGCCTAAATGACAATCCGAGATGAATATACTGCGATAAGTTTTGAGCGTCATGCCCATATTTATCGCAGTATTATGTTACTAAGATTACAAGTGTGTTACACTATTAAATCCTAACCACCGTCCATTTTGTATCAAATGGCTTACCTTCGGCGCGGTGCTTTAGTATCTTACGAAATTCTTCTAGGCGAAGTTTCATAATTGCATCTTCATCGTGTCGGAAGCAGGCCTTGTACAACTTCTCAACTAGTTTACGTTGTTTCATGGCTTTGTCCTCCTTGATAACTATTTATACCGTTTCAGGCAAATATTTCTAATGCCGTTCCGCATTCAGTACAGAACTTGGAATGTGCTCGATTCTGTTTGCCGCAGGTTACACACTTTGGTTTATGCTTAACCGTAACAGGTGCAGTGATTGTCTGGTTCTCAGCAGTCACTCCTAACAACTTAATAACAATAGAATGCTTTTCGGGTTCCATAATACCCATAGTTGTAGTTTGGAATGTTTGATTGCTTTTACTACCAGGTACGGTAATGCCAACATCGTTAATAAAACTATCCATAGTAGCCATGCCATCATGTACCTCTGCTTTGCTTACTATTCCGTTTTGGGCGCAATAGTTATTGATTGCGGCGCTGGCCTGCGCTTTAACACTTTCGCCGTTGCTAAAGTCAACTCCGCGCAATGCACCGTTGACGTTTACTTGACTATATGTTGCTCCACTAGCCCGTATCCAACCGCCGGTGGTGTCTCTATTGCTAAACTTGTCAACAATACCTCTGTATTCGCTTGTACGAAAACCTGTTGGGGATTGGTTACCGCCAAAGATATTGCTAACATTGATTACAGGACGAGCTGCTTCGTATTGGAATTCAATACGGACAAGACCGTCTTCTAACTTAACGCCACGGGGTCCGTTTTCAATTGCCGAAGTGCGTTCAATGAATTTGAAACGATTGCCTTCAGTTAGATTGCCGTTCTTTACATAACGCTCTAAGTCTACTTCGCGACCAGGATCAAGTACAAGACCGCCAGAGATAACATTTTCACCGTCGATGAAAATATTGACTAGAGCTCGTTGTGTATGTAGATTTTTGACTAAGAAGCTATATTCGCTACCAAATGGAATATAGACGGTGTCCTTGAATTCACGTAGGACTTTGCCTTTTGATTTAATAGAGGCGACTAGTTTGTTTGAATACATCATTTTTCTTCCTTTTACTGCGTACACTCTAAACGCATAATAATTTAAAGAGTGTTGGGTGTGGACCATCCACAACTATATTTAACTACATTTTCATCAGGTTGTCAACAAAATTGAGCAATAAAGTATGATGCTCTCCGTTATGATACTTGCCCTTCATCCAACTATATCCGTCATACCAAAATTGTTCGCTTTCCGGATGGCATCCTATAAGCCCAATTCTACCCTGTATAATAGACATAGCATCACCGTTGGCATAAGTGGCTATGGTTTTAAATTTTTTGTTATTGCCTACTAGAGCACATCCATCATACCAAAACATGTTTATAGGAGTTCCTTGCCATGTTATGCTGATATTTTTAGCATGTGGTCTTCGAGTATCTGTGCCCGGACGACTTAGGTATTGTACAGCATCCACTCCGTCTAAAATATCAAGGTAATTATTTCCGGCCCAATATGCGCCCATACATATACCTAGATATCGTCCGCCGCCCTTTACAAATTTACGAACACGTTTTAAATTGTACTTGAATAACGAATCAAATGTACTAGCATCACCAAAGCCACCGGGCACTGCAACCATGTCAACATCGTCAAAGAAGTTATCTTCTAAAACATTTCTACCAAATATTTTAAAATGATAATGATCCTCTAACGCCCGAATAATACCATTGCCACTTTGTATGCTACATTTAGGGTCATGTAGGAATAGGGCAATAGTGGGCTTGTTACGCTCAGTCATAAAATATCCATTTCGTAATATTTATTTGTAAATACCAAGAGGAAAATTTATGAACACTATTAAAAAGTATCTTTGGTTTACAGCTGGAATTCTATTTTTGGGTATAGCCTACATAGGTGTAATCGTCCCGGGTATTCCATGGTCAACACCTAGTCTAATTGCTACGTATTGCTTTGCTCGCAGTAGCAAACGATTCCATGACTATATGTTAAACCATAAATTATTCGGCCCATTCATTACAAATTGGCAAAGTGGGCGTGTATTTCCCACAATGGCTAAATGGGCCATGTTTGCCAGCATGGATGCTAGTTTAGTTATTTTTTGGTTCGCCACACATAATTGGAAAGCTGTAGCAGGTATGAGTGCGATGTTTGCTCTAATACTATTGTGGGCTTATAAGTTGCCCGGTAGTAAAGAAGAAGCCCTGCGCCGAAAAGAGCAGGGCGAGAAGATAGGTTGGTTTAAGTAATTACTCTTCACCCGCTTCAAAATAGCGATCGGCCTTGTAGTTCCAATGACGATTATCATAGAAGTTAAAGCTAAAAACGTAGCCTAGCAAACCTAACTCTATATAAAGACCGCCGTGGCTTTGTCTAGTTGATAAACGTAAATTGAATGTTAAGATAGTAGTATCTCTAGTAACTTCTAGTTCAATAAACTTGTTCTTAAAGGGTGTGCTATAACCACGGCACCACAAGTTCTCAAATCTTTTGATCCAAGGATTGGAAATACTAAAATTAAATGATATCATCATATTCCTTGATTATCGTGCTGTAGCGTGATTTGTTACTGAATAACTAGCAAGACCTAGTCTGCTACGCATAGGAACATCTCCCCTTACATATTCATATTTTACATACTGACCAAGAGCCTTGTCTATTTCTTTGACGGTCTTACCATGCCACGGTCTACCCAGGATGTACTTTACTTTGACCCATTTAACATTGTTTTCAGGTGCGCCTGTGTATTGACTTTGAAAACTATAGTAGTCACTATGCCCGCCACTCATAGTAGTAAGTGACAGAGGACGACACCAATCATCTGGGTGTACAGCATCATCGGCTTCTAATAGTTGTAGGGCAATCATTACCAACTCCACTTAAAAACAACTTCTTCATCGTTGGGAAAGTGTTCCTTCACAACCCGACGCATCGCATCGACTAGATCATCTGTCCAGTAGGGATCTGTGGGCTTGTAATAGCCAACGGCCCATTTGCGTAGGCGTTCTTTACAATAGTCCCATTCTTCATCACTATCGTGTTCTGGGAAATACACACTTTGATAGCTGTCATTGTGCAGTCGTTCACCCCACAACTCTAAGTAGGCGTGCCAATAGTTGCGATAGTCGTTAGACTCTAACACACCTACCCACTTGCCATCTTTGAAAGAACCGCCATGCAAGTCGTGCGTTGGATCAATGCCTTTAGCAACAAGCAATTCGTTTAGATTCTTAAGTAGTTCTGGATCAACATCTTCCATCCAATCGTAGACTTCAATGGTTTCTGTTTTCATTCTTCAACTCCGAAATGTTCTTTTTTGCGTTGTTTTGTTTTGGGATCAAAATAATCCAAAGTAAGCCCTTGTTTCAGGAGATTTTCAAATTGTCTACCTACATTAGAACAGCGTGA
>Ga0214166_1000079_pt1 | contig 48218 bp, 57 predicted proteins | sample TroBogepilimnion_27_FD_153005 | JGI IMG/M metagenome (GOLD analysis project Ga0214166, IMG submission 153005) | Freshwater microbial communities from Trout Bog Lake, WI - Practice 18AUG2009 epilimnion v3 | ecosystem: Environmental > Aquatic > Freshwater > Lake > Epilimnion/Euphotic zone ...
ACGCCTGTAGTGTCTACTTTTACTGAGTCTATCTTTGTAGAGTCAGTAGTTGTAGTTGGTGCTGTATTGTTTACGCAAGCTACTAGGAATAGTGCGATTACAGCTGCTGTGATCATTGTTTTCATGTTTTTATTTTGTTTAGTTAGTTAAATTAGAATCCCATGTCCATTCCTGGTGCTCCGGCTTGGTTATCTTTCTTTTCGTCTTTCTTTGTATAGATAACTGATTCTGTAGTTAGAATAGTTCCAGCTACTGATGCAGCATTCTCTAGAGCAATTCTAGTTACTTTCACCGGGTCTAGTAGACCAGTTTCAAAAGCATCTACTACTTCTTGAGTCTTAGCATTGAAAGTTGCATTAGGTAATTCAGATGCTAATACATCGTGACTTACTTTGTACCAATTCTCGATACCTGCATTAGATAAGATCTTTCTGAAAGGAGCTTGACAGGCTTCGTATACAATATCAACACCTTTTTGCTGATCTCTACTTAGAGTCTCTCTTAGTGTAGCCAAGCTTTCAGATGCAACTGTTAATGCAAATCCACCTCCAGGTACAACACCTTCTGCTAAAGCAGCTTTGGTAGCAAATAAAGCATCCTCTACTCTATCTTTCTTCTCTTTCATCTCAATCTCAGAGTTACCTCCAACTGATATTATCGCCACACCTCCAATTAGTTTACCTAGTCTCTCTTGTAGTTTCTCTTTCTCATATGGACTAACACCTGGACGTTCTAGTTGTGCTTTGATCTCACCAGCTCTTGCTGTAATTAAAGCTTCTTCACCTTTCCCGTCTATAATAGTAGTCTTTTCTTTATCGACAGTCACCGTTCTAGCTCTACCTAGGTATTGAGATAATTGTTGGCCGGTCATCTTATCTAATTTTAGACCCTTATCCTTACTTATAACTTGACCACCGGTCATAATAGCGATATCTTCTAGGATTAGAGTACGTCTTTCACCAAAGTCTGGTGCTTTAACAGCTACACCTCTAATGATACCTCTCATCTTATTAACGATTAGAGTAGCTAGAGCTTCATCTCCAAAGTCTTCTGCTATAATCAGGATAGCCTTATTTTCGGCATTTACCTTATTTAAAACTTGTAATAACTCCTGGGCGGTCACGATTCTACCGTCAAAGATTAATATGTAAGGATCTTCTAGAAGTGCCTGCATTGAATCATTATTAGTAACAAAGTAAGGTGATTTGTAACCTCTTTCAAACTGCATACCTTCTACTACTTCTAAAACTGTTTCACCAGTCTTTGATTCTTCAATCGATACAATACCCTCTCTTCCTACTTTTTCAATAGCTGAAGCGATTAAGTTTCCCACTTCTTCATCGTTGTTACCTGAGATGGTAGCTACTTGTTTTACTTGGTCTTGAGTGGTAATGTCTTGAGCGATTGATTTTAAATCACGGATCACATCAGCTACTGCTTTATCAATACCTCTCTTAACTTCTACCGGATTAGTACCCAGGTCAATTACCTTAATTCCTTCTTCTACTAATACTGTAGCAAGTAAAGTCGACGTAGTCGTACCATCACCTGCTTCATTAGCAGACTTGATTGATACTTGCTTAACTAATTGAGCTCCAATGTTCTCTACTTCATCTTTTAACTCCGTAAAAGCTCTTGCGCAAGACACGCCATCTTTTGTAACCTTAATACCATTAACCTTATCCTCGATAAGAACTGTTCTACCGCCTGGTCCTAGAGTAGAGGAGACGGTCTGGTTTAGCTTTTTAATACCTTGAGCTAATTTTAGCTTCAATTCTGTTCCTGTTGTGTTTTCTATCATAATCTTTTAGTCTTCTATTATTGAAATAATTTCAGTTGCTTTTGTCATGAAGTATTCTTCACTTCCAATACTTATACGTTGACTACCTAGCTTAGGTATAACTACTTTCTTACCCACCTCTAGACCTTCAATCTTAACGGTATAACCGGTATGCCAATTAAAGGTATCAGATACTGCTACAATAACAGCTATCTCAGGCTTTTCTTTACCTAGATCCGGAATAATAATGTTTCCAGACATTTGCTCCTGTTCTTCTACAGGTTTTAAAATAACGTGCCCATTCACAGGCTTTAGTGTTGTGCTCATATTTGTTCTTGTATTTGTTCTTGTATTTGTGGAGTTTCCATAACTTCTGCTTCTTTGATTTCTTCTAGCTCGGGGACGAGTTCAAGAAAGTAGAGTAGACCATCTTTCTTCAAGACAGTATCTGCTCTTAGATGCTCTTTCCAGGCATCTACATTAGGGTTTTGATGTTCGTGTATTTTTCTCTTAAGGACGAATAGCTTATCGTCAAATTTTATAAATTCTGTTCGTAACATATCTATTCTATAACTTTAATTAATATAACTACTTTTATTCAGACAGCCAACTTTTTTAGCTATGTTTTTTCATCTTACTCATAACCTCGTTAATGTATAAAACTTTTAAGTGAATTGTTTCTATTTCTTCGTCAGTTAGGACTATATCTTCGTTTACCCACATTACATGTACAGTTCCAAATTTAATATGATTACCGATTCTGAATATATAGTTAGTCTCTATACCGTAATACTTATTCAACTCTACAACTGATTCTCTATAGTAATCCTTACCTGTTCTTATATAACCTTCATCAGAGGTATGAACATCCATTAATAACTCACATACCGGTGAAATCGGGACTCTTTGATAGTTTAGCATCATTTCACGAGTAGTGTTATCAGCTTTCTCGTAAGTCATCGACGAGTAGTTAAACGGTAGACCATTTATAGCTGTATTTCCATTATGGTATTCAACAATAGCTACTCTATTAGCTCCTATTAGAGCTCTTATTTCAACTAAAACTTCATTTATGGTAATTCGATGTTTAGTATTGTCGATAAATACAGTAGCTTCGTCATGTTTTGAAAACCTTTTACCAATCCAGCTTCCAATGTAAGGTGCTACAGTTGCTAGAACTGCACCTATTACCACTCCGAATGTTTTAAGGTACTCAGGATTCATATTCATAATGTAATTATAAATAGCCTCGTCTACAATAAAAATCAATGGCCATCGCGAAAATTTTTAGATAAAGCAGGAGGTGCTTTAAGCGTAACGCCATCTAGCTTAGTAGTATTTTCCATCTTCTCTTTTACCATCTTAGCTACCTCTTCGGCATGTTCTACCGGTACATTTATGATTAACTGGTCATGTACTTGTGCCTGGACTAATCCATCAATACCCATCTTCTTTAACTCTCTATTAATCTGTACGGCAGCTCTATTCACAATCGCGGCAGCTAAAGACTGTAGCTGATAGTTTAGACAGTTATTCAATCCATTCTTATAGTCTCTGTAGACTTGAAGTACTCGTTCTTTACCATATTTACCTTCTAGCTCCTTTCTAAACCTCCAATCTAGTATTTGATCTCCAGTAGTTGCATAGATCTGTTTAACTCTAGGTAAGTGTCTAATCCTACCTACCTTATTAACGATATAGCCATTCTCTTTAACGAACTGTCTTGAATTCTCTCTCCATGCTTTTAATCCAGGAAAACCATCTAGGTAGCCCTGTACTAGTTTATCGGCTTCTTTTTGAGGTATATCTAAAGTCTTAGCTAGTGCAAATGACTCCATCCCATAGGCAATACCTAGTGAATAGGCTTTAGCTTTATTTCTCTTGACCGGGTCAAGCTTTTTAAGAAAATTAGGTGCTTTTTTATCGGCACTAACACCTTCTAGCTTTTCGGTTTGAATAGCTACAGTAGAATAGAAGTCATGATTCTTATTAAAGATCTCCTGTAACTTTTCATCACCTGTAACAGATGCAAAACAGGTTGGTTCTAGGGATTCATAATCACAGTCAATTAACATCCTACCTTCTTCTGCTACCAGGAATGCTCTTACTAGATTATTGTAATGAACTATGATAGGTGCTGCCTCGCCATCTTCTTTAGGTTTAGGTAGCTGCTGTAGATCAGAACCGTATCTTCCCGATACCGTACCATGCTGCTTAAAGTAGAAATAGTACCTACCGTCCTCATGCCTATCGTAAAATCTATCCACATAAGTAGACTTAATCTTTAGTAGCTTGTTATAGATACGTAAGTTTTCGGCCCACTTCTCAGTCTTTGAAATAACTTCGATAACATCGTCATCGAATTGAGGTTTACCTTTTGCTGTAGTAGATAAAGGTTTGATACCCAAGACATCAAAAGCAATCTGACCTAACTGGTCTTTAGATTGTATGTTGAAGTACTTACCTTCATTATCTTCTTTCCACAGTGTTAGACTGGTTTTAACAAGGGTTTCTCGTGGTAGTATATTAAGATCACCTACAACTAAGAACTGCTTGAGATCCCCTTCTGGTAGAGATAAAACGGTACTCTTATTTAGAGTAAACTTACCGGTCTTCTCAGATTTAGGTAGTTCAATACCTGATTGTCTAATCAATTCCTGGGCAAATGTACCTTTAGTGGTTGGTGGATAAGCCTTTAAAGCCATATCCATTATCCATTGCTTGACTCTAGAATCAGTTAATAGCTCTTCGGTTACTAATCTAGCATACTCATCCAAGTCCTTCTCTATCTTATCCTTGGTATCTTTGATTAGTTCCATATCCAGTTCAACACCATACTCTTCCATTGGTACCGTAACCTCTTTATAGACAGGCATTACCTCTTCGTTGAAAAAGAAATCTTCTAGATTCTCGTCTATTAGCTTCTGTACGAAGTAGTTATAGATACGGAGAGTTAAATCAGTATCGGCAGCGCCATACTTAGCCAAGATATCCATATCTGCTTTATAAATCTCAAAGCAATCCTTAGTCGTACTGCCGCCATTTCTCTTAATACTCTCTTTTAGTTCTATCTGCTCTTCATTGGCTTCAGTATCAATATCTAAACCTAACTCCTTCTGAACCATTTTAGCAATTGATTTCAAACCAAAAGGATTACCTAAACCAAATGCACCCTCTTCTTGTACTGTGTGAACAAGTAGCATTGTATCGGCATGTAGAGAAGGTATTAGGTTGATATCGTAGAAATTCTTAATGAATCTCAAGTCAAATGCAGCATTATGACATATAACCTTTTTATCTACAAGCATAGATAGGGTCTTATGTGCTAGCTCTTGGCAGTTGTGTTTACCTATGTATAAATTATCTAACTTCTCATCCTTAAACGCCATAGTAGGCATATAGAAACTATGTCCCTCTTTACCGCAGATAGAAAAACCGATCACTCGACCCTTTCTAGGATTAAGTGAATCGGTTTCGATATCTAGAGCAATAAGCTCATTTTCACGGATATGGTTTACTAACGAGGTTAGGGTCTCAATACTATTGACTGTAACGTAACTTTTTTGTATTTCTTGCATAACTAAATATATGAACTTTATTTCAGACCGCCAACTCTAATCTACTCTATTTAAGTACATTAGAGAAAGAGGCATACTCAAATTAGGAAAATCAATTAGTACATTTCTCCAATGAGGTATTCTGTATACTTGCTTAAATCCTCTAATAGTACCAACTTTTCCATGAAAACAATCACCTTTTATTGATCCGTATCCATCCAATCTTAATCTAATTTGACGTCCAGGAAATGGATTTCTAATAATATCAAGATTGATTTCTACTTTATCTCCAATTTTATAAGTGATAGTTTCGATTTCTACATCTTTAGAATTAGAAAACGGTTTTAGAATATGAATTAATGCTTCTTTATTTTCACATCTAACTACAAAATCTTGAATTTTTTCTCTATCGACTGGTTCGTTTGACAAGTCATTAGGAGCTACTTCTATTTTTTCTTTAGAAAGAAAATCTACACCGAAGAAGAAATTTTCTCCCAGTTGTGCATCATATTCATAATCGACTGGAGTAAATCCTTCTTTCACCCATCCGGTTGATCTCCAAAGAGATGTCGAGTGTTTTACGTATCCGAAACTGTTTAAACTTTCAAGTTCTTTAATTGAAGTCTTTAATGTAGTTTTGTAAGTTTCTAACGAATTTAACTTTACGTCTACAAATTTGTCTTTTTGTTTCATAACTTTTAATTTTTTATTTAAACTAAATATATGAACTTTATTTCAGACTACCAACTATTTTCTTTGTTTGTCACCCTGAAATTGCCCTGCATAGAGTTGACCTTCTTCTAGAGGTGTACATTCGTGGAAATAGATTTGTGCCACTCTTGCACCTTCTTCGATAAAGATAGATTCGTGTACGTAGGCTAGTGTACCCATAAAAGTAGTCTCGAATCCAGGATCGAATACAGGTGAGTTAATAATTACACCGTTTCTATAGAGTGAAGAACGCTGTTTAATAAATCCGACTCTGTTGGCCGGAATCTTACATCCTTCGGCAAATGTTAGACTATATACTCCGCTATATAAAATCCACCCTGATATTCCATCTAAGTTCATTAATGGATGTGGTGTGTAAGTTGCTAATTCGGTTCTATCTTTTAGAACTCTTCCCATTTTAGTTGCTCCATTACCTCCAACCTTATCTACTTGTTTTAAGGATAAGTCATAACCAACCTGGGCAGGTTTACCTAGGGTGTGTTCTAGTTTTAACAATCCTTCTTGTAGGATTTGATTTACATTTAACATATTTTACTCTTCTGGTTTAATTTTATTGTTAGCTATTAGATCTCTTAGGTTATAGTAGATTCCATAACTTGGATCAATAAAGACTATTTCGTCTTTTGTGTAGGTAATGTAATCAAGAGCATCGCCGGGGATAGTTATGTCTTCTAAGATTCGAAACTTGCGTGGTTCCACAAATATGTATTGATCTTCAGGTATGTGTACATAGGATACAAGCTTATTTAACTTATCTCTCCTTCTACTACACCCACAATCTTCCTTACCTCTTAACTTAGCTATCCATTCGGCTAGTAAATCTAGTTTAAAGAAATGGGTGATCTGTGCTATAGTATCACCCAATCCTGTTGCTCTCTTATTTTCCACTCTTACTTGTCTTTACAAACTCGTAGAATTCACTCCTACAAGCATCTTCTTCCATAAATGCTCCATCCAATTTAGAGGTAATCATATTAGCACCTTGATGCTTAACTCCTCTACAAGATACACAGCTATGTCCAGCCTCTATCATCACAGCTACACCTTGATTACCTTCACAGATATTCTTTACTGCACTATGTATAGCTACTGTTAGCTGTTCCTGGATAGCACCTCTTCTTGCAAAGTGTTCTACAATACGATTTAGTTTAGATAAACCAATCACTCTACCTTCAGCTGTTGGTATATAGGCGATATGCACTTTACCTGAGATTTGCTGGTGGTGGTGTGAACACATACTTGTAACTGGTATATTACCTTCAAATACTAATCCTGTATAACCATCGGCAGGAAATGTTATCACCGGAGATAAAGCTTCATACCTACCTCTCCATAAATCTCGGACGTAACTTTTTGCTACACGTCTTGGTGTATTACTACTATTTGGATCATTTACCCAATCTACTCCTAATGCAGTTAGGAAGTTACCGAAGTGCTTGGCAGCCTCTTCTATAATTGCTTGCTTTTCATCCTCAGATAAAGATAGTATAGTAGGGTTTAATGCTACTTTACTAGCTAGTTGTAGAGAGATTCCATTAGCATGTCCGGGTTGAGCTACTTCAAGCTCTTCTATATTTACTATCTTACTCATATGTCTTAATATAAGAATTTTATTCTGATTCTCCAACTATATTATCCCAATCTACCTTATATCCTTCAGGTGGTAAACCACCTCTTCTCTTTTTTGCTTTCTGTACTCCAATTACAAGTACTGTTACTACTAGTACTACTAATGTTAAAAATGCTACTGTCATATTTGTTTTTATTTAGTTTTCCAAAGTGTTTCTTGTCCTCCTTCTTTATAATCTGTATAACGAGCTAATACAAAGAAGTAATCACTTAATCTGTTTAAGTATTTTACTATAATTTCATCGGTATCTGCTTCAAGGCAAGCTATTTCAGCTCTTCTACAAACTGATCTACAGATATGAATAGCCGTAACTAATTCACTTCCACGAGGTAGAATAAAGTTCTTAAGAGGTGGTAGTTGAGCTTGTAATAGGTCCATCGCATCTTCTAAAGCAGTAATACCTTCTTCGGTAATAGTTTCAAGCTCCATGCCATTATCGTTTATAACCATGGCACCCATATTGAATAGATCCCACTGTAAAGATTCAAAGCCTAAATCAGCTCTACTCTTAGCTACTACCTGTCCAACAAATGAATTTAATTCATCTAATGCACCAACTGCTTTTATCTTAGGTGTGATTTTAGCAGTTCTTTTACCGCTTAATAGACTTGTAGTCCCATCATCACCCTTCTTTGTGTATACTTTCATTTGTTTATTTTAAAAATGCCATTCTTACTATTAATCTATCTATAGCTTCCATATGAGGTAGGGGTTTAAAGGGTATTATTTTCTTCATGTATTCTAAACATATAGCATACCCTTCTTTTTCTTTCTCTTCTATGAATTTATTTAAGTTGTCATAAGGACTTAACTCAACATCACCTCTTGTGATAGTTGTAAAAAATTGAGCAGTCTTTGCTAAATACTCTTTCCCTTTATATATACCATATGGCTGAGGTATTTTAATAACCTGTATCATACGTTTAATACTTTAATGTAAAAAGAATTTATCAATTTATCACCCTTCTTTGTGTATACTTTCATTACAGTTTGGTTACTTGTTCAATTATTTTCGTCCTGATTACTAATGTTTGTTCGGCACTAAATCCAAGACTGTTTGTTAATGCACCTGTTCTATATTCAGTCTCTACATAAAGTAAGTCGGCAAGAGACCTTATTATTTGAAGAGTTTTATCTACTTCTATTCTTTCTTGCTCAATTCTAAATGATTCTGAGATGGTTAATGGGGTAGGTTGATTTGTGTTTGTCATATTTATTTGTTTTAATTGTTTAATATTAATTCTGGATGTTCTTCTAATATTTTAGCAATAGCATATACTATCTCTTTAGGTCCGAAATGAGTTTTCCATTCACATTCATCTGCTACTTTATCTACCCATTCCATGTAGAGCTTATATAGCTCTGTTTTATCTACTTTCATATTATACGTTTAATGTTTTTAACAAGACTCCCATATATCACCTGGATTATTGTGGTGTGTGATTACAAACTCTTTACCGTCTCCTGGGTCTTTGTCTGAGTAGAGAAAGAATCCATTACAATATGCTGTAGGATCTTTAGTTGCTAAGCAAACACTAACTCCATGCTCTGCTAATCTATGTTCATAGTAGTACCTATATCCTTTATAATCTAGGTAGTTTTCCATACTATACGTTTAAGGTCTTATAAATTATAGGAATATACACTATCCGGTAAATAATACTTGCTATCATAATTTAAAGATATGTTATTTATTTCGATTTTCCAAATATTTTTTACACATTAAGTGTCTGATTGTAGGCTGCAATATGAAGACGTGTTAAACCTCTTAGTCTATACTTCTTAGCCATCTCTAAGCTAAACTTAGTACGTTCTTCAAAGTTGGATGCATCATCTAGCCCTGGCATTATCACTACGTTTTTTAACGGTATATTAAATGGTTCAATAAAGTCGTTAAATATCTCTTTAATATCTTCTTCTACGCTAACAACAAACTTAAACTGGTAGCAGCTGTGTTGCATTATACGCTTAATAGCGTCTGGGTTAATACGTTGCTTTTTATCTAAACCTGAATTAGCTAGTTTAGGTGAACAGTTGATTTGATCGATATTAATGAAAAGATTATCTTCAATCACCACTGTACCGTTAGTTTCAATTTCATTAAAAGGTGTCATAGGGATGTGTAAAGTATCCATTTCTTGGGTAGCCCAATACCTGAAGAAATTAACAATAGCCTCTTGATGTCCTTTAATCGTTGGTTCACCACCAGTCCAGATAATATGGATAGTACCGTCTAGAATATCATCGTAGATACCTTGTTCCTTCCATCTATCAATTAGATACTGGAATTCTTTATCCTCACCTCTCCATAACCATTGACTTGTTGAATCACAAGTCCAGGTTGCTTTACCTTCTAACTCTAGATCACCTTTAAATATTTCACCATCCTCTAGTGTTTTTTCTTTCATTAGCTTATTAGCAAATTGACGAGACATACCACAAGTTAGATTACAGACACCTAATCTTACAAAGTAAGAAGGTATACCAGATGAAATTCCCTCTCCTTGGACGGAATAGAAATCTGACGAAATTTTTAAACGATCTGCTCTTATTGACATATTTTACTTATTATTTCTTTTACAATGTTAAAATTAGTGTGTGTCATTTTCTGAATTTCAGTTACTTTATAACCTTGTTTATACAAATCAGTTATAACTTCTGTTTTTTGATATCTTACATTATCTTTCTTACTTCTAATAGGGATATTATGCCTTATTAGAATTTTTTTTATAACTCCCCCTTTACATCCGTAGATAGTAGCTATTTCATTTAAAGTTTTACCTTCTTTGTATAAAAATAAGATTTTTTCTTTGAATTCCCAAACATCTTTTCTATTAGTTGGGATCTCTTTTGTGTGTTTTGATGATTTCCTTACTTCAATACCTTGTTCCTCTAATCGACTTTTTATAGCTTGATGCTTTACTCCAAGCCTTCTACCTATTTGATTTACAGATACTCCCTCTTGGTACCATCGTACTATACTCTCTATACTGTCGTCCAACTTAATATTTCTATTACCGGATGTATATTTAGAAAACCTAAGTATTTGGGTTTCAGATCTAGTTCGTTTGATATCTTCTACTAATTTTCTAATAGTTCCTGTATCACATAAATACTTTTTCCCTAATTCTTTAGCGGATATTCCTCTATTATACTGTTCTCTTATCTCATCGTAATAGTCATACCATAAATCTTTTCTAAACCCATGCATATCTCCTTGTACACCTGAATTACTGTTAATGTTATAGGTATTAGGGTCATTACAGAATTCTTCAGTTAGATACTCTTTTTCTTTTTGTTCAGCCTCTTGCCTAGTTGAATAACTATGTAGTATCTCTTTTTTAAAATTACTAATACCTTCTATTTTAATGAGTTTTGAAATAATAGTACTGCTACTCATATAAGAGTCTAATTCCGGGTTAGGGTGAGATCTTACTCCAATGTAGACTTTCCTATTTCTTAAGTTTGTAATTTTGTATACATAATGTATCTTATTCATATTTACTATTTATAATAAATACTAATAAATTATGTTTTCTTACTAATTAATTCAATAGAAATCAGAAGATATTAACAATTTATTTGGGTCTATTTTACTCATAGTTTAATTTTGTTGAAGTTTTCTTAATTGCTTCTACTTCTTCAGGAGTATAGGCTTGTTCTAGAGTACCTAATCTAATACCCTGAAATTTGAAGGTATCTACAGGTGTATCTTTTGATACGTAAGTACTTTGTGTTGGACTTCCAAAGGTTACAAATGTTTCTTCAGGTCCAAGATTTCGAAGTTCTCTATTCCATTTACGTGCTTTAGTAACAGTTATACTCTTTAAAGCAACTTTGTAGATAGTGTTATCACCTCTATATGTCTTCTCTGATGTGATTGATTTTACGATACTTCTTCTAAGATAAGCGCTACTAGTACACTTAGTGGCATGTGTTACAATATCGTTTACTTTAATTTCATTTCCTAATAAATCTACTACTTTCATATTACTTTTACTTTTTACGTTTTAACTGCTTTTCAGCAACTGTGGTTTCTTCTACTACAGCGGGTGCTGTTACTTCTACAACTACTCTAGTAGCCTTCTTCCATTCACTTTTAGACACATAGTCCCATTTAGCCCCTACTGTTGTAAATGCTACTTCATCGGTTACTCTTTTTATAGTACCGTCTGCTTTGTTTTTAATACACTTCATAGTTTACCTCCATGTTTTAAATTGTTACTTAAATAATTGCCTGATATAATTTGAGATAGGAGAAAAGTTTGGCCACTCTGTAACCATACTTAAGATACTTACGTGGCTATCTCCGCAAAGTCCTAGAAAATGTAGTATTGCTTCCATACACTAAAGATAAGTATTTTTAATCAGACTAGCAACTTTTATTTCTTAATCTCTGTAAATCCTATAACCTTTGCATATTCCTTTACTGAATCGTAGTGTGTGGCAAACCACTGATGGGGTTCAGGTGGAACTATAGTATCTTTTGTACATACTATATACTCATCTTCATAACTAATTACGACCCTGTTAATCTTTAATTCATCATCACTTTCAAACAGTACTGCCATAGCTAGAAATATTTCTTTTGCTAGATTAGTTAACGAAGGTTCACAATCACCGTCTTTACCTGCTAAACTTACTCGCCACATCTTTTCTTTTGCTTCTACAGGTTTAGCTGGATTAACTAGAGTAGTTTTATCTAGAGTCTTTGTTACCCAGCTTACTCCTATTTGGTTCACTCTTTCGGTCAGGATATCTCGTGGAGAGGAACCGGCAGTAAATTCTAACTGGTATTCTAGATCTATTACTTTGGAGTCTAGAGTGATAGTTAATCCACCTCGTTTTAATATAAATTGCTGTGCCATATTAAGATTTATAAATTGCTGTATTCTTACCATTCTCCATAAACTCTACTTGAGTTACAGTGACTCTTTGGCTAGTCTCTTCTTCTACAAACTCTACTAGTTTATCAAAGATGTACTTAGCAAACTGTTCGGCACCTGTAGCAGGTACGATTCTTAGTTGTACTATGTTTTTAGCATGTAGCTCTTTAAAAATCTCTAGTTCAGGATCGTCCATAGAAGCTACTAACGTATGATCAAACATATAATCCATCCACGCCTTAGGGCTTAATCCATCGATGGTACCTTTGGCACGTTTCATACCTCCAAAATCCCATACCCAATTGCGTTCATCTAGATCACCCTCAAACGTAACCTTAAAAGATACTCCATAGCCATGTAGGAATTTGCTAACAATGGGTACCCTCAGCTCTCCACTGGCGGAAGACTGTAGAGTACCCATCAAATAATTTAGTTGATTGAAATGTCATAATTTATAAGTATTGTGATATAGTTTCTAACCTTTCTTCAATAGTACCTGTTATAACAACTAACTGCTCCTTAGGTACATACTTTTCAATAAAGTCTACAAATAGACTATCAACTTTCTTCTGTAGCTCTTCATTCAATCTCTGTGGATCATATACAAAGCTAAATTCAATTGGAATATAGAAGAAATAGTTTACCTGGTTTTTAGTTGCTTCGAACAACTCTAACATCTCTGACGTATCGATCTTTGGATGTAGGATACCTGTATATATTATACAGTCAACGATACTACGAGTAGATATAACATTTTTATGTGATAGGTAGTTTTGATACCCCCACATCGTCAATTCGTTAATTACTATTTGCTTCTCGTGTTCAGAGAAGTCTAACATCTTGCTAATCTTAAAGACAGGTCTTGAGAATCCATCTGTTACGTAGTAATCCGGATACTTCTCTTGGACTGCTTTTAGTAGTGTACTTTTTCCCGTACCGTGGGATCCAATTAGTATGTTCATATATTATAAAGATAAGGAATTAATTTGAACTATCCAACTTTAATATCTGGTCTTTAAAGAATTTAATCCAAAGTTGTAATGATAGTTCTCTAGTTTTAAGGTACATGCACTCTTTAGACTCTATCCCTGTATTAGTCTCGATATTATGACACACTATGTTACCTTCATCTACTCCTTCAGTTACCTCGTGTATGACTGTTCCTATAATTCCGTATTTTTCTCTATCTTTCCAGAGTCTCTCTACAGGGTCTTTCCCTTTTAGTTCTGGGTATTCTTTAAGTGTGATTGGAGCCGGATGACCGTTGTAGATCACCCTAGGACTATAGCTATTAATTAATTCGACGGGTAAGATGCGTAGATATCCATGTAACGTTATTATGTTACTACTTAGGATATCTTCTTGGAGATAATCAGAGATTTGAGGATTAAAAGGTACCGTTCTTATGTCACATCCATTATACCACAGGTACTTTGTTACATCTGTTCTTAACTTCTTAATGTTATTTGTAACAAGCATTTTAGGTATTATGTCTAGATTACGACATAAATCAAATACCTCTCCCCCAGATTGTGACACGTAGACTACCCAATTTAATTGCTTCATATTATTGACCCATTGTTTTTACTGTGTAATAATATGGAGACTTGATAACCGGCGATATTAGCGCTGGTCTAGTAGCTCTAACTGGACATATGTCTAGAGAACCTCTTCTAGCATATAGTAACATTACGCTACATTCTTCTACTAGAGGATTGCTCATTAGTTCAATGTAAAGCTTTTCGGCACAAAACTCATGGAATTCATTTACCTCTCTTAACGATATCACTAGTTTAAGTAGTTCAACTGGATTAACAACCCCTCTTTTAGTTTTAATGTGGAAGAAAGCAGTACCGGTATCTTTTTGCTTGGTGTGTCTACATCTTGATCTTAACACATTTGTGAAGTAGTAAGCTTCTTGACTTGTAGCTGTTGAATCGTCTACAACACTGTGGAATTCACTTGAACTGTAATCTGTTATTTGTATAGATTCAAGCTTATCAGTTGGGATATGACTATAAAGATCAATATAGTTTTTACCCGGGTCCTCACTAATAAGTCTATCGGCTCCTGATCTAAAGAACTTTACATCTACATTTGCACCAATACACGCACTAACATCAGTCTTGACTTGCTGTTCATAGTTAGTAATAGCTTCGTCTATAGTTTTACCCATTCTACACATATCGAATGTATTAAGGTAGAGTTTAAATGACTTCGATTCCACCATAAACTCTGAATCTGATGGACAGATTACTTTTAGAGTACCTGCTAGCGGTAATCCACTCTCTAATAGGAAAGTAGCCTCGTGACAGTGCCAGGTATCTACTCCTACAAATTCCTTACCTGTTATACCGTAGTCTCCTCTTGCGGCAGATCTAGGCATTGGATTTAATTGAGACGGGTCGAATGTATCTGTGTATACAGCGTAGGAGTTAGCAGATCCTAAAGATCTAGCTGCTGCATCATTCATATTAATTGTTTCTGACATAGCTACGGAAGGTTTTAACGTTTTTACTAATAAGATCTATTTGATCCTGTGTTAATGTAATATCTAGATTATCGGCTAGTTTAGCTTTAGGTTTTGGTTTAGTTAGACCGTGTGGGCCTAATTCATTACCCACCCATCCATTTACTACCGGAGAACTTGTATCTAAGGAGTGAATGAAGCTTTTAACTAATCCAGGAGTCTTAAATAATTGAAATTCGACCGGATTTTGACAACCAAGTAGGTGTATCTTTATTCCTAGCGGTATATGTTTTTCATGTAGCATCCAGTTTAAGAATCTGTAACGGACAGTTATGTGATCAGAATCAGGTATAAGATCAAAAGGTAATGCTATAATGTCTACTTTATTCTGCGTATAAAATTCAACACAATCAAAGATTTGATCAAAAGACTCTCCTTGACATACTCCAATATATTTCTGATCATCTTCTCTATAAGTTCCAAGATATGATGCAGCATTACTTAGAGTAACGTGGTAATCATTAACTTTATCAGGTAGTACTAGGTGTGTCGGTTTATACTCCTTACCTAATTCATACAATTCCTCCATTGGAATAGATTCTCCTAATTCAAAAGCAGAATTATCTAGAATAGAATAAGGGGCAGATTTTAATTTCTCTTTATAGAAAGCAGCATACTCCGGATCTTTCTTTAGTAGATGCCCTAGTACGTAGGGGTAATCATTTATCAACCCTTCATATGGGAATAACTGCTTTGGTATTTCGTGTGATATTAACATAAATTTAATTATTTTGCTTTTAAGATTCTATTTAAAGTTAAACGGTCTTTTATACCGTATTTCTCTAGAAGATATGCTTTAGTTGTAGTCTGTGCGTATTTCTGGATTTCTTCTACATAGTTCCAAGCCGGGTGTTTCTTAACTTTGCTGTGGTAACCTATAGGTTTAAGTATCATATTATTCTTTAAAGCAAGTTTAGAGATAGTATTTTTATGAATGTTAAAGAACTTTGCTATCTGAACCAGGGTATAACCTTTATCATAATATAGTTCTTTAAATTTCTCTAAATCAAGTACCTTCTCTGTAGTCTTTTTCTCAATACCTCTCTGTCTATCTATCAAATACTGCTCAGAATAACTTTTAAGTTCAATACTGTGCTTTATTAATATACTTTTTAAGGTATACATATCACATTTATACTTCTCAGCTAAGGACTTTCTGGAAAAACCCTGTAGGTACTGTTGTACTATCTCTTCTTCGTGTTCCCACGCTTTACTTCTATATCTTTTTGCATCTAATAAGGTCCCTAGTATTTTATATAGAGTAGTTTTATCACAACAGTATCTAGAAGCTAAGCTACTTACACTTACCCCACTTTGATACTCTGTTCTTATTGCTTCATAGTAATCTACCCAGAGGTCTACTCTCCTATTAAAAGAGTTCTTAGTGTGTTTTCCAATACCGGACCTTCGTAGATTATAGATATTATCAGGTTCGTTTTGAAAAGCTGTACTGATAAGCTTATCTTCATAAGCATTAGCTTCCTCCCGAGTATCAAATTGCTGTAATACAACCTTCTCAAAGTTACTAAGCCCTTCAATTTTATAAAGATTTTTTAGTATTTTAGAAGAAGACATATAGTTATCAAAACATGGATTAGGAGAAGATCTAGAACCTATATAATACCTACCATTCTTCTTGTTTGTAATTTTGTAAACATAGTGTACCATATTTATAGTATTGTGTGATTATAAATATGATACACCTGTTGAATTACCTTAGTTTTACTGAGAAGAAGTTAACTGCTTACCTCTCTATAATAATCTTCTTCTATTTTAAGTGCATGTGCTTTCGCTACTTCGTAAGCTACAGGCCCTGTTTCGTCAGCATAAGCTACCGGGTCTGGTCGGCCTAGTTTTGCAAACGCGATTAATCGTTCCACGGAAGAAGCTGATTTGTAGTCTGAATACCATGTACCAAATACAGTTCTATGTGTTTCTTCTACTCTAGATGTACTTTCAGGTAACGGGATGTAGATTGGCTTGTAACTAGTATTAGTACGTTTGTACACTTCATCGAAATCTAGACCTAGCTGTTCACATGCTATTTCACCATCTTGTAAGATCTCAAACTTAGTTACATTTATATATGGTGTGTAGAACGATACTAAGTTAGAATCCCAGTTTCCCAACTTAAATGCCTCCATATCAGCATCTCTAAATTCTTGTCTACAGTCTGGATATACACCAAAGTCTCCGGCATGAATACCTAAAGCAATCTTTACCTCATGTTTTTCACCTACGGTAGCTAGTGATAGAGCTACTGCTTGAATTAGAGAACTGAAGATCTTGTTTCGGTTTGGTACCACAGTCTGACGTTGATTCTCCTCTTCATAATGTCCTTCAGGTACTTCATTACCACCTGTTACTAGAGCTGAATTTAGTAATTGAGCTAGACCGTCTAGTTTAATAATTTGGTGTGTTACAGCCGAATAATTTCTAGGATAATCTGATTTATACCTCTGACCATTAATGTACTGTACTAACGATTGTGCTCGTTCTAATTCCACTCTATGTTTTTGACCATAGTCGAACGATAATGCGGTTACTTCATAACCCTCTGCTAATAGATGTAGCAATAGCGTACTGCTGTCCATCCCTCCACTGAGACTCAGGACCCCCTGTTTTTTACTCATAAAATTTAAAAATTAAGATAAGAGACGTATTATTTTATTAATCGATTAGTCACAAAACCGATATATCTTTTAAGGTCTTTTTCCGATATTCTCGTTATTATTGAAATAACTATCTAGGAAATCTCTAGTATATAATATAACCTTTCCTTTGTATTTAGGATTAGAAATTTCTCTATTACCTACTTTAGTTCTAGCTGCTTTAGCAACCTTGTATACTTCCGCACCCAATGCTTTGCCTGCAGGCTTTCCTAAATAATCGTACAGTGACATTAACTCTTGCATATATTTCTATTTTTATTTACAGTGATTTTAAGACTTGTACTAAATCCTCTTTGTGGGTTAGTTTAGTCTTCTTGTAGTTCTCTTCTATAATATAGTACATTTCTTCCAGACTTCCAACACAATTTTCCATTTCTTGTTGAAGTTCTTCTTCAGTCAGTTTGAATCTCTTTATGAAAGCTTTTTTGAGACTTGTCATTCTTTTAAATTCATCTTTCTCGTAGTCTTGTATCAGTCTACGGTATTTTTCATTATAGAAGCTCTGTAGGTCTCTTTTCTTTTCTAGGCAGCGAGTGGCATCCATTTTATCTTGCATCTCGTGAAGAGCCATTTGTGCTATCCAGTAGTAGGGAGATACGTCAAAATCACCGTTAATAATACGGTTTAGAAGCGGTTGGGTATCACTTAGAGGTTCGGGGAAGAGGTAGTTTCTCCACCATTGAAACTTATTGTATTTTAACGGTCTTAAATGGCCGACTTGTTCTTGTAGAAACTCTTTAGATTGTACCTGTATCATCTATCTAAAGATACGAACTTTAATTCAGACTAGCAACTTTAGTATGTAGAAACTAAAAAAGTTTTTTATGTGGTTCATATACTACCCAATATTACATGCCTGCATCATCTTTCTTTAGGTCACTCTCGATATCACTTATTGTGCTCTGTGCCCATTTGATTTGATCTCTTGTAAGCTCTTCATTTAACAGGTTCTCTATAAATTCTAAGAATTCTGTATCATCTAACCTGTATAGATCTGTTAGGAAGTAACTTGCTACACGAGGATCATCATCACCATAAGTAGAAATTAAATCTCTTAAAGCATCATGTATGAATTTACCGTATCTAATATCTTCAGGTTCGTTTGTGGCCGTATCTACCTTCTTTACGATTTTTTGATTCTTCTCTTTATCACTGCTAAAACCTTGTAGTGAAATAATTTCGTATAAACCTTTTATGATTTCCTGTAGTAAAATTGGAAAACAGATTGCTTTTGCTTTTATAATTAGTCTATCTTCTTCTTCGTTATATACACCCTCGCTTACACCTCCGTTTGTTTGCTGATTTCTTGAAATCATTGCAAGCATCATTGCAATTGTATTATCGTCATCGTAGATACCGTAAGCATCATTTAATAATTCACCATACTTCTCAACAAGGGCTGGGTTTATATCAGAAAGACTGTTTCTAAACATTTGGAATGCAAATGAACCTCTGATTGCAGCACCTTGAGTGATACTGTTAATGATTCTACGTTTAGCTTCAGGTGAAATATCTAGATCTAAATCAAAGATATTATCAGAAGTTACTTCTTCTTCATTAGGTCCTAGATTAAAGTCTTGTGTAACAGCAGTTACTATTTCAGCTTCTATTTTAATATCGTTATCTGTAATGATTGGATACATTTCAGTAACAATATCAACAGCGATTTGAGCTAATTGAGTACGGTAAGGTTTTTCAATAGCTTGAATCTGCTTTAGAATTGTCATGGAATTCATCATAGCTTGTTGAACTGATTTATCACCAAGCATATCTTTTAGACTATCGGCTGATTTCTTGTTTAATTTTTCTAACGTTTTAGGCTGTAGGAAATCTCCGTAATCAGCTTCTTGTATTTTAGTCTTTCTCATAATATGTACTAATGTGTTTTTATTCTTTGTAATCTTCCGGGGTACTATCTATTGCTCTACTAATTGTTAAGTTCGTACCGCCACCGGAGTATACTTTTGTATATGAACCTCCACCATGTCCCGCTCTATCTATCATATACTCTTTACCTGATTTATCTTTACCTGTAAGTGCATATAAAGTATCACCGTCTTCTTTATAAATAATCATTTTATCCCAAGTTATACCTAGTTTTTGTCCTAATGCATAAACTTTTTCCTGTGAAGCTGATTGTATTAACGGTAGTAGATCTTCTGGTTTACCTTCTATTCCTTTTCCGCCTCTAGTCCTTCTACCGAAAGTTATTCTTACTAAAGGGTTATTTGGGTTATCTAATTTAGCTTTTATAGCTTTTTTATCTAACTTCGGTGCAGTTTCTTCTGCATTATTAGGAAATAATTTAGATTCTATCTCTGCTACAGCACGTGGTGATAATTGTCTACCAGATGCAGTTAGTATATTTGATATTGCTGCTTTACCTTGATCACTTACTAGTGTAGAGTCAAACCCATCGGTTTTATATAGTACCTCTCTTCCTTTACTGTCCGTACCTACTACATAAGTCTCCTCGGTGGTTCCTATAACCTGATCGGATCTTAGTTCCTGTGTAATATAGATCTTTTCCCAATCTATACCGAAAGAAGTAGTTAGTGTACTTAGTACTTTTCTAAGACTCCTTCCGGCAAAGCTAGTTGACGGTATTGCTGTACTTAAACTAGAATACGGGTACTCTCTTCCTTTACCTTTCTTAACTGCTTTACCAACTTTTATTTCAATATCAGGAAGCGAATTATACTCAGCATAAATCTCTTTAACTTTAGTTAAAGAAGCTCCGCCTATATAAATCTTATCGGCAAGATTTTCCGGGTAATTTTCCGGGGGAGTAGTCATTATGATATTACCTCCCACCTGTAGACCCGAAGGTATCGAAGTAATTTCAGTGTTCTTTAAATAAAGATTCCCGCTTACTTTTAAATCTTCAGGTAGAGAAGTGATTTTACTGTGGTCTAAATCAAGATATCCACTCACTTTTAAACCTTGAGGTAAAGTAGTGATTAAAGTATTTCCTAACTCAAGATCTCTACCTACTTTTAAACCTTTAGGTAGGGTAGTAATAGGAGTTTTATCTAAACTAAGATCTCTACCTACTTGCAAATCTTCAGGTAGAGAGGTAATTTTAGTTTGTCTTAAATTAAGATTTCCACCTACTTTTAAACCTTTAGGTAGAGAGGTTATTTCAGTGTTACTTAAATTAAGATTTCCACCTACTTTTAAATCTTCAGGTAGAGAGGTTATTTCAGTGTTACTTAAATTAAGATTTCCATCTACTTTTAAACCTTTAGGTAGGGTAGTGATTTTAGTATCGGTTAGATCAAGATTACTTTTTATATCTAGATCTTCTGGTGTTAGAGATTCAGGTTCATGAGCAAATTTATACCTAGCCGGTGCTTTACGGTTATCTCTTTTTTCTAAGAAATTAAAAAAGCTTTTTATATGGTTATTTACATCCGGCATTACTTACCTTTCTTTAGTCTCACAAATCTACTTGCGATATCTTTTATGCTTTTTTCTTCATCTAGTGCACCACCGTATCTAGCTTTTGGTTCTGTTTTAGGTACAGTATTAGGGTCAGGAGTTAAATGACGGCGTCTTTTTGGAGGTTCAGGTACTGTTTCTGTATCTTCGTCTGGGTCCATTACAAGTGTACCGTCTTCTTCATCTTCGTCTGGTTGTAGATATGGATTCCATTCTCTTATGTAACGGCGTTCTTCTATCATTTCTTCCACGACTTCTCTTATAAGTCTTTTTAGTTTGCCCTGTGTCATATTATGTATGTTTATTAGATTACCTGCTTATTATTCTTATCCTTGAATTCATTTGATTCATAGTGGAATTGATATGGTGCTAATGGATCGTTTAAGTTATAGAATACGTAGCAGTCACCATCTTTTATGTAACGTTGGTAGTTATTAAATCCAGCCATTGTACAAATTTCAATTTTTGCACCTTGTGATCTACCGGAACAGTTAGCTAACCACTTCTTGTATACTTCCCAAGCTTCCTTGTTATTAGCTGATTTTGGAACTTTAAAGCATTGGTACCCGTCTACAGTACCTAGTAGCTTGATACCTACTGATGCTAGCTGTTCTACACCTTGAAGCGGCACTAAATTCTTACCTGCTTCCATATCACCACCTGTACGGTCGATATTCTTCTCGGCAATCTCAATTGCTTTTGATATAAAGTCTTGAACTTGACGTGCATCTCTATAAGAGTTAATATCTGGAGATGGAAAGAATCTTTTATTCTTTTCAAACACATCTAAGTAGTCTTCAAACTTATAGATATCTTCTGCTTTGATATCTTGTTTTGCTACTCTAGCACAAAGCCAGGTCATGTAGGCAGTCTTACCTTTTGATGCAGCTACAATTTGATCGAAATCTTCTTCTGAGATTTTACCAGAATCTACGAACTGTGTACGAAGCTGTTCTTCTGAAACTTCGTTAAGTATGTTTTCGTACAGTTTTACTAATGAGGTCATAGTTTAGTGTAGTTAAATTGTTTTAATAATAAATAGGTAGAATCTTTAAAAGACCTACCTATCTATGGTACTTAATAACAAGATATAACCCTGTTATTATATTTTGAACTAAATTATCGTGAATCATTGGTTATACGAGCTCACAAGAGTTTCCGGAACAGGCCACTTGATCTGTTAAATCTGTATTATCTTCTACTTCAATAATATCTTTCAAGTCTATTGCATGTAAGTATTTAGACATTTCTTCAAATTTCTCTTCCGTGCAGTCTTGAAAAGGTGCTTGCATGTAAGATCCGTTATCGTAAGGTAGTACTGATAATCCATTAAAAGTTTCTTTATACTTCCACATCCATTCTCCAACTTCTTTCCATTCTGAATCTTTGATTGAAATGGTTGCTGAAACGTTATTAGTGTTAGCACCTTTTCTATGACCCTCTCTAACCCATTCTGTATTAAATTTCTTAACTCTTTCTAGTAACTCTAGAGCAGATTCAGTACGTAGTATTGAGCCTTTAGGTGCTTTTTGAGGTACAGAAATTACAGCCTGTATATTAGGTTTGAAGAAATCGTCTTCAATTAATTCAGGGTGGTTAATAGCTATGTAATTGTAGATAGCTTCGTTCTTACCTACTCTAATTGTTCTTATATAATAATCGTTATGCCATGCATGTATACCTGATGATGTACCCAATACTAGTGAACTAGTACCTGATGGCTTAACTGTTGTTACTCTAGCTGCTTTATTAATGCCAAGTATTTCTGCTACCCTAGCATTTTCTTGATTAGCTACCTTAGCTGCTTTCTCTAAATCGTAGTTTAAAATTACACCAGATCCAATACCTGTCATTCCTATTCCTAATAGAGCATCTTTTTCAGTTGTCTTTTTCCATATATCTCTTAAGTAATGGAAATCACTATAAGATGCCTGTAGGGTACCGATTAGAGTAGCTGCTTTAACTCTAGCCTCTAAATCTTCTTGTGATTCAATATCAGATACATTCACTTCACATAAGTTACAGAACTGATAAGGACGTAAAGCAATCTCACAACAATTTCCTGTTATACAGTGTGATATCTGAAAAGTATGTGTACTGTCATAAACTGATATATCCCATACATCTTCTACGACGTCCGATAGCTTAATGTCTATTATAGCTATCTTATCTGAATCAACATGGGCTTTATATCGACTACTCACTAGTTTAGATACTATATCTTCTAGGTTCTTTTGCTTTTCTTTAGAAGTAAGGTTAAATAGTTTAGCAAAATGCAGGATGCTTTCTCTATCTGTCACACTTACTACGTAGGTCGTATGTTCCTTATACTCTCTACCGAAAGCTACTAAATCTCTAGTATACTCTCTAATACTGCTCTTAATTCCGTAAAATCCTAATAATTCTGATAGGTCTTCTGCTAGTTTGCTATGTACTGTGTAGTAGTTTACCGCTCTTCCGTGTTTAGGATTCTCAACTCCTCCATCGCTTGAGTACATACCGTCTATCAAACCTTTTCTAAACTCTTCTGATCCTTCCCTCCACGTAGCTTCAGGAAGACCCCTAGACTTGTGTTTATACCCATACTCTTCAAAAAGATTGTTCAGGTAAACACTGTCTGTAGTGTATTCAAGGCAATTTTGCTTATTTAAAGTTCCTTGTATGTTTGAAGATGTTTCTCTGTTTATAAAAGCTAAAATCCTGTTGGGTATATCGCTTTCTATATCCTTAGGGGAGAAAATAAATCCTATGTTATTACGACCGTTTTTGTTTTCAGTAACCCATCCATCTCCTATATTCCACCCTAACAAAAAGCCCTCATCTATAGTTCCTTTTGTTCCGTTGAATAAGTAGTCTTGTTTTAAAGTAGGGAATTGATATCCCTTCTGCAGGTCTTTTGTCTGTACCTTTACATATTCCTTGCCATTCCATACAGGCCATTCATGTTCCGGAGTTGCATGATATTTCTTATTACCTTGTAGTGTAATTTCGTAGAGTTGTTTATCTTTCCCAGATAACCAGCATTTAGCTTTACTAGTCTCCCCGGTTAAGTTCTTCACGAAAAACTCTGTATCTTGAAGATCTTCTATGTTAAAAATTCCATTAGTAGTAATTACCTTAGTACCTGCCCGTAGTGATGGGTTTGTTCCCCAATCTTTATCGTTAGAGAAATACATACCTGGTTCTCCTGAACCTGATAGTTCTATTTTCTTCCATAACTTGAAGAATTCTTCTTCTGTTATCTTATGTCTTAGGATAACTGCAGAGTTATTGGCACGACCTCTTTGAGGATTTTGTTCCCACCAATTACCAAACTTACAAGTCAGCATATCCTCGTCATCTAGATTGAATAAAGAGATTAGAGCCGCTCTACGAATACCCCCAGATAGTACTGCATCTGCTAGGAAACAAACTATGTCATGACATTCTAAAGAAGTTAATTTATCTCCTGTATTCTTTCTGTCAAAAATCTTTTGAATTTGGAATAAACACTCTTTTAAAGGTTCTGGTCCTGGTGCTTTACCGCCTGATGTGATTAGTAGAGCTCCTTTTGGACGTACATCTCTAAAGTCAAACTTTGGTAGAGTACCGCCTGTAAAGTAAGCCTTACATAAAACCTTAACTGCATCTGCCCAGCCTTCAATACTATCACTTACTAAGAAACGTTTTGATTTAGTGGGTACTTTAACTTCAGGTAATTTTTCTACGTGATGTAACTGTACTGAGAAACCTACACCACATCCTGATAACAGTAGAAACATTGCTTCTGAGAATGATCTGTAATCATCGATTGGTAAGAAAGAACAGTTATAGATACGGGCATTGTTTAATTCAATTGGTCTACCACCAAACTGTAACGATCTCATAGAAGGTAAAACCTTTCTATCATAGACTAGCTTATAGGCCTCTTCTATTTCTTCTCTTAACTGCGGAAATTTCTCAATATGCATACCCTTATTACGGTCTACAATCTCTTTCCATACTTCTCTTCTTTTTAATTCGGGGATAAACCTTGCATATTTCATATATACCGTAAGGTCTGATAAAATGCTTTGCGAAACGTCCATACGTCTAGTATTCAATTTTTTATGATTGTGAATAAATAAAATTTAATAAATGTTAATTAGTACTTCCCATTTAGAGAAGCGATGTAATCTCTATATTTCTTAGGAGGAGCGATTGGAGATAGCTTAGTATGTGGCGGTACAGTCTTACCGTTAACCTCTTTTAAAAGAGGATCGTACTTTAATGGAATGTATTTTTTTGGATTTAATACATCTTTGCTGTTCTTATATACTGAAAGTAGATTTGTACTCATAGCTTGATCTGTTTTGTAATAATAAATAGGCCCTATCCTCCTAATTCGTAGAATTTTTTAGCTAATTGGTCTCTTTCTACTGAGCTAAATCCTCCAAAAGTACTTGTTGCACTTCCTGAATTTGGTGCAAACGTAGTATCCTCTAATTCACCATCCTCAAATACAATCTTACCTATCGAAGTATCTACAGTAGCACCGTACGACATACCGTCCATTCCATATCTATTTTTCATAATGTGGAATCTACCTGTACCGTTTTGCTTATCTTTTCTTTGTCTTGATAAGGACATTGCAAAGTCGGCAATCATTAACTTATCGTAAGACCCTGCTGCTTTATCTCCTTCAATAATATCGTCTTTTGCACCTGCACGGTTAACCTGAGATACAGTCCAAACTGGTACTTTTAATTCTCTGGCTAGACCTTTTGCTGCCGTATACACATCATCAATCTCATCTTTCTTCTCTGTTGACTTTCTCTTTGATTTAAGCAAGTCTACATAGTCAATTAGGATTAGATCAGGCTTAATGCCCATACTGCTACATTTTTGTATGTGAGATTCGATAGTATTCATAGTAGCTCTACCGGGGGAATACTCTCTTACTATCAATGTACCGGGAAGTTCTGATATAACTTTCTCTAGTGTGGACCTATGATCTTTTAATTGATCAATAGGAATCTCTGTAAAACAAGCATCGTATCTCTTACCTATGTAGGCTTCTGATAATTCTAAAGTATAGTGTAATACAGTGTACCCCTGCTTTACTGCCGCGGCACCAATCGATACTAGACAATGTGATTTACCTCCTCCCGGATTACCAAATATAATACCAAAATCACCAGATCCTAATCCTCCCATCAGTAGTTCATTTACTTTAGGCCAATCAGTAGGTATAGGTGATCTATCTTCTTCTCTGTATCGAGATTCTACATCTTTTACGTATTCGTGTCCGATATTCTTATCTTGACCTGCTTTTAGAGCCTGATCAATAATACTTCGAATACTATCATACTGTCCGGTCTGTAGTAGGTCCACAGAAGAGAATAAAGCATTCTTTAGCTGTTGATTCTTTAAGAAAGAAGAAAACTCCTGTTCTACATACTCTCTATCTTCGTTAACTGTCTTATAAGCTTCTTTTAGCTGTTCTACAACAGATACCTTTAAGACATCGTTTGCAATCTTCTTAACTTCAACCTGCAGAGAATCTAGAGAAGGTACGGTGTGATATTGTTTATAATACCTTAGAATCTCACCTATAATCCATTTATGTGCTGGATTATCAAAGGATTCTGGGTCTAAGATATCATGTATTGTGTTTAGAAATTCTTTATGCTTTAATAAAGAGGTAATAACTTTTATCTGAAAGCTTGAGCTATACTCGGATAATTTTGAAAGTGTGGTCATTCTATAACTGTTTTATTTTAATATAACTACTTAATCTCAGACCGCCAACTTAAATCCAGTCAAATATTGAAAGGTATCGTAAAACCAAGTTGCTACATTAGGTATACTGTTACCTAAACAATCCTCAGCGTAATACTTCATAAAGGTAGCTTTATCTACATTCATATTAGGATTATCTATTACGTGTTGAATCCTTATTAGATCTTCTTCCGGAATATTAACTTCATGTAGATTCATTAACTGCTTATTGATAGCTAGCTGCTGACGGAAGTCATAGATTTTCTTATACTTTCCTTGCTCTTTTTCGGCATGTTCTAAGATCTGCTCTATGTGTAGAGTCTCAGGTTCTTTTAGGGCCGGGTATAGCTTTAACATTGTCTTTACTCCTAACCCCTGGACTCCAGGTACATTATCGGAGTTATCTCCAAGTAGAATCTTTTGAGTTAGAAAGTTATTGGCAGGTATACCATACTCATCTAGAACTGCTTTTGGTGTATAGAACTTCTTCTTCACCGGTGAATACACTGTTACCCTATCTGATACTAACTGTAAATAATCTCTATCTGAAGACATTATATGTACCGAATCACCTGTTGTATTACTGATATGTGCTATAACATCATCTGCTTCTATCTTATCTATTGATAACATATCCACAGGTAGACATTTTAGATAGTCTACCAGTCTTACTAACTGATCTGTAATAGATGCAGATTCATCAGCTTGTGAATCAAATCCATCCCAATTTGAGATTTTATTGATCTTACGGTTAGCTTTGTATTCAGGATACAGGTATCTTTTATTAGTTGACCCTCCATGTCCATCAAAGACAAGGATTACACGGGTTGGTTTGATATGCCTGATAGCAAAACCAATTGATTTTAGATACCCAGTCAAACCCCCAATATGATTTCCCTGAGGGTTTAAATGGTGGATCATTACGAAACTTCTTAGAAAGGTATTTAACGAATCTATAAGTAGAATTCTACTGTTTTTATGTAACGGAGTTTCTTTAGATTCTTTTAGCCCATCTATGATTGCTTTAAATTCTTTATTCACTACACTGTTTTAGTGGTTAATTTAGATTGTTTCTTTTGCTTGGCAAGAGGATTTGCAAGTCTATCTGCAATTCTCTCACTTATAATCCGGATATCTTCTTGAGTAGGTTGATAGGTATTCATCATCTCTACCGGTACTTCATCCCAAGAGCTCTCCCAGTTCTGCACGTTAAATCCTCTACGCTTACATTCCTGATATAATTCTCGATACCTCTCTTTGAGGTAGCCTATTTTATCATAGAAGAACGAAACGTGGCCTTTACCCAAGCTAAACTTAGCCGGTATAGACTTAGGATTATACCTACCTCTAGATACTACGTTTGGAATACGTTTTAATTCTCGATGCTCGGCAATTAAATGCTGATTAGATAAAGTCCGGGGTGAAATCCCGATGTTGATGCGTGTCATAACTAAATATAAGGACTTTTTTTCAGTCTAGCAACTTATTCTGCTTCTGAAGCATCAAAGATATCTCTTGTATCTTCTGCTGCCTCTTCAATAAGATCGAAGTCTGTTGTTCCTAGAACTGATAACCATTCTGCTGAATAGTCTTTTTTATACTTGTCGATTGCTTTCTTGTCGTCGGCTATAAATCCGTGAGCGGTCATTATTATCTTACCTTCTGTTTCTACTCCGGTAACGTGATTTTTATCACAAGAGATTTTAGTACGTTTAGCAAACTGTACAGTCTTACCGCCTTTTGTTGCTTTGATTTTATTGGTACCTGAGTTAGCAATATTACCAAATGTAATAACCATACTAGCATCGAAATACATCGTATCTCCACCCTTGTTTTTCAACTTAGGCTGCTCCATTGGTGAACCTGGCTTCAATACCCAAACTTTATTAATAGCTACAAAGGTATTGGTATAGACTTGGTTTACTTTTCTTGATAACGGAAATTTCTGATTAATGAAGTTGCCGAATTGAGTAGACATAGCACCTGCATTCCATTCATTGTTGTTAGATGCTTTTTCAACTGACATCTTACATGGAATTGATCCAACTGAATCCCAGAAGAAACATAATTCATAAGGTAACTTACCTTTCTTTTGTTCGTCTAGAATATCGGCTACAAATGCTGCCACATCTTCAATCGTTCCTAATTTCTCTCTATCTACGTATAAGAAGAATCCATCATAATCTACTACCTCTCCTGTATCTTTATCTGCTACTTCTTGGAATTGAAAACCCATTTGACGGGCATGCTCCCAACTCCATTTCATCTCTGTAATAATTAATACAGGTAAGATTCCCATCTTCTGTGCCGACACTGCTGCCTCTAGTAAAGCGGTTGTCTTACCTGTATCAGAATGACCTCTCAACAGCGTTATATGTCCTTTCGGTATTCCAGGTACAGAAACTGTATCCTTGAAAGCTTCCGATAAAGGTATCCATTCTTGATCTTTAAACTTGACCGGTGATGATGCTAGGTTTTTAGATTTCTTAAACCCGCTTAAATCAGGTAGTGTATTGATCGCATCGGATAACTTTGCGTTTAGGGATATACCCTTTTCTGCTTTGGCCATAAACTGTTAAATTGATTGGTTTTAATTAAAATGGTAAATCGTCGTCTGATTCTATTTCTTTAGCTGCTTTTGTAGGTGCAAATATATCATCGAAGGCTTTATCTACATCTAATGGAGATGCTTTCTTACCTAATGAATAATTTGACTTTACTTTTTCTACCGGTGCTGCTACAGTGGGTGCTGGTGTTTCAGCTACTTCTTCTGTTTCAGAAGGATTTAACCATTCTAGTAATGAGTTTTTCATTTCATCATACCCGTACTTTTTAAACAGGTTCATTGGATCTGGTTGGTTTTGTAACCAAGCCTCTACATCTTTACCGTTTGGTGATAGAGGTGTGATCTTAGTTCTAACTCTAACCTTTGATTGATTAAAACCAGTACCATTAGTTGCTGCGTCAGTAGTTTCGATTGTTAAATCTCTACCTTCTACTGGATCGGTATAGTCTTGTACATCTTCGTCTTCAGCGATTGCTAGTAACTCCATGTAGATTTGTTTACCGAACTCCCATAACCTTACGCCTTTTTCTTCTTCACCTCTTACGATAACAGGTGCAAATACACGCATCTTAGGTGCTAGTTTTTTAGCCATCGCCCAGTTGTCTTTGTCACTAGTCTTTCTTAGCTGATCGGCAAATTCAACGATTGGGTCTTTCTCACCGAAGTTGGCTAGTGAGATCATTGTACGGTTTCCTACTCCGTAATGGAAAAATAATTCCTTAAAAGGATTGTGCTTGTCGTACATCGAAGGTACAATTCTTACTGCGTGTTTACCAACGCCTGGTTTCCAAATTAACTGGCTTAGATCTTTTCTTTGGCCTCCATTGCTTTTTTGTTGCAGTGAAGCTAACTTGCTCTTAATTGCTGTTAAATCCATGTTTGCTGTTTTTTATATAATTGTGAATATTTACTATAGGTCTAATATAGATACTTTAAGTCAAACTATCAACTTTGTTTTACGATAAAAACACCTTGTTTAATTCTAATAGTTACTGTGTTTTTAGATATCTTGAAATACGATGCTGCTTCTGTACAGCTTTTAAATTCCTGTCCTGTTGCTATGTGAATTAAGGTCTTAGTCATAGGGTTTATTCCACCTGCTGTAAATGCATTTTTCGGTAGAATTCTATACTTTGCTAGCGCTGGTATTTCTACAGCTTTTTTAGATTCCACTCTACCTGTAATACCTTTAGATATATTTTTTCTATGCTCTTCTGAGAGCTCTCTACCTTTGTGAGCTTCAGATATTTTTCTTCTTGTCTCTTCTGAGAGTTTCCTACCTTTTCGCTGTTCCGACATTTGCTTTACATGCCTTTCTGATTTAGACTTCCCTTTCTTAGCTACAGACATCTTTTTCTTAGCTTCTTCTGACATTTTTCCGCTTTTATGCTCTGTTTTAGTTAACTTACAGTTTAATCCTTTCTCAGTTAATACTTCGTAATAGTCTTGCCAGTATCGTTCTCTTTGATTTAGGTCTTGCTCTAAACATTCTTCTAGTGTTTCAAAAGTATGTGTCTCTATTCCGTATTTTTTAATAGAGCGTTCAAGAATAATTTGCCCTTTTCCTAGATAAGTTTTATACTGTTTCCATCTAGCTTCAATATCAATACTTTGCCCAACATAGACTCTTCCTTTTGGATTCGTGATTTTATAAATACCCACCATTATAGTAAATAGAAAAAGCTCTTGATCAAAAGGATACTGCCATACCCTAACAATCTTGAGCTTAGTAAATTTATTGCCATGGCAGTGGCTGTACTATAATAAATAGGTGTAAAATAATGTTTTTAGCTGTTTTATTGTGAATTAATAATATACAGTGTTTATATTGCCGTATAAGAGTAATATACGGACTTCTAGTTAGATTAGCAACTTTTTCTTGAATTAAAGTGCTACAATCTTAAAAATCTTTGTTTTCAGTTGTCTTAGATCAGGACCTTGAGTAAGTAAAACGGTGTTACGATGGTCTTGCCAGTTTATTTTAAATTGAGGATCTACGGTACCGCCGTTTAAGGTACGTATTAGTGCATTTAAACCATTGATGGTATATAATGTATTAGATTCTTTCTTTCTATGTAGAAGTATGGTGTTCTTTAAAACACTGCTACTTGAATTATGCGGGTCAATATTATAGGTAACAAGAAACTCTTCACCATCCACTATCTCCAATACAAATATTTTATTGTACAGAATACTGTAATGTGTTGTGATAGTTGTAAGAGTATCGTCTAAGATATCTTTAGCAGTAAAGGTGCAAAATAATTTATTGCTCAATTGGAAAATGTTTATCTGTTCTGTCATAACTGTTTTCTTTAATTATAAATAGCTTGTTCTTGTAAGGGAAGCATAGTCTTTACCTACTTTTACTTTAGCTTTAAACCCTTCTCTCTCAATTACCTCTTTAATTTCTAGTAACACTTCTTTACCGTCTTCTAGTGAAAAATCTAGTAAAAAAGAATCGTAAACCACTAATACTACCTCACTCTTATACCTATTTAGGATTGAATTAATCTCGATCAAGAAAGTTACATTTTGTCTAGTTTCTTCGTTCTGTATACTATAGTTAAATAGTTTCTGTGGATTCAAAGAGATCTTTGAGAGATGTAGGGCTCTCCCTGTTCTCAATATAGTTTTACCTGTTTCTTGATACTCAATCCATAACTTATCAATATACTTCTCTATTTCCTGGAAGAATGGTATGGATTTGTATTCTTTCTGTACTCCTCCATAGATCTGTTTGAAGGATATTGCTTTGGCTTCTTGATATTCATCTTCTGTTAATTCCTCTTTTTGAAAGTAATGGCTACCCAACTGTGTGTGAATAGATTCAGCGGTATCGAATTTGTATCCAACCAGTTTTGCAATTAGAGCTAGATGATAGGCTTCAAAGTCAAACTCCACAAATAAATCATTCTTGGGTATAAATGCCTGTCTTGAAGAATCCTCTTTATTGAGTGCAAGGAAATTTATGGCATTAAATGCATTTGTAGGTCTAGCAGTCAGGTTATAGAGGTTGTAGGAAGTATAGATTATGTCATCTTTAATTGAATAAGGTCCCCAAGTTGGTTCATAATACTTATCAAAGATAGCTGGATTTATTTTAATCCCATTACTCTCTATTCTACTGTATTCTCTAGCTAGATTAGTATTAAAAGTTATAGCTTCTTCCTTTCCTATATAGGCTTTAACCTGGTCATATAAACATTCACATTTTTCATAATGCTTAGATACAGGAATGATACTATTGAGATTTGGGAGTAGTGAATGATCGGTATAGTAGTGTTGTATAATTTTAGGTGTACATTCAAAGATAACGTGTTTATTTTCCTGATCTAGAATAGTTTGATTGATATCAACTATATTATCATGCTTAATGAATCTAGATGTCAATTTTTGATCTTGACAGTACACCTTTTTATACCCAGCTAAAAATGCCTGGACTTCTTCTAGAGTTAAAGATAGAGTCTCACTATGATTAATAGCCAGAATATACCCGCTATACTTATCTCTTATGTAAATTAGACTAACATAATTTAATTCAGGATGATAGTTATCACTACCTAATATAACCTTTATATAACAATCTTCTCTTAAGACTAGCCTAGCTAGCTGCTCACTCGTTTCTACTATGTAAAACATCAAAACCTTTTGTTGTAAGTTATGAACTTATTTTCACATTTCCAACTTTTTTTTCTAATTAGTAGGTTTACTAAATTTAGTATAGTTACCTCCAATATAATCTGTTAAACCTTGGAAAGTTGGTTCTTTAGCTGCTACAAGTCTTGTATTTGTATCAATAATACCGGCGATTGGATATTTGCCCGGAGGTCTAGTATTATGTAAAGGCCCGGTTAATTGCCACAATACACTTGTGGCCTGATAAGTTATATAATCATAAACACTATCGGCAGTCTGTAAAGAAGTGTAGGTAGGCTGGTCTATCTCAATAACAAATCCGGCCATAGTTCTTTTCTTAGCAAAATACCTTGTCAAATAACCTGCTTTATAATCTTGATCAGTTGGTTGAGGATTAAAAGATTTAGGTACTTGGAAAGTAGCTAAATTAGGTACAGTTGTAATAGAGTTATAGATTTGATTTGCTGTAATTTGCTCGGCAGTAGCATTTGGATCTAGAGTCACAGGTTGAATTAGTGCAGGTTGTAACTTCAAAGAAGGACCTGTAACAGGGTCTGGTCCACTAAAAGTGTTTCCATCATAGGTTGTATAGTACAGTCCTTTATAATCATTACCATTTAATGTAAACTCACCACCTTGGGTCTTTAGACCAGTCTGTACTCTATTTGAAGGATAATATCTAATTGGCATGAGATTAAACGATTTTATTTATTTCAGCTAATGTCGTATTTGGTGTTATAGTTACACCTTGTTTTTTAAAATACCCTACTACAAAATTAGCATATTGAGGAGGATTATTACCATCTGAAACAGGTGCATAATTAGATAAATACTGAAGTAGTGTATCAGTCGGTTTATAATATTGAGACGTGCCATTAAAAGCTCCTTTTAAGACTTTATTCCATTGTGCCTGAATACCAGCTTCAAGAGTTGGGAAAGTTTTAGTTCCAGTACCGGTATTGCCGACATTACCTGGGTTATTTGTTCTGTATGATTTAGATCCAGGGAAGAATCCTTCGTTCTGGGCTTGTGCCGATAGTAGTAATTTAGCTCCTTTACTTATGCTAGGAAGTGCTTTATTTAGAGCTGGGATGTATGTGCTCTGTATTACTTGGCTCGGATTTACAGTAGTAGGTGCGCTTACATTAGGTGCATTTAGACGTGGTGGGGGAGCTACTCTAGAGCCAGAAGGTAGATTAATCATAGAACCTCTAATTTGAGTAGTCCATTGATTTCCTTCTATGGTATGATTAACCCCTGTCACTGTAAACCCTATTAATGGTGTTACAAGTCCAGGATCTTTCATTGAAGCTGCAGTATAGGTTCTTGTATCTAAATATTGAACCGGTAACCTATTAGACGGTATCGTAAATGCTTCAAATAGCGGTACACCTGATATACCATCTAGGGTCATATTTAATGCTAGAGGTAGGATACCGTTAGCAGTTACTGTATCGGCAACCGGACTACTATTCTTTGTTTGAAGTAATGCATCGGTATAGAAGTTAGATACATTAGGCGTATCGGTTGGTGAATATCTAGCCGGTCCTGTAAATCCGCAGTTATTAAACCCATACGCATATGATATGTACTTATTGATACTATTACCTAGAGTTTGTAATTGATCCTGTATTGCTGCTTGAGCTTGTTGATATTTTAAATTAGCCGTAAGATCTTCCAATCCAGTAAACGTACCTGAGGTTAAATTCTGTGTTCCTGTTGAAGGAAGTATACTGGGTACCTTTATAGAAGCAGGTGCTACTCTTTCTGTTCCTGCTGCACTTTGAACAGTCGGTACTGGTGCTAGCCTATCTCTTAATCTTTGATTTATTGAGGATAAACTACTTACATCTATATTAGTACCCGATGAAGCTAATGTTCTACTTGGAGTATTACCGGCGTTAGCTGTAATTGCTAGAGCAGATCCGTATTGAGTACTTGCTTCTGTTTTTAAACTAAACTCTCTTACTGTTGCGTTGTTTAATCCAAATACCGGAATAGTTGGAATAGCTGGTGCTTCTTTAATCCAAGTTACCTGTTTATCATAAACAGCTAAAATATTACAAGTTGAGTCTGGGTTAGGTAGTAGAGATAGTACGTTAATGTTTCCAATTGCACCTTGTACTCCTTTTAATACTTCATCTACATATTTTATAAGGTAGATATTATTATGTTGATCACTTCTAATTTGATCATCGTATATCTGTATTAAATATTCTACATTAATGTAGACGTTCATTATGTTACCTTTATAATCTCCTTGGACTGTATTTACGTAGGTTGGTAATTTTACATTGGTTATAGCTGTATTTATATCATTACCAGTTGCACTAGCAATTGAGAGTGGATTTGTGAATTTAGTAGGGTCAATATTTTTCGATGTAAACATCTCACTAAATACAGAACTATTTGGATCGATATCTATATAACATATGCCCGGGTCAATTGATACTTGAGCAGGTAGTCTTAGACATAGACTTGTATCGGGGTGAAAATCTATATGTAATCCACTCTCTGGTTTTATACAGCAAATATTTATATACGCTAAAAGTAAGCTTAATGGTATATAGGTTTTACATTGTTGAGTAGTGTTGATATCAATAGGCTTTCCAGTTGCTGAATTGGTATCTAGAACAGTAGCTGTTAGGTAATTAACAAAGTCGTTGAGTACTAACCGTCTAACACCTATATTAGGTTTATCTGCAGTAGAAGCTTTTACATAAGCTTGACTATATCCATGTGAAAATAAATCAAGATCAGACCCAGGTGTAGTGTTTTTATCGGTTAGAGTATCAAGTTGAGATATATAAATATTTGGATTTGTAGTAGAACTTTCAAAAACCTTCTTCATATACTCTTGAAATGCAGGTATGTTAGGTGTACCGGCAGTTGAGTAGTTGACTCTTTGGTTAGGTGCTGTATGAGGAGGAGGTACTATATTTGCTTTTGAAAAATTTAAAATACCTGCCAAGAAAGCTTTCAACGCCGAATCTACTACTACTTGGGTGGTTTGATTAGTGTCTGTACCGTCACTAGAAGTATCTGAAGAATTACTAGTTACACCAGTAGTAGGCATGTTATCCTGATTATTGATTTTTAGTGATTCTGCTAATGAACCTAACCCTGTTAGTTTTACAGTACAGTCGTAACTACCGTCTCTATTTTGAGTCCAGTCGTAATTGGAAACTAATCCAATCATAGCTTCGTAGTTCTGCCCACTCTCTCTTCTTAATCGTTTTATATCTTCTTGAATAGATTCTGTACTTATACTTGGATTTCTAGTATTAATTGTTTCTATGATATCTGTCTTAACAATACCGTTTTTATCAATATACACACTATGACCCCATTCTACTAAGCATCTGAATCCAAGCCTGAAATATAACATATCTAGAATGCTTAATTGATTTAGATTCCAGGCTTTAATCTTAATGGTTGCGGAATAGACAGCACCGTAAGGCGGTAAAGATTCTATCTGTAGAGATTGAATACCGGGCATTGGTCTGTAACCTAGTTCATTAATACCGCCTGCACCGTATGCACCTGTATATCTCCCAATACCTGATCTTAACCCACTACTTAGTGCATTACTGTTAGGGTCGTTATCGGTATGTGTATTAAGTAGAGATCCTCCTGATAACACCCAATCTTTGGAGAGTGAAGTAGTACTTGTAACTGCTACTTCATTTCCAAGTAAGTTCTCAACAAGCTTAGGAGTGTCGGTTCCGACTAACTCCGAAAAAGAGGTCATCTTAATCCAACAGTTCTTACTAGATAAATAAAGTAAATTCTCATGAGTACGAGTACCTGATTCACCTAATGCTTGTAATCGAAGTGTTAACTGATCTGTAATATCGCTACTTAGTGGACCACCTACGATATTCTGTATATTTCTTTTTGCTGCCATATAACTGTTTTATTCCTATCTATTTCTATTAATTTGACTGTAGTTACCTAAGATACTTTGAACATCTGAGGGTATTCGTAATTGAACACCGATAGGTGGTACTAAGCTATCACCGGGTAGAGCATTTGCTGATGCTATAATCCACCATAGTGTAGTATCTTTGTAATACTGGTACGCTAGTAAATCTAGTCTATCACCTGCTGTTGTAATAACGTATATATCGTTATGAGTAGGAGCTATGTCCGGATATATGTTATTTATATAATAAGTAACTCCGGCAGGATTTTTTGTAGTCTGTATTGAAGTATATCTACTTGACATATATTAGTATTGTGGGAATGTGGTAGGCGGTGGTGAAAAAGATGGTACCTTAACAGTCATAGGTGTAATTTGATTATCAACCTGTCTTTGAGGACGAGGTTGGAACGGTAGGCTATCCGGGTTAACGATATCGGCGTTATTTGCAGTTTGCGAGTTCTTACCAATATTCCAGTTATTACCATTTCCTCCTTTGTTCGGTGTTATTAGAGGTGTTATATTAGCATAATCTTTTTGTTCCTTACCGGTACCTTTACCGAATGGTATCCAAGATCTTCTTGGTAAGAAGTCATGTATAGGAGTAAACTGGCAAGCTACATCTAATACATGTGGTAACTGGTACATATCATCATATTCTTCTAGGTTAATATCCCAAGGTGAATCATCCGGTACTGTTATATTCATCGAAGTTATAAATCCGGGCTGTGCTGCTATATAATCTCCAATAGTTAATTTAACCAGAGGTGATCGCATGAATCCATTTCCTAATGTACCTCCACCTGACATTATGAAGCCCTGATAATCAGGGTACATTTGTGATATCAAGTAGTTTAACTTTCTATATAGAGGCTCCATTTCCTGTCTTGATTGTGCAGCTATCTTGAAGTTAAAAGATAGAGTTCTTGTGAAACCGTCGTAAGTGTAAAACTTATCACCTCTACCCACGTACTTAACTGAAGAATATTCTGCAGCATGATTATCAGTGAGACCTGTTAGGAAAGCTCTAAAAATTAGAGCTGTAGTACCTTCTGCTCCAATAGTTCTCTGGTCACTTTCTAACTCCACTGTATCAAATCTAAATGTTATGAGGTCTTTAACAGTTGAAGTTTCATTAACATCAAGTTTATTAATCACATCCTGTCCATCTGGGTACGGTGTTGTGTAGTCAACTCTTTGATTCATTGGTCTACTACCAGGACTACCTATACCGCTTCTAGTGGCAATGTTATAGGAGGTAGTAGCATTATTACTATACCCTTGAGTAAAGGCTATATTCTTTTTAAATACCGATCTAAAATCTTCTAGAATAGCATGGTCTGTGTTTTTACCTCTAACAGTACTTCCATTATATGCAGCAGTGATTTGAGCATAATTGTAAGTATAGGATGCGTTAACCCGGTTCAGTGTTCCAACAGTAGATCCTTCAGGTAAGGTAGTTGAATTTGTTTCTGTAGGTAGTTTATCGGTAAGTTGATTTGATCCAGAAGTTTGAATATCATAATAATAACCTCCTTTTCCGTTTTCAGAAGCAGCAGCGATTTTTGCGATATCACTATAATTTCGGAATAAATTACCGGAAGCTGTTTTAGTGACATCAAATATAGGTGCTCCAATTCCTGTACCGGCAGGACCGTAAAGTAAATCTGTATTACTGAAACGAGGTATTACAGTTGATCCAATACCGCCTATCGAATTTGGTCCACCATCATATTGTATTAGTAGAGTTGGATTTGATGATATGTTAAGTTCATTGGCATCTTGTGCTGTAGTTCCAGTCTGTAGATTAGCAATCTTTGTATTGTACAAAGTAACCAATCTTTGCGGATTATCATTACCTTCAGTAGGAGTTACTACATAATCGTAAGTAGATCTGTAGGAATTAACCGGTGTATACCCGTGTCTATCATAATGATATCCTGACCCCTGTACCGATACCTGGGCTAACGTGTTTGATCCATTATAGATTCTTGTAGCACCTAGAAAACCGAGTCCAACAGGTCCACCTATAGCCACTTCTTTTCCTGATTGTATGTCCGGGTTAGCTAACTGTAGATACTGTTGACGTTCAATAAACATCTGACCGGCAGATGATTTTAAGAACCGTGCAATACGTTGTGTATCGGCTAGACCCTGAATAGGAATAGTTGGCCCAACTGTTGATATATTGTAAAGATCACCAACCGCACTTACAGGTGGTACCTGATCAGGAATTGGAGTTTGAATAAAAGGTTGCCCGCTATCACCTCCACCCGGTCTATCATTACCAAATCTTAAGCTTTTTAAATCAGTCTGTAAATCTATTAACATAATTAGTTATCTTTTATCCGCCGTATACTCTTGATGACGGGTTTAATAGGTTACCATAACTCGTTGGTACGTTCTTGGCTACTGTATTAGCTAGTGTCTGACCATCTACCTGTATGTTCACCGGTCTATCGGCTACTTTATGAATTGAAGATCTTAAGTCTGCTAGTGCACTTACTAGCATAGCTGTATCTTGATTATTACCGCCATTACCTAAAATGTTATTAGCTCTTGGTGAATTTAAAGGTATAATAGCTTCTGGTCCAGCTTCACCCACGGTTGCATTGTTAATTTCACTTGTTACGATACCTCCGGTAGCGAATTTAGGCATATCCGAAAGTACATTACCTATACTACTACTCGCAACACCTAATCCTGCTGCAATTGTAGCATCTTCCGCAATAATTGCGGGTGTTCCGATTCCTGCTGTTAATGTATCTGCTATAATCTGCTCTGCTAATGCTGCAGTCATTGAAGCCTCTGCTCTTAATGCTGATACCGCCGCCAATTCTGTCACAATTGGAATCTGTGCTGCTAATGCTGCTGTTTGTCTCTCTAAAGATTTCTCTGTCTGTTTAGCAGCAAATTGCGAACCAAATAACGACTGTCCCATCATTACTATCCCGGTTACCAATTTACCTATGTTTATTAGTGCTATTGCAGCAAATGCTGTATACGCTGCCCAAGTATTTTCAGAAATCCATTTTATTATATCTACCACCGTACCTAACGGTCCTTGTAGTAATGCTGCAATTGACTGCTGTATACTATCCCATGCTGCTGCTATTTGTTCGGTAGCTGTTTGCTGCTGTAAATTGGATAATACAGATTCTGATAGAGATATATGATTTTCTTTTGCATATTTTAATTGCTCTGCTGCAGATTTTTTAGAAACATCTCCCAGTTTAGCATAAACTTCTTGCTGCTGTAACATTTTGGCCATTTCCTCTCTTGACATTCCAAATGCTTGTGCTAAAGATTTTTGTGCAATTACGTTTAGTTTCTGGTAATCAGCTAATGAACCTACTTGACTTGCTATTTCTTTTTCCAGAGTTAACTGATCTCCAGTTAGTGCAGCATATCTAGCTTTTTCTAAGTTTAACGATTTACCTGTTAACAATTCAGCTTCCATTTGAGACTGTATAGATGATTCAAAGTTTAACATTGATTCACCCATTTTATTAATATCTTCTAGTGATGTACCTAGTTTTTTTGCTTCAATTACTGCTTCTGCTATTTTTCCAGGATTTTGCTTAAAATTAACGAGTATACCAGCACTTAATTTACCTATTTCTTTGTATATCTGTCTACTATTTAACACTAATCCGCTTTCTTTTTGCTTACTAACAATTGTATCAGCTATTATTTTATTAGTATCTCTTAAATCTGTATTAGTTAAGATGCCAAGTTTTTGAATATTAGAAGCTTCATCTACTGCTAAACCCATTTGATTTGTCATAGCGGCAAATTCTTTTGTATTTGCTGCACCTAAATCAACACTTAAGCCTAGCTGCTCATTCATATCTGCAATAGCCTTAGTTGTCTGCTTTAGGGTGTAACCAGAATGTCTAGTTTCTTCTGTCATAGCCATCATCTGCTGTTTAGACATTCCTATACTTCGTGCTGATTCAACTATTGTAGCATCAAATTCTTTAGCTATCTCAAAACCTTTCTTAAATAGGCCAACAAGTCCATTCCAACCAGATTTCACTAAACTTAAACCAACAGTAAATTTAGTCACCGGATCTTCTAGAGCTTCTTTCATTCCATCTCTTAATGTATCCAGAACATTTTTAACAGTTACTTTATTTACTTCAGCAATTTTACGTAACTTCTTCTCCATGTTATCAAGAACTTCACTACTTACTCCTAGTTTTGATAAATAACCTGTAGCTGTTTTTAACAGTGCCCCGGATATGCCTAGATTTTTATTTAGTAGCTGTTCTTTTTCAATACGATCCTGTGTTAGTTGTAGTATATTAGCTAAGTAGTTACCGGTATCTTTAGTTAATTTACCTTGGTCATCGAAAAGTCCATTTAACTCTATTAACCTTTCAAATTCTTTATCAGTTAGATCGTTAACTTTATATTTTGCGTCAAGAAGTTTTTTAGTCTCAACTAATTTGTCTCGTTCAATTTCTAATTCTTTCTCTACATTCTTTAATTGACTTAGACTTAACTCATTTATACCTTTTTGATCATATTTTAGTTTATTTGCAAGCGATTCTAATTTAGTAAAAGATTTAGTTACGTCTTGTGAAAGCTTATTTACTCCACCAAAGTCGTTAACTACACTACGTAGAGTCTGCGATAAAGATATAAATCCACCATCTGCTTCAAGCAATTCTTTATTCCATTTTCTAAGAGTCTCGTAGAAAGCATTACTATCCTTAAGTAGAATAGGTATTATTGATTTTGATTTATTCAGTAAAATAGCTAACTCTTCCATTCTTTTTACATCCTCAGCAGAAGGAGCACCACCTCCCGTAGGCGGTGTAGATGTTGCAAATAGAAGTCTAGGAAGATAATTAAGTTTCATAAATATAAATAGTGAAAGCGCCTATTTTTTAGGCGCCTTCGTTGATGTTTTGTAATTAGGTGTTACACCAGGTCGAGCAATTGGTTTAGGTTCACTCTTATTACTTAGCATATTCTGCTGCTTATCCTGGATCTCTTTTTGTTTATCGTAGTGTTCTTTTAATTTATTAAATGTAAACCTACGTAACCATAAAGGCATCTGATATACTGTCTCCCAATCATATCCTCCCTGTCCATTAAAAACTATTTCATGGATTTCAGTGAATATATTGATTCTATGCTGCGGTGTCAGGCCAAAAAAATGATATAGTAACTGGTATATTTACACCCTCCCCTGTGTAGCTATCTGAATCCGGTATAAACTTCATATCTAAGTCTGGTGAGATAGAGTTGTAGTATTGACGTAGAGCTCTTGAATCAGGGGCAAGTAAGTAATTATCTACGAATTCACGTACTGCTTTTTGTTCTCTATCACCGTTTACTGATGTAATCATAAACTTCATCCGTGTTGTGATATCGGTAGTAGTGTTAGGAGAAATCTTTTTAAGACCTTTTATCTCTTTTTCTATCTTTTGTTCATCACCATGAGTTAGTAACTTGAAGGTCACAACGTTACCTGATTTAGGTAGAGTGTAGGTAAAGTCGTTAAGACCTGATTTATACAAATCATAGTCTACGGCTTTGTTCTCTAATATGGATAAATCAACAGATACCTGTCGTCCTTCATAGGAAAAGGTGTAGTCTTTACCGTAACCTAAAACCCTTGCAGCTACTAAGATTGCGTTTTTATCGCCAATAAGTAGATCGTCAAAGTTGATTGGAGTAACGATTAGAGACTGTAATAACTTGTCTAGTACTGTACCGTCTTTAATGTAATTACTGTTAGTAAGGATATCTTCCTCTCTAGCGGTCATATACTTCATTTCTACAGTACCTGATGATAAAGGTGATTCTTTTGGATACAATAACCCTTTAGATGGTAACTCTACCGTTTCTGTCGGTAGTTTAAATTTTTCTGTTGTCATAAATTGTTTAAGTGTTTATCTATATATATATAAATAGACAAAATAATACTTTTAATCTATCTTTTTTTCATGTCTTTTATCTTTATAGTAAATCATATACCCCTTTTTTAGTAGACCTGGAAGTTTATTCAATCTAAAGGCGATTGTTGATTGAGGTATATTTACTAACATACTTAGTTGAACTACACTTCCTGCTTCTACTTTTCTTCCATCTTCATATTCACATACTGCCCAACCTTTACTAGCTTTAGCTTGATCTCCAATTTTACCTGTCTGATCACGTCTTCTTGCTTCTGCCAGTTTCTGTTTACCTTCTAGAGTCATATCTGATTTCATACCTTTATAGACTCTACTACTGTTATTAGTATTACCTAGTTGAGCGATACTAATCTTACTTCGGTGATTTTCGTCAAAACCTAATTTACTGTAGTTTGATCTAGCTTCCTCGTATACTCTGCTCGACGGTATGTACCGTTCTTGATTACTTCCGTGTTGGTTACACATAGCAAAAAATGCAAAAGCTAATTTTCGATTTGTTGGATAAAGTCTAGATAATAGCCAGTGACAAATAAAATGTTCTCTAGCTGTTAGCTTTGCTAGATTTTCTTTCTTATCTGCCCCTCCTAAACATTTCGGAATAACGTGGTGTACTTCTTTATAACCTGTTAATTCTCTATTTCTAGATTTTACGATAATTGCATCATATACTTTTCTATAATCCATAAAAAAACCTCCCTATATTAATAAATAGGCAGGTTTTATAAAAGAAGTAGAAATTTAATATACGACCTTAGTAGTTGAGTACCGCATAATCCATTGCTATAGTAAGATCGATTTCTAGTGCGTCTGCCGTTGCCCAGTCAAATTGACCGAATGTAGCTGTCTTGACATATGCACCTTTTATGATCCATTCACCAACTATATCACCTACTGGACCTAAAACGTTTAGAGTTAAATCTTTCTTGTAGAAGTCAGAATAACCATCTCTACCTGTTACAGATTCGTGTGATAGACGTACCCACTCCATTACTGCTTGAGCACCTGAAGGTGTGATTGGATTGTAAAGAGCTAGGGTCATATCATTCCACCTAACCTTACCTTTTAACTTACGGTAAACGTTGATATGATCTAGAGTGATTTCACCTGCATCAAAGCCTGGTGCTGATGCTTTCTTAATTAAGTAAGAAGGTATACCGTCAATATACATTATGAATCTATTCTGTACTTGAGGTTCAAAAGCGGTGAAAAATATTTCGTTAGGGTCTAAAACGCTCATGTTTTAATATTTAATTTTGTTTTAATTTACAGTTATTACCATGTTCCTCAGTTTTACCTATACCTACATAGAAGGGTTCGTTTTTATCTAACCTAATATGTCTGTACAGTACTGCCATTGTTATGTTTATTTAATATAAATATCCTTTGTTAATAAAAACTATAACTTATTTTCTACGGATGCTTTTTTTCTGAATAGATTCATCTACACCGCCTCTATAAGCTTTATCCATAGTAGCGTGAGTATCTTCTAGTTTCTTATAAAGCTCAGGATTCTTTTTCTTAATATAATCTTGTATCTTAGCGATAGCTAGACCACCTAGTCCAAGACTGCTTATACCTGCAATGATGCCCATAAGTTCTTGACTTGAAGGTATATCCTCGTTTAGAGTTTCTTCTTCTCTTAGAACAGCTTTCTCTTTAATAGATTCGTATAGTTTCTTAGGTATTCTTATTTTTATATTATTCATTGTTTTATTTTATTTCTTATGATCCAAATGTTGCTCCTGAAGGTAAGATATTGAAGTTTAATAGGATATACTCTGCAGTCTTAGTAGGCTGTAAGTAAATAGCACCTACTAATTGGTTTCTATCAATTACTGATGGAGTGTTATTTGTATCATCCATTACTACGTTAAATGCATATAAACCTTGTTTTTGCTGTACTGATTGTAAGTAAGGGTTAACTTGGTTTAAGAATGAGTTACGAGTAGTTTGGGTGTTCTGTTCAAACACTAGTGTATTAGCAATACCACCTATATAACGTTTTAATGAGATTAATAATCTTCTTACGTTAACTCTATCTAGTGCAGAAGCTTTAGCTTGTAAAGTCTTTTGACCGTAGATTACTGTACCTTGACCTGGGAATACTGCAATTGGATTTACTTTTGCTCCGTATAATAGATCACGTTGCCCTACTGTTAGTCTTCTTTCTGGTTGAATAACTGTTGTTAAACCACCTCTTGTTAGACCTGCAGGTGCAAACCATTCAGCTGAAATCTTATCACTGTATTCATATACTGCAGGAACGATTGTAGAAGCAGGGCAGAAGAATAGTTTACCAGTTTCATTTGATGCTAGTTGTACCCATGGCCAGTATGTAGCTCCGTATGAGTTATCTTGAGTTTGTGCTTTTGACTGAGCGGTTGAAATATTTTGACCAAATACTGTTGTATCTACTACTGCAATAGCAGTTCCTCTACTTTGTGCTGTTGTCAGTAACGCACCGGCTACTGAAGAAGCAGCCTGTAAAGTAATACCTGGAGCATATATAGTTTTGTAGTCGTATTGATCTTTATTACCTAGTAGGCTTAATGCAATGTTATAGTCGTACTGACTTACACCTTGTATGTTTTTAGTGTAGTCTACACCTGATATTGAGGATATACTACTACCGTCTGATGTATTAGGGATATTGGTAAATAAGTTAACTGGAGCATTAGCTGGGAAGTTATTTCCTACTGCTGTACCGAAGCTACCATTTGCTGAACCAGATCCTGCTGTTGGAATTGAACCTGTATATTGAGATTGAGGTATACCTTGAGCATCAAAGTAGTTAGGTGTTGGCTGTAGAACAGAAGCTACTCTTATGTAATTACTTTGATTTACATATGAACCACTTGTCTGTAGATAGTAACTATTATCTGTAGGATCTTGAGTTGGAGTAAGTGTTTGATCACCAATTACGTAGCTGATATAGTTATTCTGGTTTGGATCTAGAGATAGATTAGCCCATGTTTCTAATACAGTCTTACTATTTTCATAATCATTACCTCTTCTTATTGTAAGAGTGAATAGACCAGAACCTGTACTGGCTGCAGTTATCTCCCATCTAATATTACTAACTGAACCTGATGGTAGTAGGCTACTGTTAACAAGTGATGCACTGAAGTCATTATTCATTACAGTACCTTGACCTAAAGTAGCAAGTGTGAATGCTACACCAGTAGGGCTTATTATAGACGCTGTAGCTGAAGTCCATCCACCGACAACTCCACTACCTGATGCAACTCTCGTTACAAGTAAAGTAGTACCGCCTTGTTGGAAGTAGTTATAAGCTGCTATAGAGGTTAGGTACTCGTAGTTATTACCACCAGATACAAATAGAGCTCCAAATTGAGATCTAAATGAACTGTAGGAAGTAACTACGGTTGGAAGGTTAACTGGTCCAAGTACTGTTGGTCCTACAATTGCTGCACCAACCTGGGTAGGTCCTTGTGTGATTTGAGATAGGTCATTTTCTCTTAAAAAGACCCCTGGAGATATTAAAGTTTCCATTTATGTTAGTTATTTATTATATTTTTTAATTTACAGTTATCACCATGAAACCTTTTGAATGCACCTGCTCCTTGAATTTCTTTTTGGCAGTGACTACAAACTTGTAATTTATAACTAGGATTATTTTCTCTAAACATTTGGGAAGATTTTAACTTTGCTTCGGTAGATTTTTTACTATATGCTTTTTTACACCCTTCTACAAGAGCTTTCCTATACTTCTCTGTTTTAACAACATCTACAAGTATAGCTTTTCTTCTTTCTATCTCTTCTCTAGTTTGCTTTCTTCCTTTATTTGCTAGGGAAATTTTGACTTTAGTACTTTCAGATCTAGTAAATAGATTTCTTTCTTTTTTTACCTGTAGTATTTTACGTTTAACCTCCTCTTTACTGAATGGGTTTTCAGATCCTACTCTAATCGGCGGTTGTGTTGCTATAGGATTTATCATAAGATAACTTTCTTTTTTATAGAATTTATCTATAAGAACTTGCTCTTCTATGTAAGCTTCTTCTCTTGTACCGTGAGTTGAAAGGATTTCATAAGTAAAAGATCCGTACTTATTATATGCGTTTTGCATATACCTGTTATAATGTCTACCGTTTTCTAACGCAATGAGATGCTCTCTCATTCTACGTTCAATCTCACCTGTAGATCCAATTTGTTTCTTAGGTCCAATTGATATTTGGTAAACGATACCTGCCATATTTGTAAATTAGTTTCTTAATAATAAATAGTTCACTTTATGGCAAAACCTAAAAACTTTCTACTTAGTTAATATTACCTGTCTCGATATCAATCGATACATTCCCATACTTAGCCACTAGACTATCTACCATTGCTTTTTCTCTGGTCTTTAGGTCTAGAATACCATCTTTAAGTTTCTGTTCTTGTGCTTCAAATAGCACTTTTTGGAATTGGATTTCTCCTAAATTAATTACAAATTGATCTGCTTCGTTACGTAAACCTTTTAATGACTGTAACTCCTCTTGGGTGATTGTTGCTTGTTCTGACATAATACTTTATTTGTGTTTAGATATATACATATAAATAGGTAGGAATCTAGTTAGAAGCACTAGATTTTTTACTTTCTTCTATTGCTTTTTTCATTGCCGCTCTTGTTTCGGCAGCAAAGGTTTTCATAGACTCATCAAGTTTTTGTTCTACTGCTTGTATAGCAGCTTCTTCTTTTTCTACTTCAGTTACTATATCAAGTTCTATAGCACTAGAATTTACTGATTTATAAATATAAACTCCAGCTACAATTAAAATTGTAAATAAAATGATTAGTCCTAACATAGTATATAGTTTTTATACTAATAAATATAGTCAGAAAAGAAAATATTACATATTTCTGACGCTGTTTTATTTGTTGTATCTATAGCAATAAAATTAGTAAGCGGTTGTTCGTAGTTAGTATGGTAGTTTTCTTTACCTCTAACCTCACTAGTGTGAATATAATATTCTGTTAATTTATTTCCAACCTTTTGTTTGAAATTTTCACGTTGGTCTCTATAAGGTGAAACCATTGCTACTATTACATCTCTATTATTTTGATGTAGGTAGTAAGCTATATTTTGAGCTAACTCGATATTATCTCGTCTACCTTTTTCGGAATAGTCTTTATTATTGAATAATTTTCTCATCTGGTCACCATCTATTAAAAATGCTGATTTGAATCTATCTTTT
>Ga0214166_1000084_pt1 | contig 47257 bp, 54 predicted proteins | sample TroBogepilimnion_27_FD_153005 | JGI IMG/M metagenome (GOLD analysis project Ga0214166, IMG submission 153005) | Freshwater microbial communities from Trout Bog Lake, WI - Practice 18AUG2009 epilimnion v3 | ecosystem: Environmental > Aquatic > Freshwater > Lake > Epilimnion/Euphotic zone ...
AAAAATTATAGTATGAGCTTGACAGCAGAACAAATTCAACAAAATCGTGATATTTTCTTCAAGAATATAGAAGATCATATCGCGTCTCCGCGTAAAAAAATCTTAACGGAGTTTTACGAATCTATCGAAGATCATTTAATTCTAGCACCTGCCTCTACTCGTGATAGTTATCATAACTGTCTACCTGGAGGTTATATTGATCACGTTAATAGAGTAGTAAAGGCTAGTTTAGAATTAGCTGAGGTATGGAGTGGTTACTCGGAGTTAAATTTTACTCAAGAAGAATTAATCTTTTCGGCTATTAATCATGACTTAGGTAAATTAGGTCTAGATGGTAAACCTGGAGTTATTCCAAACGATAACGACTGGCAGATAAAGAATCAAGGTACATTGTATAAAATCAATACAGAGCTACCCTTCTCTACTGTTCCAGATCGTTCTCTTTTTATTTTACAGTCTATCGGTCTAGTAATATCTCAGAATGAATACTTAGGTATTAAATTACACGATGGATTATATGATGAAAGTAATAAAGCATATCTAATCTCTTACCAGCCTGAAGCTAGACTTAGAACTTCTCTACCTTTAATTTTACACCAAGCAGATATGTTAGCGGCTAGAGTAGAATGGGAATCAGTTTGGATACCTAAATTATCTTCTCCAACTACATCAAAACCAGCACCTGCACGTAAGTTTACTTCAGTAGATGCTAAAAAAGAAACAATGGCTAAGATTGGAAAAGCAAATCCAGGTCTAGCAAGTATTTTAAAAAATATATAACCTATGTTAGCAATAATAATAAATTTAAACATCTGGGTATTAACTATACTTGGATACGTCGTATATAACCTCTATAAAAAGAATGTTAAGTTAGAGGAGATGGTTCAACAGCGTGATCAAACCTTAACCGCTATTGGCAGTACTGTGAGTGAATCTGATAGAGTTCTAAAAGAACTTGATAAAGTAGGTGCATTCCAGAGTGATGACGAAGTAGGATTTTTCTTTAAAGCATTAAAGCAAATCCAAGAAGTGTTAAATCAATTTTATAAAGGTAAAGATTAGAATGAGTATAGATATATTTGCACCCGAAGAGACTGTAGAACTAACACAATCCGGAAAACTAAGAAAGCGAAAACCAAAACAATCTAATATCTATTTCACCCAGGATACAGAAGATGCAATTTTAAGATATCTTGCAACAGAAGATACTGTAGAAAGGAATCATATTTACGATACCTACATTAATTACGCATTTCATAAGTTAGCCGAAAATATAATCCACACCTTTAAGTTTTACTATACAGAAGTTGAAACAATAGAAGAATTAAAACATGAAGTTGTTTGTGTTTTATTAGAGAAATTAAAACTCTATAAACAAGAGAAAGGTAAAGCCTATTCTTATTTTGGTACAATCGTTAAGAGATATCTTATAAATTACAACAAAAACAACTATAAAAAGTTAAAAGATAGAGCTACTTTAGAAGAGGTTGATGTCGATAAGACTATTGTAGGTGAGTTAGTAAGTAATGTTAACTATGAAATAGAAGAAGTAAGTTTTATCAATCTTTATGTTAAACATGTAGATGATAAACTATTTGATTTATTTCCAAAACCTAAAGAAGCTCGGATAGCAGATGCTATCTTAGAGCTTTTTAAGAAAAGAGAAAATCTAGATATCCTAAACAAGAAAGCTTTATACATCTATATCCGTGAAATTACCGAAGCTCCAACACCTACTATAACAAAAGTTATTAAGAAACTTAAAACAGTCTATAAAAAGCTCTATGGACGCTATCTTGATCATGGATATGCTGTAAAAATTTACTAAAGAACTCTATTTATAATTAAAGAAACATTATTATGGATTTTGATAAAGAGTTATTTAAAGGTAAAACATTCTCATCTTTACTAAAAGATATTTACGATAACAGTCGTAGTAAAGAGAAATCACTAAAGGAATTAATCGGACAGTTAACTGACATGATTGATGAACCTGGTGATGCAACTCTTATTGTACCTCTACTACAGGGGTATATGGAAGTAGCAGTTAAGAATGATGAAGCATTAATTAAGATGGCCGGTATAGTTCAAAAAGCAATGTCGGTAGCTGCTAAAGTAGAAGCAGAAGGTGAATTACTATCAGAAAAAGACAAAGAATTATTATTTGCAGAAATAAAAAGTATAAATGTACCTGCTCTTCCAGAAGCTAAAAAATTCGCATAATGCAATTAGGACTTAACTATAATTACTATACCTCTAAAATACCTTTGAATAAAGGTGGTGGAATAGTATTAGCTAGAGTTAATAAAATTATTTTAGGTCCAGTAGACGGAGATGGGAAACCAGACCCGGATTTTGAAGCAAATGGAGGATGGGCATCAGTTGGTTCTATATTCTACACTGTACTTTATACAGAACAGTCCGTAGATACTCAAGGAAGTAGCCGTGTAACAGCAAAACCTTTATCTGGTAACTTTAAACAATATCCACTTATTAATGAAATCGTAGAGATAGTTGAAGGTCCGTCCACAGATTTAAACGATGATGCTTCAGCAAAGCAATACTACTATCGACCACCTTATAACTTATGGGGAACTGTTCATCAGAATGCTTTCCCAAATTTATCTAGTTATGGAAGTGTAGTTAAATCAAAACAAGCACCTTACAGTTATCCTTTAGGTACAACTTTCCAAGAAAAGAGTGGTATTAAGAATATACAACCTTTTGAAGGTGATATAATAGTAGAAGGTAGATGGGGACAATCAATAAGATTTGGAAGTACAGTTAAAGGTAAAGGTGCATTAAATCCATGGAGCAGTCAAGGTCAAGAAGGAAGCCCAATAACTATAATTAGAAACGGACAAGCTACATCGACCATACCTCAAGCCTGGGTTAATGGGATAGAAGATATTAGTAACGATGATGCCTCTGTATATCTTTGTTCAGGACAGTCTATCTATATTCAAGATCTAACTAATTTTAAACTAACCTCTTATACAGGTAGAACACAGTTACAAGAAAATCAAGTTAAAACTAAGAATGCAGCACCTGTTTCAACAGATTCAACTTCACCAAGTCAACAATCTAAAAAAGAATTAGCAGCTAATAAATAATGGCAACATCTAAGAATTACATACCTGAACTTCAACAATATACTGATAATCAGATTATACTATCTTCTGGGAGAGTTCTACTTCATGCTAAGACAGATAGTATTTTACTGTTTGGTAAAAAATCTATTGGATTATCAAGCTTAGGTACAGTTAATTTCGATGTAGCAAATCGTGTTATCGTAAACTCACCTAAGATAGAATTAGGTTTAGAGGCTGAATTAACAGGAGAACCTGTCATGAAAGGTACATCAACAACTCAGTTTTTAGTGAGAATGTTAAATATTCTAACACCGTTAGGAACTGCTCTTGCTAGTATGTCTGAATCAGAATTAGAAACTGCTATACCGTTATTAGTAAAGGTTGGAACAGTTATAAAATCTGAGTTCCCACAATTGGTAGCACTAGCAAATGCAAGCGGTTCTGCTTTAATATCACAAGTAACCTATACTAAATAATGGCACAAGGATTAGAGAATTTAATCACATCTATATCAGGACAGTTAGCTACTATTGAGAAAGCAGTAGATGATGTGTACTACGGTAATCCTTTAAATAAATCTGCGGGTATAAAACTACCTGGTTCAAATACAAAAATTAACGGAGTATTACCTCTAGTTCAGGAAATAAGTGGATATGACTTATGTAATATTATTGCTACAGTACTAGCTCAACCTATAAGTCCAACCTCACCTATTAAAAAACAGCTCGATAATATTAAAAAGCAGTCTAATAAACTACTTAACCAAATAGGGACTACAACGGCAGCACAAGCTTCAACATCAGGAAGTGCAGCAGTAAATGAGTTTGCTAAAAGTATAGCTGAATTATCTGATTCAATCACACCGGATTTAATAGCAGTTGCTCCGCAATTAGCAAGTACTCAAAATTTTCTAGATGACGTATCAGGTTTTTTAACTAATCCTAACGGATCTATAAACACACTAAGTAAAATTAACCAGTTACAAACCTCTTTACAGACTATAAGTAACCTTAACACTCCGTTAGAAGTACTAAGTCTTGCACAGCAAGCTACTGGAATTAATATCGCAGCACAAATTCAAAGCTTACAGAAAACTATAAATCCAGCTCAGATTTTACCAACTCTACAGAGTATATCCATACTTCTAGGAAGTATTAATCAAATGGGATTAAAGTTATTAAAGTATGTTAATATGATACAAGCAATCGTACAGATTGCCTCTACTACAGTAACAGTTGTTAATGTTATCATAAAGGTATTAAAATCAATTCCAATACCGAATATGTATACAGTAACATCCCTGAACCAATCATTAGCAGATGCTCTAAATTATGTACAAACTAGTATTTTAAAACCAGCACAAAAAAATATTAAGCAATTACAAATACTCCTTGATCTAATCTACACAACTATAGTAAGTTTTACAGGTAAAATAACTCAATTACAAGCTGTAATAGCACCGTTAATCTTTAACTTACAAACTTGTGTTGCTACAGCCGATTCACCTCAATTAGCTAATTTAGATAATATTAACAATAGTTTAACTGATATGGTTAGTAAGTTAAATGACTTTACTAAATACTATGCAGCAGCACAAAGTGATCCAAATCAGACAACTTTTCACGGGTACGTATTAAAAATAGTTGAGGAACAGACTATAGATCATCCTTTACAATTTAAAAGAAGACATGCAGTAGCATTAGATCCAAGAGGGGTACAAGTAGCTCAAACTGAATTAACTTATTCAACTGATAACCAAGTAATCTTTCAAGAACTAGAATTAATTATAGGTAATAATTACTACCCTTCTACAACTACAGAAACAGAAGCAAGTATATATAACTCTATTGGTGTAGACCCAACAACCCTTGATCCAACATCACAAAAAGTAAGTTCAGCAGCTAAAGGATTTGTGAATTCACTACCTGGCGGTAAATCATTCATTAAAGATGTTGAAACCGCTACAGCATCCGATAGAACACCTGATGCAATAGTATTAAAAGCAGCAGCACAAGCTGGTGATTACAAACCAACAGCACAAACACAATTACCGATACAACCTTCAGAACCAGCTATATCAGTTGGAGGATCAGCACCGTCCGGAGTTTTATCTCCTGAAAGTCAAGCTAAATGGGAATCAATCGCTACTAATCCTAGTACTCCACTTATCTTACGTCAAAGAGCACAAACAATCCTAAATCAGAGTAGAGCAGCACAAGGAGATCAGCAAATATCGGGAATAAAGTAAGTAGAATTTTACATTTAAAAATATTTATATTATATGACAAAGTTAGATTTATTAAGGAAGTTAATAAGAGAAGAGGTAAGACAGGTTATACGTGAAGAAATAAAGCCTGTGTTAGCAGAAATCAGAAGCGGAAAAGGAGAATTAATTACTCCGAGAAAAACTTTTCGTGAAGATTTAAAAGAATCTATAACACAGCGTCCTGTTAGAAAACCAGCTACACCAATGCCAAAAGTTACCACGTCTGATCCAATTCAGCAGCTATTACAAGAAACTGCATATGGAATGGAACAGACTGACTATAGAACTCTTGTAAACGCAGATGCAAGCATGGCACAGGGTTTTCCTCAAATGTTTTCTGCCCCTGAACCTTATGTATCAGAACCAGTAGTAGTCGATTCAGTACAGGAAATGCTCGCTCAAACAAGGCCAGTAACAGATATTAACCAAGTATCTATAGATGCAGTACCTGATTTTTCTGAAATGATGAGCGTATTAAAAAGTAAAGGTCAAATATAATGGCATATGCAGCACGTACAATAAGTCCGCTTGATTTAAGACCAAGCACTGCGATAGGGGTATCAATCCCTTTCTCAGCACCTAATGTATTTACGTCTGTTTACACGACAGCCGATCAGTTAAAGTATAATATAATAAATTACCTACTAACAGGTAGAAACGAGAGAGTTTTTAGACCAACATTTGGAGCAGGATTAAGAGAACAGCTTTTTGAGCAAATAACTGATACTTCTATCGCAATGGTAGAATCAAATATACAAGCAGGTGTAGAAGCTAACTTTCCAAACGTTATAACTACTTCTGTACAGGTGATACCTTTGTACGATCAAAACACAATTAACATCTTGTTTAAGTATAGTATAGCAAATACTAACCAAGTTGATCAAATATTTTTAACAGTCGATAATGGCCAACAATAGTTCAACAGTAACAAAGGATATAAAGTACCTTAACAAAGACTTCTCTGATTTTAGAGCAGCTCTAATCGAATACGCTAAGGCTTATTTTCCAACAACCTATAATGATTTTTCTACTGCATCACCAGGTTCTATGTTTCTAGAAATGGCTGCATATGTAGGAGATGTATTATCTTTCTATCTTGATAACCAATATCAAGAGACTTTTGTACAGTACGCAAAACAAGCCAATAATCTATACACTCTTGCTTACATGCTCGGATATAGACCAAAAGTAACATCGGCTGCAACAGTTGATCTAGATGTATACCAATTAGTACCTGCATCAGGTTCAACAGGTAATTACGTACCTGATTTTAGATATGCATTGCAGGTTGATCAAGGTATGCAAGTAACTTCGAATACAAATACAAGTGCTGCTTTTTATATACCTGAAAATATAGATTTCTCAATATCTTCTTCTACTTCACCGACTAGTATTTCTGTGTATAATGTAGACGGAAGTGGAAATCCTCAATATTTTCTATTACAAAAATCTGCAAAAGCATTATCAGGGACTATAAAGACATTTACCTATACATTCGGTACAGCTCAAACATTTGAAACGATTCTACTTCAAGATACAAATATCATTGAAATACTTAGTGTAAATGATAGTAACGGTAATAAATGGTATGAAGTCCCTTATTTAGCTCAAGATACAATAATGAAAGCGGTACAGAACGTGCCGAATATAAATCCTGATTATGCTGCAGATGCAGGTACAGTTCCTTATATTTTAGAATTAATGACAGTACCTCGTAGATTTGTAACTAGATTTAAAACAGATAATACACTAGAGATTCAATTTGGATCAGGTATAAATTCAGTAGCTAACGAAGTAGTTGTACCGAATATGGGTAATGTAGGAATTGGAACATTAGATAGATTAAGTAAAATCAACACTATCTATGACCCTGCAAACTTTACTACAACATCAACTTATGGTTTAGCACCAAGTAATACAACTCTAACGTTTACCTATCTTGTAGGAGGTGGAGCACAAGCTAACGTACCAAGTAACACATTAAATACGGTAGTTAATTTTACTTCAAACTTTAATGGCGGTATCGTAGATACTACTATCGGAAGTACAGTACGTGGATCTCTTGCAGTAAACAACCCAGCACCAGCAGCTGGAGGAGGAGATGGTGATACAGTAGAACAATTAAGATTAAACATACTAGCTCAGTATCCATCTCAAATGAGAGCTGTAACGCAGCAAGACTATCTAAGCTTTGCTTATAGTATGCCACCTAAATTTGGTCAAGTTGCAAAAGCATTTGTAACTAAAGATAATCTGACATTTAGACAAGATACAGGAGGTGATAGTAGTATGCAAGATCCGTATGCATGTTCATTATACATTCTATCATATGATTCAAATAAACATTTACAAGAACCACCTGCAGCATTACAGCAAAATCTAAAAAGCTATCTATCAGAGTATAGAATGTTAACAGATGCTGTAAATATTAAAAATGCTTACATAGTTAATATAGGTGTAGATTTTAGTATTATCTTAAGACCGCAGTATAACAGTAGAGATGTACTAACTCAGTGTATTCAATCACTACAATCATATTTTGCTATAGATGGCTGGCAGATTAACCAACCAATCATTCTATCAGAACTTTATACATTAATAGATCAAATCCCAGGTGTACAAACAGTTCAAAATGTAACTATAACGAATAAGTCTGCAACAGACGGTACATATTCCCTATATACGTATGATATATCATCAGCGACTCTAAAAGGAGTTATCTATCCGTCTTTAGATCCATCTATCTTTGAAGTAAAGTATCCTGATATAGATATTACAGGAAAAGTTGTTACCTATTAATATTATCCTTAAATTAGAATACAATGTCCGTATATAAAATATTTCCACAACAAGACGCAACTATATACTCGTCTAATCCATCAGCAAACGCTGGTATTGATGAGATACTAGAGATATCGTCTGTTAATAGTAATCCAAATCTCGGTATTATAAGTGGACTGGATGATATAAGAAGAACATTAATTAAGTTTAGTGATGCCGATATTAGTACGATTGCAGGATTTGCAACTGGGTCTTTTAAGGTAGGTTTAAAACTATATTTAGCATACGCTTCTACGTTACCTCAAACATATACTATTCTCTGTAACCCTGTAGGACAGGCATGGACAATGGGAACCGGTAAGATTAATGATGTACCTAATCCTAAGAATGGAGTATGTTGGACATCTGTAGGAGCGTATAGCCAATCTGCTAACTGGAGTAACACATACGGTACTTCTAGCTACCTCTATACAGTAGGTGGTGGAGTATGGAATCCAGCTTATTCAGCATCTCAAAGTTTTAGTTATATAGATAATAAAGATGTAAACATAGATGTAACTACAATGGTAAGTGCATCGATGGTAGGTACAATTCCTAACTATGGACTACTATTACGTATAACAGGTTCAATTGAATTAAATCCAAGTTCTTCAATAGAGACTCAATTCTTCTCAATGGATACACATACCGTATATCCACCTTGTCTAGAAATGAAATGGGATGATTCTGTGTACAATACAGGTAGTAACACTAACGGTACTATTATAGCAGAAGACTTTGTATTAATACCTCAAAATAATACAGATAAACTAAAAGTAGGTAACGTATATAGAATGAAATTCGTTACTAGAGATAGATACCCGGCAAGAACTTTCGCAACTGGTTCAGATTACTTAAACTGGAGGTATCTACCGCAACAAAGCTACTGGTCTATAGTTGACTATAAAACATCTGATGTAATTGTTGATTTCGATACAAACTATACAAAGCTTAGTGCCGATACAAATTCTAATTATTTTACACTATATACAAACGGATTACAACCTGAAAGATCTTATAGAATTTTAATTAAAACAATTGTACCGTCTACAGGTGAACAGGTAATAGTTGATAACGGTGTGATTTTTAAAGTAACAAGGTAGTATGACAGAACAAGTAAATTTAACAAAACAAATCTACGGTACAGCAGCCTATACTAGAGTAATAGATACTACGTTTACAGAGCTAGTAGCACCACCTGCTCCTGATCAACCAACTGTAACAGTAGATGATTTTTTTAACTATTACGCACAGTTGTTTTTTCAAATTCCGGTAACAGGAGATACAAATTCACACCAGTACCTGGTAAAACAAAGTGGGGAGTATATAGGCGGACAGGTAATAACAGATAATGAACAGGCACTTATCGATGAAATTAATAGCCTAAGACAACAGCTCCTAGTAGCTAATCAAACTATCGTAGACATAAGCTCAATAACATAATGGAAATAGTAAACATAGACCTCTTATCATCACAAGCAGAATATCAACAGTACAAACCTGCTGATACTTCTCTAATTAATACCGCCATAATTACACCTCCATTTGGTGCACCAACAGATTATGTAGAATACTTTATATATGATCTTAATGGAAATTTACTAGTATCCGAATACTACGATAACAATTACACTCCTGTTAATCCGGATCCGGCAACTGGTAATTATACAGCATTACAAATAGATCCACAAGCAGACGTAGCATCGCACGGGTATGATAGAGGTTCGGTTGATATAACTTATAACTTCTTTAGAACCCTATTTCAAAGCAGTTATACAAATCAGTTTTGGATTAAACAAATCTCTGGTACAAGAACAGAGTTAAAAGTTTGCCGTCAAGACTTATCTAACCAGCAGTTACAGCAAGCATTTACAGATTTTGAAAATCAAGCAGCATCTCGTGCATACTATTCAGATTTCTATCTAAACTTTGGTAATAACGAAGTTTTAATTGGAGTTAACGTAGCTTATGCTTTAGATGGAGATCAAGGATGTTTACTTCTTAAACTGTATGAACCTTTACCGGCCGATATAGATCTTAAGAGTACATTTTGGATTGTTGAGCAGTTAGGAGATTCAGTTAAGTATCAAGTTACTGTTGAGGTACCTGCTTCTGCACCACCACCATTAAACTCTTTAAAAGGTCCAAATTTTAACTTAAATATATCTCGAAGAGTTGGACAATCTACTCCTACTTATAATCTAAGTACTCTACTAGCATCATCTAGTCTAGCGCCGTCTTCATCGCTTTATCAGCAAATGCAAAGCATATTACAGGATACGTCTATTGATATAAATGTTGACTATTCTGATTTTAGTAACTTTATACATTTCTCATCTGCACAAGAACGTATCTATAACTTTGCCTACAAGTTAAAACTTATTGAAAGTTACAATCAATCTATTGCAAATGCCGGGACAGTGTTAAATGGAGGTACTATAACATCTGGAAGTATACTTACCTATCAACAGCAAATTAATAATATTATAACAAACTTTGATGGCTACGAGTATTACCTGTATTACGAAAATACACCGCAGGCATGGCCTAAATCAAATAGTTTACCACCGTATCAGCTATACTCTATAACATCTTCTCAGGCTTTAACTTGGCTTGGTAATCCAGATGTAACACCCCCTGATGGACAGTATAGTGCACTAAATGCAGCATCTACCTATGATCTTAATAACAAAGACTGGTTAATCAATACAATTCCAGAATATCTTAAACAGGATGATAGTAATATTCCGTATCAGACTTTCCTAAATATGATAGGACAGCACTTTGATAACATCTGGATTTATTATAAGGATGTTACAGAGAGGTATGATGCTGAGAGTGATTTAACTAAAGGTGTATCTAAAGAGATAGTAAAATCTGCATTAGAATCTTTCGGCATACATTTATATACGAATACAAACATATCAGATAACCTTTACTACTCAACCCTAGGTATTAACCCAGACGGTTCTTTAACACCGCCAACCGGTTCTTATTTTAATGGAAGTATATACATAACCTATAACTCATCAGGTCCTTATGTATTTTTAGATTATACAAATCCTAATTTATACACTCTGAACTTTGATGAAAAACCAACTATACCAGGTGCAGATATAACTCTTGAATATCAAAAAAGAATCTATCATAACCTACCTTACCTTCTAAAGACTAGAGGTACAACAAGAGGTCTAAGAGCATTAATAAACTGTTTCGGTGTACCAAGTACACTATTAAGAATTAATGAATTCGGAGGATCTGACAAGTTACAATCCACACCTGATGTAATTCAAAAGAGATATGGCCTAGCCTACCATAATACAGGTAGCGTAAACCTAGCTCTACCATGGGCACCCCAAGTTTCAAATAATGCCCTACCGGATACAATCGAATTTAGGTTTAAGACTACAGGGATACCTGATTCAAATCATATTTCACAATCTTTATTTGAAGTTAATAGGGGTAATAATACCTACTTTGGATTACAATTAACGTATGATTCTGCTTCTGCTATACCATCAAGCTCTTTACAGAATAATGGTAATCTAACTTTCTATCTAAATAGCTCAGGTTCAGCAGGAGTATATAAGAAGACTACACCGATTACATTACCATTCTTTGATAAAACACAGTGGTGGTCTGTTTCTATAGGTAAAGGAGTAGGTCAAGCAGGTAATAATCTACATCAGTATTACATTCTAACTGTAGCAGGTACCGCTTATAATCAAGAAGGTGATAGTAATATAACATACACAGCAGGTGAAACTTTAGACATAAACGGACCTACAACAGCAAGTTACAATGGTAGTTGGAATGCATATAATACAGGTTCACAAGCTAATTTATTCAGTACATACTTAGGTGGACCAGTTAATCTAACTAGTAGCTTATGTCCAAACGGAATAGCTTTTCAAGGTTACTATCAAGAATTTAGGTATTGGGGACAGCCGTTAGGTACTGATGCATTTTTACAACACGTAACAAGCCCAAGTTCGATAGTAGGGAATACACCTACTTCTTCTTATACAGACTTGACATTTAGACTACCTTTAGGTAATAACAATGTAATACCGTCTTACGGAACAAGTAGCTTACAGCTTAATTCACCTGATGGTGATTTATATGAAATTGGATTTACAGCTATTAATCAAAGTGCTGTTTTAACTTCAAATCATCCTGCCGCTAATACTGTAAAATCTTTTAAGAGCGGTAGTAGTTCATTTAGTTATGGATTATTTGGAAGCGGAAGTCGTGAATCAGAGAGTAATGCTTCATTTGAATCTTTAGTAATGACAGACCTAATAGCAGGTCCATCAGTAGGAGTAGGTCAAAAAGTAAATAATAAAATTTTTATACCTACACAAGATGATTTAACCGAAAGTTTATTATCACCATTTGTAAGTATCCAAAGATATAACCCGGACATAAGTAGAAATTCTGCCGATATTGAAGTTGGATTCTCACCAAGTGACTTAGTAGATGCCGATATTACAAACCAGTTAGGTTACTTTAATATTGATGATTACATTGGAAATCCAGCAGATGCATATCTATCTAACTATCCCGATTTAGATACTCTAAGAAATACATACTTCCAGAAGTATATTAGTAAGTTTGACTTACCAGATTTCATTAATCTAATTAGGTTCTTTGATAATTCTTTATTCAAGATGATAAAGGATTTCGTACCTGCAAGAGCAGACTTATCTACAGGTATTATCGTGAAACCACATATCTTAGAGAGATGTAAATGTAAGAGAAATGAACCAACTGTTACCATAAGTAATAATACAAGTTCAATAGATTTAGTAGATACTTCAGGTTCAAACCCAGAAGGGTCTTACCTAAATACAAGATATACACAATCAGTACCGGTTTCTTTCTATGTAGCACCAGGTTATGAATTCCAGACTATTCAACCTAGTATAATAGGTAATATAACTTCACCGCAATTGAAGTTAAAAGAACCGTTTACAGGTGAATTTGGAGGTTTAGATATCAACTTAACCAATCACGGACAATTTAGTCAATTAGAAAGATCTAGTATAACAGCACCGTGGACTTCATCTATTAATACCGGACAGTCAATCTTTACTACTTATAACTTAGGTGGCCTATATAACAATGCAGTATACGGAGTAACATCTAGTAAGTTTTTAAAGACAGACTACTCATCTAACTTAGTTGTACCTGTTAATAATACTACTATTACAAACTATTTTGCATCAAGTAGTTCATTTAAAGGTTATATACCTTTTGCAACTATTACAGATTCAAACTATAGTTCAAAAGCATTTACAGGTATTAGATACACAGGTACTAAAACTATAAGCGCTACATATAATACCTACACAGTAGGCGATAGTAGCTACGGTAAAACAGCAGCAATTGATATTATTAAACAGAGATATGCTTATTTATCTACTATCTATACAGCATCAGCCTACATGCCCGGTAGATCTAATGCACAGTTAAAATATCTAATTGACAATAACGTTAACACTGTAACTCTAACAAAAGCAAATAAAAGTGTATTTGATATACAAAATTTATATAAATCAGGTGAGTCAGTAGACTTAGATTTATTTGAATATGATGAAGGTAATCCATACTCACAGCTTCTAGCGACCAATCAAACTATACCTATTTATGAAGGTGGATTTAGGTACTTACCTATGTTACATAATTTAGGAACTGACACAGCTACAACCCAGAGTTTTAGTTTAAATAGTCCGATTGAAGTAAAAGTACCTTTAGGTTCATCTTTAGATCCAAATAAATTTAATATAGATCTTAATGGTTATTATAATGGCCCGCAAAATACAGTATGGAATTGGGAACTTACAGCAAACTATACAGGAATATCTCCATTAACTTCAGATGTTACTGTTAATTTTAATTATTCTGCTGTTTTATATGTAAATGCATGTAATAATAATTACGAGCAAGATTTTCCTACATTTAATCAAAGTTTAGTAATTCCAGCAAATAATTCTACAAGTGAACCTTATATTTATACGTACGATTCTACTCATGGAAATTATGAGTACGGTGGTCCTTATTATGGAGGAGATGTAGTAGGACCCTGTTATGATGAAAATGGTCATCAGATAGGTAATGTTAATGATCCATTATATACACAAGACGTACACATATATAATTTAACTTTATCAGGTCAAAATTCAAATACAGGCAACTTTACTACATACTTAACAACTCATGTTACTAGTAGTTATTCTTACCTGTATTACAATACAGCATCTAACCAGGCAGTATTAAATCCCGCTATATCACAGTATTATACCCTTAATCCTGTTATGGATTCTACACAAGATCCTAAATGGGCAGGTTCAGGATTAGAAAAAGTAGTACTACCTATTAACATAAATGTCGGAGATAAACTAGCTTGTTACAATCCAACTTCGCTAGGATGGGACGAAAGATTTGAGTATACAGTTAAAAATGTATCGTTTTATAATGGAATACCGTCAAACCCTAACACCACCGGCTCAAGAATAATACTAGATTTTGATAGACCTATTGATGGGGGTGTTATATCTGCATCTTTAGGTGCAGGTGTTGTAACAGAATCAGTAACACATGCTAACTATATTATTCCACAATATGTCCTATTTAAACACGTACCTGATGAAACTAACATTATATTAAGATATAATCCAAAAGATCCTACGTTAGTAGAGCAAGGTCTAATATACCCTCAATATATTGATCCTACAATTAGAAAGAATGCAGGTAACGTATTACAGCAATTAAAAGGTAACAATTTAATTTAAAAACCAAATTTTTATATATTTATTAACATAACACTAACAACTAAAATTATACCGAGATGGGTTATCTAAATGGCGTTACCGTAACGGTTGACGCAATCCTAACAAAGAAAGGAAGAGAATTATTAGCAAGAAATGATGGCTCTTTTCAAATCACACAATTTGCACTATCTGATGATGAAATAGATTATACTCTGTATAACCCAAATCACCCATCTGGATCTGCATTTTACGGTGAAGCGATTCAAGCAATGCCAGTACTAGAAGCATTTCCAAATGATAATGAAATCATGAAATACAAGTTAATAACACTTCCAAGAGGAACTTCTGCAATTCCGGCACTAAATGTAGGTTACCAAACCATAACCTTGAAGCAAGGTGCATCTATTTCGATAACACCTCAAACTTTAAATTACCTGGGTGCTACATCTACATTTGAACAAGACGGGTATATCGCTACTATTGGTGATGTTAGAGTTACATCTAACTTTACAGGTGTTGGTATCAATACAGCTGAAGCTACCCAATTAAACGGAACTGTGACTGTAGGTACAAATGTGAGTAAGACTGTTATAGGTACTACAATTAATATTACTGCAACTACAGTTAATACTTTATTTGGAACTAATACACAACTACAAACTAATCTTGTTATAGAAGGTAGAGATAGTGGTGCAAGAGTAACAATTCCTGTAACTATTACAAAACAATCTTAATAATAAATTTTAATAATACAATATGAGCTTTGTTCAATTAGCTTCAACAGATATAGTAGTAAGTGCAGATACAATCACAGCACCGGCTTGGTCAACAGGTAATTCAGTTTTATCGGGTGTAACCTATACATCAGGATCTGGAGGTACAACAACTTATTTACTAGCATCCGGTTCAAATAGTACAGCTACCGAGTTTTCTATGACGTACGGTAACATAAATGGGTATGGTTCAGTTTTATACAATACGTTAGTACCTGGATTATCTCCAACAAGAACTGTATATGGTCAGTATAGAAATCTAGTGTACGGTACTGAAACTCAAAACTTTAATTTCGGAGGTTTAAACACATCTTCAGTAGATATACACGTAATTAATGTAAATAGAAATGCTTATAAACAGCAGCTATATGCACCAACTTTTAACCTGACACTTAAAAGCGGTAGTGCAACAGTTCAACTTACAAATGATAGTACGACTACATCTACAGTAACGTATCTAGATTGCGGTAGAGCATTTAATATAGTGAGCGGTAGTAATGGTGCAGGTGTTATAAACAGTGTTTCAACAGCAGCAGGTCAACCAGCAGGTTGGACAGTAAGCGGTTCATACGGTCTATTCCTACCGGATGTAGGTTTAATCGTATTAAACTCAAGAGCATTAGCAATGCCAGCTGTTTCAGGAGGTATCTTATTATCTATTGGACAGAGTAGTAATGCTGATAATAACAACTCAGCAGCACTTGGAAATGCAATAGCATCCGGTAATTACTTCCAACTTAATAGTGAAGAAACAGTATCATCTGATTATATATTTGTAAGAGCGGGTAATGCACAGTTTAATTATACCACAAACCCATCTGCAATATCAGGAAGTACAGGTACACTAACCTTCCCTACAATGATTAATAACCCGCAGACTTTCCCAACAACAGTTGGTCTATATAACGCTAATAACGAATTAGTTGCTGTTGCTAAATTATCACAACCTTTTGTAAAAGACTTTACAAAAGAAGCATTGTTCCGCGTCAAGTTAAATTTTTAAAGAGTGTTATTAAATTGGTAGTAACCTAGTAAAACTATAGAATGAGTTCTGTTTATAAGACATTAAACATATCAGATCTAACTGTATTCCCGTACAAGACTAGTAAGGCATTCAGTTTCCTTAGTGGAACTACTACCTATACTAATTCAGGAATAAACATAACGATCGGATATAACCCCACAATACTACCAGCTTCTGGATCTGTAAATTATCAACGTGCTCTAAATTATAGATCAGCACGGCACTTGTACTACTCGCATAATCTACCTGGATTACAACCTTCTACACCTTTATCTCAACAGTCGTATGATCAGTTAGTAGCAGATCAAAATGTAGATAGTACAGTTAACCCGGTACTAGTATATGATAACTATTTACAGACTACAGCTTGCTCAGGTTCAGCTGAATACGATAATAGAAATACTTTTCCATCTAGTAGCGGTAATAGCTTAGTAACAGTAGTTTCAATACCACAAATACTATTTGGAGAACAAATACAGCCTAATAGTTTATATATAACAGATACAACTGGTGATTTCAACAGTTCTAAAGATGACGGTAATGGTAATTTAGTAGATGCAGCCACTGAACAGATTTGTGTAGGTAATATTATATATTCACACGGTATTGCCGTAGTCACAAATCAAAGTTATAACCCTAACGGTAATACACCGCTCATAAGTTTTAACTCTGAAACTACTGTTTACCAGTCTCAAGTTAGATGTCATATTAATGAGAATGAATTTAATCTGACTACAAATCCATCTGCGACTTCCGGTTCTTTTGGAGTACTAAATAGTAACGTATCTGGATCTAGTTTTCAACCCTATGTTACAACCATTGGACTCTATAATGGAGCTAATGAATTAATTGCAGTTGGTAAACTAGGCCAACCCTTCCCAATGCCCGCTAACACTGATGTTACATTCGTAGTTAGATGGGATTCATAAACCTAAAATTATTTATGGCAAAAAAAGTTAATGTAAGAAGAAGAGCTATACAGCAAGGCTATCGTTCTGGTTTAGAACATGTTGTAGCTAATCAATTAGATTCTTCTAAAATAGAATATCAATACGAAAATCCAGCTAATAAGATTAAATATACTGTACCTGCTAAAGATCACACTTACCTACCTGACTTTGTACTACCTAACGGTATTATCATAGAAACAAAAGGTAGATTTGTATTAGCAGATAGAAAAAAGCACGAGCTAATTAAATCGCAAAGACCTGAATTAGACATAAGATTTGTCTTTAGTAACTCTAATACTAAAATAGCCAAGAACTCTAAGACAACATATGGGAGCTGGTGTGAGAAGCTGGGTATCCCTTATGCTGATAAGCAGATACCGAAGGAGTGGTTAGAGGAGAAACTTTAAGTTTGCAGTCTAGTAAGAAGTTCGTATATTTAGTATACTATGTATAACACTAGACTTTTACTCGGAATAGTTGAGACTGTATTAGGCAAAGGTAAACACACCTCAAAACACAATTATGCTTTCAATTGCCCATTCTGTCATCATCATAAACCCAAGCTTGAAGTAGACCTACAAGTAACACCTGACGGTAAAACGCCATGGAATTGTTGGGTGTGTGGCCAGAAGGGCAGATCACTTGTAAACCTATTCAAAAAGCTTGATGTCCCAAGAGAGACGCTATTAGAATTAAAGCCCTTTATCAAGTATATACCGCAAGAAAAGAATGGGGAGATTCAAGAGAAACTGATAATAAAGCTTCCTAAGGAGTATAAATCGATTCTACAAAAAAGTAGCTCGATCACCTATCGTCAAGCTCTAGCCTATGCTAGAAAAAGAGGTTTAACAGATGAAGATTTTATTAAATATGGAGTTGGGTATTGTGAAACAGGTCGATATGCTAATTCTCTAATAGTTCAATCTTTTGATAAGGATGGAAAATTGAATTATTTTATCGGAAGATCTTTTGAAAAAGACCCTGCAAGGAAATATAACGCACCTGTTTGTAATAAAAATGAAATAGTTGGGTTAGAATACTACATAAACTGGAAATGTCCTGTTATACTGTGTGAAGGTATTTTTGATGCAATTACTATAAAAAGAAATGCAGTACCTTTATTTGGTAAAACATTACCAACATCTCTACAGGTTCAATTAGCTAGTGCAGACGTTAAAACCGTGTACATTGTTCTAGATAATGATGCTCTAAAAGACGCAATAAAACACGCCCAGCAGTTAATGGACTCAGGAAAAGAAGTATATCTAGTTGAACTAAACGGAAAAGATCCATCGGATATAGGTTTTCAAGAAATGACTCGATTGTTACATCAATCAAGTGCATTAAGTTATGCTAAACTATTACATAAAAAATTAGAATTATGCTAGTGGCAGAACAACGATCACCTGAATGGTTTACTGTTAGAAAAGGTAAGATTACCAGTTCAGAGATTTGGAAGATAATGGGATCAAAGAAAGAAGGATTAGGTGATGTAGCAAAAAGCTACTTACTAGAAAGAGTTTCTGAAAAATTAGGCGGGTTTTCACAACCTATCATTGGCCCGGCTCTAGATTGGGGTACAGATTTAGAAGATACTGCAAGAGATATCTATGCAGCAGCAACTGGTCTAGAAGTTAAACCCTGTTCTTTTTACGAAGTATCGGATTCCTATGGAGGAACACCTGATTCTTTGGTTGGAGATGATGGGGTGTTAGAGATTAAATGTCCTTACACGTCAGCAAACCACTTTAAATATGGACTAATAACCTCAGATGCTGAATTTAGAAAGACATCAGCTGCATATTACTACCAATGTATCTCGCATATGGCCGTAACAGGTAGGAAATGGTGTGACTTTATTAGCTTTGACCCAAGAGTGGGTACAGATTATATGTTATTTATTTACAGATTAGGTAGAGATGAAGATGAAGTCAAGAATATGTTAGAGAGAGTTGAATTAGCAAGTAAATACATGCAAGATCTAGTTGCAAAACTACCAAAATCCATTGTATCTCAAGAATTGTTATTAATTGATTAAAGGTTAACTATTTATAAGAGTATGGTAAAGTTGATAAATTTATTACGAGAAACTAAACAAGGTCCAAAAGCAATATTTTTAGCTGGACCTGCAGGTGCCGGTAAATCTTTCATTAGTAAGCAGGTAATTCCAAGTGGTAAATTCAATGTTATTAACAGTGACGATACTTACGAAGAATTATTAAAAGCATCTGGTTTAGGTATGAAGCAAAAAGACTTTGGACCTGAAGAATTATCACAAGCAGCTAAGTTACAAGCCCAGGCACAAAAAGCTACAAAAGAGAAATATAGTCAAGCTCTAGAAAATCGTCACGATATTATTATAGATGGAACTGGTGCAGCATCTGGTCCGTTACTTAAAAAGAAAGCAGAGCTAGAAGAACTTGGTTATACCACATTTATGGTAATGATTTATGTATCACCTATGACATCTTTAGAGAGAAATGCAGATAGAGATAGATCTTTAATGCCTGCTATTGTACTAAGGACTTGGAGAGATGTTAACAAGAACATTCAGACATATGAACAAGCTTTTGGAGATAACTTTATACTGTTAAATAACGACCCTGCAGGAGCAGATAAGTCTTTTGATCCGGCAATTGTAAAACGTCGATTCTTTGATACATCAACTGGTAAAGGTAAAGAGAAGACTCCTGAAGAGATGATGAAGAGAGCACAAGAGGCAGCAGACTTAAATCAGAGTATAACATATATATTAAAATCAGAACCCGAAGCAATTGATATCGGGCAAGCAAAAGCAAAAATACAAGCATTCATAGGATGATAGATATAACAAAACTTGGAACATTAATTGCAGAAGAGATAACAAACGAACCTGGTGTATGTTTTTACCCAGGTGGATTTAAACCTCCACACAAAGGACACTTTGAAGTAGCTAGAGATATATCTTCACGTAGCTATATTACGCATCTTTATATTATTATATCACCAAAAGAAAGAGACGGTATAACTGCCGAGCAGAGTTTAAAGGTATGGCAGACTTATTTAGCAGCACAACCACTACCAAAAGTCTCTGTAAGTATCTCTAAAACACAAACACCTGTTAAAGATGTATACGACTATCTTGCCGATCATCCTACTGAAAAACCGGTGTATATTGTAGGAGGTAGAGACGAAGTAGATGACCAGGGGTACTTTAAATCACTTCAAAAAGCATTTGGAGAAAGAGTTGTACCAATTCCTGTGGAAGAAAAATTTGGTAGAATATCAGCTAGTTACGTTAGAGGTTTACTAAGAGCAGGTGATGTAGATAGTTTTGAAGAAACTATACCTGAATCGGCTAAGAATAAGGGATATGCCGAGCCTATCTTTAAATTACTAGCTACTACAATTAAGCAACCTGTTATTAAGGAAGGTGAAGAACCACATGAAGATGAAGCAATGTCTATCATTAACAAGTATATTCAATGGTGCGGGCAGATGTTAGAGATTGAAGAACTCCCACATATTGAATTTGTGTATGATACAAGTTTTACTTCTCAAAATCATAGCTTTGGTGGGTATACACCTGAAGATCATTCTATACTAATTTCAATAGCAAATAGGAATCTAGCAGATGTATTAAGAACTTTAGGACATGAACTAGTTCACCACCGTCAAAACGAAACAGTTGGTATAAATCCTGAAGATGGTAAAACAGGTACAGATGTAGAAAATGAAGCTAATGCGGTAGCTGGAATGCTGATGAGAACATTTGGTAAACAAGACCCACGCATCTACAATATTTTTATACCTGAAACATCAACTACATTGCAGGAGGATACTAGATCAGTAGCTAGCAAGCTATTAACAGTATTACATGAGATGCGATTAACAGTAGCAAATGCGGCAGAAGTACACGGTGACTTGTATCACGGGTATTTTAAGGTAGGAGATATAGAGTATAATTATAAAATTACTAAATTTGAAAATAATCCTTACAGTAGCGATTCTTTTTATTCTATAGAATTTACTGAGGTAGGTAATCCCGCTACTGATGTATCAATTCCAACTAAAAAAGCAGGCGGTAAAAACTATATTAAAATTCTTAGTACGATATATAAAGTACTTATTAATTTTACAGAAACAATGCAACCGGAGTATATTGGTATTTCTGCTCTTGATAAAAGTGGATATCTAAACATATATAACGATTTAACAAAATCTAATCCAATTCCGGGTTATTCTAGAAAAACAGTGGGGTTAGATTTTAAAACTAAAAGCGGTGATACGGGTAGGTTTATAGTATTAAAAAGGAATCAGGATAAGGCACAGCTAACAGAATCTAAAGAGCATTACGTACCTTATATGTATTCTGCTCAAGGCTTTGGTTGCCATGTTTGTAAGTTTTACTACAAAGAGAAAGGTACGCATATGTGTAGTAATCCTGACTATAAAGCTTATAAAGGTACTAACGAATTATTAGATAACGAAGGTAATAATATTAAGGACCCGTCAAAATGGTGTTCTAACTGGTTTAAACCTAAAGGATAGTGAAATTAATTAGTACAGGTAATACTTTTGATTCAACTCCGTATTGGACTAATCCTATTAAGAGATATAAAACACCACAACTAACCTGTGTGGATTTATTTGATACTAATGGCTACGATTTAACTGATTTAGAACAGGATTACGCAGAAGTAAATACTCCAGCTGAAGATCATAGATATAAGAGAGCCATAAAACGAACTTGGTTTACAACCAAAAGACCAATTGTAGAAGGAGTACACATAAATCATGCACTGCTATTTGAAAGAAAAGGATACAGCGGTACAGCTTTAGAACAGTTAAAGGATTGGAGTAATGAGATGCCAATTGTAAGCAAACTAATAAAGATACGTTCAAAGTGGGGAATAGACCTAGCAATAGATTATGTTGATAGAGACGGTAATGCATTTGAGGTATTTCATTATGAATGGGATGATTTCGACTACGAAGCTGTGATGAGAGCTAAGACTAAAATCGAAGAATTAGCATTATCAACAGATTGGGATGCAGCAGCTAAAGAACTATTAGAAAGAAGAAGTGAATGGGCTTCTTTACCTTTCTTTGAACAGAGTGATTGGAAATGCAAATTCTTTAATATAGAACCTGAAAAGTTTAAAATAATAATTTGGAATGATTAAATTAATGAGTTTACTGAAAGAAGTAGAAGAAGCACCTAAAAAACTTTACTGTGATTTAGATGGTGTCTTGGTTGATTTCGAGAAAGGTTATAAAAATTTAACTGGAAAGAAAGCTCCCGGTGTTAATTCCGGGTATAATGCTAAAGAGTTTTGGGAGCCAATCACAAAAGCAGGTGTGCCTTTCTGGTCAAACCTAGATTGGATGCCTGACGGTAAGGAATTATGGGATCACATTAAGAAATTCCATCCAAGCATCTTATCGGCACCGTCAAGAGATGAATCATCAAGAATAGGTAAGAAGGTATGGATGAAAAAACATCTACCCGGTGTGGAGTTACACCTAAAAGCAGCAGAACAAAAGCAAGATCTAGCCAAAGAAGGTGATATCTTAATCGATGATAGGATAGATAATTGTAGAAGATGGCAACTAGCAGGAGGAACAGCAATACATCACACATCAGCTGCCAGTACAATCCAGAAATTAAAAGATTTAGGTTATTAATTAATAGAAATAAACCGTTATGCAAAGAGAAACTGTACTCAAGAAAGAGTTTAGTCAAAAAGATGTACAAAGAGCTAGAAACCTATTAACCGGTAATGCTTCGGCAGCTACTTCCTTACAGGCCGGATACGAAAAATCTAGACAAGACTATAAAGAAGGTGATGTTTGGGAAGAACAAGGTAGAACTTGGACAATTAAAAATGGGTTAAAGCAAACTGTTACTAAGTTTGATTCTCTAAAAAAGTTACTAGTACTACCTCTAGCATGTCCAAACTGTGGTAAAGCATTAAAACTTACTGAACTGAATAAAAAAATGTATGCCATTCACCAAACCTGCTTTGATTGCGTTATTGAAAACGAAGCAAAATTAAAGCGTGAAGGTAAGTTCGAAGCATACCAAAAAGCTATTCTAAACGGTAATAAAAATGCCGTACTAGAAGATCTAGAAAGAGCTCTAGATGGGTGGTTATCGGAAACTACTTCCTTTGTATCCGAAGATGGAGTAGTAGAGGAGTGGAGTAAAGTCAAACTTAAATCAGAAGACTTTGATGGAGTTAGAGAAGAAATAAAAAAGGCCAAGGAACAAGAGATCTAAACTATTTATTATCAAAATAGATAGATATTTTATGCCAGCAACTTCTCAAGCACAGCAACACACTGCAGCAATCGCATTAGCAGCAAAAGAAAAACATAACACTAAAGGTCTAAAAGGTCCTGCCAAAGCAATGTCACATATGGCAAAGGGTGAACTAGAAAAATATGCTCACACCAAGCTAAAAGGCCTACCTAAACACGTACAGAAAGAATCAGTACTAGGTACTCATCCGGTTGATACTATCGAATTTTGGGTTGTACAGAAACCAACCTCACATGAATCTTCTATCCAAGATATCGTTACCTCATGTGACCCATTCCAATTTGCAGATATGTGTAGATCCGGTCTAGCTCCTGAAGCTGTACATGGATTTTATACAGAAGAAGAAGATGCTGAAAAAGCGGGTAAACAGTTATTAACTGATATGTATCATACTGCTAAATCTCTAGAAGAGAAGAAAGAAGAAGTAACAACTAAACTTCAAAAAACTATTGATAAGCTTCAAAAGAAAGCTGAAGAGCATATGAGAATGGTTAAGAAAGAACCAGACCAGGCCGATCATCACCACGAAGAAGCAGAAAAGATAATGGCACGTATCAAAGAATTACGTGGTAAACATAAGATGGTAGAAACAGCTAAAAAACAATTAAAACCTCTAGAAGAAGATAAATAATTATGGAACAATTTGCACAATTTATCTCAATGCTATTTGCATCGAGAACACAAGCTCACATTTTACACCTTCAAACAGATTCTTTTGCAGCACATAAAGCTTTACAGGAATACTACGAAGAGATTGTAGAAATCGCCGATGGCCTAGTAGAATCATATCAAGGTAGATATGGTATTTTAAGAGATTACAGCGGTCAGGCTACATTCAAAGAGGATAATCAACCTCTAGCATATTTTGAAGCACTGGATAAATATGTGGAAACAACAAGACAGGTGATCCCTCAAGATTCTTACATTCAAAATGAAGTAGATACTTTAGTGGCTTTAATTGAAAGTACTAAGTATAAGCTTAAATTCTTACACTAATATGTTACTAGAAACTGATTCATATTGTCCATCTTGTCTAGCTGAATATCTTATTGAACATGAAGATAAGTTAGTAGAAGCCGAATACAGAGGCCGTAAAGTGACTCTAGGTAAACCATTTTTAACACCTGGTGGACCTAAGAAGAGATCTGTTTATGTTAAGAATGCAAAAGGTAATGTCGTAAAGGTAAACTTTGGTGATCCAAAAATGAGAATCAAAAAGTTTATACCTGCAAGACGTAGATCCTATAGAGCAAGACACCATTGTCAAAACCCAGGACCACGAGATCGTGCAAATTATTGGAGCTGTAAATTTTGGTAAAATGTATTACGTGTATTTATTAGTAGATCCTCAAGATAACCAGCCGTTCTATTGCGGAAAAGGTAAAGGAAGTAGATGGAAATCACATTTAGGGTACTGGAGTGGTAACGGAAAAAATAGCAGGTGTGAGAATAAAATAAAAAGCCTAAGAGCGAAAGGAATTGAACCGGAAGTGAGATTCTTAGTTGAAAATATAGAAGAAGAGGAAGTAGCCTATAAGATAGAAGAGAGCTATATTAGAGAGCATTTTGATAGTTTAGTAAATCTTAAAATAGAAGCTAAGCCACCAAGTAGGAAAGGAAAACCGAGCTGGAATAAAGGAATTAATATGCCAAAAGAGTTTAGTGATAGGCAGAGTGAAAGATTGAAAGAGGAGTATAGAGCCGGTAAGAGATGTAATTGGAGTGATAGGTTATCAGAAGAAGAGAAGCATGCTTTTTACTCTAAAATGGCATTATGTAAAAAAAATTTTACAAGTAAAAGAAAAACTAAGGTATACTGTGAGCAGCTAGATAAACTATTTGAAAGCCAGACTGAAGCAGCAATTCAATTAGGATTAAAACAGGGGGATATTTCAAATGTGCTTGCTGGGAGACAAACGACAACAAAAGGTTACACTTTTAAATACATGTAGAGCTTGGTAAAATAATACTACAATGAACGTATATAACTTTTTTAAATTCTTAGAGAAAACAGATAATAGGAAAACACCTTTTTTAGTAAAATTAGCATTAGCACCTGAAGATTTAACACCGGAAGAGCTACATATTAAGAGAAGTTTAATATTATCTCCTTTATCGGATTTTTATTTTGAAGAACCAATATCGCTACCCGATAATATGACTATTGAGGGGAACTTTATTTTAGACGAAGTGAGGATAGATGGTAGGATATTACCGAACGGATTAGTAGTAAAAGGAAATCTAGAAATAGATTTTTGTGATATTACAGAACTTCCTTCAGATATGATAGTAGGTGAAGATGTTCATATAGATTCAGAAGATTTAGTTCAAACCTATAAAACTCCGGCAGCAGTAAAAAGAGCCTGTCCAGGTATAAAAGGTAAAGTTTACATGCCTGAACTTGATTATAGGTAATACAGATAGAGAGTAATGATTAAACTTACTAATATACTAAGAGAAATTCTTGAAGAGAAAGAAGACCGATGCTTAAGAATTGCCCGTCGTAGATACGATAAGCCTTCCGCTTATAGATCTGGTGCAATTGTGAGATGTAGGAAAGGTGAGATTTGGAAAGACTTAAAAGAAGAAGAAGAATCTCTACATAAATGGTTTTCAAGAAAAGGTGGTGAAGGACATAGAGGCTGGGTAGATTGTAATACCTGTCATGAAGTAGACGGTAAAAAGAAATGTAAACCATGTGGAAGACAGGATGGTGAGACTAGAGCAAAGTATCCTTCCTGCCGACCAACACCATCACAGTGTAGTAGATCAGGTAAAGGTAAAACTTGGGGCAAAACAAAATGATAAAGCTAATTGATATACTTACTGAAGTAAAAGAAGGAATTGATGACCCAGTTCAACCTGGTATACTAAAGAATAGATTAGGTAAACTTTCTTGTACAAGAGTAAGATCTGCAAAAGCTAAACTAAAAAATAAAGGTACTCATTACGCAAAAGCATTACAGAGATATTTAAACTACCACTGTTAAAACTATGATAAAACTAACTGAATTAATATTAGAAGATAAGACCGTACCGGAAAAAGCTTTTGAAGAATTTGCCGATAAAAGATTTGGTGGGGCAGAAAAGATAGCCGATAACGCTAAAGAAAAAGGTGGACCTTCTATGTTAACCTACCACCATTTTCATGCTAAACTACCTTACTACGAGAAAGCTGCAGAAGGTAAATTTAAGGTAGAAGAAGCAGAAAAGGAATACCAAAAACTAGTAGAAGAGCTTTACAAAAAAACCAAGAAAGAAATGAAAATAGAACAAGTAGCTTTCCAGAAATTAGTTGGACGTATTGAAGTTCTAGGTGAATTACTTATAAAACATAAATAAGATGATAAAGCTAATAGATTTACTAAAAGAATGTGTTATCGCTGCAGTACATGTAGACGGTGATACTGTATTAGCCAAAAATAGAGATAGAGGTTACACTGCTAAAATACGTATTGTTCATGAATTAATGGACGGTGTTGAAGTAGTATATTGGTTAGATGAAGATACAGACTGGTGTGAAGGTATGAATGAACATGGTATTGGCATTGTAAATTCAAGTCTACTAGTAGGTAAAGATGAAAAAGAAAGCGATAAGATAGAAAAGAAGCAAAAGGGTAATCACGATGCTACTGAGAAGAAAATTACATCCACTGACGGTCTTAAGATTAGACATGCATTAAAACAAAACTCTATTAGAGATGCAATTGAATCAGTAGTATCTTATGTAGGTAAAGATAAGAAAGACGTAGGTGTAAAAGGACACGTAATGGTAGCTACACCAAAAGTTAGTTACAATGTTGAATCTACAAGTAAGAATACACCTATTATAACTAAGTTAGATAGAGAAGAGAAAACTCACACAAGATCAAATCATGGTATATCTCATGAAGATGCAGGTTATACTCAAGGTGTTAAAAGAAGATCATCACTATCAAGAAGAGATTTAGCTGCAAGAAACCTAGATGAAGTAGAAGATTGGAATGAAGTGTTAGATGCAATGGCTAAACAAACTGAATCTGATCCTTTTATGAATCCATTCAGACATGATAATATTTACAAAATGCGTACTATAGGTCAAATCATGATGAATTTAAACAAACTTAAATTCGTATACAGAGGTACATCAGCACACTCTGAATTTAAAGGATACGACAATAGATTACCAGACGATTATGAACCAAAGATAGAAGTAATAATTTTAGACTCCGTTAAACCAAGAGATTCAGATGATTAAACTAAAACAAGTACTAACAGAAGTACTGATCGAACAAGATATAACAGGTAAGTATCCTGAGCTAAATGAGAATAAAGCTTTAAAAGCAGGTGCGATGGCATTTATGTCGGCATGTCTAATAGGTCATTCGTACGGACAGTGCTCTCAACAGTTACAAGCAGCAATGCAAAATCCGAATGACCCTAAAAATGCTAAGGTATTAGCCGGATCTCAAGTTGATCTAGATAAAAAAATTAGCGGAGCTAATTATCAGATGATGTCACCTGAGGATAGAGCGTTAATGAAAAAACAGTCAAAAGAAGATGCTGAAGCTGCTAGACAATCTGCTAAACAAGAAAACCGTGATTTTAACGATAAGTTTAATCCTAAATTAAATTTACAAGGTGAAAAACTAAGTAAAGAAGAAAGACAGGCATTTACATCTAACTTTAATAGTTTTATTAGTAGAAATCCTCAATTTAAAATAGACCCAAGTAGATATACAGTAGAAGAAAGATATGCCTTTTTAACAAAAGTTGCTCAAGAACAATCTACTATTAGAAGAATAAATGTATTATTCGGTAGACCAAATCCATATGAGAATACTAGAATGTCTCTAGATGACCTATACAAGTACATACAGGACCCTAAGTTAAATGGATTTGATAGCTTCACTGAAACTTATAGAAAAGGTTTTCCTGGGGTAAAATTCCCTGATAATCCACATAAATTTGATTAAGTGATTAAACTATTAGACATACTAAAAGAATCGGCTGAACCTAATATTTTCTATTTCGCATATGGTTCTAATATGGAGCATAAAAGAATGAAACATAGATGTCCAGATGCTGTAAAATATTCCGATGGAGTATTATTTGGATGGAAAAGAGAGGTGAATGAAAAAGGTGTAGATACAATAGTAAGAGGTGAGAGTAGCGATGATCATGTAGAGGGTGTAGTTTGGTTGATATCTAAATCTGATGTAGAAACTCTTGATAAGAGAGAAGGTGTTAAGATAGGCGACTACATTAAACGTCATCTTGAAGTAGACACACCAGGTGAAGATAAAATCTGCTTAGTATACATTACCACAAACAGTAAACCAGGTACAGCAAAAGCTAACTATAAAAGAATAGTTAAAAAAGGAGAGGAAGAGAACAAAATTCGGTAGCTATTTATAATTAAAGGAATACATGATAAAGCTGGTAGAACTATTTAATGAAGAAGCATCTGCTACAACCTATCAATTGATCGGTAAATTAACTGTTAATACAACTAAACGTACTCTAGGTGATATACTAGCCGATATAAGAGCTATTGAAAGAGTAACAATTGTAAGAGGTGAAGGACAACCTAACGATGTCCCAACCAATAATCCGTCTTACACTGAAGAATTAAAAGTAAAGATTGATCCGTTTCCATTTACCTCCTTTGGTAAACAGCAAGCAGAAGAAATTATAAGTCTAATTAAACACGTAAATGGTGTAACCACTTTTATACCTTCACAATCAGTACGTAAGATAAAGTAACAGCTATTTATATAAAAACAATGATAACAATAAACGATAACTGCATTAACCTAATTAAATCATTTGAAGGTTTTTCAGCAAAAGCATACCATGATTCAATTGATCCTAAAGGAGTTGACACTATTGGATATGGAACAATTCAATATCCCCCAACATATATGGGAGGTAAGAAAGTACAGGTAGGTGATCCTGATATTACTGAATCACAGGCAGTTGAATTTCTAAAATGGGAAGTAGAATTAAAGACTAAATTCGTAGATGCCCTTATTATAGATACTTTAACACCTAATCAATTTGGTGCTCTAGTATCATTTGCTTATAACCTAGGTGAAGGAGCTCTAAAAGGTTCTACCTTAAGAAAGAAAGTTAATGCTAATCCTAGTGATCCTACAATTAAAGATGAATTTTTAAAGTGGGATATGGCTTCTGGACAACATATTAAAGGATTACAAAGACGTAGAAAAGCAGAATCCGATTTATATTTTACAAAATAAAAAATATAGCAATGACACTTAAACAATACTTAAGAGAATGTGGTGAATGTGAAAGACAATCTACAGATTGGACTCAAGGCCATAACCATGCCGGTAAAATGGCTAAAGGTGAGTTAAAAGACCTAATCATGAATGCCGTAGAGGTATATAAAATGTTAGGACCAAATGACGAAATTCCGGGTTGGATCGCATCATATATTACCTAGTCTTCAGACTATATACATTCAGTAAAAGAATCGTTAGCAGAAGAAGCAACAGAGATGGATAATGACTGGGAAGAAGATAACTACGAAGAAGAGCCAGTACCGACTGAATATATTACAGAAAGAAAAAGAAAGTAATGCAAACAAAGCAAGTATTAAAATATCTTATCGAACAAGAAGTTCGTAAGTACTTAAGAGAAGGTGAAGATACAACAACACCGGGACCATTAAAACCTGCTAGATCTTTTGAAGAAGATCCTGTACAGTTTATATTAAGTAAGTACCCTTCTCTAAGAGAGACTCTTGCTATGTTATTAACTAATGATTACCCTGATTATATTACAGGTGTGTATGTAATTGCACCTAAACCTACAACATTCAAAATTGTTTTACATAATGGTCAATTTTTCTATTTAAGATATTTAGGCAGATCTTATGAAGCTAAAATTGAAGCTAAAAGATACTACCTACTAACTCTAGGAGAAAGACAAAGAGCTACTCTAGCAATTGCACACCTATTAGAATTAGGTGCACCTACTAACATAGAAGGACCAGAGAAAGAAGTAGCACATAATGAAACACCTGCGGAAGTTGGAGGAGGTTCACCTTCATCACCAAGTGGACAACCGGAACCACCTCAACCTGAAACACCACCAAGTCAAGCAGAAGAAGAAAAGACTGAATCTTAATGATAAAACCAATAGATATATTAAGAGAGGTTTCTTCTCTAAATTCAACAACTCTACTCAAACCCATACCCGGGTACGTGGATAGAGGTGAAGTTCTATTGAAAAAAATAGAAGGAGAAGAACCTATCGCCTTAGTTAACGGTGACGAAATTGTAGTTAATCCTGAGACTAGTTTAACTTTTATTGATCTTTTAAGAGGTAAGAAGTATAAGGAGTTAACTAATGTTAAGTTCTATGATATAGCTGGACTAGGACATAAACTTAGTGAACTAGCTAAGACTCAAGAATTTGGAAGTAGTAAAGGTATTGGCGGTGGTGCTGCACAGACTGCTTTACAGGAATCAGCACAGTGTTTAGTCCTAGCACTTCGTTACCATAAAGGTAGTGATTTAACAGAATCAGATCTAGAAGAAGAAGAAAGTCTAAAAGACGTAGCAAGTGACATAGAGGTATCTGAACCTATTGATAAAGTTATTGAGTTCATTGAGAATAGTACATCATGGCAATCCACAATGGTTAATACTGCTAATGTAGTTGCAGGGAAGTATCATAAGAGTTATAAATTTTACAGAGGAAAGGGTATCGTTGATAAAATAGATCGTGCAGCTAAAAAAGCTTTATCACAAGCAAAAGTAGGACTAAACATTAATAAATGGAATCCATCTGATATTTGGATGGCTACCGAAGATGTTAATGAAGAAGACTTTCCTGAAGATATAGATGAGTTAAATGATTTACTTTTAGAGCTTTTTAGAGAAGAAAGACTGATCGGATTATCACTTAAGAAGTGTGTGTCAAGCTGTAAATCAGAGGTTAATAACCTATCTAGAGAAGCAAACGAAAAGAAAAAAATTACCTATGAAGGTATAAAAGATAAGAACGAAAACATCTTTAAAGCAAAAGATATCTACCTTATTACAACCAAAGGAACAGTTCAATTTAGAAACTTTCAGAACATAACCGGATGGATGGGTGAGATAAAAGGTGAAGGAGCAGCAGGCGGTAAGATAGGGTTTGAAGCAATAAATGCTATGTTAACCTCGATTACGAATACACCACTATCCTCACAGCAAGAGGTATTAACTCAATGCGGGAAACCAAGTAAAGAGTTTATTAATCACTTCTATAAACACTACCAGGCTACAGATCTAGACCCTAAGGTTAGCTTAGAAGAATTTACAAAACAGTTTATGGAAGCCGGATTAGGAAGTAGAACAAGTAACTATTTTAACATGGAACTATTAGGTCAACTAGATAACCTAGACAAAGAAGACCAGGATAGTTTTGCAAGAGATTTATTTAACTACGCTAGCTCTAACACAGAATATTCTTCTGTATTTGTAAAAATATCATAATAAAGTTGCTAATCTGAAAATACTTTCATACCTTTATCAAAATAGATATAGATATGGAAGAAGCATTTAAAACAATCAAGACACCGGATGGTGTAGTCCTACACACTTATACAGCCCCTGGTAAGAAGCCAGTCCCGCATTCCTTAGATGGCCCTGCCATTAAGTACCCCAAAGATTCTAAACGTAAAGACGAGTATTTTATATTCGGTGTAGCTTATTCGAAAGATAAGTGGACTGAATTAAAAGATGATAGTAAGGTAACTTTTATACCAATTGATCCAAGGTTAGAAGGCGGTAATTAATTTCTGTGCCTATTTATTATAAATTAATTAAACAATGGCAAAACAAGAGTTAATAAAAGAGGCATTCAAGTTGCAGCAATTAGCTGGTATTAAATCTCTTTATGAGTTTGAAAGTGATCATATGAAAGAAGCTATGGAAGATGACGACGTAGCAGATAGCTGGGATAAACCAGAAGACGATGGTGAAGATTTCGAAAAAGAACCTTCAATGAAGGATATCAAGACAGTAGAAAAGAAAGCAGGTGGTAAACAAGCTAAACTAGCTAGACTTATCCAGCAAAAAGATGTTATCTTAGCTAAGTTTAAATCAGGGGAAATCTCAATAGGTGAGTACAAAGAAGAAATCGGTAACATACCTCAACAAATTAAAAATCTACAAGCCGATATCGAAAAATCAATGGGTATGGGTGGAAGTGAAGAAGAGATGGGAGACGAAGAAGCTTTGTATGAATCTAGACTAAGAGGTGCTATTCGTCTTGAAGTAAAAAAAATCTTAAGAGAGAATCGTTTAGATGAATTATCACCTGAATTAAAGCAAAGAGCTGCCGATAAAATGGGAGACCAAGCACTTGCATTACGTAACTCTACTGACGATGTTCTTAAATTTAAAAGAAGATCTGCTCAATATACAACAGCAAGTCAACATGTTGATCCAACTGTAAAAGCAGCAGGAGATAAACTAGCTATGCAGTTAGGTAACGGGTATAAATGTAAAGTAACTAAAGAATCAACAGATAATCGAGCCCTTATTACATTTGATGGACCTAGTGGTATGATAGAAATACTAGTTACTCCAACCGGTTACCACTTTAGAGCAGGTTCACATCCGGAAGATGTAGAAAAAATAGCAAGACCATTAGAAAGATTTATTGCACAAGTTCGTAAAGCTGAAATAGTAACAAAAGGATCAAACGAACTATAAGAAATAATTTTTTAAATATGTTAAAATCAGCACTAGTTGCAATCGCAATAATATTGACAGTAGGTGTAACAGTTTGGATTACAACATCTAGACTAACACCTCCTGTTACTATTCAACAGCAAATCGATTCTATAAATAAAATAGACGATTCCCTAAAACATGGACAGGTTGTATTAGATTCTGCTATCAATGAACATGAAGATAGAATCAGTGGTATTGAAGATAGTATAGCCACAGTTAGAACTATTACAATTACCATAAATAAAAACTATCACGATACTATTACGTATATTGATAAGTTTGGTGTACAGCAATTAGATTCCTTTTTTAAAACAAGATACGCATATTAAAATGAAAAAGTTATTAATAGTTACACTTCTACTTATTACAGTAGGCTTAAACGCACAAACTCGTTGTGTAGATCTTGACGGTATAAGTATCCCATGCAAAGAAGATACAATTAGAATACCTTTCCATGCTGCAAAGCAGATAGCCAAAGACTTACTAATAGGTGATAGTGCAAAAGCAATTTTATATCAAGTAAAACAGGAGTTAAATTTAACTACACAAATAAGTCTACACAAGGATACTATCATCTCTGATTATAAGAGTAAGGATAGCCTTTATGAAGATCGTCTTAGAGAAAAAGATGTTAAGTTTACTATTATGGAAACCCATGCTAATCAACTTGAACACCAAAATACTATTTTAAAACGTGTTATTAAGGGTACTATAGTAGGCGCAGGAATCCTTGTACTACTAGTATCTATATTAAAATAATTAGTGTTACCTTTCGGACCACTAAGTCTGAACATTTATTAGACCAAATGTGCAAACAGCCCAATCCTTTTTAGGTTTGGGTTTTTTATTTATATAAATATACAGTTTGATTACTTTTTGATATATTTATATAAAAGAGATTAATGTCCGAAGCAAATATAAAAGATATAATTAGACAGGAATTCGTTAAGTGTGCCACCGATCCGGTGTACTTTATGAAGAAGTATTACATGATCCAACATCCACAACGTGGTCGTATCCAATTCAACTTATACCAATTCCAAGAACAAGTCCTACGTCTATTTCAAAGCAAAGAATATCTTATAATTAACAAATCAAGACAGTTAGGTATATCAACTCTATCTTCTGCTTATGCATTATGGTTGATGTTGTTTCAAAAAGATAAGAACATCCTTGTAATAGCAACCAAGCAAGAAACGGCCAAGAACATGGTAACCAAGATTAGGTTTGCCTATGACCAATTACCTTCGTGGTTAAAAGTAAAAGCAGTCGAAGACAATAGATTAAGTCTAAGACTAGCAAATGGATCACAAGTAAAAGCAGTAGCAGCATCCCCAGATGCAGGTCGTTCTGAAGCAGTATCGTTACTGTTACTTGATGAGGCAGCCTTTATTGATAACATTGACACAATCTTCACTGCCGCCCAACAAACCTTAGCAACCGGAGGTCAATGTTTTGCTATCTCAACACCGAACGGTACAGGTAACTGGTTTCATAAGACTTATACTAATGCACAAATCAAAGAAAACAAATTTGTACCCATAGCTTTACCCTGGACTGTTCACCCTGAAAGAAATCAAACTTGGAGAGATGAACAGGATAAAACTTTAGGAGTAAGAGAGGCAGCACAGGAATGTGATACTAATTTTTCTACCTCAGGTGCTACAGTGATTGAACCAGAAATTCTCAGTTGGTACGAAACCACCTCACTTAGAGAACCTATTCAAAGAACAGGAATTGACGGCAATATTTGGATATGGGAGATGCCAGACTATAGTAGAACTTACGTACTAGTAGCCGACGTGGCTAGAGGGGATGGACGAGATTATTCTACTTTTCATGTTATGGATATCGAAGATGCTAAGCAAGTAGCCGAATATAAAGGTCAACTAGATACAAGAGATTTCGGTAATTTAATTGTAGGAGTAGCTGCTCAATATAATGATGCTTTACTTGTAATAGAAAATACAGGAATAGGGTGGGATGTAGTCCAGACGGCAGTTCATAGAGAGTATCGTAATTTATATTACTCTCCAAAATCTGATGCAGCTATGACAGATATTGAGGTTTATATCTCAAAATTTGATAAAGGAGATGGAATGGTACCTGGATTCTCTACTACGTTAAAAACTAGACCTTTAGTAGTAGCTAAGATGAAATCTTATATTCAAGAAAAAGTTTGCACTATACAATCAAAAAGGTTACTAGAAGAACTACGAACATTTATATGGAAGAATAGCAAAGCACAAGCCCAAGACGGTTACAATGACGACCTTGTAATGGCATTTGCAATTGGACTCTTCCTAAGAGATACTTCATTAAGATTCCAGCAAGTAGGACAAGACCTATCTAGAGCTACTCTAGGTGGAATGGCTAAATCTAACTACGGGTATCAAATATATCAACCTTCAACTTTTAACGGACAGAATCCATACACAATGCCTTCCCCTAACGGTCAACAAGAAGATATCTCTTGGGTACTGGGATAGGCACACTATTTATATAGAAAAACAACATAATGGCAGATAACAATTTATTCGGTAGATTAAAGAGACTTTTTTCAACTGACGTCGTAATTAGAAACGTAGGTGGAAATCAAGTAAAAGTAATAGACACAGACAGTATCCAGACCAATGGGGTACTTCAAACAAATGCTCTAGTTGACAGGTTTAACAGAGTATACACAACTTCTAACTCTTACGCTTATAACCTTAACACCGCACAGAATTACCAATCCATGCGTATTCAGCTATATGCTGATTACGAAGCTATGGATACAGATGCAATTGTAGCATCAGCACTCGATATCTTAGCAGATGAGTGTACCCTAAAGAATGAATCTGGAGAAGTACTTCAGATCAGATCAGCAGATGAAAACGTACAAAAGATCCTTTATAATCTATTCTACGATGTATTAAACATTGAGTTTAATTTATGGGCATGGATTAGGAATATGTGTAAGTTTGGTGATTTCTACCTAAAATTAGAGATAGCCGAAACAGTAGGTGTATTTAACGTAATACCATTCTCATCCTATACCATACTTAGAGAAGAAGGTGTTGATCTAAGAAATCCAACTTATGTAAGATTCAAATATGACCCTACTGCAGTAGCAGGAGGAGGTAGTGGATATGTAGGTTCTTATGCAAATTTGATAGGCCAAGCCGATTCAATGTATTTTGAGAACTACGAAATGGCACACTTTAGACTTATAGGTGATGTTAACTACCTACCTTACGGTAGATCTTACTTAGAACCAGGTAGAAAGATCTTCAAACAGATGGTTTTAATGGAAGATGCAATGATGATACACCGTATCGTACGTGCCCCGGATAAGAGAGCTTACTTTGTTAACGTAGGTGCTATACCACCAAATGAGGTTGAGACCTATATGCAAAGAATGATCTCTAAGATGAAGAAAATACCTTATATCGATCCTCAAACCGGTCAATATAACCTTAAATACAACATGCAAAACTTACTAGAAGATTATTTCATTCCAGTAAGAGGTAACGATACTGCAACTCGTATTGAAACTGTACCCGGTCTACAGTATAACGGTATAGATGACGTTGGATATCTAAGAGATAAGCTGTTTGCTGCATTAAAAATACCTAAAGCTTTCATGGGTTACGAAAAAGATTTAACAGGTAAAGCTACTTTAGCGGCAGAAGATATTCGTTTTGCACGTACTGTTGAACGTATTCAACGTATTATATTATCAGAATTAACTAAAATAGCTCTAGTACATTTATACACACAAGGATACACTGATGAATCAATTGCAAACTTTGATCTATCCTTAACAACTCCATCTATCATTTATGACCAAGAAAGAATTGCTCTAATGAAAGAAAAGGTTGACCTAGCTAGTCAAATGATGGAAACAAGTATCTTCCCAACTGACTGGATTTACGATAAAATCTTCCAATTAAGTGATGATCAATTAGATGACGTTAAGGCTCAAATACTAGAAGACAAGAAAAGGAAATTTAGATACGACCAAATTGAAGCAGAAGGAAATGATCCTCTTGAATCTGGTCAAGCTTACGGTACTCCACATCAAATCGCAAGTATGTATGGTGGAAATGCTAACTATACTGCAGCAGCTAACGTACCGGTTGGTTATAACGAAAAGAATCCACATGAGCCAGTTAGAGTTCCAGGTAGACCTGAAGAGAAGAATTCATTCATCAACACACCAAATGATCCATTAGGTAGAGATAGGATGGGTACATACGATTTAAAAGCCAAACCAGCTAGTGGTGAAGATGGAAACCTTAGAACTAAGTATCAAGGTGGATCAGCTCTTGCATTAGAGAACGCTCACACCAAAGCAATCTACAGCGGACTTAAATCAACATTAGGTAGATTAGGTGTAACTCGTAGGATTAACCTCTTTGAAGATTCAGATCTTTTAGATGAAGATAAAATTATAAAGGATATTGACTAATCGTGACTATTTATAAATAGTATCATACTAAACCTAATATGGGGACTATAAGAAAGCATTCTAAGTATAAGAATCCAGGTATTTTATTTGAACTACTTGTTAGACAGATCACTGCAGATATGATCGCTAATCAGGATTCAAAAGCTGTTGGAATTATAAAGAAATTCTTTACTGGCACCGAGCTTTTAAAGGAGTACAACCTGTACAACACTGTAATTAAAGCATCAAAACTAAGTGAAACTAAGGCTGAAAGCCTAGTAAATATCGTAGTAGAAGAGAGTAAGAAGCTAGATAACGATATACTAGATAGAGAGAAGTACAAATTAATTAAAGAGATAAAGAAGTACTACGATGTTGAGAATTTCTTTAAAGCTAAGATAGAAAACTATAAATTATCGGCAGCTGTCTATACTCTGTTTGAATCTGCAAGATCTAAAGTATTAACAGACACAAAACAGCTTATCGAAAGTAAAACAACTATCTTAGAACACATTACCAAAGGTATAATTAAAGAAGAAAAAGCCGAGAAGAAAGTTGCAAATCAATTTTTACAAGAAGATCAGGATATTAGAATTTTAGCCTATAAGTTAATTGTAGAAAAATATAACGAAACTTATAAGGATTTATCTGCAGATCAGAAAGATATCTTAAAAGAGTATATCGGCAGCGTATCTCATACTACTCAACTAAAAGATTACTTAAATAAAAAATTAGTAGAGGTTAAATCTAGACTAAATAAACTACTTCCGGCTGTAGAAGATAAGGTATTAGCTATTAAGCTGAAAGAAGTTATTTCTCTTGCCAAGCCTATCCTAGAGCGTCAATCAGTAAAAGATGAGCATGTAGTATCTTTGATGCAGTATTACGAATTAGAGAAAGAAATTAAACTAAGAAAGTAAAATGGCTACTAAAAAAGACCTTAAAGACGTAATTGACGAAATGTCTAGTACAGGTGGCGGTGCTACTATGACTGCAGGCACTGGAGAGCAATATGCTCCAAAGGTTAGAGTTAAGAAAGAACAAAAAGATGTAGAACCTAAATTAGCAGCCGGTAAAGTTAAAGATAACTACGCTGTATCCCATTTTGGTTTCACTCCAGCACCTCACATACCAAACCGTAAATCTAAAGCAATCGACTACAAACAGATTTTTGAAAAAGAAGAACCTATCACAGAGAATTATTCAAAATTCCGTAATGAAACAGGTAAACGTAGTGCACCAGAGCAGCTACATAAAGCAGTTAGATCTGTTAAGAAAAAAATAGAAGAACTAAATAAGCTTTTAGATTACACTCAACAGTTAAGATCTGAAATAACTGAATCTACCGAAGACTTTAAGTATATGAAACATACTGAAAGAGCTCTAGAACAGATTACAGAGATGGTTAAACATACATATATAAAAACTAAAAAACTAAAATAAGTATGGCAGCTAAAACAGGTACAACTTCAAGCAATAAACTAACCTTCGGGAAAAGAAAAGAAGGAACAGCTAAAAAATCCTTTAATAAACATACACCTAGACCTAAAGCATATCGTGGCCAGGGTAGATAATAACTATTTATTAATATGAAAAACATAGTACAACAATACCGTGATCTAATGGAAGGTAAGATGTCTCAAGCTAACTTTATGACTAATGTTAGAAGAGAATTTCCTGATTGGATTTCACCTGTTAATAGCTTCCAAGATACAGTTAGTATTTTAAAGAGTAAAAGAGTTCTAAACGAAGCTTATTGGATGGATAAACCTGCTGATGAGACGAAGTATCAAATTAAGAAAGATAGCGCAGGTAATATCGTACAGGCTACTAACGATGAAAACATTAGATTTAGTAAAAACGATAAAGCTACTACAAGAGATACTAAAGAACAGATTAAGATATCTGGTTTTAAAGAACAGCAAGGTAAGGTAATGGCTATCTATCATGACGGTACTACTGTTGAAGCTATTGATATAGATGGTTTAGAACCAGTTCACGAATTTAGACCGGGTGTTGACTTAGGTAAATCTACTTCAGAATGGATGCGTAACATAAAAGAAACGAAAGAAGATGATGAAGAATTTGGTGAAGAGTTAACAGGTAAGAAAGCTTTCTACCTTGTAGATAAAAGTGGTGAGATACTAGATAGTACAATGGCAGCTAATGAAGATGAAGCCAATCAGTACTTCGAAGATGAATATGAAGGTATTGGTGATACATTAACTGTTATACATACTGATGCACCAGAAGATCTAAGAGGTGAAATGTACGAAGAAGGTCTTCTATCAGAAGCAAAAAAGAAGAAAGCATCTGCTGGACTAACTAAGAAAGAAAAGTCTACTGTAGTTAAAAAAGCTAAAGCAGGTAAAGATATAGGTAAGAAAGGTAAGGGATTTGAGAAAGTAGAGAAAGTAGCCGAAAAGAAATACGGTTCTAAGAAAGCTGGTGAAAAAGTAGCAGCAGCTGCAATGTGGAAAGGACAAGCTAAGAAAAAAGCAGCACTAAAAGAAGCAGCTGAACCAACAGAAGGTAGATGGAAAGAAGCAACGGGGGAGAAAGAATACTCAATCTTTGATCAAATTGATAGAGTTAATCCATATGAATTCAATAAAGGATTAAAAATAGAGATGGGTATGCAATATAAACCCGTACCTAACACCTTTACTCCTGAATTCAATCCAGAATCTCTTGTAAAAGCAACTAAGAAGGTATTAAACAACCTAGAAAAAGATCCTGCTTATTACAGCAATACAATCTCTGCTGAATTCGAAAAGAAATCAGGATTACTACAACATCCTAAAGAACTAAAAGTAGGACCTGATGGTAGAGCACCAATACCTGGATATAAAGATGCTAAAGCTAACACCGATATCTCTTTATCTAAAAAAGAAAAAGCAAAGAATAAAAATGCTGACGGTGTAAAAGTAATGAAACCAAGCGGTAAGTCGATGGGCGGTCTTAAGACTATGAAAGCTAGCGATAAACTACCTAAGGGTGTTGAGCTAATGAAAGAGTACGTTGACTTAGATCCAGATGTTACAGCACAAGCAGATATACAAGGTGGTTTAAATGAAAAAAAGAAGTTAACACTCAAGAAGTTAAGAGAGTATATAGCAAAGAGTATTAAAGAGGATCTATACACAAACACTAAGACAGGTCAAACTCAATCTTTTGATCAAAACAATCCTAGCGATAAAAGAACAATGTTAGATCCAAAATTTAATCAGACATTTAAAAAAGCCGAGTAATAATGAGCAAACAAGTCTTAATAGAATACTTATCTTTCCAGCCTCAACCTCAACAGCTACATGAAGCTAGGCTAAATCCAACAGGTAATCTCCGTGTATCGGGTAAGATTCAATCTGAAGGTAAGCCTAATGCAAACAAAAGAGTGTACGGACCTTCTTTAAGAAGAGAGGTAGCTAAGTATGTTGCAGGACCAGTTGCTGAAAAAAGAGCTCTAGGTGAATTAGATCATCCTGAAACTGCTATTATAAATCTTAAGAATGTATGTCACAATATAACAAGATTATGGTGGGAAGGTGATGATTTATATGGTGAATTTGAAATCTTAGCAACACCATCCGGTAATATCTTAAGAGAGTTATTCTTAAATAATATCAGTGTTGGTGTATCTTCAAGAGCACTAGGTTCAGTTACACCTCTAGGTGAAGGTTTAGTACAGGTAGAAGATGATTTAGAACTAGTATGTTGGGATTTCGTATCAACACCATCAACCTACGGTGCATATGTAAGACCGGTAGGAGGTTTAAATGAAGGATATCAAGCACAGTCTATAAAAAAATACGACAGAGCACACCAAATAGTAGGAGATCTACTATGTACAATGACAGGTGTCTGCTGTATAAAATAATACTTCCAAAAATATTTTTTAAATTAGCTCGTAAAAACGAGCTTTTTTTATGTTCGTGCCTATTTATGATTATATACATCGTCTCAATACGGTGTTAAGAATTAACAATTCACTTATACTGCTTCCTCAATCCCCTAATAAGCAGTCGAAATCAAACAACAAAAAACAAACTCAAAATGGCAAACAAAGACCTATTTGAACAAGCAATTGCTGATGCTAAAAAACTAAGAGAAATTTCTCTACAGCAAGCAAAACAAAAAATGGAAGAAACTTTTGCACCAAAGATTCAAGAAATGTTCCGTCTGAAATTATCAGAAATGGAAGATCTTGATGAAGCTGGTCTAGAAGAAGAAGGTTATGAAATGGACGAAAGTGGAAATGAAACTTTCAATGTTAAACGTCCTGAATACATGCAAGGTGATCAAGTAGACACAGGCCTGGAAGATCCAAATCCATTAGATGAAATGTCATTAGACGAAATTCTAGCTGAATTAGAGTTAGAAGAAGGTGATGACATGGAAGAAAATTACGGTATGGAAGAAGAAGGTGAAGATCTTTACGAATCTAACCACGTTAAAGCTGATGGCTATAACGGTCCGTTAAAAGACAAGAAAGAAGCACATTCAGACAGAGCAAGAGGTGCTGATCATGCTTACAGCGGTAAAGGAGCAAGTTCTATTAAAGAAGCTGGTAAGAAAAAAGGTGCAGAAGTAGAAAAAGCTGAAGAAAAAGAAGAAAAAGGAAGTGACGAAGTTGCTGAATTATCTATTGAAGAATTCAAAGATTTAATCCGTGATGTAGTAGCTGACGTAATGGGTAAAGAAGCTGGTGCTGAAGAAGAAGAAGCTGAAGACCTAGAAGGCGGTGAAGAAATGGGCGGTGAAGATCTAGAAGGCGGAAAAGGTGTAGAAGGTGAAGAAGAAGAAACTATCTCTCTTGATGAAATTTTAGCTGACATGGATGAAAATTACCAAAATGCACCTAAAGATAAATTCGGACCAAAAGACGGATTTGTTAAGAAAGCTAAATTCCAAGTTAGAGAAGATGAATCTGAAGAGCTAGAAGAAGCTATTTCAACTATCCAAACTCTTAAATCTCAATTAAGCGAAATCAATCTTCTTAATGCAAAGTTACTTTATGTTAATAAGTTGTATAAGGCTAAAAACCTTAACGAAGGACAAAAAGTAAAAGTTCTAGTTGCTTTTGATAGAGCGACTACAATTAAAGAAGCTAAAAACATTTACGCAACATTACAAGATTCTATTCAATCAACTCCTACTACTGCAAAAAGTAAAGGATACATTAAAGAATCTTTAGGCTTTGCTTCAAAACCAATTGGTAGCGCTCCAGCTAAGCCAATTGTAGAAGCTGATGCTTACGTTTACCGTATGCAACAGTTAGCTGGATTAAAACAACCAAACATTTAAAAAAAAAATTAAAAACAAAAACTAAACAAAATGGCAACAACAATTAATTCACTGTTAGAATCGGCTAATCCGTATAACACAGTGCAATCAGATGCCGAAAGACTTAGTAAAAAGTGGGCAAAATCAGGCTTACTAGAGGGTCTTACCGGACAAAACAAAAAAAATATGGCTATGATGCTTGAGAATCAAGCAAAACAACTAGTAGTAGAAACTTCACTAACAGGTGGTGGTACAACTTCTGGTGCTAGCTTTAACACAGGTACTGGTGAACAATGGGCAGGTGTAGCTTTACCATTAGTTCGTAAGATCTTTGGTCAAGTAGCTTCTAAAGAGTTCGTTTCAGTTCAACCAATGAACTTACCTGCAGGTCTAGTATTCTATCTAGATTTCCAATATGGTACAAACGGTGTTAACCCATTCTCTACTGGTTCTGCTTCTGGATCTGTATTCGGTCAGCAATCAGTACAGGGTGATTCAGGATTTGGTAACGCTGCAGCTGGTGGAGTATATGGTGCTGGTAGATTCGGTTATTCAATCAACCAATTCTCTGCTTCATTTAGCTCTACTACTAGTGGATCTGGTGTATTCGGTGTAACTGCATCTTTCTCAGATATTAACTACAGCTCTAACTATTCTGCTTCTCAAGCAGCTGGTCAAATTTACAAGTATTCAGTAACTGCTTCAACATTAGCTAACTTTGATGCTAACGCAGTACGTTCATTTACATTCACTTCTGCTTCTGCAATCACAGTTGCAAACAACTTACAAGAATTCACAACTACTAACGGTCAAGTTGTTAACTTCTTTGTATCTACTTCTGCTGCTATAGCTGCTACTGCAAGTGGATCTGGTAACTGGACAGGATACTACTCTAAGACAACTGGATTTGCAACACGTGGTGATTTTGAAGATCCTCAAGGTGCTACTTCAGCTTACTCTACTCCAAATGCTCTTTCTGCAACTTCAATTTCTATCCCAGAAATTAACGTTCAAATGAGATCTGAAGCTATCGCTGCTAAGACTCGTAAGTTAAAAGCACAATGGACTCCAGAATTTGCACAAGACTTAAATGCTTATCATTCAATTGATGCTGAAGCTGAATTAACTTCTATGTTATCTGAGTACATTTCTCTAGAAATTGACCTAGAAATCCTAGACATGTTAATTGAAAACGTTCCAACATCTAACACTGCTGCTTGGTCTGCTAAGATTGGTACCGCAATTGATACTAACACAGGTCTTGTTACTTCAAATACAAATGGTGTATTCTACACTCAAATGACTTGGTTCCAAACTTTAGGTATTAAATTACAAAAAATATCTAACTTAATTCACCAAAGAACTTTAAGAGGTGGTGCTAACTTTATGGTAGTTTCTCCAACAGTAGCTACAATCCTTGAATCAATTCCTGGATTTGCAGCTGATACTGACGGTGCAGCAGATACAATGAAATATGCATTCGGTGTTCAAAAAGTAGGTCAACTTAACAGCCGTTACAAGGTTTATAAGAACCCTTATATGCTTGAAAACACAATCCTAATGGGCTTCCGTGGTAACCAATTCCTTGAATGTGGTGCTGTTTACGCTCCTTACATTCCGTTAATCATGACTCCTTTAGTGTATGATCCTAACACATTTACTCCCCGTAAAGGTATTATGACAAGATATGCTAAGAAGATGATCCGTCCTGAATACTACGGTAAAGTATGGGTAGGTGATCTAAACGTAATCTAATACGTAGGTAGTAAATAAAAATAGAAAAGCCAGCAATAAAATGCTGGTTTTTTTATGTTCTTCACTGTCATGGTACTATTTATAATAAAGGAACTATGATAGAGGTAAAGACACATTCATGTACAAGTTGCGGTAAAGAGCTTACGTACGAAAATAAAGTAAGTTGGATGAATGCTAGAACAAAGTTAAATAAAACAGGTGTATTGAGATGTCAACCCTGTGCTGGAAAAGAGGGTAGAGCAGCAAGTACTAAGCAGATTACAGGTAGACCTAAAGGAAGTAAAAACAGCTACAAAGTAAAAAGAGGTAGATCAGTCGTAGATAATATCGGATGGCATCGTTTTGAGACTAGAATGCTACAGATAGCTAGACGAAACGGGTATGAAACCTACGAAGAATATAGAGCTAGTTTAGATGCATGGGAAGCTTATAAAATAGACGTATGGAGAATCACAAATCAGCAACCACTACATCTCTTAGAAAACTATGATAAGAGGGGTATTAATGGGGAAGACGGTGCATACACGTTAGATCATATTTACAGTATTCGAAAAGGATTTAATGATAAAATACCCCCAGAAGATATTGGCCAGTTTTCAAACCTACAAATGTTACCATGGTTAGATAATATTACTAAAGGGTGGAAGTAAGGTGAAACAATCCTAGTCATATACCAAGGATTCAATCTATTTATTATTAAACAATATAAGTATATGACCGAGCAACAGCAACAAAAGAGGAAACCAAAGAATCCTATTAAGTTTCAAATACAGTTAAAAGACGAGCAAAAAGAAGCAAAAGCTCTAATAGTTGAGAATGATATTACAGTTTTGACAGGTCAGGCAGGCTCAGGTAAAGCGCAACCTTTAGATTCTTTGGTCTATACGCCGACTGGACCTGTCAAAATGGGAGATGTAAAAGTAGGAGATAAGGTACTAGGATTATCAGGAACCACAGAAGTAATAGGAGTATATCCTCAAGGTGTAGAAGATATCTATAATATAGAGCTCTCAGACGGCTCTACCGTTCGTGCAAGCTTAGGTCATTTGTGGCAGGTACAAGCAAAGCGCTTCAGTTTTAACGAAACTGATAACTGGTGCGTAAAAACAACAGGAGAACTCTTAGAAGATTTAGATAAAGGTATTGAATATAGAATACCGCGTATTACGGAAGCTTCTTTTGAAGAACAAGAGCTTCCTTTAGATCCTTATTTACTAGGTATCTTACTAGCAGAAGGGCACCTAACAGAGAGTAGTGTTAGTTTTAGCACAAACGAATCTACTGTTCTTTCTAATATAAGTGATATTTTAGAAAAAACAGAGTGTACCTACACTCATATAGGTAATTACGACTATAGAATAAAGAAAAAACAGAGAGATAATAAACCTAACTCGATAGTATTAGCTTGTAGAGAATTAGGGGTAACAGGTAAGATATCCTATGATAAATTTATACCATCAATTTATAAGTATTCATCAATCGAGACAAGAACAAAATTAATACAAGGACTAGTAGATGGAGATGGTTATGTAAATACAAAAGGGACTCTCGTGTACGGTACCAGTAGTGAAGTACTCGCAAAAGATATTACCGAGATATTTCAGAGTTTAGGCGGTAGAGTTACAATGTTAGATTATTTTCCTAAGTACGACTATCTCGGGGAGAAAAAAACTTCTATACATAAACACTATCAGCTAAGTATAACAGTAGAAAATCCTGCTAGATTTACAACAATACCTTTTAAGAGAGACAGACTCTTAAGTAGAATACATAAGATAAAGTACCTTAGTAGAGTTATAAAAAAAATTACTAAAGTATCCTCACAGGAAACACAGTGTATTAAAGTGGCAGCAGAAGACAGTCTCTACATAACAGATAACTTTACTGTTACCCATAATACTCTTGTAGCTTGTCAAGCAGCACTTGATGCTCTATTTAATAGAGAGGTTGAGAAGATAATAGTAGCTAGACCAGTTGTAACAGCAAAAGAAGAGATTGGTTTTTTACCTGGTGGATTAAAAGATAAATTAGACCCATTTGTAGCACCGGTATTC
>Ga0214166_1000085_pt1 | contig 46956 bp, 50 predicted proteins | sample TroBogepilimnion_27_FD_153005 | JGI IMG/M metagenome (GOLD analysis project Ga0214166, IMG submission 153005) | Freshwater microbial communities from Trout Bog Lake, WI - Practice 18AUG2009 epilimnion v3 | ecosystem: Environmental > Aquatic > Freshwater > Lake > Epilimnion/Euphotic zone ...
GTGTCATTATGCAAACTCCTTGTCTTCAACTTTGTTCAACATGTTAGCAGGCACTTTCCACAGACCGTTGATTGTTTTAACGGTTACGTATTTGATAGCGATCTTAAACACAACACCAGTGACATTCCTGCCTGTCTTTGAGCTGGTAAAGTTAACGTTATCACCAATGCTCAAGTTGCGTTTGTTCTGCTTGCCCAATAGTGTTCGGGCGAACTTGACAGCATCGATAATGGTGTTCAGTTCATCATTGGAGAATGTTCCCGAAACAATTGCACGATTAAGTTCTTGAATGTTCATATCAGCTCCTTTGTTAGTGTAGAACAATTATAACACGGTTTTACCAAAAGGTCAACTGATCGTTGCAATAACCCTATCAGCCGCAGGGTTATATTTGAAGAACATCTTTTCGCTGTCAGTGCCGCCTAATACCCAGTGAGTGATCCTGTAGCAGAACTCGCCACCGTTGGTCAAGCCCAGGAACTCTGCGCCCCTAATGTCCATATCAATCCTGCTGGCCTTAGCGATGGACTTGATATCCTCAAGAGGGAGGTCAATCATTCGACGGATGTTTTTTGCTGTGATCATTCCTGCTCCTTTGTGTTTAGTGTAAGTGTAAGTGTATATTATAGCACCGGTTTTACCGTTTGTCAACCACTGAATGAATACGGATTACGAATCCAGTTGTATCCTTCTTAGCACGACCCTTAGCCTTAAGACCCAGCATAATGCCTTTAGGATCCAAAAAGCGCAGGTCTGTTTCGTCTGCACTAGGAACGCCTGCTGGAATCTCATCGTAGACAGCAACCACGCTCATGCCTTGCAAGAGTGCTTCTGCTACATCTGCGTCATTGCCGTCTGCTTTGGAGAACGTCAAGTGGTAGTTGGGGAACTTAGACACTTTGCGACCCAGGACCTTAGTGTAGTCATAGAACTGAACATTAGGAAACAATTCAAAGATAGTCTTGTCATGTATAGTGTACTTCTCCCAGCTCAAGTCACTTGTGCCATTGAGGCGGAACACGGGAATTAATCCACGCTTCTCAGCGAACTTGATAGCCTTAGTGATGTCTTCGTAGAGGTCCTGCATGAAGTAGTCACGGGCTTCAAAAAAGTACTTGGTCTTGCGAATACGTGCCTTTTGGATTGTATTGGTCGTCTCGCCTTTGCGGAACATGCCGCCACGACCGGCAGTATTAAGGCAAGCGGCTGTACAACCTGCGGTGCGCTTGGGGCAAGTCTCTTTGCCGCTAAGTGTAGCAGGCGCAAGATGCAGGATGAAGCTGAGGTAGCCCAACTTGGTACCCTTTTGGATCTTAGGGTTTGCTGTAGATAGCAGTTTAAACATCATCGCTCCTTGTTAGTGTAAGTGTATTATAACGCCGTTTTACCACTATGTCAACTAATACCCGTTCAATCTCCACGGGTATCAGTATTCAATGCAGGCTTAACCATTCTACGGATCTCAACTTCACGACGATGTGCTTCTGCTTTGCCGCGTATGACTTCATGCACATAGACAGCAATCTCGCTCTTGTCGTTGAGCTTACGCAGTTCAGCGCATAAGAGCCAGTTCTTGTCCTCAGTCTTAGCACGATAAAAGTGTTTAGCGGCACGAGCCAAAACACTCTTGTTCACCGTGCTCTCAGTCTTTGCAGTGACACCTATATAGTTCTTGCCGTTGACGACAAGCTCGTATATGATGTGATTGCGATCTGAGCGCTTTTTACGAGTTGCAGTTTCTTTGTTCATGTGTGTATTATAGCAAGTTTTTACCACATTGTCAACAATACCCGACCATTCTATCTGTGTATAAAAAGCCACACTTGACGGCACTCCAAAACGAGCATATAATACAAGTACAAAAAGCAAAAGGACCCGAAAGTCCTTTGCCAGTACTATAGTATGCAAGTCACATCTATAGTCCCGATCAGCATGTTCCTGCTCAAAGAGCGAGCCTTAACCAGTTAGAGAAGCGGTCGCTGATTCGTATAGTATACGCAGAGTCTAAGACTTTCCTGCTCAATTAGCTTCTTCTGAGCTCCCAGACTCTAACCTCCTGCTCATTTGTGCTAACATATATCACCTATACTACGGTTTAAAACTTATATAGTATGGTGCGATCTCTGTGAGTCGAACACAGCACCAATGGATTATGAGTCCACTGCTCTAACCAACATGAGCTAAGATCGCACTATACTATATACATAGATCACACTATATACATCGTATACGAGTACTTATTATACACTATATACAACCTTTGAGCAATGTGAGCTACCGTGGAGTGTGGTTAAAAAGCCATGAAAAACGGTGAAATATTGACCATAAATTGGCTCAAAATGCCACAGAATGGCTCCAGAATTCGCAGGTTTCGGGGTAAAAATGAGACCAATTTGGCGGGAAATCCTAGGGCTACCGTAGAATCATTCTGGCTATCATGGAGAGGTTAAAGTCAAATGGTTCCCACCGTTCTCCCACCGTTTCTTCATTCTTTCCCACCGTTTCTTCATTCTTTCCCACCGTAGCCGCGCTCTCTATACAGCGGGGTATTACCTATATACAGAGTCTTACCTTATAGCCAGTTGGGCCTACAGCGGGGTATTTGTGTATAGTGTATATAGTGCTTTGCTGGGTCGCTGTTGTAGAAACTCTCAATTCAGCTACAGCGGGGTATTCACTATACTATAAGTAATGCATATATGTATAAAACACTACTCAGCGTTGTTCTTGCTTTGTCTATTACTGCTTGTGCTACTAATAATAATGTCACTGACGTCACACATGATCCCTATACTGCTGCTCTTGCTGACATTACCACTACAGAGATTGGACTACATCATGGACTACGTGAAGTTAATCCCTTGGGAGTATCGGGTTCTTTGGTCTTTAAAGGTCTATACTTATTTGAGATTAGACCCGGATTGAGTAGTGACAAGTTGGCTCAAAGTGATCGTCTTGCCAGCAGTATTTGGTATGGTGCCGCAGTAAACAATCTGGTTACCGTTTGGTTTCCCGTTACTGGATTGGGCTTATTCGTGGGCGGTTTGGTTGGATACACCATATACCAGCATTGAGTTTGTGTATATAATATAGTTTGTGTACTATATAAGATCTAGTCGCTCTTTGGGTAGCTTATGGCAGTTTCTTATATATGTGTATATTTTATCTGGGCAGTATGCGATCAAGATCCCAGAAGTTTACTTGATCAAGTTGTAGATCGTAGTCTGTGCCGTTTGATTTGCCTGTTTGATCACTCATATATACATGTAAAATTATTTATCGAGGTCTTTTAGGGCCCGAATCACACGGTTAAAGTAGACCTCGTTCTTGTTGTCCTGTAGCATACACTGAGCCAGTATGGCTCGCAGTAGCCCTATTTCATATAGCTTCCCTAGGTTTGGATCTTGGCCATCGTGGGGATTTATCTCGCTGACCCTAAGGCCTATGCGATCGGCTAGTATCTGCGTCATAGTGACATTGGCGTTAGTCATGTGATACCGGAGTTGAATTGGCTGTTGTACATGGTCTGGCTCTGATTGTGGCTGAGATGACTACCCGAGTAGTAGACCGTAAGTCCGTCTTTGGGTAGGATCACTTCTTTTAGACCTAAAGCGTCAGCGAAGGGCTTGAGTTCTTTGTAGATCTTACGCTGATATTGTCTATTTTTACAGCAGATCATGCTGTATTGTCCATAAATTAACGGAGTCAATAGGCCCTGCTCTTGCGCCTTAAACCAGGAGTTCATTTTGGCAAAATGCATGGGTGTAACGTCGTCTAAAATCACTAGGGTTTGATCATGGCTCATGTCCAAACAACGTTCCAAGGTGCGCCAGCAGACTATATGACTTTCACCTTCGCTGTCAATGCGTATAAGATCAAACTTGCCGGGGTGTTGCCAAGTTTCTCCGGCCCCTTCTTCTACAAAAATTGAAATATCTCGACCCAGTACCTTACGGCTCATGTTGGTAATATAGTTAGAAAGTCCTTGTGCTGTTTTGGGCAACTGATTGGGTTGGTTCTGTCGATGTAACCAAAAGGTGTCCACGGCCCATATTTCAGGAGATCTAGCTCCAGCCGCCGCTTGGGCCAGAACACACCATCCTCCTAGAAAAGGTCCTAGTTCTAGAATACGATCTGGTTTGAGCTGTTCGATTACCCAACAGCTGAGTAGGGCATCTATATCGGGAATCATGGCCTGACATTGTTTTTTCACGGAAAGCCAATGGGCTGCTTGGGGATAATTGAAATTTAACATATAGCCTGCTATTTATTTTATAGCCAAGTCCAGGGCAAGTTCATTACGGGTGTTAGGCCAATGTGGCTTCTTTGTATAAAATAGTGATCCGAGCCCAGGCCCAGCTGATCAGTTAGGTTGGCCATGCAGGAGTCTACCATGATAATGCTTTGTGCGCCATCGATGATGGATATCCAATTAAAGATGCTGGGTGTTAGGCCTTCGCGGATGTATATGGTATCCCAGTTCTCGGGTATGATGCCGGGGTCAAATTGGGCTACGTGGTCACTGCCCTCAAGATGCACTATGGCATAATCCGGGTTCTTGACCAGTTGATCGTAGAGCCTTTGTTCAGCTTCATGATCACGGGTTATGCACTGACTCAGCTTCCATTTGTCCAAAAAGGGTACACCCGCCTTGATGTATTTGTACTGATCAAAGCTGGTGTACTGAAAGTATTTTTCCTCGTGAAAGGGCTGGCCCGTTAGAGCTTGATACAGGGGCAGTATCTCATCACAACGGAAGTTCTTTAGACGCTCAAAGGGAACGTCATAGAAGTAACAGCCCGGGGGATCGTATTGTAAGGGTATCCATTTGACCCAGGGTACGTGATGCTCTACATTAGGTATAAAACTATCAAGTATGGGCCATAGGATCTCCCAGCCCTGATCATAGTAATGACGTGCTATGGGTAGGGCTATGACTATGTCACCTAGACCCCTTGATTGTATTATGCCCAGACGCTTTTTACTCATAGCTGACGTAGCTCTCGATAGTAGATGATGTTTTGGGCACCATATTGGGCCGCGGCCAACTGCTGTACAGCATAGGCGTTCTCGGCTGCGATTTGGACTGCTGTGGTGTTACTGCGATCTCCACCCAGGGCAACTCGTACTTCAAATAGATACATAGGATATCTCCAGTCGTTTATATAGCACAATTATACAGGATTTTTACCAGGCTGTCAATCAGATGTAACGTATGTTACTCATACGGGGGAACCAGCACTCATTGCGCTCAATGGGCAAGTCTTCTCGGGCTTCACAGATAACGTCCTCTACACCCAGACCCACAGCCAGGGCAAAGCATTGACTTTGGTTGCCTATGAAGGTCTCGGCGCCTGCAATCACAGAGGCCAGCTCCAACATAGTTTGGGTAGGGTGGTAGGGTATGTCCCAGCCCACTTGTTGTTTAAATGCCACGTATTCATCTGGGAGGCCCACAAACACAGCATCGGGCTCTACGTTGGATCGTACGTCTGCCCAAGCAGGGCCCGGGGTTGGGGGTATCCATCTTTGGGTACGATTGATAACAACAGGCTTGCCGGGTATGGGTGTAGGGTTGGGCACGGTCAGCCAAGGGGTTGAATTTACCACGCCTGCTTGATCGGCCGTTAGTCCAAACACACTGGAGTAGATGTCTATATAGTTTGTAGGGTGACCCACGAATAGGGGGCGAAAGCGATCTAGGTTATGGGTAATCTCAGTTTGTGGACCCATAACGTCAAATTGGGTAATGTAGTCCTGGGCTAGCATGAAGTCTCGCATGTATTCAAAGTCACCCTGGGTCATGCGCCCTTGATGAAAGGGTGTGGGTAGGGCTCCATAGTAGTGCTGTCCAATCCAATCCATTTGGTTAAGATGTAGGTAAAACTCCCCGCCACCTAGATGTTTGACTATGGGTAGGCTGTAGATAAGGTCGCCTAGAGCACCTGAATGTTTGAATCGTTTCATTGTGTAATTATATACTCAGTTAAAGTTATTTACAATCGCAGCCAAAGCCTAGAAAAATTACTAACACTAAATATAAGTTAAATCGTTTTTATATAGAACATGCCACAACCGATTACCTCTTCTTTACAGAATATAGTTTACAAATCCTTATATGATCTGATAGGTACCACATCTACTGGTTACGGTGCTCAACTGATCAGTGAAGCTATCTCTGTTTCGAGTCCGGTAACATCTAACGATTTAAATAACATGATATTAGACATTGAACGTTGTCTAATTCATCAAAACGGTACCAGCACCAGCAGTCTGCAATACGTAACATCTGGCACACTGGCCAACAGCGGCGTTCTGCAACGTATGTACACAGAAGTTCAATTGTTGCAGGCCAATCAAGGAAAAGTGCATCCTAGTCAAATTAGCACAATGACGGTGAACACGGTCAACCATAGTCCGATAGCATGGACCTGTACAAATTACACAACTACTGCCACAATGAAACTTGGACAAGGCTATGCTACAGCGGCCAACTGGAGTTGGTTTTATCCCAAGCAGTTGCAGTATTTCTTTAACCTAGGCGGATACATTAAACCACAAATATCTATCGAAAATACTCCTGCGTCTAACGATATAGCGGCCTGGCAACCTTTGATTGATTCTGCTAACAACGTCAAATTTGGTCGTACAGAATATCTGCAAGCGTTGTCTGGAAATAACTCTTATCAGGTTGTTATAACTGGACGTGGTAACAAACAAAGTCTACAAAGATATCTTAGTACCGTTCATCATTCGTATAATACATCAACCGTTATTGTTTATGAAAACACAACGACATACTCTGCCAATGCGGTAATTGTTACATTCGCAAATACCGGCACTGATATACACAATATGAATCAGATTGTTGGTTCTTTGAACTTTGTTGCAGGTCTTGGTACAACTGGAACTAGCAAAACAAAAACTAGCCATTCGGTTACCAAGCAGTACAATTCTACACATCACGTAACTGGAACCATTGTAACAGATATCTTTACAAGGGCAATTATAGGACAATACATATCAGTAGGTGTGCAACTAGAAACTGATTTCTTAACGGTTTACCCTACAGGTGCAAATGGTGGCATTGCAGCACAAATACCTCAGACACAGCTGATCTCTAATAAGGTCAGCGCATCTCCTTCACCTGTTCCTCAGTTCAATTGCGGAGTAGGAGAGTCTACTACATCCACTACCGTTACATTAAGAAATAACAGCACCATAACCTGTGTTGTAGACGGTATTGATTTGATTGGATATACCAATGGAGTTGTAACACCGACTACTATGACAATTCCGTCGGGCAGTTCTGCAGACTTTACAATATCGTATAATGGAACAGCAGTAGGACATTACAAAGGAGTTGTTCACGTAAGGCACAACGTAAACCCATTATATCTGTTTACAGAAATTAATGTAGGTAGTACACATCCAACTTCTTGGATAGTTAGCACATCTACTATTGCTACAATTTCTAAGAACTTTGTTGTTGATCATGCTGGTGGATACTTCAAGAACTTTGGTGTATCGTTCCCAAATGTTTCGGGCTTTACCTATGTACCTTTGGTAACAGGAACAAACGACACCTTTAACATAACATTTGATCCAATAGATTTACCTAACGGAGTACACGTTACTACAGCAACCGTTACGGTTAATCCTTTAGATAGCAGTCTATCTGCAACAACCTGGCCTGTGCCTGTAAGAATTACAACTGATATAGAGAACAGACAGATTGCACAATGGGCCAGTGCATTGTTCTATAATAATACTAAATTAGGTGTTAGCTACGATATAATCGACGGTACTCCGTATGTTACTATCGGTATTGGACCTAATAATCCTAACATGAGCGAATTAGCGGTACGTGCATTAACATTCTCAAGTTGGCAAGAAGTTTACAGATTTGCTATTCCTACAAATAATAAAGGAACATTACATTCCAAATATCATGTAGTTAAACAAAACCCTGCTTTCACATATAATGACCATTTTGGTGTAGGATTGGCTATGGGAAGTTTGATAACATTAAACCACGATGAGTATGCAAACATATCTCTGTATCTAAATCCTATAGCAATCGGTGGAGCAAATGATGCCCAGCAGTCTGTGTTAGATGGAATAACCAAATCATTCTTCTATTTTGATCCTTCTAGAACCAATCAGCTTCAACAGGCTAATCAATTGGTTGAAGGCGGCCAAACATACTATCTCAAGGGTATTGATAGAGATGGTTCCATACTAACAAGTTTGGTAAAGCCTAACGCCTAAACCTTGATCTAATCATTATATACTAAGATAAATTAGTGTATGCTTGATAAAATTCACCAGGTCTCTCCTGAACAAGTTAGTGCTGTTCAATGGGAAGGAGATCCCCTATATTATGATTTACAGCTCTATCAGTTAGGTGAAGGGCTAGAAGAATTTTGGGTGTTGAATCCAGAATATAGTAACAGCAAGGTTCAATTTTTTATTGATAGCATTCCTAAAAGTAGAAAATGCATAGTCTTTACCTACAATGGAGAATGGGTAGTAAAGATATTCAAAGACGGTTGGTATCCTTATCACGGATACGAGTCTGTAGAAATAAAAATCCCTAAACTAACATGGAATCGTAATCCTGACATTGATAGTCGTATGACCTTTGATTGCGATCCTAGATTAGAATATGAGTTAGACCCTTGGGATCAAGACTACGAACTAGTATGGAGAATGGATCCTAGATTTTTCCCAGACGATGGAGAGATGAGGGTTTATACTGCCAAAGTTACAGGCAACAAAACAAAACGTACAAAATTCATGGGATACCTAACTCCCGATGTATCTATTGACTTAAACGAACACTTACCTGATCTTGGTGTTAACATTGACGAATGCTGTCCACCATTCTGGGAATTGTCCAACGAGTGTGCTTATGAATTAAATCCAATCCATCAAACATCTGAGTTAACTGAGCGCATGTGGGTAGTAAAGTTTAGACCAAATTGGCGCAAGACTTCGCCGTGGAAGTGGTTAGGAACTATTGATCCTCAGTATCAAATAACACACAATCCCGATTTGCCTAAATTAGACTTTGATATAGATTACAACATACCTTGGCACGATCTAGGGTATGATCACATGTGGATGCTTGATGAAAAACATACCAAAGATTCTTCAGAACCTATTTGGGCAGTTAAGGTCCGTGCAACAAACACCGTCAAAGGTACTAAAGTTATTGGAAAACTGGAATTAACAGGTGAGTTAGAACTTAACCCAGCTGTTACCGTACCATTTAGTTTACCAGAAGATTTTGTGGTACAACATTATGATATAGGATATCAACACGTATGGTTCGCCAAAGAAGATAACAAAAAAATATGGGTAGCCAAACTAACCTATGTCAATGATCCAGTAGGTATAAAAGAATATGAAGTAACAGATGTGCTTAATCCAGATACTATCGATGTAGTCTTTATCAGTTACGGAGAACCAAATGCAGAAGAAAACTGGGCCCGAGTAAAAGAAAAAGCACCTTGGGCACAACGAGTAAATGGCGTCAAGGGCATTTTAGAAGCTCACAAAGCCGCAGCCAAATTATCTAGAACAGATATGTTTTACGTGGTAGACGGTGATGCATTCTTGTTTAAGAAATGGAATTTTAGTTACAAGCCCAGTATCTTTGATAGGGATTGCACATACATTTGGAGTGCAAAAAATCCTCTTGTAGATTTGACTTATGGCCACGGAGGTGTTAAACTATTTTCTAAAGAGAAGATGTTAAAACTGAGAAAATGGCGTACACTTGATATGACCACGAGCATATCGGAGAAGATCAAGGTAATGAGCGACATCAGTAACTGGACTGCATTTAATACAGATGCGTTTAGTACATGGAAGACAGCTTTTAGAGAATGTGTTAAACTGGCATTCAACGTACATCGGTACCCTGATAATCCAGAGCACAAATTACGTTTAGATAAATGGCAAGAAGTTGATCAGTCTAAGCCATTTGGTGAGTTTGCCGCACAGGGTGCAGAGCAAGCAGTAGAATTTGTTAAGAATAACTCGTTTGATATGACTGAGTTGATAAAAATTAATGATAGAAGTTGGTTAGATGCATTATACAATAGCACATACAAAAAGGCAATAAATGAGCGACGACGCTAACCTACATAGTAGAATTAAGAAAGTAATACCAATAATAAATGACGTTAGCCCTTCATTCTGTTTAGCCAAATGGTATCACACAACATTGTACTTACAAACAGGTGAAACACATAGTTGTTATCATCCGCCTCCTCACAAGATTGGTATCAAAGAGATACAATCAGATCCCAGTGCATTACACAATACAATAACAAAGAAAATTGAGCGTCAAGAGATGCTCAGTGGTGTTCAAACCAAAGGTTGTCAGTATTGCTGGAACGTTGAAAACTTAGGTGGAGATCATTTAAGTGATCGCCATTTGCGTAGTGCTGCCATTTATACAGATGAACGATTTGATACTGCCAGCACAGGTACCTGGGACCAAAATATAAATCCAGAGTATGTGGAAATTAGTTTTGGTAATGAATGTAATTTTAAATGCGGCTACTGCCATCCCAAAGCCAGTAGTAGATTCTACAATGAGATCAAACAACATGGTCCTGTAGAAACCGTTAGCAATCATCGTTGCGATATTGATTGGTTAAAGATATACGAACGAGAAGAAGACAATCCCTATGTTGATGCATGGTGGAAGTGGTGGCCTACTATGCGTAAGGATCTAACTATTCTACGTATTACAGGCGGCGAGCCTTTGATGCATACTAGTACATGGAAATTGTTTAACAGCATTAAAGCAGATCCTATGCCTTGGTTGGAACTAAACATCAATAGTAACTTAGGTGTGAAACCTGCCCTTGTTGATAAGATGGTTGAGAATGTCAATGCAATTGTTTCTAACGGAGATATCAAAACATTTAAATTGTTTACCAGTATTGACACTTGGGGCCCACGTGCTGAGTATATTCGTACAGGATTAGATTTATCTATTTGGGAACGTAACTTAGATGCATACCTTACAGGCACAGGACAGCCTATTAGTTTTATGATTACGTTTAACATTTTATCTGTTACTACATTTAAAGAATTGTTAAAGAAGATACTTGAGTGGAGAAACAAGTACAATCAATACAACAAAACAGATAAGCCACAAATGATTCGTTTTGATACGCCCTATCTAAAAGAACCTTTGCAGTACGATATGAACATTCTTCCTAAAGAACAATTTATGATGTATATGGAAGATAGTTTAAAGTACATGAAAGATAATTTAGATGACAACGATCTTTCTAAATTTACCACGGTTGAATACGAGAAGTTTAGACGAGTAGTTGATTATATGCGTAACACTGAATACGACGATAGTGTTGTAGAGGAAGGTCGTAGAGATTTCTATAATTGGTTTAATGCATTAGACGAGCGAAGAGGCACAGACTTCTTAAAAACATTTCCTGAGCTAAAATACTTTTACGAAGAATGTGAGATGTTGAATGGATAAAGAAAAACTACTTACTAAGAGCAAAGTATTCTGCATGGCTCCGTGGATACATGCACATACTAATCCTATAGGTGATTCTCATCCATGTTGCATTGGAAAAGGTATTTTTGCCAAAGCAACTGAAACTAATCTAAATGGATTGGTAAATTCAGAAGGAATGAAATCTCTTAGACAAGACATGCTTTCTGAAGTTAAAAATCCTGCCTGCATGGCATGCCATAAGCACGAAGAACAAGGAGTTAGATCCTTCCGTGCATGGTTTAATGAAGAGTACGGAGATCATTTAAGTTATTCATTGGCAAATACTAAAAAAGATGGCACATTAGATCATTTTAAAATGAGATATTTTGATATGCGTTTTAATAACATCTGTAATTTTAAATGTAGAACATGTAATGCCAGTTTTAGTAGTCAGTGGGAACAAGAAGACTTGAAACGTAAAGTTGCATGGGCAAGAGTATTACCTAAGAATGATAAGATATTGCCCGAAGTACTGGAACATGTTCCGTTTATGGAACAAGCCTATTTTGCCGGCGGGGAGCCGTTGATTACTGAAGAACATTATATTCTATTAGAAGAAATGATCAGAGCTGGCAAGACAGATATAAAATTGAAATACAATTCAAACATAAGCAATTTAAAATTTAAAAATAAAGATGTAGTAGACCTTTGGTCTAGATTTGATAAGCCTATCGACATGATGGCAAGCCTTGATCATTATGGATCGAGAGCAGAGTATATTCGCAATGGAACTAAATGGGACCAAGTTGAGAATAATCTATTGATTCTTAAAGAAACTCCAAACATCAGTCTTAAGATTAACACGGTTGTAAGTATCTTTAATTACCTAACATTGGCAGACTTTGTTTCTTATCTAATCGATAAAGAAATTCTTCAACCCTATCCTAAGGTAGAATTGTTTCTATACAATATGGTAGATCCTCTACATCTTGCGGCACAGGCTTTGCCAACAAGTGTTAAAGAAGAAGGTAAGTTAAAGTTAGTTAAACTTATTGACAAAATGTCTCAGATGGGTTTTCCTACACATCAATTAGGATTATTAAAAACCAGCATTGAATGGGTAGATTCTAATCATACATGGGAACAATACAAAGATACATTTAGGCAAGAAATACAAACTTTAGATGCTGTAAGAAATGAAAACTTTGCCGAGACATTTCCAGAATTAAAAGGATTACTAGATGCTTGATAAGATCCCAGAATCAAACACATTCTGTATCCTGCCTTGGCTACACTTCCATGCACTGCCGAACAAGAAGGTATTACCTTGCTGTATGGCTAATAGTGATTTACCTGTAAGCACTACAGACAAGGAAAGTGTTATCGAAATGATGAACACTGAGGAGTATAAGCAATTACGTAAGAACATGCTAGACGGAACTAATAGCGATTGTTGCAATCGTTGTTATGATGTTGAGCGTGTAGGCCAATGGAGCCTGCGTCAAAGTGCTAATGCTGTTCGTGGCAATAGGAATATTGATTTAGTAAATGCTACCAATGACGATGGCAGTATTGATACATTTAAATTACAATATGTAGACATTCGTTGGAGCAATATCTGTAACTTCAAATGTCGTAGTTGTGGTCCAGAGTTTAGTAGTCTACATGCCAAAGAGTTTATTGAACACAAGGGCGGTGTTGAGAAATTAAAACAATACTTCCGTATGGATGATATGGTTGTAAGTTGCAATGAGACCGGCGACTTCTTTGACAAGGTTAAGCCTTATCTAAAAGACACCGACGAAGTATACTTTGCAGGCGGCGAAAGTTTAATTACCAACGAGCATTATAAGATGCTAGATGAATGGATTGCTTTAGGTAATACAGATATTAGACTAACATACACAACTAACTTCAGTGTGTTTAAGTTTAAAGGTAAGAACGTTATTGACTACTGGAAGAAGTTTAAGAACGTGCAGATATTTGCCAGCCTTGATGGCATGGGCAAGAACTTAGAATACCTACGCTCGGGCGCTGATTGGGCGGAGATTGAAGATAACATCAAGATGCTTAAAGAGCATGTACCTCACGTTAAGTTTAACCTAACACCTACAATCAGTGTTTGGAATGCGTGGCATTTTCCAGACTTCTTTGACTATATGGTAAAGAACAATTACATTGATCCTACTGATCAAGATTGTATTAGACTTAACATGCTGACTAACCCTTGGTGGGCTAACGTAGGAGTATTGCCTAGTTTCTATAAGGATAGGTTGTTCTTAAAATGGAATAAGATTAAAATGAATCCTGCATATTGTGTCAGCGTACAAAACTCTGCCGCAATGGTACAAGAAGCGTTAAAGGGAGAACCTAGAGCAGACGGGCTCAAGGAATTCTTTGAGATACAAGCAGAAACAGATAAATTACGGAATGAAGATCTATTAGATTCTATTCCAGAACTAGAGGACGTATTAGAATGGACGGAAGAAAACTCCTAGAAATTAAACCTAACAAACCTTACTTAGATGTAGTATGGCAAGTTAGTAATTTCTGTAATTACAAATGCAGTTATTGTAATCCCGGCAACTATTGCGGGGATAGTCGCAACGACGACAACTTAATTACATACATTAAGAACTTAGAAATTATTACAAACAAGTACAAAGAGTTAGGTTACGAGAACTTTAAGTTTTTCTTCAGCGGCGGGGAACCTACACTTTGGCGTAACCTTGTGCCGATCATTGAATGGATTAGAGAGAACTTGCCTAATAGTGTAGTTGCTGTCAACACTAACTTTTCTAGACCTTTGAGTTGGTGGAAACGTAACTATCAATTGTTTGATGACGTAGTTGCCAGCTTCCATGTAGAATTTGCAGACAAAGACAAGTATCTAGAAAATGCAAAGTTCTTATGCGACAAGTTTAATTACTTTAGCTGTAAGATGCTTATGCATGAAGAACGCTTTTGGGAAGTTGCTGAGTTTGGAAATAGATTAAAAGAAGAGCTGCCTAATTACTTTATTGAATGGACACCTTTGTTTGATGAAATGAGTAAGAACGCAGGTCCGTGGGAATACACAGATACTAACAAGGCGCAGTTTCTTAAAGAACATACCATTGATCAGCAATACAACTTACCTAAGCCTTATCTCAAAGAACCTTTCTATGCAGAAGCATATTGGGACAACGGTGATAAGTCGGGTGTCTACAGCAACGAAGTTATTTTAGAAAGACAAAACTTTTTTAAAGGTTGGGAATGTAGCATTGGAGACAGCATATGGATTGATCAAATTGGTCAAGTCAGTATGGGAACCTGTGGACAGATTAAGGTGTTAGGCAACATCCTATGGGATACATTAGATATCGGACCTAAGAAGATTATTTGTCAAAAGGACCATTGTCATTGTGGCACAGACATTCTTATTCCTAAACGTCGTATAATTGAAATAGTCAAGGAGTAACTTTTGGACTTTGGATTACAATCCCTAAAAAAAGATAAGGTAGAACTACCTGAGAAACCTGCGACTGATGTAGAGAACCTGCGCCATCAGGCTATGATGGATGCCATTGCACCTTATGCCAAGAAGGTACAACAATCTAATGTCACTCCTGTGTACATTGATTACAAGACTAGACAAACAAAACTGGTGTTGGTCATGTGTCCAGAATGGGCGCCTGACATGCCCCCGTTTAATCTAGCACGACTAAGTGGTATTGCAAAGAGTGCAGGATATGAAACACACATAATTGATCTTAACATTAAGACCTACAACATATACAGCAGTGATTGGCAACCTAATAACAAGTTACCATTTAGATTATGGGATCCTAGTGCTACTTGGCATTGGCTAGGCGATAGCTATTGGAAAGACATACATCCGTTGTTGGGTCCTTTGTTAGAACAAGCAATAGAAGAAATACTTGCACTGAACCCTGACATTGTAGGCTTTACACAATACTATACAAGCGAGCAACCAACTAACTGGATGGCCAGTGAGATCAAACGCAGAGCACCACATATCAAACTTGCAGTCGGTGGAAGTAACGTACAAAAGGATTGGTTCAATGCTGAATCTTGTTATGACTATGTTGTCAACGGCGAAGGCGAACAGGCATTGCTTAACATTTTGGACGAGATTGAAGAAGGCAAGTTTCCCGAGGGTCAGCAATTTATTAGACAGCCCGAGGACCAACGCATCAGCATCAATGATCTCCCTATGCCCGATTACGAAAGTATTGACTTCAGTCAGTACAGGGTTCCCAACGGTGTTAACAGCGAAATCAGTAGAGGATGTACTGCCAAATGTACATTCTGTGAAGAAACACATTTCTGGAAGTACCGTCAGAGGCAAGCAGTTGATCTTATCAAAGAGATCGAATGGCTCTACTATAACAAAGGTACAGATGTTGTTTGGTTTATTGATAGTCTTGTTAACGGAAATTTAAAAGAACTACGTGCGTTCTGTAAGGCCGTAGAAGCTAAACAATTGCCAATCCATTGGACAGGATATGCTCGGTGTGACGGACGGATGGACTTAGATTACTTTAAAGACCTAAAAGCAGGCGGTTGTATTATCCTTAACTACGGTATTGAGTCTGGTAGTCAAAAAGTATTAGACGACATGGCTAAAGGTGTTACCATTGCGGAGATGGAGCAAAACTTTAAGGATGGCAAGGAAGTTGGAGTTTTTGCTGCCACTAACTGGATTGTTGGATTTCCTACAGAAGGGCACCAGGACTTTGCTGATACAATGACATTACTATGGCGTATACGTAACATGAATGTTAACAATATCGGTGCTGGCTTAGGTTTTGGTCTAGGACCCGAGACCATTGTAGGGCAGAATCCTGGCAAGTTTAACATTAGTGACTTCAGTTATATGAATCATTGGATTACTAAAGATTTCAAACTAGGTGGAACACATGTTATGACTCGTGTAAAAGCGTTTTACACTTTTATTGATCTAATGCGTAGAACTACCGACATGGAGTTTGGTTATCCTGTCAGAGATAAACTCGCAAAAGAGCACTACAAGATTAAATTAAACAATATTAACAACATCAATAACGCAGTTGAGTATGAAAAATTTGATTACAACATTATCAAACCTAATATTAATCCGTTTGCTGATTCGTTAGTAAATGAAATGTGGCCTTTCTTTAGGATGTTATGGAAAGCTAGAGGCGGATATACCGCTGAGATACATTTTAATCCTGAGATAGATCTAAAAGAGTTTGGCGACCAATATGGCCCTGGAATGTATACTGCTATCTTTAAATTTAAGATCACTGACGAAGGGTTATGGGAAGCTGACTTTGATTTTAAGTTTGATCAGATCAAACTACCTCCATATCAAGCCAAGGATCCTGATCGGTGTGGGCCATTTTACTTTCAAGACTTTACACGATTAAAAAGTAATACAGCACAACGAGCAAGGAAGTTGGCAAAACCTACATGGAGTCAGGACACAGGTAGAGACGATATGGAATACTGGGCATTGTTACAGGAAGAAGTTGTACTTAACAAAAAAACTGATTTCAGTTTTGATTACCATTATGTGGGCACAGGAGATTGGAGCAACTGGCAAGATTACGTTGTTGAAGTTTCTAATAAGTCTGCAATAGCAATTCCAGAAAAAGAAACCATGCACAAGATTCCTATCACAAGCATTAAGAAAACAGATGGAACAAGTATCACTATTTGAAAACGCCATAGCTGAATACTTCGGTGCTCCGTATGCTGTTGCAACTGATTGTTGCACACATGCAATTGAGTTGTGCCTTCGTTTAGTTAAACCTGCTGAACTGGTAATTCCATATCACACATACTTGTCTATACCAATGACAGCTATGAAGTTGGATATACCTTTTAAATGGAAACTTGCATCTAGTTGGTCTTTGTGGTATGAGTTAGGTAACACAGGTATTATTGATGCTGCCACATATTGGAAAAAGGATGGATACATTCCTGGATCTTATATGTGCCTGAGCTTTCAGTTTAAAAAACATTTGAACTTAGGACGCGGAGGTGTTATACTAACTGATAACCCTACGTCTGCGGATGTATTGCGTAAAATGGTATATGATGGTAGGACTAGAGATTTGCCTTGGGCAGAGCAAAATGTTGATACGTTGGGCTATCACTATTATATGACACCTGAGACAGCAACGTTGGGCTTAGAAAAATTAGAACAAGCAAAGCAAACTCTGCCTAGGATATGGAGTTATAAAGATTATCCTGACTTGAGAAAAATGGAAGTATTCAATAATGTTGAGCAAGAATGAGTGGGATCCGTTACAAACCGTAATTGTAGGAATTGCAGATGATGCAAGGGTCCCTGCCATTGACGAAAGTTTACGTTATGTAAATTATGCAGATAAGAAGCATAATCGAGGCATTAGAGTAGGTCCTTATCCATCTCAAGTAATAGAAGAAGCCAACGAAGATTTAGAAAAGTTTTGTAGTTTTCTACGTAAGGAAAATGTAGAAGTACTTCGCCCTGATAAAAATGTAGTTCCTGAATATTATAACTATTGTCCTAGAGATACCGTACTGGTACACGATAGTAAAATTATTGCTACACCTAATCCGTTACGTGCTAGGAAACACGAGTACCAAGCAATGATGACTCACTTAGAACAATACGGAGAAGTAACGGTTCTAGATTGTAACCAATCTAACGAACTATATGAACCTAAGTGTTTAGGCAATCCTAAAGTGCTTGCCCTAACAGAATATGAGCCTGCATTTGATGCTGCCAATATCTTACGTGCTAATGATGATTTATATTACCTAGTAAGTAATAGTGGTAATAAAGCAGGTGGAAGATTATTGCAAGAACAATTTCCGGATAAACGTGTACACATGCTTGAAGGCATTTATAGTTACATGCACCTAGATAGCACAATTGCTCTGCTACGTGAAGGACTGATGTTGTTAAATCCTAGTCGCATTAAAGATGTAATGATATTACCTAAGCCATTGCGTAACTGGGATGTCATATGGTGTCCTGAACCTGTAGACATTGGACACTTTCCTAATTATTGTAATGCCAGTATCTGGATCAATATGAACTTGTTCAGTGTTAGCCCTAACCTAGTGGCGTTAGAAGAAAATCAAGACAATCTACGTAAAGAATTAGAAAAACATAAAATAGATTGTGCCATGCTACCAATGCGTCACCAACGTACATTAGGTGGCGGGTTTCATTGTGTAACTTTAGATATAGAGAGGGACCACAATGGCTAAATGGAAACGAGGCAACATAGGAAGATTCTGGGAGCCAGTTGACTATCGGGATTTAAACTATGTAAAACAACTAACTCCGGCAATTAACGGAGAAGTTTGGGATGATAGTTCATACGGATGGGTTTACGATAATCGTAACCCTATGCCCTCATGGATAGGATACTTTGAAGGCATGTTTGGATTAAAGAATCAAACATTCTCTTTCTATAAAATGCAGCCAGGCGAAGTTATGCCTGTACACATTGATCATTATAGAACTTATCAAAAGTTGTTTGATGTAGAATATAGAGATGTCCGTAGAGTTCTTGTTATGTTAGAGAATTGGAAACCTGGACACTATTTAGAAATTGACGGAGTTGGCATTGTTAACTGGGTTGCAGGTGATTGGTTCATGTGGGAAAGCGATACTCCTCATTCGGCAGCAAACATTGGTACTGACAACAGATATACTTTACAAATAACAGGACAGGCTGCTGTTGATTCCTTTACATCGTGGGCTAGATTGTACGCCTATAACATTCCAGGACGACCAGTAGAAAAGGGAAACTTTATTATCAATAGAATTCTAACAAGGATTTCTAAAAAAGAAAAAGAATTGCCGTTGTATGTGTACGGATACAATCAACGAATTAAAGAATTAGATAGTATAAACCACGACAAAGAAACTATTGACTATTTGAATAAGGTTGGTATAAACATATATCTGTACGAACCTTTGTGTGTGTACTCTATTTGGAAACCAGTTAGACAAATGGGATTCTATGGAGAGTACAAACATAATCATAAACATGAGTATCTAAGAGCCGATGAGTTAGATAGTATTATAGATTATTCAGATAGGAACGGGCTAACAAACATAACGGTACATACAGGAGACTACAATGCTGATGTTGTTTATGAACCTAGGTACTGGCCTTTAAAAATTATATGTGATGATTTGTTTCTAAGACTTCCTCCGAACTTTCCTGAACTGATGAAGGTCCCTGGAGAAGATGCTAAGTTTACTAAAAAGTTTATATGTCTAAATTGGAGATATACACTTCACAGACATATTATCGCAGCCTACTTATCTACCAATAGCTCTACAAATCTTACTTGGTATTACAAGTCGGATATAGGTAACATATTCAATCCTCTAATGTGGACTGATTCTGTCACATGGAATAATCTATATCCTAAACAATATGAAAAATTAGTTGCAGGATTAGCAACATTGAATAAGAACGCACCTTACATATTAGATTGTGATATTAAAGAAGCTACACTTATTCCTGATAACTATCCTATTACCGGATATCCAAACGCACAAAATAAGGAAACACATCCTTTAGATCCTAAGAGTGATTTGAGAACAGGAAACATTGAAGACTTTTACAATGATTCGTTTTGTGATATAGTAACAGAATCTAGATTTGCACAACCTACAGGAAACTACAGCGAAAAAGTATATCAGCCGATGTACTACAGAAAACCATTTGTATTGGTAGCACCTCCTTACACTTTAAAATATTTAAAAGAACAAGGATTTAAAACATTTAGTGACTTTTGGGATGAGTCGTATGATGAAGAAGAAGATCATCAACACAGAATTTTTAAGATACTAGAAGTTGTTGAATACATTAACTCTAAAAATATTACAGAACTACAAGAGATGTATGCGAATATGCAAAGTATTTTAGAACATAACAAAAAATTATTTGAACAGAAAGTAAAACCTATGAAAACAGCAGCAATGATTGGGCTAGGCAAATTAGGATTGCCATGTGCCGAAGTAATGGCAGAACATTATTTGGTTAGCGGATATGATATCGATTTAATATCATCTAAATCAGTTAACGTTAAGACTACCTTAAGAGAGGCAGTTGCAGGTAGAGATATTATATTTGTTGCGGCACCTACACCGCATGATCCTGCATACGGTGGGGAAACTCCAGCTAATGATTTGCCAGCAAAAGATTTTGACTACAGCATAGTAGAAAACATCTTAACAGAACTTAACAAGTATGTAGATAAAAACCAACTTGTTGTGTTAATAAGTACGGTGCTACCTGGAACCGTACGCACTAGATTGAAACCCTGCATCACTAATGCTCGCTTTATTTACAACCCTTACCTTATTGCTATGGGTACGGTTAAGTGGGATATGGTAAATCCTGAAATGGTAATCATTGGAACAGAAGATGGCAGCACTACAGGAGATGCACAAGAGCTAATTGAGTTTTATAAACCTTTTATGCAGAACAATCCTCGATACGAAGTTGGTACATGGGATGAAGCAGAAGCAATCAAAATCTTTTACAATACATTTATCAGTGCCAAGATTGCATTAGTTAACATGATTCAAGATGTTGCAGAGATAAACGGTAACATGAATGTGGATGTTGTAACAAATGCGTTGTCAAAGAGTACACATAGAATCACAGGTCCTGCATATATGAAAGCAGGAATGGGTGACGGTGGTGCTTGTCATCCACGCGACAATATTGCGCTACGTTATCTATCTGAAAGATTAGAGTTAGGATATGATATCTTTGGAACTATCACACATAGCAGAGAAGTACAAGCAGAACGTTTGGCTAAGAAATGTTTAGAGTACGGTAAAAAAGTATGTATCGTAGGCAAGGCATATAAACCAGGAGTCCCTTACACATATGGTAGTCCTAGTATGTTAGTAGGACATTATATCGAACAGCAGGGCGGTGAAGTTACTTACTATGATAAGAACACAGGTGAATTAGATTTAGCAATTGACAGCACTGAAGTTTACTTAATAGGGTATATCGAAGATTGGGTTAAAGAATTAGAATTTCCTAAAACTGCTACTATCGTAGATCCGTGGAGAACATTAACAGATTGCGGTGCAAAAGTTATTCATTATGGTAATACCCGAGAAAAATGAAAGAACCTATTCTATTAATTTCTGGATGTAGTCATGCATCTGGCTGTGAAATAGATGGCACAGCAGATAGTGAACATAATCGAAACCATAGCTTTGGTAATGTACTTGCGGCTAAATTAGGTCGCCGGCCGATTAACATTGCCCTTAGCGGATCTAGCAATCAAGGCATTGCTAGAACTACACTAGAGTGGTATACAAAGTGTTACGATCCTAACACAATGGATCTAATGGTTCTAGTTGCTTGGTCCGAAAGCACACGTATGGAAATACCCATGACTCGTCCTACTCACTACGAAGAATGGAATGCTTCGAGTGATTTTCTTTCTAAACTATCTCAAGGATTCTTTAGAGTTAATTTTGGATACAAGGGCACACACAAAGAAGAACAGGAAATGATTGCTAGGTGCCATAACTTTATGGTAGATCCTATGAATCAAGTTTACCTAGAAACTATCAGCGCCTGTATGGTTTTAAAAATGCAATACTTTTTTAAATTAAACAGCATTCCTTATTTGATGTGCAACACTATGCACATGTTTAGTGAAGATGAGCATTTAGATTTCTACCTTTCTCAAATTGATCAGACACACTATTATATGATGAAAGATGAAAAGGAAAGTTTCTATTGGAAATATGATGCATTGGGATATAAAAATCGACAGGCTACCTATTGGCATCACGACGAAATACCTCATGAGCTATTTGCTAACGAGCTGTTAGCGTTTGCTAATAAATACGCAGTTAATGATTAATGTATGAAACCTAAATTACCCTTTTTTTACGACTACGTTTTACCTAATTTCTTGTTGCCCAATGCGCTACCTATAGAAATGGGCGTTGTCAATTACATCCACACTCAATTTTCAAACAGGCTAACGTCGGAAAGTTTCTTCGATGATGACTTAGACAGCCACTCTAGCCCTTTTAAAAAGTTATTTGGTAACAGCCTAGGAGATATGCCTCAAAGTTTATTATGGGGCGGCTCACACCTAAACATGCCTTGCTTTTCTCATAGAGTTAAAATCTACGAAGATAGCGTATATTTTGGTAAAAGGAATCTTCCCGAGAACGGATATAATAGATACATTTACCCTATCAAAGTTACCCTGCACTTTTCTAGATTTACTGGAACCGATCAAGTAGGAAGTAAATTAAATGGCGAATACTTCTGGAAGCATATCAGTGAAGATGTGTTAAAAGATCTACGTGCAAATAAAGCAATTGTATTTTTAGATTGGTCCAACGAAAACTTCATCGAACAAGGTGATTATGTTAACCTACACAATGCAATAAAGTATAGTGGAATTCCTAAAGAAAGTATTATTCTTTCAGTCAATAGTTTTAATGCTCAACAGGTATACGAAAATTGGTTTAGACCCGAAGAACAATGTCTGCAGGTGCGTAACTTACCTTTTATTATAAATCAAATTTCCTACTTCTATGCATCTAACCCTGATGTAATGATTAGTGAAGATAGATTTAAATCAAGCAAAGATACTATAAGAAATAATTACTTTGTCTTTCCTATTAGACGAGGCAGAGATCATAGATATGCGATGTTGTTTAAGTTTATGACAGATGGTGTAATAGATAAAGCAGACTGGTCGTGTCTAGATCCTGTACCGTTTGAACAAGCATTCTCTCGTGCTTCATCAATTAACATGAGATATGATAGAGAGATATCTAAAAATGGTTACGCTATGGTTCCTAAAAGTCTACAAAAAGAAGGCGGTAGTACTTTTAGCTCTGTAGCAGGATGGAATGATCAACACAGCGAACCCAACGCTAATGCTTATTTCTATGTTGCGACTGAAACTTACGTGCATGGTGTTTATAAATCTATGACTGAAAAAGTTTTCAAGCCTATTGCAAACTTTAATCCATTCTTATTGGTATCCTTTCCGGGCGCTTTACAAGAGCTTCGCAACTTAGGCTTTAAAACATTTGACGGATTTATTGACGAGAGTTATGACAATGAGCCCGATACTTCAAAAAGATTAGATATGATTTCTAATGAAGTAAACCGATTATGTGCTATGGGCAAAGACGAGATACACAACTGGTATTGGAAAATGGAAGATATACTAGTACACAATCGTAACAAACTAATGTCATTGTATCTGCAAGAACAGCATAGCCAAAACTTTATAGAATATCTACACGCAAAGGCAAGGAACGCATAATGAATTACAAATACGGTAAATGGAATCAGTTTGACATTTCGTATCTAAAAAAATTCGATATTGAAGTTCCTGTATATACTCCTAGTGTGTACAGAGAATACAGGGGAGAGATATTTACAACGTATCATTCTACGGATCACCCTGTTAACAAAAGAATGCCTACGGATGTTTCTGTACACGGACGATTCAGCAAATCCTATAAAGGTGTACTACGAGGACTACATTACGATGATAAGACTTGGAAATTAGTACAAGCAGTGGTAGGGGACATATACCTAGTTGTGCTCGATGTGCGAGAAGGTAGCAGTACATATGGACAATGGGAGTCTTATATTATCAGTGAACGCACACGGGACCAGGTATTAGTTCCTCCAGGATTTGCCAACGGACATTTTGCGTTAACTGATTGCATATTTCACTATAACTTATTCTACCAAGGAGACTATGTAGATGAAAATGCACAGGGTGTCATTAAATGGAATGACCCTAGATTTAATATTGAGTGGCCAACTGATATGCCTATTTTACAAAAGAGAGACAGATGATTAATATTAGACAATACGATATCGTTAGAGAACACGGATTCACAGCAGACGATCTTATCAACTTTGAAAACAAGATTGTAGAGCATTGGGAAGCGGCAAAGATTCGCGGACCTGTACATTTATCAAATGGTAACGAGTTTCCGTTAATTGAAATATTCAAACGCATTAAAACAACAGACTGGGTATTCAGTACTTGGCGCAGTCACTATCACGCCCTGTTAAAAGGTATTGACCCAAACTGGATCGAAAGCGAAATACTTGCAGGCCGTTCTATTACATTATGTAATATTGATGAGAAGTTCTATTCTAGTGCTATTGTTACAGCAACATTGTCTATTGCATTAGGTACGGCATTGTCTATTAAGCGTAGCGGTAGTGATGATAAAGTTTGGGTGTTTGTAGGTGACATGAGCTTTGAAACAGGTGCGTTCTATGAAGTACACAAATACGCTAGAAACTTTGATTTACCATTGTATTTTGTAGTAGAGGACAACAGAGTTTCAACATACACTCCTACTATTGCTACATGGGGCAAACAACGAGATATTCCTAAAGATGTTATCTATTATAATTACAAATCCAAGTATCCACATTACGGATCTGGTAAATGGATTGCGTTTTAAATATAAAAAGAAAATATATTATGTATATCCTGCAAGTTAAATGAATGACTTAAAAGTTGTATACTCTAACTGGTATACGTTTGAAAACAAACGCTATCCTTTTCCTAACGGGTTTAGTAATAAATCTATAAACAGCATACCGACAGATAAACTTGTACCAACTGGTGAGTTTGACGAAATCCTTGCCCTAGAGGATCTGTTTTTCTTTAATAACCCCAACTCTGATTATTATTTTAGAAATTCTAATTTTTATTTTCATTGTAAGAAACAAGGTATAGAATTTGTATCGGAAGACGAGATAGGTACTGGAACCTATGTCTATCCTATTGAAATAGAATGCAACACTATACAATATGCATTGCGAGATCAATTTTTAGAAACATTAAGCAACACTTTATTAGAACATTTAAAATCTGGTAAAGTTAAATTATTGTTTGTTAACATGGTTGATCCTGGAATAGAACCAGCTATTGTTGAACAAGCCACTAAATTCTTTGATGGTATCGATATTATATTCCTACAGGGTAACATTAGATATGATGCAGATGCTACAATGTTAGACGGTGCGCTTTCATTGTATCAAACTGCTAATGAAATGGATAGATATCCTTACCCTACATCATTGGGCTATATCAGCGACTATGTTAGAGAAAGCGACCTAACAGATCGTGTTCGTCCAAAAAAGTTTATATCTTTTAACAGGTTCATGAATAGATGTCATCGAAGCGGTCTTGCACATCTTGCTTTAAAATACAACCTGTTGGATCAAGGATACTTTAGTTTCCTTTACAACCATAAGAACGATTATAAAGATATGTTAGAAAAGTTGGATTTGCCAATTGACAATGCTAATCGTATTGCATCATTGGTGCCCTATCAAATAGATACAGAACATTTACCAACTAACGAACTTCATACATTCTTTACGGTCACGAACTATAAAAAAGATCTTTACCAAAATTCCTATATTCATGTTGTAACTGAAACACAATTTGAACAAAATGCTAGTCCATTCTTTAGTGAAAAAACTTGGCGACCAATTCTAAACCTACAGCCTTTTATATACCTGGGTAATCCTTTAGCATTAAATACATTGAGAACTATGGGTTTCAAAACATTTAGTCCTTTTATTAATGAAGACTACGACTCCGAATTAGATCCGAAAAAAAGATTCAGGTTAATAGAACAAGAAATTGCAAAATTAAGTGTAATGTCAGTTGATGAAATACATCAATGGTACATGTCTATTAAAGATGTTTTAATACATAATCAAAAATTACTTTATTCTTATAAAAATTACAATCCGATATGTCAACTTCAAAGTATAAATTAGTCTATGCTGATTGGTTAGATTTACCAACTGGGCGTGTGCCCATATCTAATGGGATGCACCCAAAAGTGATAGATTGGATGAAATCCTACGTACAGCAAAATCCAGTTAATCGTCCTGATAACAACTACGGGCGTGTATACGAATTAGAAAGCACATACCAAACACCTGATTCAGGTATACTATTTCATCACGTAAACTTATTTTACTATTTTAAAACTCATTATGGAGTTGAGAATGTTATATCTGCAGATCAAATAGATCCCAATGACGGTTGTACATATTTCATGCCTTATGAAATAGAAGGCAGAAACATTGAATGCTTTTATAGTCAATTTACTTTTACAATAAACAATGAAGAAGTAAATTACAACTTTATTGATACAATACCTGCTTCTCTGTTAGAACATGTTAAGAGTGGAAAAATTAAATTAGTACTCTCTAGTCTGACAGAGTTTTCACATGGAAAAGATACTCTTGAAAGGCTTGAGTCTTCTTTTAGAAAAATGGAGATTGATCCTAAGAACGTTATCTATCTCATGGGAAACATCGTGAATAATTATACAGGAGATGTTGTTCAAGGGTTTTCTCATACTTCATTAGAACAGCAGGCAGACATAGGAACTAGATATCCTATTCCTATGAGTTCGTTGGGATATTTTTGCGATTATCCTAGAGTAACTGATTTAGATCCTTCTGTGATGCGCCCTAAAAAATATCTATGTTGGAATCGAACTATGAATCGCGCTCATAGGCTTGCTATTGCGTACATTGCCTTAAAGCATGATTTACTAAAAGACGGGCTGTTTAGTTTTTTAAATGGCCTTCCTGATAACATGGCTTCTCAGCTAACTGATTTAATAAGTGACGATATCAACGAAATATCTGAAAGAATAGAAGTCATTAAATCTATTGTACCTTATCAATTGGATACCCAAAACTTAACACCAGAAGGCCGAGAAGGATTCCAAACAAACGAGAACAATAAAAAAGAGTTTTATTTAGACACATACCTACATATAACATCTGAAACTTTATTTGATGCACACTCGTCTCCCTTCATGAGCGAAAAAACATTTAGGCCTATTCTAAATTTGCAACCTTTCATATACATTGGAAACTATAAAGGACTTGAAGAACTTCGTAGACTGGGTTTCAAAACATTTGACGGATATATAGATGAAAGTTATGATCTTGTACAAGATCCTAAAGATCGTTTTGCAATGATTGAAAAAGAAATTAAACGTTTTAACAATATGAGTATGCAGGAACTACATGACTGGTACTATTCGTTAACGGACATATTGATTTATAATCAACAGCACTTTTTAACATTTAAAGGTTTTAACCCTTTAAAAGATTTATTTGATAGGTATTGAAATGGAATTAAAAGATAAAAGAATTGTTATTACGGGCGCAAATGGGTTAGTAGGGATACCAACGGTACGTAAATGCTTAGAAGAAGGAGCCAATGCTGTATATGCAGTAGATATCAACATCGGTCCTGAGTTACTGGCTTTGAGAGATCAATACCCTAACTTGATATTATCTTTTGCAGACTTGACATATTTTAATAATTGTGAAGCATTGTTCAGGGGAACTAATATCAACATTGTTCTGCATCTTGCTGGTATCAAAGGTAGCCCTACCCGCGCCGCAAAACAACCTGCAGACTATCTGTTTCCTATGATGATGTTTAATACAAACATGATCAAAGCAGCATTTGATGCAAAGGTTGATTGGTTTGTCTATACATCATCTGTAGGAGTTTACCAACCTGCTGATGTTATGGAAGAAGATACGGTGTGGAGTACAATGCCAAGTAAAAACGATTGGTACCCTGGTTGGAGTAAACGTATGGGAGAGCTTGCTATAGAATCTCTACAAATACAACATGGTTGGAACAACTGGTCTGTTATTCGTCCTGCTAACATCTACGGAGTTAAAGATAACTTTGCACCCGATGCTACGGTAATCGGTGCTAACGTATGGAAGGTGTTTAATACAGAAGGTAACGATATTGTATGTTGGGGCAATGGTACAGCACGTAGAGATTTTGTATTTGGTGACGATGTTGCCCAAGCGGTAGTTGATGTAGTTAAGAAAGAAGTTAATGATGTAATTAACTTTGGGTGCGGAGAAGCAGTTACTATTAAAGAAACAATTGAAACTATTGTTGACCTGTACAAAGAATACACAGGTAATGTTAAAAATATTGTGTGGGACGAAACAAAACCCAACGGGGATATGCTACGCTGTCTAAGTTCAGTTAAACAAGAAAAATATGGTATACTTCCTACAACTACATTACGCGAAGGACTCAAACAAGTAATCGCGGCATATGGAGAACGTTAATGATTGACTACGAACAATACCATAAGATTGGTTATGGAGTATTTAAAACAGATGATTTATGGTTGCCCGACGATCTTGCTGAATTTAATAAATTAGCAGATGAAGCAAGAGCAATTCCTATCACGGAAGAAAATTATCAATATATACTTTCTGTGTTTGGATTTCATAATGATCCTAAATGGCCGTTTAAAGTTAATTCTTCTGAAAGAGAAAGTAGATTAGAAGAATTAAAAACATTAGGATTACGTGCAACACAGCGTTGGCATGAATCTATAGCAGACCCTGATCAACTAAGAGACCGGATTCAAAATGCTGTTAATAAGTTTTTAATAAAATTTTATCCAGAATTAAAAGAAGATTATTCTAATGTGCATCACCAGGATGCTATTAGTGTATATTTAGACGGGGATCATACAGAGATACATCGAGACGGACAAAACCAAGGAAGAGTGTGTGTTGTATTAGCATACTTAACTCCTGAAGAAGAATACAACGGTTCGGGAGATTTAATAGTAATTGGTGATGAGCAAAGAGATGATGATAGATATGATCTTAAAGTCAAACCTGTTAGGGGGAACATTGCTATGTTAGATTTTACTAAACACAATCCCTTCCATGGTGTATTACCAGTTAACCCAGAATTCATAAGGCATTGCTATATATCGTTTGTATGGAATACAGATAGCATGCCAAATAATATTAAACCACAAGGATACTAATGAAAGACTCTAAAATTTTAATCACAGGCGGTGCAGGCCTAGTAGGACAAAACTTAACGAACAAATTAATTGCAGACGGATATACTGATATCCGTGTACATGTACACACACGTCAACCTCGTATCAAACACGATAGTGTTGAATATGTAAGTGGTAACTTAATGGACTACAAAGATTGTCTAGAAGTTACTAAAGATGTAGACATTGTCATCCATGCAGCCGCAAGTACAAGTAACGCAGTTGATACGGTACAAGATCCTCTAGCACACGTTACTCCTAACGTTGCTATGAATAACTTCTTAATTGATAGTGCATATCGTAATAAGGTTAGTAAGTATATCTTTATCAGTAGTAATACGGTATATCCACCCAAAGGAGATGAGCCTGTTGTAGAAACAGACTTCTTGTTTGACGAGCCCTATCCTGTTTATTTTCCAGTAGGTTGGATGAAACGATATGCAGAAGTTCAGTGCGAGTTATATGCAAAGTATCTGCCTAACCCAATGACCACGGTAGTTATTCGCCCTGCTAACTTGTTTGGACCACATGACAAATATGACTTTGCCAAATGTCACGTTACTCCTGCAACTATCCGCAAAGTAGCAGACAATCTAAATCCTATTCCAGTATGGGGCGATGGCACAGAGCTACGTGATTTGTTATACATTGACGACTTTGTTGAAGCAGTTCAAATGGTAATTGAAAAACAAGAAACCTACGATGTATTCAATGTGGGATCTAATAATGTGTACTCAGTGAATGATGTGCTGTCTATTATGAAAGGATTAGTTAATAACTCTAACCCAATTGAGTATGTTAAAGGAAAGCCGAGTATGATTCCTGTACGTCGCATTGACTCTAACAAGATTAAAGACGTATTAGGTTGGCAAGCAACTACCACACTTGAAGTTGGGCTACTATCTGCATACCAATGGTATCTAGATAACAAGGATGAGTTTAAATGAACATAGGACTATACTATGATCTAAGCAACGATACCTCTTTGATTCCGTGGTTTTATCTATTAACTAACGGTAGTGTTGATTTAATAAATGGAATTGTGGACTATAATTCTTTACAAGTTCCTACAAAATTTAAAGTAATTGAAGGTGACAACATCTACCACTTTAGTACTGATATTCAAGAACTAGAATATTGTGATGTAAAAGTTATGAATACTGCGTTTAATGGTAACTTTTATAAAGATCGCATCTTAGAGGCGAAAGATCGTTTTGATTATATAGTATTATCTCATGCAAACGGTGAAGGACTAGGACCTTCTTATATTCCTATTATTAAAGAACTTTTAGAAATTCCTAATTTAATTTTCATTTCTGGACAAAATTTTACAGATCTTGATAGCCATCCTAGATTAATAACAGATCCTTTTCTTACATTATATTTTTTCTATAACGGTTTTGGTTATCATTTTTTAAATTACTATCCTGCTACCGAAAAGAAACACTTAATAGGAGTTTATAACAGACATAACATTTATAAACCTCATAGAGCACAGAGTATTGATTATTTTAGAGAAAAGATTAATGCAGAAATAACGGTATTTGAACCAGCAACGGTGTTTGAAACAGCACTTACTGGCCCTATATTATCTAGATGGTCTTGGCAATCAATGCATGTTACTACATACTTAGATTATAATGTTTGTGCGGCAAATATTGTATTTGAAACATCGGACGGCTATCAAACTCACTCAGTATTCACAGAAAAAACACTTAAAAGTATAATGTTTCAACAAGCAGATATATTTTTTATCTATGCGGGAAATATCCAAGGAATTGACTGGTTACATGAAAAAGGATTTTGGTTTTTGAACAGCGAGTTTTATAACGACAACAGAGATTGTGAGTTAGATCCTGTAATATTTCATCCGAACGGATATAAACTTTTTAGAAGTGTTTATAAATCTATAGAATATCTAAAAACACTAAAAGACGAATTAAAAACTGATACTGATGTTTATAATTTTCTATTAAACAAGCATAGAGATAAAATAGACAACAACGTTCGTATATTTCAAAATTTACTAAGAAATTGTGAATACAAAGAAAGATTAATAACATTAATTACCGAGTGAATAATATGATAAAAATTTTAATTACAGGCGGCGCGGGATACTTAGGGTCGACCCTAGCGGAACATTTGTTAGATAACGGATACGCTGTTACGGTGTTTGATAATTTGTTGTATAAACAATTGTCAGTGCTCCACTTGTTTAAGCGTCCTGGATTTAAGTTTATCAAAGGAGATGTTAGAAATACAGAACAATTACAATTGTTGGTAGAAGACCACGATGTAATTATTCCCTTGGCTGCAATTGTAGGAATGCCAGCTTGCAAAGAAAATCCACAGATGGCTATTGATGTAAATTACTATCATATTAGGAAGATTGTAGACTTTCTTAGAGATGATCAAAAGTTAATAATCCCCAACACCAATAGCCAGTACGGATCTAGCCCAGATATCATTACAGAAGATAGCCCATTTAAACCTCTAAGTTTGTATGCTGAAACTAAGTGTGATGCAGAAGATTATGTACTTAAAAAAGGCAACGGTGTTGTCCTAAGACTTGCAACCGTGTTTGGAGTAAGTCCTCGTATGCGTCAGGACCTATTGGTAAATGACTTTGTTTATAAAAGTGTAACAGACGGGTACCTGGTATTGTTTGAAGCACATTTCAAACGTAACTATATACACGTTCAGGATATTGCTCGTACATTTGAGTTTATGATTAAGAACTATGACCAATGTAGAGGACAAGTTTATAACGTAGGACTCACCACCGCTAACCTAAGTAAACTCGAATTAGCAGAAAAGATCAAAGAACATATTCCTAATTTGGTAATCAAGCAAGATGAGTTCAAAGAAGACTTTGACAAACGAAATTACATAGTATCCAATGAAAAAATTGAACGACTAGGATGGAAACCAATGTATGACTTAGACTATGGAATCAAACAATTGATCGATGCCTACCCAATTATAATAACTAACAACAACAGGAGTTTTACGAATTTATGAGCGAAAGAAAATATCTACATACCTTAGGCGACTTAATTGATCGTTTAAGTATTGTGCAACTTAAAGAAGTGTTTATTACCGAACATAAAGCAGAATATAGTCAAGAAATCGCAGATATAGTGCATGACATTCAGGTTATATTAGATGACACCGATGCTAAAATAACCGCAGAAACTATCCGTGCTATTGTGGTAGTAAGTCAAATGAATTTGCATATATGGCATAATGAGTCTGCGTATCGTAGAGGAATGCAAGGTGGTGACCTAGCACTTACCCACGGACTAAACGGCATTCGCAATACTGGTAAAAATAAGATACAAGAAATTGTAGGCGGTCGCCTTGATTATAAAGTAGATTGTCTAGCCGCAGACTTTAAAGATTGGGAAATCAGCTGGAACAAGACCGATGAAGATCAAAGCGACAATTCCTCAAATTAAAGCAATGGTCTTTGCAGGATGTAGTTTTACATGGGGGCAGGGGTTGTGGCATTATTCCGGAATAGATACCTTGAAAGATGATAATAACGGATACAATCCGGGTACTCATGGAATAGTTCATCATGCCTTTCGAGAAAAATGGCGCTGGCCGACATTGGTTGCAGATCATTTTGGAACGGTAGCAATAACACATTATGAAAATGGAGGAGCAAATGATCAAATAACTGAGTATTGGAAGGCCTGTTTTGAAAAACAATACCCTTTTAGAGTTAGATCATTTCATTCTTTTAGAAAACCCTACGACGAAACAACTCCTATAGCATATTCAGAAGTATCTCATTTTGTATTTCAATTCACGCAATGGTGGCGTTCTTATTTCACTATACCCAATAGTGATATTCCACCAGCAAGTGTACAGCAATTAACAATGAATCAGAATCCGGGCAGAGATGCATTTTATAAATGGTTTGTTGATACTACAGAGTTTAAATCACAAGGTAATAGTTCAAAGATAGGAGTTTTTCATCAGTGGATAATGAAACGTGATCTCGATGCAATAAAAGAGTTTTTAATGTCATTAGAAGAAAATGGAATTAAAACTTGTGTATGGTCCTGGCCACACGAAATGGTCGACCTACTAAACAACGATCCTTGGTTCAAAGATAGATTTATAAAATTCAACTACAAGGATAAAACTTTTAATTGTTTGTCGGATCTAATACATCAAAATAATGAAGATGGATTAGAAATAGGAACTGACTATGATTTTTTTGAAATTCCGCCCAATGACCAACATCCAAGTATGAAATGTCAAAAAGTAATCGCAGACAACATTATTAAATTTATAGAGGAAAATGATAGTCTATGAAAAGTAAACAAGATATATTACCAGTGAAGGGCATGATATTTGCAGGATGTTCTTTTACTTGGGGACAAGGGTTGTACTATTACAGCAACCTTGATACATTAAAAGAACCTTTACCGGATCATTATGATCGTGATCTAGTAAGACATGCCCATGTTAAATTTAAAGAAAGCGTTCGTTACCCTAGGTTGGTAGCAGATCATTTTAACACATTTGAATTCGTTCATCCTGAGAATGGAGGATCGAATCAGGGTGCAGTCCATTGGTGGAAAAATTGTTTCAACAACACCGAACCTAATAGATGGTACGGCGGACATACTATTCCAAAAATTGATTACTCTGAAGTCTCTCATTTAGTATTTCAATTAACACAATGGCAACGAGATAACTTCTTAATGAAAGTAGACGGAGACCCGGAAACCCATGACATTCCTTTCCATTGTACTCATCAAGAACAATACAGAGACAAGTTCTTTCAATGGTTAGACTCACAGCAAATCAGTCTAGGTACTTGGATACAAAACTATATGCAAGAAGGACTAGACAATGTTAAATCATTACTACAAGAGTGTGAAGCTAATGGTATTAAAACTTTAATCTTTACTTGGCCTAGTGAATACCTGTTATATATTGATAAAGATCCTTGGCTCAAAGAACGATTCTTAACTTTTGACTATAAAGGTGTAAACTACAAAAGCATTGAAGACCTAATGAGTCCCGGTGCTATGCATAGCAAAGGATACAATCCAGAACTAACAATTAAATGGGATGAAGAAGAGTTTGTAATAACTCCTAAAGACCATCATCCTAGTTTAAAATGTCATCAGGTTATGGCAGAGAATATTATTAGACGAATTGAATCTAAGGAATAATAATGTACGTTGTAACACAAGACGATGCAGATATTACTTTCCATCCTTTTATACATTTCAACAATCTTGTTAATGATACAATATCAAAGATTCGCTTACCTGTTTTAAAAAGTAACAATAGTAAATTTATACTATTGTTTACTACTAGTGATCTTAATAGTATAGACCTTAGTAACGATACACTTATTGATTTTCTGAAGTATAGAACAGAAAATAAATTACCAGTATATGTAGTATATGACCATAGTTTTGAAGCTCATCTAACAGATGATAAAATAAATGAAATCATCTTATTTTTTAAAAATCTAGGGTTAGATGTTGATAATAATTTGCTAATAATTAATAGCCGATCACAATCACCTACAGCACCGGACAATCAAAATACCAATGTATTAACCTATGATCAATTTGTAGTTGATGCATTTTATTGGAAAACAACTATACCTAGAAAATTTACTGAATTGCCTTTGGCTAGTAGACCTAATCTTGCAAATTTAATAGTAAGCAAACTAACTGAAAAAAAGTCTAGAGTTGAACTTGTTTATGAATTTTATAAAAAGAATTTATTAAACCAATGTTTATTATCAATTATGGGAACCATAGATGAATTTTCCTATATAGATGATTCGAATTTTTTAATCGAAATTGAACAAAAGCTAGATAACATAGGCGGTAATATAGCATCTTTTCAAGAAGGAATGTCAAATTCAGAATTTGGTTGCCAAACCAGCAATAGAACAATTTTCAATAATTCTAGATTATCGTGTGTACACGAAACATCACATTTCTCGTCGATAAGTAATACCTGGGAAGGCAATGGCATGATAACTGAAAAATTTTATCGAGCTGTATTAAACAAAACTCCGTTTATTGTATTTGGCTATCCGAACATATATAATAGAATCAGAAATAAAGGTTTTGATACATTTAACTCTATAATAGATTTAACATTTGATAGAGTACAAGATAGTGCAGTAAAAATCAAAATGTACGCGGATCAAGTTGAAAAGTTTCTATCCATTAATCCTTCTAAATTAGTTGAAATTCAAGAAATATGTGACAACAATTACCAAAAACTTATGAATGATGCTACAAAAGAATATAAAATATATAAAGATAGAATACAACAATTTTTAAATCAATAACATGACAGCTCAAACAACACCATATAAAGATGCGCTAATAGAAGCAATGACATTCCTTGGTTCACAGGACGATACATTGTTTATAGGACAACAAATTGTCTATGCAGGTAATCCTATGAGTACTACATTAACCAATGTGTCTAAAGATAAAATGGTTGAACTTCCTGTTATGGAAGAAACCCAAATGGGAATGACACTGGGTATTGCAATGACCGGAAAGACCGTTATAACATTCTATCCACGCTGGGACTTCATTGTGCTAGCCGTAAATCAACTTGTTAATCATATAGACAAGTATGAACTAATGACAGGCAAGCGAGCAAATATTCTTATACGATTAGGCAAAGGCAGTGACAAGCCATTAGATCCAGGACACCAACATAAGGGTAATTACTTTAACGAGTTTAAAGCAATGTGCCCAAATATTACATTTCATGATCTACAAAAGACAGAAGACATTGTAGATGCATACACATCTGCATATCAACAAGGTGGTGTTCATGTCTTAGTAGAATATCCAGAATTGTATTACGCATAATGAAAATAGTTTTAGCCACTGGCGGGTTTGATCCGTTGCATAGCGGACACATCGCTTACTTTAAAGCCGCCCGTGAGTTGGGTGATAAATTAGTTGTGGGTATTAATTCTAATGACTGGCTAGTGCGTAAAAAAGGACAAGCATTTATGCCTTGGGAGGAACGAGCAACTATCATTGCCGCGTTACACGTTGTAGATAGGGTTATCAATTTCAATGACGATGACAACTCTGCCCGAGATGCTATACGCAAAGCTAGAGCAATTTATCCTAATGCTCATATCATCTTTGCCAATGGTGGTGACCGTACTAAAGATAACATTCCTGAAATGGATCTACTCAAAGAGTATTTGCATTTAAAGTTTGAGTTTGGTGTAGGTGGTGATACCAAGACCGTAAGCTCTAGTCAGATATTAAAGGCATGGGATGAACGTTAATAAAGATGCATTTAGCAGTGGCCAGGTTGGTAGTAAAATTTGGCTCTGCGAAGAATTAGAAAAGTTAAATTGGCATTCTGGCCTAACTTACATATACGGTGGATGGTACGGAGTTACGGCATTCTTATTGCTAAGTAGGGGCAAGTTTAATGTGGACAAAATTCGTAGTTTAGATGTTGATCCCGAGTGTGAAGCAGTAGCCGACATGATCAACGAGAATTGGGTTTGGCAAGAATGGAAGTTTAAAGCCTTTACACAAGACTGCAACAACTACGAAGGGCAGTACGGTGACTTGATTATTAATACCAGCACTGAACACTTCGAAAGTATGGAGTGGTTTAATCGTATTCCCAAAGGAACCCGGGTAGTGCTACAAGGCAACAACATGCCGCATGACGACCATCATGTACATTCATCATCAATAGACTCCTTTGCTGATGCATACCCGTTGACTACAACGTATTTCAAAGGTCAAAAGGAATTTGTGTATCCTTCGTGGAAGTTCACTAGATTCATGGTTATTGGCATAAAATAGTAAATTTTACCAAAAAGACTTGACTTTTGCCCTGTTTTGCCCTATAATTAAGGCTTGTTTAATAACTATCTTACCACTAACGAAGAAGGAGGTCTTTATGACTGAGTTAACGCTAGACAGGGATGATGAACAGATTGAAGTTCCGGAAACATTGATCCGGGCCATTAGCATCATGCTAATGATAGTAGCAGTTGTACTATCAGTCTCCCTACTAAAATGGGCTATTGCAGATAAACTCTCTAAAACAGAGATTACTGAACCTAGCCAAATTACCGCAGCCTTTCGCGAAAAACAATTAGGTTGCCTTGCTAAGAACATTTATCATGAAGCGGGTAGTGAACCGTTTGAAGGTAAAGTTGCTGTGGCACAAGTCACGCTGAACAGAACAAACAGCGGGCAGTTTCCTGAAGATGTTTGCAAAACCATCTATCAAAAGAATATTATCTACGACAAAGTTATTTGCCAATTTAGTTGGACATGCGATCGTGTAACAGGTCCTCCACCGATCAATAAGGCAAACTATAACGAAAGTATGGAAGTAGCTAAAAAAGTTCTTCTAGAAGACTTCCGTTTACCTGCATTGAAGGATGCAATGTATTATCATGCGGACTATGTCAATCCTGGTTGGCATCGAGAAAAGATTACCAAAATTGGACATCACATTTTTTACAAGTAAGGACTTAAAATGAAGTTTTCTCCTACAGCATTTTTGAAAGAACTAGGAACATATTCTTACAACTTTCTAAAAGATCACATTGGACATATCAGTGCTCACACCCTGGGTTGGATCACTATTGTGCTCCTGCATTTTGCAAGTATTCCTACATTGATTGCTGTGTTGCTTGCTCAAAGTGACAAGCTACCTCCTGTAGATCTTATGATCTTTGTTTGGGCGGCTCTGACTACCTTGTTTTTTAAGAGCCTTATTGAAAAGAACTTCCTGTACCTTGCTACAATTTGTATGGGTTTTCTTGCTCAAACGGTTCTAATGGGATTGATCCTTTTCAAATAAATAATGTAATGCGAATTACAGATCTATTAGAAAAGAAACTGGCTACGCCTACACAGAGTCAATGCTCTGTAGGCCATGCCCGTTTAAGCAATGTACGTTATGCCCAATGTGTTAGCCACGGTATGCTAAAGCATGACACCGGTCATACAGACGGCACTGGTCAACAAGGTGTTAAGGGTAGCGGACACCCACTTAAAGGTCGCAAAAGCAAAAGTGAAAAACACGGCGGCCCTGTAAAAGATTATAGTTAATTATGGCATACTCTGAAAAAGTAGTTGATCATTATGAAAACCCACGCAATGTGGGCAAGTTCGAAATTGACGAAACAATCGGCACAGGTATGGTCGGTGCTCCTGCTTGTGGTGATGTAATGAAGCTACAAATAAAGGTAGAAGATGGTATTATTAGAGATGCTCGTTTCAAGACATATGGATGCGGATCTGCAATCGCTTCCTCCTCGCTCGTTACAGAATGGGTCAAAGGCAGGACACTCGATGAAGCACAGGCTATCAAAAATAGTGACATCGCTGAAGAGCTTGCTCTTCCGCCTGTGAAGATCCATTGCAGTATTTTAGCAGAAGATGCTATCAAAGCCGCAGTTGAGGATTATAGGAAAAAACATGGAACAAGTTGAAATCACAGAAAATGCAATGAATAAGATTTCGGATTTACTTGCTGAAGAAGGCAATCCAAATTTGAAATTACGTACATTCGTACAAGGTGGCGGATGCAGTGGGTTCCAGTATGGGTTTACTTTTGACGAAATTCAAAACGAAGACGACTTTATTATCCAAAAACCCGGTATGACCCTACTTATAGATGCTATGAGTATGCAGTACATGACAGGTGCCAAAATTGATTACAAAGAAGAATTAATGGGTAGCAGTTTTGTCATTGTAAACCCAAATGCCCAATCAACATGTGGTTGCGGCAGTAGTTTTAGTGTATGATTTTGGTAAAAAATAACTTGACAATTGGTCCAAAGTCCTGTATAATTAGAGCATTAATTAACTAATTGGACACACAATGACCACACCTTGCGATGCAGTTATCCGTAGCCTAGAAGATCATTCTAGCCGTCTTAACAAAGAAGCAATCATCGAAGCTGAAAAAGATAACGTAGAGTTGTTTGAAGGCTTCCAATTAGCACTTAGCCCATTTATTACCTTTGGTGTTAAAAAGGTACCTACATTCTCAGGTCCAGACGGACAAGGCCTTCCTTGGGTTGCCTTTAAAGAACTTTGCGAGCTACTACGCACTCGTCAACTTACAGGAGACGATGCCCGCAATGCTATCGAACTAGCACTGAGTGCTTCAACACAGAAACAATGGAACGACTGGTATCGTCGTATCCTTATTAAAGATCTTCGTTGCGGTGTCAGTGAAAAGACCGTTAACAAAATTAAGAAAAACGCTGTTCCACTTTTCGAGTGTATGCTTGCACATGACGGTGCCAATCACGAAAAGAAAATCACAGGTAAAAAACTACTTGAGCCAAAATTGGACGGTGTTCGTGTAATCACAATCATCGATGCAGAAGCAGGTACTGCAACAATGTACAGCCGAAACGGCAAGGTATTGGAAAACTTTGGACATATTACAAGCGCCATTGAAGCAAACATTGAGCTATTTGAACGCAGTATGGTTCTAGATGGAGAAATGGTATCTAGCTCATTTCAAGCTCTTATGAAGCAGGTGCACCGTAAAAGCGATGCTCAAACTGATGATGCCCGTTTGATGTTGTTTGATGTATTGCCACTGAGCGAATTTAAAAAGGGTAAAAGTGTACTGGGACAAAAGCGCCGCAGTAACCTTCTTCGCGGAATGAAAGCTACCCTTGATAAGATTGGTAGCATTGATATTATTCCTCAAATTGAAGTTGACCTAGACGAGTATGTCGGTGAACTTCAATTCAAACAATACAACAAAGAAGCCATTGAAGCAGGCTTTGAAGGTATTATGATCAAAGATGTGGATGCCATTTATGAGTGCAAACGTAGCACATCTTGGTTGAAACAAAAACCATTTATCGAAGTAAGTTTAACTATTGTCGGTGTTGAACCAGGAACAGGCAAAAATGAAGGCAAAATGGGCGCGGTTATTTGCGAAGGCGAGGATGACGGTAAGTTCATTCGTGTTAATGTTGGTTCGGGTTGGACAGATGATCAGCGAGCCGAGATTGACGATGAAGTCATTGGTCAGGTCTTGGAGGTCCGCGCAGATGCAATCACTCGGAGCCAAGATAGTGAAGACGTATACTCGTTACGGTTCCCAAGGGCCCTTCGATTCCGCGGTTTTGCAAAAGGTGAAAAACTCTAAAATGAAAAAATCAGCTTTAAAGGATTTAACGTACGGTGCATTAAACGAAATATTGCATAACCGTAATTACTATTATCATAGTACCGTTGGATCTGAATATAGCCATTTTACCGATGAAGGTAAAGATGCTCTAACGGAATTTATGAATTTCATGGCACATAAAATGTTACAGGCAGAAGCGCAGGAAATTAGACGAGTTGCTAAGGAGCAAACTATAAACGCATTAAAAGGAGAGAAAATTTAATCGTGGCCAAAGAAGACATGATCAGCCTAGAAGGCAAGGTCGAAGAAGTACTACCCAACGCAATGTTTAGGGTAAAGTTGGAACAAGGTTCCACAATATTAGGACACATCTCGGGCAAGATGCGTCAAAATAAAATTCAAATCTTACTCGGAGATTCAGTCCGGGTAGAAATGAGCCCATACGATCTAACCAAAGGTCGTATTGTATACCGTTCAAAATGAAAGTGCCTGTTTCCATCGAAGGTACCTTTATTCCTATGGAGGCCGAAGATATTCCTCCCTTGCAGGATCAACGGAAAAAGAGAAATCAATATTGGGCAATGTTGCGGAGTGCCAAACAGGCGTTCTTAGAGCTCGCGGGTCAATCGGGCATGGCAGACTATATGGACGAGGGCGCTTTTTTCTATTATCTTAAACAGAACTACGGATTACAAGTAGAACTAATTGATGGCAAGATTGCCGGAGAGTTCTCGGTAGTAGACGAAAAGAAATACTTAATATTTTTACTAAAATTCGGATCATAAAAAAAGGACCTTTCGGTCCTTTTTTATTCTAGGTAGTTAGCCCAGCTTGGGTGTTGATATTCCCAGTGCATCTTTTTACGCTTGTCAGCTAGCTGAAAGTACGTAGGCTTGAATGGCTTAGACTTTGGAACAATCTTTTTATTGTTACCTTTGCTGGCATTACAATCCGCACAGGCGCACACCGTGTTTTCAAACGTAGTTTTACCGCCGTGTGATGTTGGCAGTACGTGGTCCAATGTAGCTGTTTTACGGCTAACATCATCTCCGCAATACTGGCAAACATAACCGTCACGAAGGAATACATTCTGTTTGCTAAAACGAACAGATGTTTTCTTTTTTTGGAATTCTTTCAACATTACTACAGCAGGAACACGAGTTTCCCACTTTTCACTATGAACGATCCAATCATCGTACCATTCTAAAACTACTGCTTTTTCGGTAACGAGATAGCGAATTGCTTCTTCCCAGCAGATTGTGCTCAATGGAAGAAAACTAACAGGACTTGCGTCTGCATTTAATACTAGGGTTGACATTTCTATTTCTTTCTATGTGTTTGTGACCCGAAGTATTTATTATATACAAAATTACCAGAGTTGTCAATTATATTTTACGGTCACTATCGATGGATTGATTCCAAAAATTCCTACTTTCGACACCTATCTTTTGGGCAAAGCGTTTTGGATTGCAGTTTGGACACACATGAAAGAACTCGTTACTGATTCTGTTTGGATCCATGTTCCCCTGGGCTCGTTCGAATATAGTATTGCATGAGTCGCATTTAAGAACTATTAAAGTTTTATATCTAGTATATGCATGTGACTTTCCTGTTTTACTCTTCCGAGTGTATTCAGTGTTAATTCTACGTGTTTCGATAAACATTGAATATTTACATTCGGATTTTAAAATTGGCTGCTAAATATGGTAAAGCGAGATCCACTATGACCATTCACTATGTTAACACCGGCAGTAGCCCAAATGCAGGAGACGGCGATAGCCTTCGTGTAGCCTTTACTAAAATTAATACAAATTTTGGATTTATTGAAAATCAGTTACTTAATATTAGCACTGGTACTATTAATGTTACTGCCAATTCGTGGCAACTAACATCGAGTACCTCAGTAGCAAGTTTAACAGCAGATGGCACACTGACTATTCCGGGAGTTATTGCAAGTAGCAACACGGTAACAACTTGGACTGCTGACATTATAAATGTTACTACAGGTACATACACAGATGTGTTCCTTGGGACAGACGAATTTATTACCGATGCTGAAGATCAAGTGATTATCACTGGCGTTAGTGCTCCTCATCAAGTTAATGGTGTTTGGTATTATTCAGCAGGTAGTTATAATGCAATACAACTATTTCACGATCAAGCTCTAAATCATCCAGTTGATAGTTCTACCTGGACAAATTATACCAGTGGTGGTACAGCACAAAATGTAATTTCTACAGGAGTTACACTACAGGCAGGTGAAAATAGTTGGATCTTCACATCAGACGGAACACTACTCAATCCTGCAAATTCGGCTGCACCTATTCAGTGGGGAGGCGGTAGTTATATTGAAGAAGGCATGGGCCTTAATGTTGTGGGTATAGGTAGCCTTAATCTTTTTGTAGTTGACGAAACTGATCCTAACAATCCTAATTATTCTACCTTTTTCTTAAACACAGACGGATCTTTACAATTCCCAGACCAATCCAGACAATACACCGCATGGACAGGTACTAATCAATTGGTTGCAGGTTCAGCAGTAGTAAGCCTAGATGATAACGGTACATTAACGGTTCCGGGTTATTTGCCCGTGACGTTTACTGCTACTATGGATTCTGCACACTTTGTAAGTGGTACATTAGACTTAACTGATGACCCGTGGTATTATACCGTTACTTTTGCAATTACCACAGCTAGTTCTGTTGAAACACAAATCAATGGCGATGTAGTGTGGAATAGTGATCCAAATTATCCTGCTAACGGTCATTTTGAATTTACTGAAGCAGATCACGGAATCCCCGGTTATACATTAGTTGTACAACTAAATCAAGTATCAGCAGGCGAAGCAGGATGGGCAGCTGACCTAGCATGTTCAGAACCACCGCCTTTTTATCCTACTATTGTATCACCTGGAACCATTAAACTCGTTGCTAATACTAGCACTTGGATTTTTGGTACAGATGGTAATTTAATATTACCCGCTAACGGAATTATTAAAAATTCTGACGGGACAGAATATGGAGGAGGCAGCGGTACTCCAACTGAAATTCAAGATGGACCAACACTGGCTTACATAAACGGGGTTGGCGGAAGTTTTATTGTTAGTGTTAATGATTCTGATGCAGTATGGGAATTCCGAACAGACGGTCGTATTGTATTTCCAGATAGCTCTGAACAAGGTACAGCCTATAAAGGAGTAATAAGTTCCGGCACAGCACCTGATCCGATTCCAGGATCTTTATGGTATGATACTAACAGCGGCCGCTTATATCTAAACTATGACGAGACATGGGTTGATGCTTCTCCAGAGACTCATGTCCCGTCAGTGGTATCTGCATTTACTAATGATGCAGGATATCTTACATCAACAAATGCGCTAGTCAACGGCAGTTATTCTGTATCTTTAGGATCAGATGGAAAAATAAATCTTTCCTTGCCGGGAACTATAGTTCTTCCGGATGACACTCCGTTAAAAATCTCTACAAACAATACAATTACTGCTCCTGTAGGCACACATAATCTGAGCCTAAGCGGTAGTAGTGTACAAACTGATAGTCTATATCTAGTATTAGAAACAAATGGCCAACAGGGATTTTTCATTGATGAAAACGATGGATATATTGAAGTAGGAAAACTAGGAAACTCACCTGCGAGATTTATCTATGATACAAATACTCCTGCAGGAAGAAGTGGCGACTTTGAAATTCAAACTGAAAGATTCACATCTGGCGGTGAAAGTTCAGTTTGGATTACTACACAAAGCAGAGATCATCAATGGAGATTCGATGGAGCTGGTAGTTTAACATTACCTGGCGGAACAACAATTACAGACAATAGTAGCCGACCACAAATCACCAGTGTTAGTAATTTTAGAATAACAACTGATTCTACTACTAATTTCATGGGACCATACACTTGGACCTTTTCCGAAGACACAGGTGATGGATTAGTTCTTCCAGACGGTAGTAAAATTTATAATGGTTATGCAAATCATAACCTTGCTATCCGTGCAGTAAATAATTCAGACTTTAGCATTTTAACTAATAATTCTTCGACCACTAGTGCATGGACATTTAATCAATATGGTAATTTAACATTCCCACAAGGCACTACTCTCGGTTATAGCGATCCTGGTGGATTTATTATAGATGGTGCCGCTAACAAAGATATTTCAATCTATACATATAATACTTCAACTGATTACGGTTGGATATTTGGCACAGATGGTACCTTAACACTACCTGGAAGTTTAACTGGTGATTCTGTATCTATACAAGGTGCTCCTGTTACTATAACTATCACGGACACCGGTGGTGTTTGGGCAGGCGCTGTTGGTACATACACAAGATTCAGTAACGTAACACCTCCCTTATGGACACCTGCTAACTATAATCCCGGCAGTGATTCTTCTATCACATACATTGGTGGTTGGCAACTGAACAACCCATCATTTGGTCACCCTGTGTATGTAAACACCGGCACACTAACCAGTCCGTCAGCCACATGGAATCCTGACACACAATTTGGTCTTGGATCTGGTAACCCAGCAGGTGCTTATACCTATTCTAATTGGACATTCAATACAGATGATGGTAGTCTAACATTTCCTGGCACCCAAACTATAACTGATGTTGATACTGATTTGGTTATTGCTAATCCTAATCTAAGGGCTGGAATCAAACTTAGTGTTACTCACCCAGGTCCTTACACAAATAGTTGGTATTTTAATTCTGCTGGTGCTATCGTATTTCCGGACAATACACAACAGACTACAGCATGGACTGGTACGGTAGCTTACAGCAATGTTACAGGAACTCCTGATTTAAGCAGTTATGCAACTCAAGGTTATGTAACAAGTCGAGGATACTTAACTTCAAGTACGGTTAACCAATATGTAACTAGTGGATACACTACAACAAGTACACTGGTCAACGGTACTGCAACCTTAACACTATCGAATACAGGTGTGTTAGCGTCAAACATAGGATTCTTAGATTTTACTACAACTGACACAAGTCGAACAGGAGCACCTACTGGTACTAATAGAAGTCCGGGAACTAGAATTGTATTGTGGCCTCAAGTAGTTGCAGGACGATTCACAGGTAATGATGTTGACTTCGGTATTGGTGTTACTACTACATCTACATGGTTTAGTGTTCCGCAAAATAACTCCAACTATAGTTTCCAATTCTATGCAGGTACAGCATCGATTACTACAATTGATGGAGTTGGTAATTTAACACTTTCCGGACAGATAAAAACTCCCGCTGGTTCAAATGCTAACCTAGTGTTGAATCCAGACGGACTTGCAGATGTTATTGTTACTACATCTACTCAGATAATAATGTATGCTACTAACACTAGCATATCAACTACAACCGGTGCGCTTGTTGTGTCGGGTGGCGTAGGTGTAGGCGGTACGGTTACTGCTAACAAGTTCGTAGGTGATGGTTCAAGTTTAACTAACATTACGGTTACTCAACAAGCAAACATTGTTGGTTCACAACCTAATGTAACCTTAGTTGCTGGTAATTACTCGTATCTGTTTGACAACACTGGTAACTTTACAATGCCTTATAATGGCGACATTATAATGACAGGTACTAATGCTAATATCAGTTTAGGCGGTAATATTACAATGCCAAACCGTCCAGCGTTCCGTGTGTATGGCGCCGGCACTACTCAAAACTTAAGTACAACGGTTAATACTAATGGTATATTAAATGGCAATAACTACGCGGTTGATTATCAACAGGGTACAGCTTTAAGTACATCAACAGGCGTGTTTACAGCACCTATTGCAGGCCTATACAGCATCCATCTTAACGCCCGTGTTTACAGCAATACTGCACCGGCGGCACAGGCCATTGTCATAAAGAACTATGCTACTACGAGTTCAAATATGGTTATGTGGGAAACAGCGGCTAATTCAACGGTCAACCATTTTGGCGTTAGTACTATAGCCAAACTAGCAGTAGGCGATACTCTTGTACTCAAGGTAACGGTAGGATCAATCAACTTTGATGCCAACGACAGCTGGGCAGTGGCCTACATAGGATAAACAATGATTATACAAGGTGTAACCCTAAACAACATAAGTGTATACGATAACACTTTTAATACCAATGGTGCCTTGCTCTATGTAGACATGGGTAATACCGCTAGTTATCCCGGCTCGGGTACTACATACACAGATTTATCTGGCAATGGTAATACAGGTACTAGCTCAGGCAGTCCTACTTATAGCAATCAGTATGGTGGTTATGTAAATTTCAATGGCTCCCAGTATGTTGCCACAACCTCAGCCAAATACAATAAAACTTATACAGGTAAGACGGTGTTTGTCGTAGCCCGACTGACCAGTATTAATCCTGGTACTTATCGTTGCCTG
>Ga0214166_1000091_pt1 | contig 45667 bp, 30 predicted proteins | sample TroBogepilimnion_27_FD_153005 | JGI IMG/M metagenome (GOLD analysis project Ga0214166, IMG submission 153005) | Freshwater microbial communities from Trout Bog Lake, WI - Practice 18AUG2009 epilimnion v3 | ecosystem: Environmental > Aquatic > Freshwater > Lake > Epilimnion/Euphotic zone ...
CTTAGAGAAGGTCAAAAATTGGTGGAAGCCGGAGAATGCGACGGTTTCAATATTGGGCTTAATTGGGGCAAATGTGCGGGTCAAACTGTCAAGTGGCCTCATATACATCTCATCCCACGTAGAAAAGGTGATGTCGAGGATCCAGTTGGAGGCGTCCGCAACACGATCCCTGGCAAAGGCAACTATCGCTCTCCGGACTATAGAGCAGACTAAACCCTTAAAGTTTACATATAATCCCAATGTGGTATTTGGTTATACATCTAGCCTAATTAATACAGGATACCAGAATACTGCGTTAGGTTATCAAGCAGGGTATAATATAGGATCAGGATTAGGATTGCAACAACCAAATAATAGTATTTCATTTCATAATCAAGGCAAAGCCGTATTGATTATTACCAAAGACGGTGATGTAGAATGGCATGGTAAACCTAGCGAAGCCGCAGACGCTCTGCAAACTGTTTTCCAATTTAAAGTTGAGGATATGCACGGTATTACCAAAGCGGCTAGACGTAGATATTATTACACCGCCTGTAAAAATATTCTAAATAAAGCTGAACAAATGGAACATGCCGAATTTATTGACTTCCTTAAAGATAATGTGTATAATAGAGAACGGCGTGTGATTTTAGATACGTTACGAGGTGTAGATGAAAACAGCTAAAGATATTTTTGATGAAACTATGGATCGTGTCAAGCGATTACAACGTTTCGAAATTAAAAGAGATGTAGGACCAAATTGGATACCGCAAGGCACTATTCCCTTCAACATCAAAGCAAAAGATGGCATTGCTACATTTGAAGTTTACGCAGAATTTTTGCAAGACGCAGAAGATCAAGTTACAGCATATTTAGAAAGAGACGAAGATGAAGATTAAAGTAGCAGAACTATTCTATAGCATACAAGGTGAAGGACGGTACATGGGTGTTCCGTCTGTTTTCTTACGTACATTTGGATGTAATTTCCGCTGTGCAGGCTTTGGTATGCCACGTGGCAAACTAAGCACAGAAGCAGATGAACTTGCTACTGTAGCTCACTTGTATAACAAATATGAAGAACTACCTTTAGTATCTACAGGCTGTGATAGCTATGCCAGCTGGCACAAAGATTTTAAAAATCTAAGTCCATTGATTACTAATGAAGCTATTGTAGAACGTATTAAAGAAATCCTTCCACATGGTGATTGGCAAGAAGAACATCTTGTAATTACAGGTGGTGAGCCGTTGTTAGGTTGGCAAAAGAGCTATCCAGAATTGTTAGACATGATGCCAAACTTAAAAGAGATCACATTTGAAACTAATGGCACCCAACCATTGAGCCCAGACCTTAGACATTACTTGCTAGATTGGACACTTAATCCACGTAACGGATTAGGTCGACGTGGAAAAGATGCATTGACATTTAGTATCAGTGCTAAACTACCTTGCAGTGGCGAAGCATGGGAAGATGCTATCAAACCAGAAATTGTATTAAGCTATGAAGATATTGGTCACGCATATCTTAAATTCGTAGTAGCAACAGAACAGGATATACAAGATGCAGAACGGGCGGTTGAACAATACAGAGCGGCAGGCTTTAAAGGTCACGTATATCTTATGCCAGTTGGTGGTGTAGAAAATGTTTATACGCTAAACGCAAAGAATGTAGCATTGGCGGCCATGAAACGCGGATGGCGTTATAGTGATAGACTGCAAGTACCACTGTTTAAAAACGAGTGGGGCACTTGATTGCCAATTCCTATGGTTGAACGATCACCGCCATCTGAAGACTGGGGTTTACGTAGGGCAAGATTTTGGAAACTTAAACTATGTTGGTTACCAAAAAAGTGCTTTCTAACCGGTAAACCTCTTTGGGGTAAACTTGCCTATCACGGTGAAAACTGGATTACTGGTCCAGGTGATCCTGTTGTTAATCATTACTGGATAGAAAAAAATGAATTCCTAATTTGGAATTTAAAAGGTAGAAAATGAAATTTGAAGCTATCAATCCGTATCCTCCTATAGTGTTCAAAGCACACTATGACGGGTTTACTGCCGTCCATTTAGCCGCGGCTAAAGAGATTATGGCTGGCGCAGATCAAGGCGGAGAACTTGAATTAGAAATAGGCCAAGCATGGAGTTCAGTAACTAATCAAAAAAATCCCCCGCATCAGCATCCTGCGTTCAAAGATTTTTATGTTTGGCAACACGAGATAGCTACAGAAATCTTATTTGGAGAACTGATGCTAGAAAGTTTCATGCCATACTGGACTACTAACAGTTGGGTTAACTTGCATAAAAAGGGCGGATTTACATATCCACATGCTCACGGAATGTGTAGCCTAAGCATTGCCGCATATATACAACTTCCAGAAAATGGCGGGTTTATTGAATTTAAAGATCCACATTTTGATCTACGCAGTATACAACGCAAGAATACTACACCTGGCAGTTTAGAAGAATATCAACCAGTTCCAGCAGTAACAGGCGATGTTTTATTCTTTCCAGGCTGGTTACAACACAAAACACAAGAGAATCTAAGTGACGAAGATCGGTGGGTTCTTACTACTAACTATACTAACGTAGAATATAGGAAAAAAATACAAAGGATGGAATTATGATACTAGACGGATTATTTGATTTATTCAGAAGAAAGCCAAAAGATGTTATAGCTAAGGAAGAGGCTGAAAAATACTCCAAAGTTGTAACCGAAAGCCTTTCTCCAAAAGACGCCGCCACGCTCAAAAAAGAGCCCTATGTTGCGGTATTAAATACACATATAAATGAAGACAATATCCGCAATGGATTTTTTGAACTTGACTGGAACGAGTATTTTATAGTAAAATTAAGAGAGTCCGGATACATAGGCGATACAGAAGAAGAAGTTGTAGATGCTTGGTTCAAAGATCTTTGCAGAGATGTTGCTATGGAAGAAAATGTCAACATGGATCGTAGAGGTGCCGGTTTTATTAACGTAAACAGCCTTGGCAACGGTAAGGCAGAAATTTATTAAAATGACATATATTATTGTAGACACAGCAAACACGTTCTTTCGTGCCCGTCACGTAGTGCGTGGAGACATATCAGAAAAAGTTGGTATGAGCCTCCATGTTATTCTTAACTCGGTACGCAAAGCATGGAAGGACTTTGATGGGAAACATGTTGTGTTCGCACTCGAAGGTCGTAGCTGGCGCAAGGACTATTACGAGCCATACAAGAGAAACAGACAGGTCGCACGTGATGCACTAAGTCCAAAAGACGCTGAAGAGGATAAAATTTTCTGGGAAACGTTTGATGACTTTAAAGACTTTTTACATGAAAAGACAAACTGTACAGTATTACAGCACAAGCAATTAGAAGCAGATGATTTGATTGCAGGATGGATCCAAGCCCATCCAAATGATAACCATGTTATCATTTCAACTGATGGCGATTTCGCACAGTTGATAGCACCTAACGTAAAACAGTATAATGGTGTTAGTGGTGTTACTACTACACATGAAGGTTATTTTGATGAAAAGGGAAAACATGTTATTGACAAGAAAACAAAAGTTGCCAAGCCTGCTCCAGACCCAGAATGGCTCCTCTTCGAAAAGTGCATGCGTGGAGACACGTCAGACAACATCTTTTCTGCTTTCCCAGGAGTACGCGAAAAAGGTACTAAAAACAAAGTCGGACTCAGAGAAGCATTCGCAGACAGAGACAGTAAAGGATATAACTGGAACAATCTAATGTTGCAACGTTGGACCGACCACGAGGGCAAAGAGCATCGTGTCTTAGACGACTATCTAAGAAATGTACAACTATGCGACTTAACAAGTCAACCAGAAGATATCAAATTGATAATTCAAACTGCTATTGCAGAAGAATTAGCTAAAGAAAAAAATGTATCACAGGTCGGTATTAGATTTATTAAATTCTGTGGCCAGTATGATTTGGTAAAAGTTTCCGAACAGGCACAGAGCTACGCCGAGCCGCTTAATGCAAGATACACACTATAAAGGAGATGAGCATGATAGATGCAATAACTAAGCCGATCATTGATGGCAAGTTTTGGTTGTTGGAAGTAGAAGGCGAAAAACTTGGAACTCTTACTAAAGAGAAAAAGGGCTATTCGTTTATGCGCAAGGGGCAAAAAGTTGACCTTGCGGATCTCGCAGTTTTTAAAACACTATTCGGTATTTCAATTACTGAAGAACAATTAAAGAAAGAAAAAATTGCTAACGAAGTTAAGGTAAAAGAACAAGAATATAACATTTATGAATTTCCTTGTTCTAGCAAACCTTATAATCCTGTATATGATGTACAGCAAAAATTACCGATTTATTCAAAGAGCGATAAGTCAAAGAGTCAGTATTGTGCAGGTTACTATGTGATCAAATTCCGCAAAGGATGGGTCAAAAGTTTCTGTCCAAAATTGATTACTCTAGAACGTTACGCACACAAAGGACCATTTAAGACTGAACTCGAAATGCGTCAAATACTCAGCACTATAGGTAAGAGTACTCCATGAAACAACTAAACACAATTCCTATTGAAAACTATCTCGATAAGGCTCGTATTGCGGCCAAATCTGGCCAAAGAGTGGTCACTTTAGACCTTTTAGAGGCCACCGAGTTAGCAAATAGTCTTGCTGTAGTAATGACACGTATTAGCGGTGAATTAGATACTATCTTACAAGCCGCTATGCAAAATCAACCAGATACACAAGTGTCAATGGACGGCGGAACGTTTTAAGTACAACTATAATAAATAAGTGCGTATATTTGGAGAACGCACTTATGAGCCGCCCTAAGCCTAAAGTATTATTAGAGATTACTAACAAGAAAAACTACAAGACCGAACAGGTTCTTGAAGCTGATGCCATCTGGGCTGTTTTTTATCAAGGCAAACCTGTTAACCTAAAAACCACAAGTTTGGTTGCACAACAGTTAGGTCCAAAATATAAAAAAGTTAGTTTTTCTAATTCTGGTCATGCCTTTAATCTCGCAGAAAAATTAAACAAACTATTCCAATGTGAAGACTTCGGTGTGTACAAACTTACCACCGGCGAACTTATCAAAGAATGATTACCAAAAAAGATCTTAGCCGAAAATTGTATGACGAGCTAGGTGACAAATCAGAAAACGTTAATTTCGATCTATTCCACAAATCTGTTTGGTTCAACACCAGAGAGAAAAAGACCGGAGGTTGGAGATTAACCTACGACGGTTACAAATATCTCAAAGATGTCTTAGGATATAAAGACTATAAAATAGATTTTCCCAGAGAGGAAAATTTTCAAATCACTTCCCAAACTACTATCTGGATGGACCGTTTCATTGACTGTCCATATTTCCTTATGCCAGATGCTATCGTAGTATTCAAAGAAAAAACTGCATTCCAACTAATCTTGTTTTCCGGTGATGTCCATAAATTTGGATGGAGCTCGAACGAAGCAAAGCATCTGTTGTAAAAATACAACGGATCGGTTTATCCAAAAGTTGTTGACATCTTTCGCCTACGGCCGTATAATATATACATAGAGCGTAGTTAATTTTGTTTTTTATTTTGAAAGGTCAAAAATGGCAAAAGGTGAGATCAGTGCAAACCGCACACAGAGTCCTAATGAAGCAAAGGCGGCTATCCGCAAGTGCATGAAAGTAAATCGTCCCGTATTCATGTGGGGCCCTCCAGGTATCGGTAAGAGCGATATCGTGCATCAAATCGGTGCAGAACAAGGACGTGAAGTTATTGACGTTCGTCTATCACTTTGGGAACCTACAGACATTAAAGGTATTCCTTATTACAATAGCCAGTCAAATTCTATGACTTGGGCTCCTCCTATCGAGCTACCATCAGATCCAGAATCTACTGCGATCTTGTTCCTAGACGAACTTAACTCCGCGGCTCCAGCTACGCAAGCCGCGGCTTATCAGTTAATTTTGAACCGCCGTGTTGGCACATATTACTTGCCAAAAGGCGTTTCAATTGTTGCCGCTGGTAACCGTGAAACTGACAAGGGCGTTACTTATCGTATGCCTGCTCCGTTGGCTAATCGTTTCTTGCACTTGGAATTAAAGGTTAACTTTGATGACTGGCAAGAATGGGCTGTTAACAACAAAGTTAACGAACAGGTTGTTGGTTATATTGGCTTTGCTAAAAATGACTTGTATGATTTTGATCCAAAGAGTGCGGCACGTAGTTTTGCTACACCACGTTCTTGGTCGTTCGTATCAGATTTGCTTGGCGACGATGACTTGCCTGAATCTACGCTCACTGACCTCATCGCAGGTGCGGTAGGTGATGGACTTGCTGTCAAGTTTATGGCTCACCGCAAGGTCGCCAAGCAAATGCCTAAGCCAGAGGACATCTTGTCAGGCAAAGTAAACAAGTGTGAAATTAAAGAAATTTCCGCTATGTACTCTTTGGTCATTAGCCTGTGCTATGAACTTCAAACTGCACATGAGAAGAAGGTCAAAGACTGGAACGGAATGGCAGATAACTTCTTTGGTTTTATGATGGATAATTTCCCAACAGAGTTGGTTGTCATGGGTTCCAAAGTTGCACTGACTAACTACCAATTGCCGTTCGATGCTTCTAAAATGAAGAATTTCGACCGCTTCCATGAGAAGTACGGTAAGTACATTATCACAGCGATGGAGAACTAATTTAGGGCCCTTCGGGGCCTTTTTTCTTAATATAAGGAGCAATAAATGGCTGTAAAATCTTGGTATCTTACCATAGTAGAAAAAGGCACTAATCAAGCAGTAGACGGTATTAAGAGCAAGTTGTTTTTCACAGCACCGGATATGAACAAGTGGATTAAAGAGAAAGAAATCCTAGAGAAGTATCCAACAGAACAATATTATCATATCAAAGAAAATTATTGATGTTCTCGCAGTTAAAAGAATATACAGATAGAATAGGTACTGTATATGGCACTGAAGATTTTGCCATGTACATGTACTCTATTGTCAAGATGCGTAAACCAGCTAAGATAGTAGAGCTAGGAACAGGTGTAGGCACTACAACTCTTTGGATGGCGCAGGCATTAAAAGAAAACGGTTTTGGAAAGTTACACACAGTCGATAATGGTGAGATGTGGGCCGAGTTCGTTAGGAATCATCCTAAAGAAAAGTTTCCAAATACCTATCAAGAATTTATTACCAATTCAATAAAACAATTCGAACTAGAAGATCAAATTGAATTTCACAATACAGATATTACGACATTAGACGATGGTTACTTTGGATCAGATATTGACATATTGTTTACAGATTTTGAACATTATCCAGCAAGCATACTCACACTATTCTCACTTTATCTACCATACCTAAATAAAAATAGTTTGTTCTTGATAGATGGTGCCAGCACATTCTACCCAAGTTTTTTGCTTTTGGAAAATCTAGTCAGTATGTTTAATCAAGGGCAAGTTCCAAATTCTCTAAATCCTGCTATCGAGAAGATAGTTAAAAATTCCAAATTTACCCTCAATCATTTGATTGAAAACAAAGATAGACATCAAAATAGTACTGCCCAAATTACCATAAATCCTATTGATATTTTCCCCCAACCGGTGGCAAGAATAAGAGGTTTATAGGTTGACATTGTGGTAAAAAGACAGTATAATATTACAATACACTAAGGAGTTTAAATGTCACAAGTAATGAAGCAAGAGCGTGTTAAAGCAGATAAAACTCGCGTCTATACCGATTCAGAAAAGAACAAAGTAATCGATAAACTGATTACTGCTCGTGTTGGCTTGCTACTGCGTCATCCGTTTTTTGGCAACATGGCTACACGTTTGCAATTAGTTGATGCCTCAGAATGGTTAGGCACACTGGCTACAGATGGTCGTAAATTTTATTACAATGTAGGGTTCGTAGACAAGCTGACTCCTAAACAATGCGAGTTTGGTTTTGCTCACGAAGTATTGCATAACGTATTTGACCACATGGGTCGCCGCAATGGTCGTGATGCTCAGTTGTCAAACATTGCCGCAGACTTTGCTGTTAATCAAATCCTTAAAGATGAACGAATCGGTGACGTTCCGGACTTCATTAAGATTTTCCAAGACAACAAATATCGCGGAAAGAGCTATGAAGAAATTTATGACGATCTCTACGACAAAGCAGAAAAGATCGACATCAGCCAATTAGGAGAATTACTCGACGAGCACTTAGATGACGAAGGTGAGGGCGAGGGTGAGAATGATGGCAAAGACGGAGATAAAGACGGTAAAGGCAAAAAAGGTCGCCCACGTTTAACTGAAGAAGAAAAGAAAGCTATCCGCGATGAGATCAAAGAAGCCATGGTCAGTGCCGCTCAGTCAGCAGGAGCAGGTCGTGTTCCGGCAGGTGTTCAGCGTCTTATCAAAGACTTCACAGAACCTAAAATGGACTGGCGTCAACTATTGCGTCAGCAGATCCAAAGTATCGTAAAATCTAACTTTAGTTTTAGTCGTCCTAATCGCAAGTCACAACATTCCGGTGCTGTACTTCCTGGACTTATGAACGAAGAAACTATCGATGTAAGTATTGCTATTGATATGAGCGGATCAATTTCCGATGCCCAAGCAAAAGACTTCATGAGCGAGATCAAAGGCATCATGGAAGAATACAAAGATTTTAAAATGGATGTTTGGTGCTTTGATACCCAAGTGTATAACTACGCTAAATTTACCGGTGATAACGCAGACGAAATTATGGACTATGAAGTTAAAGGTGGCGGCGGAACTGATTTCGATGCTAACTTTAACTTTATGAAAGAAGAAGGACTCGAACCTAAAAAGTTCATTATGTTTACAGACGGCTATCCATGCGGTAGCTGGGGTGATGAGGACTACTGTGATAGCCTGTTTATCATCCACGGAAACGATTCCATAATTCCCCCATTCGGGTCTCATGCCTACTATAAATAATAGCGGTATATTATGTCACTTATTAAAGGTACAGTTAATCCACTCAACGTCCTAGGACAACGGCGTTTAAACCATTTTCCTAGGCACTTTGCAAGAATGAGCATCAAAGCAGATGCTGATAAAATAAGTAGTTGGGTTTACAGTAACTTAAACAGTAGATATGCTATAAAACGGACTCTCAAAATTAGTGAAGATAACAGGATGATTGAAACTCAGGAAATAGGGTTTGAAGATCCTGCAGAACTAACTATGTTTAGTCTGGCATGCCCATACTTAAACCAATTATAATAGGAGATAAAAATGGCAGATTTAGATCAAGGTCAAGCACCGCAAGCCCCCGCTGATGCACCAGCAACCCCAGAGCTTTCAATTGCTGACTTAACAAACCTACGTTCAGTAATCGACGTAGCCGCTCAACGTGGCGCTTTCCGTGCCGCAGAAATGGAAGCAGTAGGCGCTGTATTCAATAAACTAAACAAGTTTTTAGAAGCAGTTTACCCACAACAACTTCCTCCTTCACCAGGAGTAGCCGACGGCGTTCAACAACCAGCACCGGCCGCTCAATAAGGAGCCTTCGATGAAACACGTTGGTAAAATGAAAAATAACGGGGCAAAGATTGTGATTGCTTATCGCACTATCCCCGGAGACGCAAATAGTGCTCTAGTCATTGGCACTAATGCGCTAGGAGATTCGTATCATGACGCTCTAATGAGTGTTGTCGAGAGTGACTTAGGCCAACAGGCAAATGAAATTTCAGATGTATTAGCTACTAAAAAGTTCCCAGATGGTAACAACATGTTAGCTCACTTACATACCAACGGTCATCTTAAAAAGGTGCCAACTGATGGTGTCATCGTTACTCCAACAAGAAACGATGAAATTCCTTTGAACGAGTTGAATAAACTTATTGCAGAACAAAAGGGTGTTTCTGTCGAAGACTTGGCAGGTACCGAAGATGGTAAACCTGCTCCTAAGACAGCTCCAAAAGCTGAAAAAGAAATTTCGACGACTGAGATGACTCCTGCAGAAATGCGTTCACGTGCTGATGCCTTGTATAAGGAAGCGGCGAAACTACGCAAGACAGCAGATGAGTTAGATCCGCCAAAGAAGAAAGCCAAAGCAGAAACTGCTGAAGCATAAAAAAAGCCCCAACTAAGGGGCTTTTTTTTAGACTTTAACTTCTATTATTCCCGTACCATCTATTACAATATGGTCTTCTAGGGCGATACCTAATACAGCATTTGGATCGTCACCTGGTTTCCATGCTTCAGCATACCCGCTCAATGAACTTGAAACTAGGCGGTCGCCTTTGCGTACTGTTCCATTTACTTTGCAAGGTACGCGACCTTTCAATGCTAGGTAAGGATGTGTACTTTCTGGACCAGCCGCTTGATTCATTTTGAACGCAGGGCGAGTCGAAACAATACCAGCAACACTAGGATCGGCTCTTAAAGTAGTAGTTGTAACTTCATAGCTACCGCCAACTACTAATACAGTACCTTCATCATAAGGACCATCTGCATGATATTTTTCTGCTAGGTCTGAATACGTTGCCTGTAGTGTACTTGTTCCATGCAGAGTCCAACTACCGCTAATTGATCCGTTAGCACTATCACCGCTACCTGCATTTAGTACAGGAGTAGTTACGGCTGTAGCCGCTAAACCACCTGTGCCATCTCTCTGTGCAATAGAGTTGTTTACGTTTCCTGCCTGGCTTAATGTTACATAACCTGTTGAACCTGCACCTAATAAAGACGTAGCCTGTACTGTGCTGTTTGATCCTACTACCCAGGTTCCGTTTAGAGTGCCGGTTGTTGTAGTTGTTAATGCAGTAGTTTGTATAGATCCATCTGATCCTCTTTCTACGATGCTGTTTGCAGAAGCTACTTGGTCAGTATGTATAAATGTAGCGCCATCTCTTTGATATCCTTCAAGATACACAGAGTAGGTTGCGTTCTGTGATGAACTTCCTGTAATAGTACCACCTGAAATACTTGCTCCGGAAGCCAATACCCAAGTTCCGTGGATAACACCACTGGTACTTGTATTCAGCGATGAAGAATACAAATTATTAATATATCCGTTTTGGAATTCGTTTCCTTGGGCACCTAGATCAACGGTCTGCGTTGGATTAGGTAAAACAACCAATCCAGATGAACCATCGAGTGATATAACGTTTGTTAGTCCGCTTCCTGGGTTTACGTTAAATTTTAATGTAGGATAGTTGATATTAGACAAATTACCAATAGTATTATTTGTCACGTGCATTTGGATAACACGATTAGTTCCAGCTAAAATACCAAAGTCACTATTAATTGTTAGACTTCCGCTAAAACTGGCAAATTCATCTCGACGGATAAAGTTCTTTGAATCATAGAATAATATGTTTCCTTGGCTATCGTTTTCTAATAGACCCCAAGCAGAACCTGCCGCTCCAAAAAACATCCATTTATTAGCACGATCTGGCAAAGCACCTATAACTGTAGGATCAATGCTACCATTAACAACACTGGTTCCCGGTAGTGTAATACCACGTGCTACGTTTGCAAATTTTTGGCTTGTAACTAATAAGCCGTTGGAATTAGGAGTAAATGCATTTGTAGAAAATACAGCTACCGTTGATCCATCACCTGATCCAATGCTTGCTCCTAGTACTGTGTAATTGTTGTTTAATGTATCAGAAACTATACTAGGACTAATAGAACTTTGTAGAGCAGATATAGATTTTTCAGGTCCGATTAAAACATAATCAGTTCCGTTGTAAACATACAATTTTTGATCCACAGTATCAAACCATTGATCACCTGCTTTTAAATCTATTGGTTTAGAGCTTGTGACATCTGTTACAGTTAGAGCTTTGAATCTAACGCTATTTGAATCATAAAATTTTAATTTAATATTACCAGAATCAAACCAAAGCTGACCATTTAGTGGTGCCGCTGGTTGTTTAGTGTTGGCAAAATTTTCTAGTAATTTTAAAAAGTTTTCGTTAACTGTCTGACCATACCCTGCGTAGTTTTTTCCTACAAATACAAGATCCGTAGAGCTATCAATACTACCGTCTGGGATAGTAACAAGTGTTGCGCCGTTAGTTTTTTTGAGTACGTATGACATAATTTTATCTATAGTAAATGATTGGTAGCAACGCTACGTTCTTTGGTCTTGTTTCTGAACCACCAGTTGATCCTGTATAATAACGACTTTGGTCGCCGTCTGTTGATGCAGAACCGGCGGCTCCGTATGTATTCGGAACAACTGGGAACGGTACTCCGCCTTCTGCATATGGATCTTCGTGATGGTGACTTGCAAAATCGTCGGCTTGATTTGAACCAAATACACGCCCTGGATCAATTCCTGCTCCCAAATCGGCACCACGAATAAATTGACCTCTTAGATCAGGAACATTAAATGTACCACCTGCTCCACCGTATGTATATCCGATGGCTCCAAAAAGTCTTGGATAGTCTGCGGTATTATAAGATGCGCCGTTACAAATTAGGTAACCCGAAGGAGCAGTTGATGCCGCTGACCAAAATACAGTACCAGTCGGAACTATCTGTAGATTGTTTATAATTCCTGTTAGAGCATTAATCTCGGCTTGTAACTGAGTTTGTACTTGACTAATCTGTACCCCAGAATTTGAACCTGCTGTATCTACATAGGCTTTAACAGCGGCCTGTGTTGGAATACGGTTGTCTGAGTTAGCAGTTAATTGTGAATCTCGGTCAAAACGTAAAATTGTGTTCTGAAAACTGTCTGATAACTGTAAAATTGTTGCATTCAGCGCACCGATCTCAGCGGTAGATGATTGCAAATCATATGTATATATAGTGTTCCACTTAAAGCTAGGATCACCTACGTTATACTGTTGATCAACTGTTGGTTTAATACTTCCAGTTACGTTTGTATCGCCTGTAATTACTAGACGATCGCCGTCTGTGTTTGCACTTAGAGCAGATGCATAAACTGTACTAAATCTTTTAATATTTTGACCAAGGTCGTTACCAAGGTCGCTACGTGGACTCAATTGGCTACCAGCATCTAACTGCCAGTTGCCTTTAAATGTTCCTAGGTCAGCACCTGGTGATAGGTTAAATGAATATAAGGTATTATATCTTAATGCACTTGTTCCTATATTATTACCAGAATCTCCATGAGGATTTAATTGGCTATTTGCTGTAAGTGTCCATTGACCATTTAAAAATGCCTGTGTTGTTGCAACTCCAGCATTTAATGTTTGAGTATATACATTGGTCCATCTACGACCATTGCCCCCTAAGTCTTGTAAAATATCTGCGTTAGGTAATATTGCAGTTCCATCGTAGGCAAAATTGCTTCCGTTTGAGGCAACAGTAATAATACCAGTAGGATGATCAATAGTTAGGTTGTTAGGAATACCACCACCAGGTGATACAAATGATATCTTAGAATTACCTGCTGAACCAAATTGGAACATAGCATTGTCTGCAATGAACCAATTGGCAGTAATTAATTCGTCAACATTAGATCGTGTGTAAGATGAATCAAGATGATCTAAAAGTCCATACAATAATACATCCGTCGACGTATTAGTTTGTCTTACATCTGGAGCAAAGTTTTTAAATGTAATTCCACGATATACATTGTTGAATCCTAATGCAAGTCCTGTAGAATCAGACTGGAATGTTTGATTGCTGATAACTGCTATTACTTCGCCGTCTACTAATAACTGAATAACAGGATGAACTCCGTGTGTTACAGAATTCATTGTTGTTGAATGTAGTTGTGTTGTGCCAAATCCAGGAACGTTTTGTGGTCCAATTAGAGCAAACCCTGTTCCTGTATTAATATATAATTGTTCATCATCTGATTTGTACCAGAAATCTCCTGGTTCCAAAGCACTGATAGTATTTCCATAGTTGTCAGTTATAGAGCTTGTAGTAGCTACCAATAAAGTAGACAACGGACGCCATGCTCCGCCATCATATACAATAGGTCTTAAAACATTTACGCTCTTATCAAACCAAATCTGTCCTGCTAGAGCATTGCTAGGAGGAACTTCACTTGAAAAATTTTCTAATAGTTTTACAAAATTTTCATTTTGTGCTTGTCCGTAACCAGAAGCATCTTTACCAATTAGATTAATTGATAAAGTTGTGTTATCAATTTCATAATCAGGAAGATTAGTTAACTGTGTTCCGTCACTTTTTGTAATATTATAAGCCATTCTATTTTCCTAATTAGTTAACGATTGTACTAAATGTCCACTGTCCACCAGATACGATATATTCTCGTATTTCTTGCGTACACACAGGGTATGTAATAGGACTTGTAGTTTGTACAGTTACTCCAGTTACAACGTTAACAGCATTTTTAACACCATTCTGATCAACTGCGGTTACAGCATAGTTGCTTACTCCATTAGCTGTCCAGCTTGGAATCGCATAGTTCATACAGTTTACTCTGCAACGTGATTGTTCTGGAAGATAATAAAAATCTCCTGAATGTCCGATTGGTAACATTTTGTTTAGATATCCAATAACAAACAAGTTCACATCACTAATCTGTGTTACATCCAACGAGAACACAAATGAAACTGAATTTTTCAATGCCTGGATGTTGTCTACATAATATTTTGTTACAAGAGTTGTAGTTGAATCTTGTGGAGTAATCGTACCTCCGTTGACAACTTTCTTGCCGCCAAGGCTAACATTACCCACACCAGTTTTGTTTAACACTAGATCGCTTGTTCCGTCTACAGTAGATATTGAACTTGTTGAAATAAACACATTACCAACTGTTAAATTACCTAAGTTGCCTATTGCTGTTAAGTTTGGAGCATTTTGTACATATAAGTTGGCGGCATCAAGTACACGAATATCAGCGCCTTGCGCATTAGTAACAAAGTATCCTTTGTTATTAGCTACTGTAATATTATCAGTTGAGTTCCAACCTGGTAATGAATTTTTATATGTAAAGTTATGATCAGTAGTACCATGCAGTATTATACCACCGCCGTCAATCGCCGCATCTGGTAAACTATTAACAGGGTACGCTAATTCAATTTTGATGTTGTCAACTTCTAAATTCTTAACCTGTACGTTGGTACCTGTACCAGTTACATTAAGATTACCATTGATGTTTACTGTACCAACTAGGTTAACTACTGCTGTAGAACTATTAGCAGTTGGCCATATACCTAGTGTTTGGGTATAAGGATTAACCGAAATAGCCTGTTGCGTTCCGTAAATGCTACTGTTTGTTACAATGTTAAAGTTTTTATCTAACGACTGACTTAAAATATTAGAAGAGCCATCTCCGTATATACCACTATTAACATAAATTTCTATATTTTGTAACGCACCAACTGTAATACCGCCATCATTTAGGATAGCCAATGTACCTGTTGTAGATTGACTTGTGTCGTTACGCAAGAATTTACTTGCTTGTATTCCTGCAACGCTAAGAGCATTAGTAACAGTCGCAATGATTGTTGCTGTAGTTCCCGGATACGCAGAATTGTTCATTGTTAGTCCATGACCAACATAGGCTATACCCTGATAAGGAGTTGCAGGAGTAAATGCTATTTCGCTTAATACTGCTAACAATACTCCATTGTTATATAAAGAACTTACAGTACGATTAACTGTGTTTGTATCTAATATCTGTTCTACTATCCACCCTGCTTTACCTTGTACTGTTGAGTAAGATGGCCCTGCTACAATATAACCTGTACCATCATATACACTTAATTGTTTATTAACCGTATCTAACCATAAGTCACCAGGAACAGGACCAGTAGGTTGTATTGGACTTACAACTGGGCCGCCTACTGGACGGAATTGATTATTAGTATTGTAATAAAACATTCTGCCTTGCGCAGAATTGTACCATAGCTGACCATATAAAGGACTTCTAGGCTGTGTAGGACTTGCAAAATTTTCCAGCAAATATATTAAATTTTCATTAAAATATGTTCCATAGGCAGGCACATTCTTACCTATTAAAGTCAAGCTGGTTGTCAACTGATCAGTTGTTTGATCAGATAGGTTTAATAATATTTGGCCATTGGTTAGTTTTAATGTATATGACATGTTCTTAAATCTTTATATAGTAGTTTATGTATACAGCACCAGATCCAAGATGTCCTCTCAAATCAGGAACTGCAAATTGCGATCCTGTGCCGCCGTACTTTTGATGTATTACTGTAAACAGTTTGTTGTAGGGAGTACCTACGCTACCATCATATATAGTTCCATCACATAATAACCATCCGGTTGGTGCTGTGTCTTGACCAAATGGCACGATAGCGCCTGTGCTTAGTTTAAATTCATAAAGGTCTGATAAGAAATCATATCTAGATTCTTTATAAAGTGTACCATTACCTATAGTTCCTGCATCTGGTTGTGCGCTAGGACGATAGATCATTATAAAATCATCATTAGCAAATGTAGGATTACCATTAGTTGCTACACCATTATTAATAGTAGGCACATAGGTCTTACCGTAGATTGATTGTGCTGTTAATGTTGTAACAATATTATATGTTGCTGGAGTTCCGTCAAATCTATTATTAGATAAACTTGGGCTTGATCCCATATCTCCACTAATAGTAAACGTGCTTGTTCCAACTAATTTTGAAGAAGTTGCCGCATTGCCTGATAGATATCCAATAAACGTAGAAGCGTAGACGTTATTCCATCCAAGAGTCTGTGAACCAATATCATATTGATGTGTCTTACCAGGAACAATAGAGGATACTGTCTCTCCTGAAAGAGGTCCTGTTGATCTTCCTACTGATAGTGGTCCAACTAAAATATGTTCTCCAGTAACTACTAAAGTACCGTTCACACCTGCACCACCTGCAACATATAAAGGGTTGTTACTAGGAATATTAATATCAGTTGATGTAGATGTTATAATAAGTGTATTTGCAGTAGCGGTAGTAGAAACATTTAGATTACCTGTTACATCTAATGTGGCCTGAGGAGCAACTGTGTTAATACCAACACGCTGACTATCACCTTTTATAACCACAATAGTATTGTTGATATTATTATAGGCTATCTGAAAACTAAAACTTCCTCCGTTAAGAGTGTTTAAGAAAGTTGCATTATATCCTGTACCACCTTGTCTTTGCAAAACAAACGTAGGATCTTGACCTATCTTGATACCAGAATCGGTTCCTACAGTTAACTGGCCGGCTAACTTTTGATCAATGTCATTACGAACAAAGTTATTAGCACTTACTGTTTGTAATGCAGGAACTGTTTGTTGTAAATTACTTGCCTGGAATGATACACCATTAAACTTAGCATAAATGGGGCTTGTTGGTGTTCCTAAATTCTTTCCTGTTAGGTTAACACCTGCTTGCAATGAACCAAACCCGTCAATAACCTGTACAGGTGTAAAATTTTCTTGTGCAATAATTTCTATAGCATTATCATTAACATAGTTAATAACAATATTATGTACAGATCCATCTATAGCTGTAGATGTTGTTGCATAACTTCCTGTTCTGAGTGCGCTTGAATAATTAGGACCAACTAATGTAAATGAAGATCCGTTAAAAATACTTAATTGATTGTTAGAAGTGTCTACCCAAATATCTCCAGAATAAACAGGTGTGCTTCCTAAAGGGCTTGTTGGGGTTCTATGAACACCTGCAACTGGTGCATAGTCTGTTCCATCAAATACTTTTAATTTTTTACTGTTAGGATCTGAAGTATCAAACCAAAGTTGTCCTTCAATATTTTTAGATGGGCGAGAACTATTGGCAAAATTTTCTAATAGGTGTACTAGATCTGCGCCAATTGCTTGACCATATCCTGGATAATTTCTACCAACCAGCGTTAGAGGAGTATCAAAAGTGTTGACTGTGTTGTCTTCAACAGTGATATAAAAGTTTCTAGACGCTTTTGATAGGTCAGTAAAATTAATTATGTAAGACATCTAATTATCCTGTGATTGTTGTTAAACTTTGAATTCTAATCGTATAATCTATTTGCAACATTCTATTCAGACTTTTTTGTACAGGATGGAATATAACATGAGTTAACAAGTTGCCAGTACCGGCACCGTTAGAATTATAAGCTCTTAGGCCTAATTCATCAAAAACATAATTTCCTGAATAATTAGTAGCGTTATCAAAAGCTGATTGATTTGCCGGTTCGCCAAAGTCTAACAAACAACTGATCATAATATCAGTGTATGGAAGACCAGTTGTATGACGAATATTCATAAAATTTCTTGACGGATCTAAGTTGTTGACGCTGTTAGAATCAATAACTTTAATATAGGTTTGATTATACAGGTTAGCATTAATACCAACAGAGTTAGGTGTTAGATATGTAATGATTCCTGTAGGATCAACCCGGCTACCGCCATTGCCGAAGCACATTTCTGCGATCCAGCCCTGTCCGTAATTAGAAGCACTCTGTGCCAAAGCCACGCTAAAGTTTTCATAGTGAATAGCGTTTGGCTTATCAACGATTACTTCTTTAGTTTCTGGGTCAAATATCTTAATATGACCGCGGATTGATAGGTTTCCCTGTTCATCTGGCGTGGCTTCTTTGGGTGTTTGTGCTTGATTTTCAGTCATTTTGTTGTCTTTTGATTGATCCATAATGTTATTTATTCGTCTAGTCTTTACCACTGATTGCTGGTCCAAGACACACGTCTCCATATATTTGCAGTTCCGTCTGTATAACTTGTTACACAATAGTATAAATGTCCTGTATCAAACGCCAACATTCCTGCGGTGTCCCCAGGATTTCCTTTTGAAGTAGACGGTGCTGATTTGCTTACTACTACTGTGTTGCTGTACAAGTTTCCTTGTGTTACAATATCTCCAACAGAGTTAATAGTCGCAAAAGGGTTAGATTGAGAACCTTTATTGATAGAAATCAATCCAGTTCCGTCAACTGTTAACCCATCTCCAACAATAACAGTACCAGCAGTAGATGTTGTTGCGGCTAATACTGGTTGTGCTGATTGTTGTGTTAGGGTAACGGTGCCCGGTGTGCCTGAAAAGTTTAAAATTTCATTTAGAGCCGCAGATGAACTTTGGCTCATGTTAACTCTGTACAATCTCAATCCGTTACGTTTGTTGAACACAGGAACAACACTAACAACTGTTCCAGGAGTTGATCCAGGATTAGTTAAACTTGTAACACTTTGTCCTGCTTGGATAGGAATAGTTGCTCCATCACCTTGACCGTTTCCAAATGTACCAGAAGCATAAACGTACAGTACTGTGCCCGGTGTACGAGCTACAGGTAATGGATATAAGTTAGTAGTAACTTGCCATACGTTATTATCAGCATTTCCTACGGTGTTAGCATCACTGCTTAAAGCAGATTCAATAATTCCGGTAGTTGCCGCAGTATATTGTTGACCAAAATTGTTAACAACTATATTAGCAACAGATGTTGCTGTTAAGATAGCTCTTGTATTATTTGATAAAGTAGTATTCGGAACACCGTTTACTACAACTTGTATGGCTGGTACAGATGTATATCCTGAACCTGCCGAAGTTATAGTTGCACCAACTAGACCTTGTCTTACTTTAACCTTGTTGATATTGGTACCACCTATGTCAGTAGACAAATAATAGAAACCAGCTTGTCCTGTTGCAGGTGAACAGCTTATTGATAGATAACTGGATGCTGTAGTTCCCTGAGGAATTCTAGTAGAATCTAATCTATCTGCTAGATAAGCCGCATACTGCCCACTGCTTGCTACCAGCTGTCCAATTTCTACACCTGTACAAATAATTGGATAGGTACCATCTGCAATAGTTGCCTGAGGTACATCAAATACATAAACGTTAGCAGGTATAGTTGCTCTTGCTAAACTAAGATCAAAACTAATAGTCTTTGAAGGTAAGTCAACTGAAACAATCTTTAATGTTTTCAATGTGTTACTTGATGGATCTAAGAATTTGGGCAAGCCGTTTCTAAGATCTGCTAGAGTTTGATAAGGAATGAAAGCATTCAGTGCCGCCGCTTGTGCCGCATCAGAAATTTGTAGTGTAGCACCCGCACCTAATGTAACAGGAGCATTAACAACTAACGATGCTGTAGGTGTTGTTACATAACCTAATGTTAAATCGTCTAGATACAAATCAAGTAATGCTGTAGCGGTAGCTGTTGAACCTGAAGCAGGTGATGCAATATTAACTGCAACTGTAGCTGTCGTGATATCAAAATCAGCAACGCTAGGAGTAATGTTGACTTCGATTCTGTCAACACCGGTTGGGTTTAAGATTGCAGTCGCTGTAAATCCAGACCCTGTAACATCAATAGCTTTTACTTTTGGAACATTGGTATATGTTCCGCCGGCTGTCACAGATGCTGATACAATAGATTTTCCTGTATCAAATCCGCCCGAAGAAGTTAATCTTCCGTTAGTATTTGTTACTGATAGACCTGAAAGATTAATATTTCTTGTGTAGGTTGTAGCTATACGTTTAGCTGAGGAACCTAAATTTCTTGCATTGTCAGAATCAGGTACAATGTCTTCAGTTACTGCTTGAAGATAGGTATTAATGTTAGTTGTAAAAATCTGTTGTTGATTTGAAATAACAATTTGACCTAACATACCTGCATGGTATGTACACTGGTAATAGTAAACATACTGAATAGGATTTTGAGGAACCTTCCAGAACAAGGTACCGTCATAACGTCCAACGTTTGCTAGAGCACCGCTGTAAATTACAGTACCATCATCACCAACGAACCACCATTCTCCTTCAACTACGTTAGCACCACCGGGTGCTGTTCTTACTTGCCAAGGATGGCCATCATGAGGATTGGTGTGTATGTTCCAGCTATAGGTAGCACCTGGTTGTAAAGTAATTGTAGGATTAGATCCGCTATAACCTTCAAATGAATATCCTGAGCTGGCTACGTTTCCTACTGTAAATTCTTCTGCAACACTCTTATACAATCTAGGTGCAACGATCATTGTTCCTTGACCGTCAACTAATGACAAATTTAATCCAGGTACAATAGTACCAGCAGAAGATGCAGTGGCGGTGTTAATGGTAACAATAGGAACACTAACAGTACCATCGCTGGTAATATTAATACCAGATCCAATCTTAACACCTCCCAAACGAAGCGTTGTAGCTGTGTTAAAGGCCGCCAACGGTCCTACTGGTCCTTGAGGGCCTACTGGTCCTGTATCTCCCTTAGGTCCCGTAGCTCCTGTAGCTCCCGGAGCACCAGGTGCACCTGTTTCTCCTTTATCTCCCTTTAAGGTAGCCTGGAGTGTTGAGTAGGTAAGTTTTTTAGTTACTCCGTTGTCAACAACAACAAAAACGCTTTGTGCGCCCATTGTTGAAACTACAGGTAAATCCGTGATTTTTGTCATAATTAAATTCCTTCAAGTGGTACTTGACTTTCATCTGTTAGTACTGCACCAGTCTCCAATATGATTATTGGATCGCCTGGGTAATATTCATCTGTTGGCAACACGCCTGGACGTTCATTGATGAAGCTGATCGCCGGAGTATTCTCAAAGATCTGTCCTTTTCTTTGTGATACAGAAACATGATAACCGCCAGGTAATCCCCCAGCTGTCCAAAGAAGCACTGGTGTACTTGTATTATTAATTATCTGTTTTGTAATAGTATAGTAAGAAGTTACGGTAGTAAGATTGCTAACTCCTAACGAATTTTCCTGCCCCGAATCGTAGGCAATGTCTAGATCAGTTGAGTATATAGTAGCTGTTGTTGGTTTCAACTGTAGCTGTCCATTTATACGCACTTCAACCTGATCATAGTACTCTGCACTATCTACTAAGGTAATACCACTTAGTGTAAACACAGTCTGTAAAGCGGTAGTAACAGTATTGTAAATTATCGTACTTTCCTTAACAGGAATATTTTGTGACGGACCCTGATCAATTACCGCAGTTCCTGTTGGGAGACCGTCTAAAATACCTGTGCCTAATGTACCTCTACGTAGCTGTCCTAAGGTATTTAGGCTAGGGTTTAGCAAGAAGAATTCAATACGCTCACCTGCTATGTAAACAATACCAGGAAGATTTCTTTGTATGTTTGGAGGTGTAAGAACAGTAACATCGTTAACATATATAACTGTATCTGTAGCCAACAAAGGTTGAGCTAGATGTGTGATGTTATTCTGAGAAATAGTCTTATAAGTTGTTCTTCCTACTAAGTCTGTGAACATTCTATAAGATGTTATTCCGCCATATGAGCTGTCGTTAAGACTCATAATAACAACCTTGTCTGTGGAAGTATTAAAGATTCCAGTTCGTAGTCTTACAGTAACTTTATCTTCTTCAACGCTGTAATCAATATCACTTTGTAAAGGTTGACCATTATACTCTACCCATATGTAGTTTGTATCTCCTACAGGGCGACTCATTACATATCTTCCGTATTGATTAGCTGGATATCTTTCCTTGCGGAACATTCCTTCTTGTGCTGTTTGATCTCTAGGAACATCTGCATTAGGATTAATAAATGCTCCGCTGTCATTACTAAATGTTAGAACATTTAATGTATCAGTGTCCTGTCTGTTAGGAATATTTTGTATTACTAAAAATTGATTAACATCGTCCCAATAGTATTGATTTCCTACAAGACTCATTATGGCCAATACATCACCATTGTTTGTAGTTCCTAGAGGAAATACAATTTTTACAGGAGGTGGAGTAAAGCTAAATTCAGATCCAGGTGTTAATGGCAATCCATTTCTGTAAACTTTAACGGTAGTAAGATCGATCTGTCCAGGTAACAACGGATCATTCAAATCAACTGTAAACTCTGCTTGATCGTTTTCAACAACATAGTAGCTTACCTGTGGAGGTATTAAACGTTTCTTGTTATACTCAACAATCATTTGAGGCTCATGTGGCAATGCTGTGCTAGGTGGTTGATCTAATATGAATCTAGTATTTGAATGGTTTACGTTTGTAAAGACCTGTTCGTGTACTTGACTATATCCCTTAGCAGGCTGATTAAACAACCACACTTGTATCTGTTTAGATCCTACTGCATTATGATAAACTGTGATCGCGCCTTTTGGATTTGATCTACTTTGGTATCCGGGAGCGGCACTAATAGTAAATGCCTTAGTCTCCTGTCCGTTAATTGTAACATACGCATCTTTAATATCTGATAACGCGGCACCACTAATAATCGTAGTAGCTGTAGTACCGCTATCTGTAACGACTCGACTGTCAACTAATCCGGTTCCGCCCACGCTTAAGCCGCTTACACTTAACCAACCTGTCCAAGTATTTGATGTCAACTGGATGGTGTTTGCAATAGTGTTTACTGAGTAATCAACTGCATATCTTAATGGGGTATCAGCAACATTGACCAACACTGAAGCTGTGCTTGCTGGCTTGCCGCCAATATCAAAAGTTGTTGTTATTTGATCTAAGAAATATTTCTTGTTAACAATCAATGGACTTGCTGTACCTTTACTTTCAAATACGGTAACAGCAAAACTTTCTTGTATCTGTCCTGGTAACATTTCTTCAGGAGCATGGCTATAGTTTTGATCTAAGAAGCCACTACCATCAAGTAAAATATCAGAAGGTTTAATACCTAATGTAATTTCTGAAAGATCACCACCGCTGATCACAACGTCCAATGCATCTGGGTCTCCGGGTAGGATGGTTCCATCGCTTGTCTGATCTCTAAATGTTACTAACTGTCCTGTTAACGTAGGATCAAACAATGTAGCAGGAATATAAATTGTAGCAGTAGTTCCAGTACCAACAATAGTAGGCACCACTGTAGGATCTATACGAGTTGCATTTCCGCCCGCAATAGCGGCTGTTGTTGTTGAAATATAAACATTAATCGTCGCTCCATTTGGTACTACGAAAGGAGTAGACACGGGAACGAAATTTGCTACAATTTCATTTATGGTATTATTCAAAGAAGCAATTAAAGCGTTATAAGAATTAACCTCTACTTCTGCCTCGCCTATTTGTCCTAGGACATATTGATATTCTGGATTATTAGTATACTGTATGCCTGCGCCCGGAACTAATATCAAGGATGGTGTATTTGCTAGGAGGGCTTGCAACTGTGCTAGACGTGTTTGCCAGAATGTTAATTGTGTTTCAGCATCTGTTTTCTGTGTTTCAGCACTATTATATTCATCTGGCATTGATAACTGAGGATCTTTTACAACTCCGTAGTTAGTTTCCGAACTGTAACTATCCCATGCACTTGTATAATAAGGTAGGACATCCCAACCAGATGCATAGTTAAATGGCAGGGTATCAACTTTAACTCCGCCAAAGCTCAATCCTTTCATTAGTTGTTCAGGATCAACCCCAGGCATTCCTGGTCCAGGCTGATAGTAATTGTTAATTCTATCTATAGCAGATAATATCTTAATATCTTTAATGTAAGCTATTACAATCTTTTGTTCTAATTTTGGAACAAAATTTAATAACAGTTTAGCATAATTTTTAAGATATGTTAATCCGTTAGGATTAGTAAAGAAATCAGAATAGTATTCAATCGTATATTGATCGCTTAATACTGTTGATCCATCAATAGTTACTTTAATCGTGTTCTTTTCTGCTTGTGGTACCCATGTTAATACCCAGCTATAAGATTCTCCATCGCCGATGTAGGAATCAGTAGTAGTGATATTTGATATTTCTGGGCCATAAGATATACGGTCAAATTTAATAGATACAGAAGTTGAACGAACTTTTCCGTTATACAACTGAGCTCTAGCAGTAGCCTGTTGATAATTCTTACCGCCGCCTCCTACCAACACAACTGTTGGTGTTATTGTGTAACCACTTCCTGGATTTGTAACTACAATATCGTAAACTTTTCCAAGACTGATATAGGCAACCGCAGTGGCTCCTTTTCCAGTATCACCTGGTGCTGTTATTATTTTTACAGTAGGAGGGCTAACATAATTTGATCCACCGTTCGTTACCTGCACTTCACCAACTTCAAGAGTATGATTATCTAACCAAGATTTATACGGATATGTTTGCAGTACTGTATTTGTCAAAGTTTGTATAGTAATAAAATTACCAGTTGGTTGATCATAATACGCTGGCAAATCAAAGTCAGTATTAAATGTATGTGTTAAATCAGTAGCTGTATAATTTGTCGTGAAGTTTCTTATCTGTGTATGATAAGGTTTAACTTCTTCTATCCAGTTGAGATAATACTGACTATCTTGTAGTTTGTATGTAGATCGTTGATCGAGACTGCCTGCATAGTTTGTAGCATTGATGAATGCTGTCTTAAATACCCAATCAATATTAGTCTGTTCAGACAACGCATATTTTACAGCGTGGAAGAAGAACTGATTCCAGTAGGCTTTTAAATTGCCAACAAACAAATCATCTCTAATAGATTTTATAATGTACATCAATTCAGAATCTGCTTCTTGATCAAAGAAAGTTTGATCGTATGCCGCAATTTCATCAAATCCAAAATCAGTTAGCTGTGGAGACCATAGCGTATTTGATATTTGTATAGTTCCATTTTGCTCATATATTATATCATAGTCTGCATCAAAAGAACCAATGTTTAAAGTCTTGTCAACCTTTCTTAAAATAATGTAACGACCGGCTCCGCCGTTTTGAACTTTAACATACTGTCCCACAGCCGGTGTTATTGAACTTAGGCCGTAGGTATCTGATACTGTATAAGTGATCGGTTGTAAATTGTTAAAATCAGAACTGGTCCAATCGACAGTGTACCAATATTTGGTCACGTCATATTGCTGACTATGAACTCTAATCCACTGTTGTTCTGTTTGACTCCATTCGAACTTACTCCACATATTATCTGCTTCACTGTCTGTTAGCACATAAACTGTGTATGGTCTTACTACTAATTTAGGAACTGTTGTGAATCCTGTACCGCCATTTATAATATAAGCGTCGGTGACTTGACCTAGATTATTAACCACTGTTTGAATAACTGCACCAACTCCGTTACCTTGAACAGCAACAGTCGGAGGATACTCAGGATTATAAGAGCTACCAGAATATGTAACTGTAACTCTGTTGATTCGTCCGTTAGAATCGATAGTACACGCTAATGTAGCCTGGCTGAATCCGCGAGTTATAATTTGATTTAATTGATAGTTAGTTTCAACTACTTGATCATATTCATTAGCAGTAGAAGGAGGTATTTCTTCTTTCTTTAATAGATTTGGAATAGAATTTAAACTGATAATTCTATTTGCAAGTAACACGCTGTTGGTCCATTCTAACAATGTTCTTAATGCTTTGGTTCTATCAACAAACATAGTTTGTCTTGGACGCACATTAATACCATAGCGTTGCTGTACTGATAATGCTGGATCAGGAACAGGATTACCTACAGAATCATAACCTGTTAAACTGTCTATTAGTTTTTGTTCAAGCATAGTAGACGGAGTACTAAAAGGATCTCCTTCTTGTAGCAACAACCATTCTGTATGTCGAGGCGCTGAGTTTGTAGAAAAATCAATATTGATATGTAAATTAGTATTACTATTCTTGATTAATTCTTTTACGTTAGACAATGCAATAGCACTTGAAGATAAGACCGTAGCGTATTCTAATGCTTGATTTTTTGGATCCGCTATCAAGCTGGCAACCGACAATGCACTTAATCGTCTATTAGTTACACCAACTGGTAATACAGATTTGTTTCTTACCCAGTAATAGTAAAGATTATAAAACGTATTTGATATCGAATTATAAACTTGTTTTACTGACAGTACAGAGTTATCTGCATATTTTGGTTGACCACTTACACCTTGCAATAGGCCAGTAGCTGTATCTGCAAGGACTGCCCATTCGCTGGGCAATAGTTTAGAACTTACCCATTCATAAACTTGTATTGAACTACCTGGGAATGTTGTACCCCATTGATTCTTTCTATATTCTAGTTCGCCTTGTTCATACCAATAGTATTTTACAGCACCAGTATCCCACCATAATTCTCCAACATGGTCGTCCATCCAATTCTTAGAAGTATCAACAGAAATTCCACTACTACCTACGCTATAGGTCGCAGGATCGGTCATTGTTTTGTAAGTAAGCTCTTGGTTAGCACTACCTGGAATATATCCTTTAACAGGATCAAAAATTTCAAGATATTGTGTAATCTTATCTTTTTCAGCATCAATCAGCATGATACGTTTAATGCCAGATGGATCTACTAAAGGTTCTTCACTTCTTAACAAACTCCAGCTGTTGACTTCTGTATTCAACTTCTGGAATATAAATGTTTGGCCATTCACCAGACCGCTTGAAGTATTAGAAGTCGGAGCTCCCACATAAATGTTTCCATTTAACTGCGCAACCGAATAACCAAAATCACTACCTTCTGATATTAGATTAGACTGTATATCTTGTGCATAAGAGAAGTATGTATAATATCTGTTAAAGATGCTCACAGAACCTGCATTTTCAACTGTACTGTAGAATCTAGTTGATTGATTGTCAAATGTTGTTTTAACATTTCTAACATCAGATGACGGATCTTTAACATACTTAGAGCCAAACAATGTGTTGGCATTAGGCAATAGATCCATGTACTTATCAAAGGTAATATTTTGAAGTTCTAGTGTTCCTAAACTTGATACTACTAAAGTTTGATTAGCATCATCTATAGATATGTCAAATCCAAATTCTGTATTAGAGTTTCTATTAGGTTGAGTTAAATTCTGCAACCAATTGTAGAAAGAACCGTTCCATTTCCAGACACTGACCATACCTTGGTATAGTCCTGTTTGTGTGCCAGGACTAGATATAAACAGATACGATCCATCTTTGCTCATTGTTAGCTTATTACCTAACTGATCACCACTTTGTATTATTCCAGCAATACCAGCAGTAGTTCTAGTGATTGATTGCACCAACGTGTAAGATAAATCTGAGTTGACTGTATAGATATAAACTGCGCCAGTTGCAGTGATATGTCCAGGAGCACCAATAGCAACAATACTAAGATCGCTGTTGCCAGCAATACTCTGTCCAAATAAACTTCCTGGTTCTACACCAACTGGTGACGGAATAGATGTAAGAGCCGATATAACAACACTACTTGTATTGTATCGACCCATGGTCATTGAGTAGTTGTATACGTGTCCTGATCCTTCACCCGGAGCTCCAACTAAAAAATGCTTGTTAGTTGCTGTTGAATTAACAACAATAGAATTTCCATAACGACCATTTTCTGTAGGATGCGGGGTTGTTAATACTGCTAGAGTCACTGGTTCTGTTAATGCTCTGTTGATTGCAGTAATTTTTATCATACCAATGCCGTTGTGGGCTATGATATTATTTGTATCACTTACAAATCGCAAATCTCCAGCACCTGTTAAATCTCCTCTAACATTACTTGTACCTGGCGCTCCTGCAAAAATTATATCATCAGCTGGATCATATTTCAAGCTATGGCCAAATTCTGGAGGCACAGTACTTTGATAATAGTCGTGGCCAGATTCTTTTAATGAATATGTAAACACAACATTAGCATTGATTGATCTTAAAGATGGTTTATCATAGACAAAAACTTTACCGTAGCCATAGTTTGCATCAAGGAATCCTGGAGCACTTACCAAATATGTAGATGTTGACTCGTCTGTGCTATAGCTATAGCCATACAGTTGACCTGAGTTATTAACAGAGTCATTGAAAATAGTATCAGTGTAATTATTAATTTTTTCATACACTGCCCACTTGCCAGTACCGTCATCATCTACCCATATCTTATCTCCATAGATAGTAGTTGTTAGTCTAGGCAGTGAATGTAGATCATCAAAACTATTAAATCTAACTGAAATAAATTTTGATATCAATCCAATGTATATTGTAGCAGAGTAAGGAATAGTTGCTAACGTGCTGGCTACACTAAAAGTAGTTCCTGAATCAACGGATGTAACTACATAAACTTTATTAAGATCAGGAATAAATCTAGATACAGATATAACTTCACCAACGGTTAATCCGTGTGTCTGCGCGGTAGTAAACTGTATGCTAACTCCGGGACTATTAATAGTAGCTTGAATGATTTGTAAATTCTGTCTTGTAAATCTTAAAACATCCCATTCGCCATCTGTTCTAAATCCTAACCAGAATGTAGCACCCTCAGGTATTAAATTAGGATCACCAATATCTAAAATACTGTTTATATTATATGCAGTACCTGTTACATCATCTATTCTTACATATCCTGCTGTTTGAACTTCTGAAATATAATCAGAATAGGTTGTGTTTAGTGCGGGGAATACATTGTTGTAATCGTAATTGTCTGGCGATATTAAAATATCACTTTGTGGAACACGATAAACAAAGTCAGTAGATGATTCAGGATATCCTGTAAATTCTATTATCTGCGGGTTTTGTATAAACTTTTGTGTATCAAGATTTATCTGCAATTCTTGATATGTATTGTATCCACCGAAACTTCCTATTCTAAATGCCCAAGTTTCTAGGAACTCAACTTCTCCTTGGAGATTATTCAAGCTGGCTTTGGCTAATTTGGTTATAGCATTAGCTGTGCCTTTTTCCTTGATGTAACCTTGATAGAATTTGTACTGAGCAATTTTGTCATCAAAAATATTATCAAGATAAATCCTTGGAGTATATCCTGTAAGATGTTGCGCCATTTTTTGTTGCGCCAGATCAAAATTGTCAATATCTAAACTATAAAAATCTTCAAACTGTGCGATCTTATATTCAAAGTTAGGTAACAATGCAGAAGTTGGTTTATTTGGAAGACCGCGCCATTTTGCAAAATCAAATGTAGTTGAGCCATCGACTTTCTTGATAGCTGAATAATATTTTCCTGAATATCTTACAAGGTCACCTGGAGAATAATCAACGAAAGGTTGCCATTCGTTAATTACTGCTTCGTCATAGATAAATCCAGGACTTGTCAATCCGCCATCCCATTCAGCTGTTCTGAATCCTGTTAATTTAATACGCTTTTGACGATATCCAGTTTGCTCATCATAAACAATATCGTTGAACATACTAAAGTTATTAAAAATAATAGCATGTTGTTTTTGTACTAGGTTTACTTGAGCAAAATAAAATCCAGTGTTAGGCAATAGTGTTTCAATAACAAATTGATTTTCTTCTCTCGATAATGTATATTGCTTAGGCGGAAATGCTGAACCATCAGCAGTTAGTAAAGTATATTGATAGAAAGGATCTGTAATATCATCTACCACACCATATACATTTTGATTATTAAATTTAACCTGCTGAGCAAATGGACTTAATACGATCAAAGAACCGTCGATCCAATTTTGTGATGCCCAGAATAAAAATTCTTTGCCTGTAAAGTTCCAATCCAGTATTGAATTTAAATCTGGTTGGAAGTAATCAAAAACAAATCCTTGAGATTCTAAATATTTTCCATATCCGATTATAAAATCGTAAACATCTTGTATAGTTGATAAAGAAGTTCCATAAGATACTATAGTCGGAATAGTATTGTACTGAGCCGCCGAAGCAACAGTGATTCCGCCTGTCATAGGTAGTGATGGCAAAGATTGAAAATTATCGGCTTCGAAAGATGTTGTTGCTGTGTGGCTCTTTACAGTTCTATAATATTTTCCATTGTAACTTACTATCTGGCCTGTTTGATAGAACTTGTACTCTTGCCATGTAACATAACTTTCTGATACACCGCCAACTGTGATACCCTCATCTCTGAAACTGTGGATCGGTGTAAGTACTGTAAAATAAGGTCTAAAATTATCATAACCCTTGATAGCGAATGTACCTTGAGTCTTTTGAATGATAAGTCCACTGATCGAAAGAGAGCTTATAGGATTACTTTGAATCAGACTAATCGCAAAGTCCTCAGCAGGCAATAGAACGCCAGGATTAACACTGGTAGGATCTACTGAGTCAATTCGCACACTTAATTTGTCTTTGTCTATGAAGCCTTCAGCTTTGTAGATTAAATTATAATCCACTCCAGCTAGATCAGCTTTTAGTTGAGAAATATAGTTTTGATTTTTTTGTAGGCCTGCCTCTATAAGCATAACGCTATAACCAGATGCTCGCTGTCTTACGCCACCTATAACATCTCTATAAAGAATTAGATCAGGAAGTCTTAGAAGTTGTAATTTATCGCCGTAAACAGTTTGACCCGCAACAGTAAACTTAATTCTGCTGGTGTCAAATAACATGCTTGAATATTTTGCAGGTTTACATAAAGCCAATAATACCTGTACTGCAAATGGCCACATGCTAGATCTACGCCATGCTGTTTCTGCAGGAGCATGGTCGCCAAATTGCCAAGGTTGGTTTACTAATGTTTCGTTTATGCTTGATGCCAGCCCATTCATGTTAGGCATTACTAGATTGCCATATTCATCAACTGGCAATATATCTAATAAATTTGTTCTAACATAATTTGGATCAATTCTAGTATCAGCAGGATCAGCGATCTTACCTTGTGAAAGATCATCCCATAGAATCGTATTACCAGAAGTATACGGTGCTCCGCCGTATTGGCCAAACCACCAATTAGGTTGCTCTGAAAATCCTAACATCTCCCAAGGATGTGTATGTGGTCTATCTGTATCGTAGAAATATTTGAATATTCCTCTCCAATATCCAGGTAACACAAGATTGTTAGATAAATTCTGCGAACTGGTTCTATAATTCCATGTCTTAGAGTCAGTTAATGACGATGTATTTGTTTGATAATCAACGCCATTAAATCCTGTCCACTTTAAGAAGTCCGCTGTTAGTATTTTAAAGATTTCTTTATAGCTAAAATCTTTAGGACGGTATGCACCCGGCAATACAGAATTAATATCCAATAAAGATGTTTTATATACTGTTGAAGATTTGATATTATTGTAAATTCTTTTTTCTAGTTCTAATAAAATATTATCTCTATAATCACCAAAGGCTTGAATAATGCTACCGTCGTGTCCTTCAATTACATTAGCAGGTGTAGCATAGCTGGTATCCAGAAAAGCATTAGGAACAAACTTAGGATACAATCCTAATTTAGTAGGTGTTGGAGGAACATAACAACCTTGGGTAGTTGAATAGCAACGAATTTCAATATAATCGCCCACTGACAAAGTATTAGTAAATGTAATACTTGCATCATTTGTAGGTAAAGTATAATCAATTCCTAATAATAACTGTTCACCATTTAGATACACAATAACACATTGGTCGCTTACGTTAACTGTATCAATTGTTATTGGCAAACTATATGTTGATATTCTTGTGTCAGTTACAGTATATGTTCTTAATACATAATCCTGACCGTAGGCCAACATGTCTGAATACCCGTATGGAAATATAATATCTTTACCTGCATTAATTGTGGCCAGTATTTGATCTACTGCATCTCTAGGCGACAATGTATTTGTAATTTCATTTACTGATTTTATAAAAGTATTTTTAAATGTTTGATAATCATCTGCAACTTTTCTGACAGCATTAATAACGCTATGCTGTTTTAATCCAATAAAGAAATGTGCAAAAGATAAAGGATCAACATGAGATACTAATCTAGTACCGTATTGATTTACAGCACCTAAATCTCTTAGATTATTAAATCCTAACGGAACTCCGCTGAATCCGGAAACTTTATCTGCGATAGTTTTTAATTGATCTGTAAATTCTGCAAGAGTCAACTGGCTAATAGGACCGTTCAATGGATTATTTGTTAATCCTAAACTTGGTTCATAATAGCCGTTTCCATTAGGAACTGCAGAAGTATAAATTGTAAACTTTACTCTATCTCCTATTGGAAGTGCATTATTAAACACAACAAACAAATACTGATTTTCTGGAATTAAGTGATAGTCAACTGTAGGATATTTTTTTACATCGTTGACATATACAGATACTTGCAAATCTGCTTGCCATCCTGCATAGTCAATTGAATTGATTTCAATCGTGTTAGTTGCTGTATCTAACACTTGATATTGAATAATAGGAATAGCAGAATTTACTGTTTCTGTCCAAACGTTTTCATAACTGGTTGTTATACCGTTTGATATTTTTAAAAATCCTGATGAAACGTTGACAATAGAAGTTGATATTGTATTTGCTACAGAAAATGTGTCTGTATTAAAATAATTTGTAAACAAGAAATCTCCAATGTTTGAAACGTTGAGATATTTTAAATTTAATCCTAAGACAGTATCATATATAGTTCCATCAGTATATCCAAATATTTTTGTTCCTGAAAAGTTTCCAGGATAGATAGAAAGATCACTGTAGCTGATTTCATTCTCATCAAATAGATCAAATAGAGGAGCTTGATTCAGAGAAGTTTTTTGCTGTGCTAGATTCCATTGTGTTCCATCCCACCACCAGCTATTGCCTTTGTTTCCAACGCCTTTAGTTGATACGATCGAACTTCCGGCAGTTAATGATACGCTTGTATCTTCTACTAGATTAATAATTTGATTATTATTAACTGTTTCAATTTTAACTACATAAGTCTTGCCTTTAATCAAAGGATCAGTATCAGCATTGAATATTACTCGGTAACCTTCTTCTAACAATACACCATCAACATAATATCCTGCACTTCCTTCGACCGCAGAAAACGCATCTTTTGTATTAGTGTCCATTAGATCTACATTAGGCAACGATGTATATCCAAAATTAAACAATTTAATATTTGCTTGGAATTCAATGATAGGGCGCTGAGCACGTTTGTCCTGAGGATAAACGGGCGGAACATTATTAGCAGTTGCTGATGTTTCTATAACACCTGCATGGAACCAACGATTGTATCTCGACCATGGATTTCTATCAACGCTTGCTCTATTGATTGTAATATAATCCGGAGTAATTGGCGCATTTCTAAAATCATCAAAAGGATATTGATCAAAATTCTGTGCATCAAAATTTGTATCAAGATTATTGGCCGCGTCAACATTGTTTTGTAATGTATCAAAATCGACTAATGTTATATATGAACCAACACCTTCAACTAACCAACGTTTACCTGCGTAGGTAGATGGAAGTACACTATCAGGAAAGGTAACAATCATTCCGTTTGTCAGTTGAATGTTATTTCCAGACTTATAAGTTACCTTACCTATGATTTCTTTTTCTACATCTAGTGTTGTATTTTCAAGCAATGACTTAACAACAATTTTTCCTGCAACTAGAGTAGTATCTCCGGCAACATAGAATAATGTAGTCGGTGTTTGATCATCAATGGTGATAATAATCTGACCATCTTTAGAACCGTTGTTAACTACTGCGGAGTATTGGTCCGCTTGTCCATAAGATAGTGCTGTTTTGATATACAGGTTATGAGATGACGAAACATTTAGCACATAGGTCAAGCCTCTGTAAAATGTTAATACAGGATCTGGAGTTAGTCCGTCCGGTGTGAATACAAAATTCATTCCGGTGCTGTCGTCAGTCACTGTATATGTGCTGACTGTAGATTTTTGTAATCCTGTTATTTCAACTGGATCTGGTCCATCTTCTAACCAATAGTATTGAGTATAGTTTACAAACTTATCAATATCAAAATGAGGATGATAAGAATATGTTGTTGGTTTTAAAATCTTGTTGTGGTTATTAACTGTACCATTATAGTATGCTAATTGATTAATTAGATCATCGTATGCTAACGCATCAGTTATGTTATTTTGATCATTACGAATGATCAAACCAGGATCAAGCTGGTAACTTTGGGTTAGAGTTGATACGCTGGTTATGTATTGATCTTTAGCAGGATTGTATGTAGGTGTATCTTTAGTTCCTACGTAACCGCTGATTCGCTCAACTCTAGGAACTTCCATTAATCTATCAATGGTACTAGATAGAAACTTTTTATTCTTATCTGTCTGCAGGTATGCAGGCAACAGATCAGCGGCAGATCGTGTGTGGCTAGGATCGTTTAAATTATAAACGTCTGTTAATTCATTGCGATTGTTATTATCCATTATTCAATTCTTAAGATATGGTTAGTTGAGATGGTGTTATAGATGTGATAATCTCTATATCTGCAACCTGTGCTCCGCTGACAAATATTTCATTGCTTTGGCATGATACTTCAAAGAGGTTACCAAATGATGATCCATTTTTTGCAACTATAATAAAGTTTGTTATATCAGGAGTCATTATGTTCATAACATAAGTTGACAGCTCGCTGAAACTAAATGTATCTCCAAAGTCCCAATTTTCTAAAGCAAAGAAATCGTTGATCGCTTGTATTATTCTAGTCTTTAGATCATTGTCGCTTACTGGCAGATTGCCATTTTTTACAGCCTTGAATGTTGCTTGCAATCCTAAATCCGCCGCAGATCCAAATAGGATTTTATAAGAAGCAGGATGATAAATGATAGTGTCAGAAATACTCTTGATTGGCTCTAGATATTGGCTGTAGGTATCTTCTAGTGTCGTAGTGCTAGGAGGCAAAGGTTCTGTTTGTGATGTATCTTTCAACCACATTCTAAAAGAAGTATCATACTCCGATGTCAACATATAGATATCTATAATATTTGATTTAGCAGGATCTATGCGTTTTTCTTCTCCGCTGTTATGAACATAATGGAATTTTAATCCGCTACGACCCGAACGAGCAAAATATTGTGTTTGTAAAATATAATCTAAATTAACTGCATCATAGATTTTTACAACATCTGCAGAATAAAAATAATAAAGAACTGTTGGATCAGGATTATCAACGTAGCTTTCATCTGGATAGGCCACAAAAGATACATCAGTTGGCGCTAATGAATATCTACTACCATCAGCAGAGTATTGGAAATATATAAAGTTTCCTAAGTAGCCTGTTTGAACTAAAGGATTTTGACTATCAGTGATGATATCAAAACTATCTGGATCATCTATCTGTCCATCATTCTTACTGTCATAAAAACTAACTAAAACTTTCTTAGGTTCAACATAACCGTCATTTTCTATCACAGCAGAATCAATTTGCCAATCGTGATCTTTGCCAAGCTCGTTAATAGTTTGACCTGCAGGTATAACGACCCATAAGCCATTTATTTTTCTACTGACAACATTATCTGTAGTATTCAAATAGAAATCACCGTTAACACCCAATGATGTCTGTGGAATGGCAGATCCGTTGTGCCATGTGTTACCTAAGTTAGGAATAGTATTAATTCCTAAAATAGAAATTTTATCTTTGATAGTTGTGTTTGAAACGTAGTCAAAATTGTTCTTGTAATCGTCTACTAAGAACGCTGTTTGTTCTGCACTTTCAAATACATAATCAGTTTTTCTATAAAATATATTATAGTTTGTTCCTGTCCACTGGAACGCTATTTGCCAAGAAGCATCAATGTTTTGATTTGTGGTATCGCCCTGATAGATCAAATTAAATTGATGGATCAAGTCTATATTTGTGTCTGTTATTACAAACCAGGTTCTAGTTAGTCTATCAAAACTAAGACCAAAATTGATCTTTGCAACCATTTGGTTTACTATTTCATTTTCTAAAGCGAATGGCAAGTTAGTAACCAACGCAGGAATAACTTCAACTGCTATTGATCCATCTGCAACAAATCCAGTTAGAGTGATAGGACCAGTACCATCATTCAATAGTCCTAATCCGCTGTTTGATCCGTCACCTGTAACTGAGGAAACCCTAGACCAAACATAGGTTCTTGTTGTAGAATCTGCTTGCTGTGTTAGCTTTCCGGATGGCAAATAATAATATCCAGATGGTGGTTGAAATTTTATCAATGCGCCAGGTGTAATGTATTGTGCATCGTTACTGCTAAAATATCCAACTTGCTGTGGTGTTAGATCATACAAGTTCTGAATATATCCTTTTACCTGACCAGACTCTATTTGGGCAAGGTGCCAGCTAAGATTAATGTTTAACAAATCAGGTCTTGGAAACTTGTTTAGATAAAAATTTCTTGTTGAAGGATCGGCGATGATTGGCTCAATCTGAGATTTTAAAATACCAAATGCTTGATTTCTTGTATCAAAAGATGCAGTAAAACTCAGCTGACTATCTTGCTTATAGAGCATTCCGTCCTGAGCAAAAATATCTATTTGACTGTATTTTCCTGTAACATCTGTTAGATCAAAATACTTGCTGATACCTGAGCTCTGTCTGTTTATACTTTTTACTTTTAGAATATCCGAAGCTACAGTTACAGGAGCAACATTGTAATCTTCTCCTGTGACCATTCTATTTTGTATATAATAGTTCTTTGGTGCGTTTTCTTTGATAGAAGTATTTGTTTCTGCAGGCGCACTATTGTATACTGAATACTGTAAACTTAATGTCAATGACAATGTTTGTGTTTGACCGTTTTTATTTGTATAAGGAACCTTAAGAGAAAGTCCATTTATAGAATTTGGAGATATAGTATATGAAAGACCGTTGCTTTGTCTGTAGTAAACAACAAATCCGCCTTTCGGTAAATCACCAAAGTTCCCGTCCGCAAAATTTAAATCAATCTGATCGTTTATTCTAGTGCTTACAGCATATAGCGTTCTTGTATCTAAATTTAAACTGTTATAGATAACATTATTACCTGTAGTAGAACTAACTTTAGTCCATAATTTATTATAGGTATTGTCTGGATTTAACTGCCATAACCATACATCAGTGTTATTAATGTCTGTTGCATTAATTCCTACAATTTCATTAGGTACAGGATTGTCAACTGTAAACGTCGAACTGCCTAATGTTCCTTGTTTGAAGTGCATGAAGAAACCAGTGTTGGCGGAGCCGGCACCTTTGTTATCATTTCTCCAGATAATGCCCATAGGATTTCCTGGAGTAGGAGCTTCTTCATAGATATAATTTTGACCTGAGAATGTAGCACTGACTACTTCAAAGCCCATGTTAACTCCGTTAATTGGTCTGTTGAAAGTGTATAAAGGAACACCACTTTGATTGGTGTTAATCTTGTATTGATCTGTAGGAATCCCACTAATAGTTTCAGATGCATAAGGAGATCCAAATATAGTAGAACCGGGCATAGCTGAATTCATAATTAGAATCCATTGCTGATACCAGTTGTTATTTGATGGGTCGTCCCAGCCAACTATTTGATTAGCTAGGTTAATATTGTTGCTGTCTACGATATTATCAGATGTAGAAATCGAAGTAATTTTTAGTAATCCACTGGCAGGAATATTTCTTTGTGGATTATAGCTGATTAGTCTAGCAAGATTTAGAATACTGTCGCGGCGTTGTGCTGTTTCTAGAAAGTTTTCACGAGCATTTAAATCGATACGGAAACTTAGATTTTGACCTAGATATGAAATTAAATCTACTAATGCTATAAACTCGCTACTTTCAATGTAGTCGTTGAAATCTTCAGGGTAATTTGCTCTAAGATACTGTATCGCTGTGCGGCGAATAGTGTCAAAGTCGTAAGATTTGAAATCCGCATTATTAAATGATTGGTATATTTTAGTCCAATCTTCTGCGACAAGTAGTTTAGAATTAGTTGCTGGTATCATATATGTTAAGCCATTTGGATAACATATTTATTAGGAAAATAAACTTGGTAGATTATTACTGCATGGAAAGCCCAGCAGATTTATCAAACGTTAGACGCATTACATCTGTTTGATTAGTGGGCACAAACGTAAGAGTAAGTTGCAAAACTAGGCCATATTCTGCTTCTGTAATATCAACTTGAGTAACATTAACACGGGGATCAGAAGATATAATATTTTTAATATCTTCTTCTATTGCAGATCTAACATCATCTGTAAATGGGTCGTATAATTTGTCCCAAATTATAGTTCCCCAAGCAGGATTCATCACACGCTCACCTTGGCGAGTGTTAAAATAATTCATCAAATCTTGCTTTACAACATCAAAATCGTAAAGAGTAACAGTCTGTGATGTAGGATCTTGTGTGCTGAATCCTACATAAAACTGTGATGTTTGCTGTCTATTTTGAGGGCTGTTATTAGCAGGCTGAATTATAATATTCTTATATGGCATGAGTTATTTAAGCAACCTTAGTGCCTCCTCCTTCTTGGAAGTACTGACTTAATACCGATAAAGGTTTTTCTGGCTGTCCGTACCCTGCTCCCGCAAAGCTGGCCCAAATATGACGAACTTTATAAGCGGCTCTAGAAAACTGACCGTTTCTTACATCATCTAATGCATTAACTGACTGTATGAGATAGATACAGGCTTTGTCCTGGCTTGCAGGACTAAAGTCAGGAAGTTTACAAACTTTAGCACATTTATCCCAAGTATCTGGCATGAATTGATATGCTCCTGCGGCCGAAGATCTCAATCTCGGTGGTCCTAGTACAACACGCGGATGGTCTTTAAATTTATAACTGTTGTTGACCCATGCGCCATCAACATAACTGTAGGAGTTACTACCATAGATACCTCTAGAAACTCCTTTGTAAGTTTGATTTCCTGTAGGAGCTGTAACTCCTGAAGGCAGGCCTTGATTGTCAACATCAAATGTTGCACCAGTGTACTGAGTTCTATAGCCATTCTTACTTGCAGTACCTTCAGCACGACGTATTGTCCATAAGAATGCCGCTATGTTGTCAGTAGGAATATCTCCAGTTTTCTGCGGAGGAGTATCTGTAGGACTTCTATTGTATGTGATATTTGCAGTACCAAATGTGTTAGTTGCTGTATTTTGAGAGTCTGTATTATCGTAGCTAAATCTATCAGGATTGATACTTTCGTGCTGATCCCAAGGTTCGTGAGTAGGAACACGAGTCATTATTGTAAGTATCTCTGATGCTTTATAAAACTCTCCATCACTCCATGCACCCGGTTTTCTATTAGGTAAAGAAACAGTATCTAAGTCATTAACAGAATCTGGACCTGTAGGTTCTGTAGGAACTCCTGGTACAGGTCCTGCTGTAGCGGCAGGACCATTTATTCCTAGAGCAGGGGAAGTTAGATTTAGTGCTTGGCTTCCTAATATACCAACGGTTTTAGTTGCGGCTATTGAAATGTTGGTATTAGCATTAAAGCTGATAGCTCCGTCAGTTCCTAAATTTACTAAAGTTCCGCCATTGATATTCATATCTTTTGATGAACCCAAGAACATGTTTCCTTTGCTTTTTATATTAACATCGGTTCCTGCGGCCATGTAAAGATTATCGCCAGAAGCATCAATATGCATGTCAGATTCTGATCCCAGGAACATATCTGTACCTGCATTAAGATGTAATTCTTGGCTAGATTCCATTCGCAGATTATTAACTGCCTTGACAAGAAAATCTTCTCCTGCCTGAAATTGCGTAGTTTGCCCGCTGGCTATTTTAACTTGCCTACCTGCTTCAATATTAAAATCTCTATCAGCTCGTAGATTAAAATCTCCCTCGGTGTGGATTGATACCGAGTCAGCACAATAAACGTCCAACTTGCCTTGACTTGTAAATTCCATCCAAGCTGTTCCTGCGGCATTGGCTATATAGATTAAATCACTGCTGTTGTGTAAAAGTATTTGATGTCCTGTTCTAGTACGGATGCGCACTAATTCATTCAATCCGTCCTTGTCGCCATCATCCATAACAAATGTAGTTCCGCCAAGGCGGCTAACATAAGCGGTTTCTTTTTTGTCAAATCCAATTCGTCCTGTTTTTGCACCAGGGCTTTTATCAATAGGTCCAGGTGTACTGATTCCAAATACGCTAGACGGATACTCTCTACGAGCAGAGCTAGATGTAATTCCTCGTATGTCGTCTAATATAAGGCCTTGTGCTAACAATCTATCTGCAAAAGGGTGTATAGGTTTTGTAAACTTGTCAACATCTCCGCCTGATAAGTCTCTACTGCGTTTTAAAAACTCTGCAACAGGTAAATTAGTTGTTCCGTATTTTCTTTCTTGCTCTTCTGTGATGGCTACAAATCGACTGGCGGCTATTCCAGGAACCATTTGATCTTGGAATTGATCTGGAACGCATCCAATCCAATAACCTGCATTGGCCATTCCACGAACAAAGATAACCATAACACAAGAGCCGACATCGGGTGGTACCATCCACATGCCGTAGCTTTTTTGTACGTCATTGAAGTTAGAACTATCGTTACCTTCAAACTCTGAAGATGTAGAACCCCAGAAAGGACTCATGTAATAAACAGGTATAGCGTTGCCTTGCAAATTGCTATCTGCCGTACCGCCTTCATATAAGAGAACTTCTAAGCCGCCCATAAGTGTGGAATCAAGATGGTTCACAACTCGAGCCAAATAGGGACCAGGGCCAATGTATTGACCTTCTAGCGATTTGTGTTTAGATTCTGTACTATTAAGTGCCATCGTTTTTTGTTAACATTAATTTGTCTAACGGAGTCAATTGTCGTTGTGTTCCGTATTTGCTATTAAGAGTAACTGTTTCAACATAATAACCTCCATAGCCTTGAATTGTATACTGTGAGTTTGATATGTTTGATTCAATAGATCCTAATCCTTGTGTTGCAGGATCAGTGCCCGGAGTATTTAAACTTGAAATGCTTAACGCGGCCGCAGTGCTGAATTTGTCAATTTGTTGTTGGATATTTAAAGTATTACCTCCGCTGGTTCCGTTTGAAGGTTTAGAAGATAGTAATGCTAACAGCGCACCAACAGAAGCAAATCCACCTGCGCCAGGAAGATTACTAGGGTTTCCACCAGCCGCTAATATTTTTTGTAGGTCGTATTGGCTTACATTCGCTATTGGAGCTGTAGTAAGTGCTTGTAATGCTGGAAGATTTTTAATTCCAGCACCTGTAAGATTTTTTAAACTTAATCCTAACGCTTGGAATCCTTGTATATTTGCATCAGTAGGAACGCTTGCAAAGATTTTTTGCAGTTGTGCAATTAAAGAAGATTGCTGACTTGCGGACAATCCTGCAAACTGGGCAGGATCTATACCTAATTGTGCGGCTATAGCAGAAGGATCGGTTGGCGTTCCGTTTATTGCGGCAATAACATTTTGTCCAACATTATTCAAATTAGACGGATCAGACGGATTAGTAATGTAATTGTTTCCGCCTGCTGTAACTACGTTGTTTGCATAGTTTGTTTCAAGCGTGTATAGATTATTTGTATCTTGTATAAAGCTAGAAATAATATTTGCTTGAGCGGCCTGATTGGCTTGACCTTGTGCTGTGTTATCTGGAGGAGGTATCGTAGTTGTTTGTAAGGGAACCCCTGAAGTGTAAGGATTATAACCAGTGGCAGATTGACCAAGTTCAGTATTAGTAGAGTGTCCGTTAATTAATGCATCTGCAACTTGAACTAGGCCTCCTATCGCGGCCGCTTCAAGAGCTAATTGTCCTAGTGGTAGAGCTATGCTAGATATTACTCCCAGTCCTTCATTTACTGCCGCATCAATTCTTTTTACAGATGACTGCAATGCATTGGTCGCTTTGTTGGCTATGCCGGTAAGACTATCTAACAATCCAGGAACACCGAGGCTAGGAATTTTTGGATTTAATAATTTAGTAAGATCTGACTGTGCTTTTTTAGCTCCGTATTTTTGTGCTTTTGAAGGGTCTGTAGTTTTAGATTGCCCAGGAATAGGTTCTTGTTTAAATGGTATCGAAGGTGTGACCTTTTTACTTGGTTGTTGTCCCGCCAATCTGTTTAACGTTAATGTTTGAGTAAACTCGCCGTCTCTAAAAGTACTGGTTACAAAAAACACTTCAAATATACCGCTGTATTGATCAACAGTATCTAGACCAAAATCCATAAATCCGTCGGCTCTATAATCTCTAGGGTTTTTAAAATCAATGCTTATATAAACTGAACCACCCAACCATGGTGCTTCTCCGTTTTTAGTTTTTGATTCTGTATCTAGGTCCTGGGTGATATTGCCCATTCCTGTAGTTACGAGATAGTAAGGATCTCCAATAATCTTAACAGACATACTCTGCATAGCATGATTGTCTACGATCTGTCGCTGTATGGCATGAGCCAGTGCTTGATACGGATCCATCTGAATAGCTTTACCAGCTATACCATATGGTATGGGAGTAGATACCGTTCCTGCAATAGCAGGAGCAACGTTTGCTTGAGAAGAAGGATCTTTCTTTTGTTGGTCTTGCGCTGAAAGTTTTTGTGTATCCGAGGGAGTAGCCGCGAGCGATGTTGCAGATCTATCCTGATCTCCTAATTTAAAAGGACGCTCTTGTATGAATAACGTATTAAGGTTTATGTGAAACTCTAATAGGTCAATATTCTTTCCTGTATAGATATAATTGTAAGTTCTTGCTAAAGTTTCTTTTAAAGGATCTGGGTCCCAGTGGCCAAACTCTTCCGGTAGTTTTGAATAATGTATCCAGAATGGCATTACCTGATATATGATGTTATATGCAGGTCGTCCCTCTTTGGGATTCATTGTTTTCTTTAATTCAGTTCTACACCAAACACGATACCAAGGAACTTTTCCGTTATATTTTTCTTTCCATTCATCTTTTTTATCAATGAACTGTTTGACGTATTGGCTGTCTCTAATAACAACTTCGATTACATCCATTATTTTTGTTCCGGATTTTACTGATACAATTTCGTTTTTTGGATCGTATCTAACTTCGTCAATTTTTTTATCAACAAATTTGTAATTGTTCTTTGAAGTAGAATCTGTCGGATCTGCAAATTGGAATATTTGATTTGATTTTAACCATTCGTTAATATGTGCAGTTTCTATTCCTTGTATTCCAGAGTCACTGCCATCCGGCGCTGTCATTGGTTTAAATTCAATGCTATAGGAATTATAGATATCTGCACCATCTGCATCGTTAGATTTCTTTTTTTCGTCTTCGACATGTTGCAACAAGTCTTTTAGGATATCTCCAACAGTTTGCCCTTTCATTTTCATAGTTACAGGAATATCTGCATCCATGCCTAATTGAGGTGCTTGCATATTGACTAGGCCACAACGATAACTCGTTCCTCGTTCATCTGCTGTGATATCTACCGATTGCAAATTAACAGTAAAATATCTTTCAGCATTAGGTACGTGTTCTGCTTTACCTGTAGTTGCATTCCATCCCCAAAATTCTATTTTTAAACACATTGGAGCGCCAATATGGCTTTCATATCCGGCGGCTAGACAATTAACTCTAACTGATTCAAGAAGACCGTTCATACTTAACGGCTCTATAATAGTCATGTTAAATTGTACTACTGTTGCGCCCTCGGTTGGTTTCCAGGGGCCATTACATTCAAAACTTTCTACATATAAATCAAATCGACCTGTGCCGTTTTCATTAAAGTCTTGGATTAGGGATTGCAGATTTGCATTTGAATCTACTTGAACAGCTGGACTATTTTCCCAGTTGGCCGGAGTATTAATACTTGCTTGAGACACTGGATTGCCGTCATTGCTATAAGTTGCTAATTCTTCAGGTGTAATTCCTGCTGTGCCTTTGCCTGAAGTCCTAAGAATTACCCTTTCTAAGTCCGGAGAAGATGTAAGATACCCAGGGTTGTTATATTGTTCTTGCGTTAATACTGAAAGAGTAAAAACATAATTGTATGAAGAATAATCATGCAACGGATTATAGAATCCAGGAGAAAGAAATGTACTCCCAGTATTTAGGTATGACGTTACTTGATTGTCGGCCATGTTAGACCCCTAGTGCTTTTTTGATCGTATTTGACTGTGGCAAATATATCTGTACTCCAGGAATCATGTCGTAGATAGGATCTCGGATTACATCTTTGTTACGCATAGCAAACACCCACCAAAGATTTTGATCTTGATATAAATCAAATGCTAACAAATCTGGTCTATGTTTGTATTGTGATGTTACAATAAACAACGGATCGTTTCCTAAAGAAGGAATATCTCGCAAGGCCATTATGTCAAGATAATTTGCTGTTTGAGGTGTGCTATAGTAAGGACTGGTTTTAGCGTATATAACGTTTGCCATTTTATAGATATCCCATAGAAGTAAACACACCCTTATTAAATGCGTCTACTGAATATTGTAATTGTTGCGCTCTACTGTACATAGGAATCAATTCTAATGTAAGAGAACACATAGTAGGAACAAAGTTATTTCCATAATCTTTAATGCCGTCGCCTACTCCGATATAATCAACAGAGTCGGGATAATCTATTTTCCAGCTCTGTACAGCTACCGGAATATTGTTTAGCATAGAATCTCCGTAGGCAAATAATCTGCAAACAGGAGGAGGAGTACCTGCGCCAATGTCATCACCCCATCGCATTTTTGTAAGACTTCTTAATAAATGTTGTATGGCTAAAATTAAAGAAGCTTCGTATTCATTCTGGGCAGTGAATTTTCCTGTTATCTGTATTGCACCCGTTTGTGCATTTTTAAAAAAATGATTATTAAAATTTGAATGGGTAGGAGCCAAGCTACTGTATGTTGCTTGATTGTTATAACTGATAGTAGGAGTGTAAGGAAATATGATGCCACCAGGATGGGTTGATGGACCGCCTATGCCTTCGAAAGGGCGCGGACCTTGGGGAGGTTGAGGACCGCCACCTAATGTTCCTTTGGTATACATTTCAGGTACACAAAGGCGAACTCGGATATCTCTCTGAGCTTTGCCGTTCCAAGTTACTGCCGCGGTCTTAGGAACCTTTCTCGACGCCGTAACTGTTACTGTTTCTAATTGTGGGGTGGTATCTGCCATGTAATTTCCTTTACCACTTATTTAACCTGATAAATAATATACGTAGATAATAAAAGTCTTGACTTCCTGCTATTTTCTGCTATAATATTACTGGGAGACTCATACATGACATCAATAATAACAACAAGAAAAGTCAAGTATCTAAACAATAGAGACTTATTGGCAGAGATACACAAAAGCAAAGTAACATTTTGCAGTTTTACAAAACAAGAATATCATCAATACGATATAATTTTACCTAGTATC
>Ga0214166_1000097_pt1 | contig 44274 bp, 50 predicted proteins | sample TroBogepilimnion_27_FD_153005 | JGI IMG/M metagenome (GOLD analysis project Ga0214166, IMG submission 153005) | Freshwater microbial communities from Trout Bog Lake, WI - Practice 18AUG2009 epilimnion v3 | ecosystem: Environmental > Aquatic > Freshwater > Lake > Epilimnion/Euphotic zone ...
TCTACGAGCTTCTGCTTGTTTTTCTTTCAATACTCTGAGTCGTTCATCCCTCTCACTTATTGCTTGTGCTTTAATCTCTTCATTTGATTTATAAAGTAGTTCTAGTTTAAAGCTAAATCCTACAGGATCATCATAGTAATGAGCTGTTTCTGATCGGATAAAAATCTCATCTTCGTCGATTTCAACCTCTCTACATGCTTTATAAAGTGGATATCTATCTTTATCTACTTCATTTAATATCTCAGCTACTTGAAGTGCTTTATCTTCTATTGCTCCTTTAGCAGCTAGGTAACTTTCAAACTGTTCTTTTGTTATCATACTTATTCTTCTAGTCTTTTAATAACATCTTTAATTTGAAGATAGGATGTAACTATAAATGGTACACCAATAAGTGAGTTACAAAAGTCAAACATGTACCGGTAGGTCGAGAACACACTTCCAATTGTAACCTTGTTGAACATAACATAGTATGTGAGTAAGGCTGTAACGCTTCCATATACTATACCCTGTATACTGAGACTGAACCCTGCATCTAGCTTAGCTCTTCTTATAGATAGCTTCTGAGAAGCTCTAAGTAAGTTGTTAATCAAAGATATCTTCCTGCTGGATACTACATCTGATTGGTCTTCACTGAGATCATTACCAGCTTTGGTAAGCTCCGCTGCCTTAGGTGAATAGCTGTAGCTTAATCCTGCTAATGCTACTCCTGTAAGTAACAGGAGGCCTGATAGCTTCCAACTAACCAAAGTTAAGAAATACAAAGAGCCAACAGCACCAAAAGTGGTGTTCAGTATAGTAACTACGTCAAGCTCAAAGAACCTTACTACATTACCTAGCATGTTTAACCTACCATTGATTTTGGTAGATTCCACACCTTTTTCAAGTTGTTTTTGTGTTTCGGTGGAAGCGAACTTCCTATGGATTCTCGAGAATACCTGTATGTCGTAAATCCTACCGATGTACCCAAATAACATCATCACTGCAAATGTAAGTACTAAATACCAAATATAAAAATAATCTTTGTTGATTAGATGGTCAATGGTATTACCTAGCAGTTTAGGATAAGAGATGCTCAGTATAGAATTGATAGTGAACAAGAAGTAGGATAGGATTATAGACTTCCAGTTATCTTTAAAAAGTATCTTTAGTTTATTCATAAATTGTTTGTTTAAGGAGTCAGGCCGGATTCGAACCGGGAATAGCTACCACGTTGGGGATTCGGGAACCGCCCCTCATTACGCTCACTGACTCTTTTTTATATTGCAAAGATAAGGTTTAATTACTCTTGGAAGATATAATCAGGGAAATTTATTTCTAATTGAGCTTTAGGTTTATTTACCTTTTCAACAGTGTACTTCTCACGAGGTTTCCAGGTGTCAAGTAAGTTGTCTACTTCATCTATAAATGAACTAGCCATATAGTCCAGAGACATTTTAGACTCTTCACTCAGAACCCACTCTCTACCCTTTAGCCCACAGTCTTGTAAGTCATGTTTATCCATGCCATACACTTCAATCAACCTGTCAGTTATATCCCTGAATGAAGCAATATCTTCAAAGATGTAAGGGGTAGGCACGGAACCTACTATTGTATTAACACTTGGGTAAACTGGGAATGTCCACTCTCCATGTTTGGTATATGTCTTATTGTGATTAGACCATATCTTCTCATTAGGGGTAAACCATTTACCGTCTTCGTCTTCAAACCTACAATAATCTTGCATACCACCGGTTACATTAACTATCACTGGTGTACCTGCAGCTAAGGATTCTAGGCCACTAAGACCAAACCCTTCTGCATTAGAAGTAAGGCATGTAACATCAGCTATATTGTATCTTACATTTAACTGCTCAGGGGTATAAAGTACATTGTCAAAGATTACCTGTGAAGATTGCTCTCCTAATAAGGCGGTAACTACTTTAGGTAAATCTGTTCCATTCTCGTCAATAGGTTGAGTATGTAATACAAGGAATACCTTCTTGGCCTTCTCTACAGTAAGGGTTCTTAATAGTCCTTTAAATGCCATAATCAAATCACTTATACACTTACGGCGAATGTTACGAGAATTGAAGTAGATAACTAGATCAGTATCAGTGGTTCCCAGTATTTGCTGCTTTACAGTTAGCAGCTCGTCATCATCTTTGGAAATAGGTTTGAACTTGTCTACATTCACCCCATGTGGAAAATACTTAATGATTGGCTTTGTTTCCTCACCTTTTAGAATCATTTCGTTAATAAGCACTGTTTGCTTATTGATACAGAGGGAGAGATCCACTGATTTGTAGAAGTTAGAGTTGTAGTTAGGTTGAGGAAAGTTATCCCAAACCTGTATATAAATCATCGGGCAGGGCTTACCATTTATAGCTCCGGTACGAATATCGTGCTCCATCCCAAACAAATCTACATACTGTCTAGGGTCTGTAATGAATACAAGGGCATCTGGCTTCTCTACTGCTATCACTTGTCTGAGAAACTCAGGGTCTGCATATTTGTCCCATTCAATACTGAATACAGAAGCATCTGTAAGTCCAATCTCTTGGTTAGTTGCTTGGGATAGATCAAACCTTTGACCCTTTGTTCCAGGGTTGAGTGATACACCTACACTAATGTAATTAAAGTGCTGGGATGTGTTTAGAACTATATCCTTGGATACGTTTGCTACTCCAGAAATACCAGTGATGGTATCGGAGATAAATAGGATTTTTTTACGTTGTTCTTGTGGGAGGTATCTGTACATTGCTTTTTAATCTGTTTTTTACGTTAATTAGATATTGGGTAAAGAGGATTCTTTTTTTTTCTTTACCCTCTTCTGTTTCTGTTTTAATGAATTTCAACTCTTTAGTTTTGAGTAAATTCTTTTCGTGTTCAAGCATATTATAAGTGCCCTTTAGTTACTAAATCGGTACAACTAAGTATCTTATTTCTGAACTCAGGGTCATTAAGATACAGGAACATACCTCTGTTTAGGAGTTTCTTTACACTAATCAGTGGATTATCTACACATTCTTTTCTGAATTCCATTAATAATTCCGGTATAACCTCCACACTTGTGAGCTTTAAATCTGCGATATTTGTCTGAAATGTTGTTTTTACCTTGGGCATAAATCTTTATTTGAATTGAATGGGCAGAACCTGCATGAATGGTCTGTATTAGTTTGTGTGTAGTATCCTTCTTTTACTTTTCCATCTTGGTCGAAGCAGTCTTGAACAAACTCTTCTAATAACATTACTGATTTTTTGACAGTAATTGCTGCTTGAGAAGGTTTTATGGTGGCTAGTCTAGGTGTCTCTGACTCATATCCTTCAAACTCAAAGGTGTTAACCTTTCTTTTCAGAATCTTAAACTCACAGGTTATATCTTCAAATGGTACACCATACTGCTTAGAGAAGTAGTGCTTGTACAAACGGAGTTGTGCTAATTTCTTCTCATCAGATATCTGCCATTTTGACCATCCAGATGTAGATGTTTTCCAGTCGAATATCTTAATCTTGTTACTGAATGTGTCAAAGATGATTGTGTCAATGAATCCTGTAAACCTTATATTATCATTACCTTCTACCGCTGGGGTGTTAAGAAGTAGTTCATTAGCTAAAAGTATCTCGTACTTAGTGTCAAAGAGCTTAGTGCGACTTTTCTTTATGTACTTCATTATCTTACAACCATCTTGGTGGAATTCTTCAAGTTCGTCTTTAGTTGAGAAGTGTTTGCCACTATTAGCTTGAACCTCTAACTGATAAGTTGAAATCATCCTTTCTCTTAAAAAATTTTCATAATCGAATGCATTAGAAGCTTTTACAGTGGAATTGTACAATAAGTTTATATACTCCTGTATAGTCTCGTGTAATGCAGTGCCAAACACAGAGTGTATCGAACTGCTAAAAGGATAGTGTCCTTGTCCATACTTTAAGTAGAACTGGTGTGGACATTCCAGGTACGTAGAGAACTGACTATAGGATATATTCCTTGTTCCGGATACCTTAGGTACAATTCTTTGACGGATTGTCTTAAGGATTGGGTGTTCTACTTTCTTTTTCTTGCTCATAAATTTCTTTCAATCTGTTCTAAAATAGAATCGATTTCAGATGTGAGAGCTTCACACTCTAACTCGTAAATCTCTTCGTGAACTATATCTTTTCCACTTTCTAATAAATCTTGGAGCTGCTGACGCTTCTCCTCAAGTTGTGTATTTAATCCTTCTAGAACCTTTGACATAATGAATTACTTTTAAGGTTTGAACATTGGGATTACTTTGGCACCTTCGCCTTGCGGTTCTTCATCCTCAGGGATATTAAACAAAGCCTTTACCTGTGGATTAAGTGATCCTTGGTGGATTGTTTCACACTTTGCACATACAAAGACAGGGATAGGGATGTGAGCATCAGCCTGAGCCCCTATAATAAACTTGGAGATCTTTCTAAGTAACACTCGTTCAGTGAATGTACTATTACTGCAACTCTCGCAGATGCACCCTACGGTCTTTGATATGTCTATTCTTAATTCTTGCTGGTCCATTATCCTAATAAGATTTCTTTTTTTGAATTGGGTTTATACTCGTGAATCACCTCATTAAGTGGAGCTGAAGACTTCTTCTCATTAGAGTCTATCTCCGCTTGTGCTTCTTGAATTGTTCTATAGCCGTTACCTAATAAGGCCCAGCCATTTGATGTTGTAGAGTATTCTGGGTAAAAGAACCCATTTACTTCTCGGATGCGATATTGCTTCATTGTTATTAATTTAAGAGACAAAGATAAGGGGGACTTTTCAATCCCCCAAATCTTTTTTATACTATCCTTCTTGTTGTGTTTCTACTTTACTTTCGTTAACCCCAGCGGCCACTGTCATTAAGATACCGGCAGTGCTAGATGCATTCTGAAGAGCTACTCTGGTTACCTTTACAGGGTCTAGTATTCCCATCTCCTGTACGTTACCATATTCACCTGTTCTTACATTGTATCCTTGCCAAAGTGAAGTTTTATGAGATTCTGCCTCTGTAAGATTAGGTGATGTAGTCTTAGCTTGCTCTATCATATAAGACTTATCCTTATTAGCTTTAATCTCAGACAGAATCTGATAGTGGTTCTCGATACCTGCATTCTTAAGAATCTTCTTGAAAGGTGCATATAGAACCCTTCTGATTACACTCTTACCTATCTCCTGGTCTTTGTTGGCTAATACAAGCTCATCTAGGGCACTTTCAGTATTGATTAGAGCTAATCCTCCACCTGGGACTACACCCTCTGCAATAGCAGCTTTAGTGGCAAATAAGGCATCTTCTACTCTGTCTCTACGTTCTTTCATTTCTACCTCAGACTTACCACCTACGTTGATGATGACTACTCCACCAATCATCTTACCTAATCTTTCTTGGAGGTTCTCTCTTTCAAATGCTGATTTAGCATTGTCGATTTGTTCCTTGATAGCAAGAAGTCTTTCTTCAATTTGCTCTTTGTCTCCCTTACCATCAATGATAGTGGTGGAATCCTTTGTAGAAGTAACAGACCTAGCTGAACCTAAGTACTGGCCTAAATCCTTTAGCTTCTCAAGGTTGTGTCCTTTTTCTTTACTAAGAACTGTTGCACCGGTGATAGTGGCAATATCTTCCAAGATTGCTTTCTTACGATCACCGAAGTCTGGGGATTTGATTACTGCTGCTTTACAGGTACCTCTTAGGTGATTTACAATCAACACAGAGATAGCTGCACCTTCTACTCCTTCTGCGATAAGTAACAACGGGCGTTCTTTCTCTGCTGCATACTGCATGAAGTTAACTATTGACTCCGCTTTTGTGATTACCTCATCAACTAACAAGATGCAAGGGTTCAGTAATAAAGAATGATTCTTAGCTTCGTCAGTAACAAAGTGATGGTGTAGTAGGCCTTTGCTTAATACCATACCTTCCACCTCTTCCAAAGAGTCTTCTGCGTATTTAGATTCTTCGATAGATACACTACCGTCTCTTCCAGATTTGTCTATGGCTAATGAGATTAACTTAGCGATATTCTCATCTCCATTTGCAGACAACTTAGCTACATTATAGATTTGGTCTTCGGTAGTTATCTCCATAGCTTGTTCTTTAAGGTTAGTTACTACTGCACTTACAGATGCTGCTATACCTTTTTGGATTTCAACTACGTTAGTTTCCTTGGATGTTATATCCAAACATTCGTTTACTATCGATTGCACTAGTAAAGTAGTGGTGGTTGTACCATCACCAGCTTCGTCTACTGACTTCTTAGCTGCCGCTTTCAACAGTTGTAATGCCATATCCTCTGTAGGATCCTCAAATGAGGTTATTGCATTAGCTACACTGTATCCATCTTTTGTGATACGGATTGTACCTTCCTGGTCCCGGATGGCAACGGGTCTTCCTGAACTACCTAATGTTGCAGTGACTGTGTCTGCTGATAGGTTGATACCTTTAAGGAGCTTTTCTTTAAGCTCTTGTCCTGATGTGATTGTTACGCTCATATTATTTCTTACGTTTTAATTGTTTTTCAGAAATGGCAGGTTCTTCTACTGTTACCGGTTCTGCTACTGGCTCAGTACGTGTAGTTCCTTTCCACATACTTTTAGGTGCATACTCCCATTTACTTCCAACTAATTGGAAGGCTTCTGTATCGGTTACTCTCTTTATGGTACCGTCTGCTTTACTCTTAATACACTTCATGATTATTTCTTTTTTATTCTAGTTGTTTTAACTACTGGTTTTTCCTGTTGTTTCTTTTGTAAGACAATATAAGGTTGGTTATTAGCTAACCAAGATGACCAAGCTAGATTGGTAATGTTGTATTCGGTTATTTGCTCATAGTCTTTTAATTCCTCTTGAGAATCTTCGTAGTATGCCGGCCAAAGGACTACCTGTCCGTCACTTGGTAAATTGTATATGAACGCAAACTTCTTAAGTTCTGTTGACATATTAATTAATCTTGAGAGGTTGATTCTGTATTTTCCAAATAAGCTAGAGGTTCATTATCTCTAGTCGAGTAATACTTATCATCACCAATGTCTGGTAACTCGTGCATTACTGCTTTCTTACAATAAACTCTGTCTCCTACTTGATGCTGGGTTGCTATCCACTCCTTTGTAAAAGGGTTTGTAAACCCAGGACCTACAGCTACTACTTCATAGAGCTCACTTTTTTCCTGAGCAAGGTCAGGTATAACGATTCTGCCTATTTGTGTTTCAGTAGGGCTAATCGCTTTCAGGATAATCCTGTCATGTTTTGCTTTGTAACTCATATTTTATTTATTTAAGGTGCGAAGATATATAATAAAAACCAATTATACAAATATTATTTTACTAGTGACAATCAGAGTATCTATTACCAAATTGAGGTGTCATTTTAACTGTTACGTTTAACTTCAATTCGTCGTTAACTATATCCATCACCTTTTGTATTAGATTTTTGGTCTCTTTTTCCTTACCTATAGGTACACTGAACAATACCTCATCATGAACTTGATATTGAATAATTACTCCTAACTTTCTAAGATTCTTTATTACCATATCAAATACAAATACAGCAGAACTTTGGTTAACTGATGAGAACCTATCTTTCTCTGACCTAAGATAAATCCAGATCTTAGATACAGGATTCTTTATCCATTTCTGTCCTTGGACTACTTTTACTGAACAATCTTCTGCAAATGCCCTGATAGCCCAGTTACGTTGCCAGTATATCTCTAGAAGTTTTTTAGCTTCTGACAAAGGCATGTTACCTGTCTTTGCTAGGGTAGCTGCGCCTGATCCATAAGTGGCACCGAAGTTTGTATTCTTAGCCTTAGACCTTATAGGTTTTATCTTTTTGAATATAGCCATTTGATCCTCTGTTGGTTTCTCTATGATTTCCTTATCAATTTTAACATAGAGTTCTCCTTCCTCTTTGGTAATCATGTTACCTACTACCGCAATGTCTATATGGCTATCATATAGGGGATCATCCATAGTTCTAACGTAATCAGGGTCATACGGGAAAAGATAGTGGTTCCGGGTAACACTTTCAATGTTATTCAAGTCAGACCCACATAGGACATAACCTTCATCATTGATGAGACATCCTCTTATCTCTTCTCCGTAAGGTGTACCTACTTTGGGTAAGTTCACCAATGGCTTGGTATGCTTAAGTCTTAATGTATTGGTATAATCCCTTGCGGTACCGTAAACTCTGATGTTACCGTCTCCGGTATCAATAGCGGCTTCTAACATCCCTTCTAGGAGAGATTTCCTATGACCTAATACACCTAACCCCTCTAAGAGCTCCAATTCTGGTACTTTCTCGTAGAGTTCTATTACTGAGTCACACACAGCTCCGCTACCCTTTTTCTTATCGTATACCTGCGGTACTTCTTTTTGTGTACCTTTTTCTTTGTTCTTAGTGGTATTGAAAGTCCTAGGGTTCCACCCTAATGAGAATAAGAAGTTCTTTATTTGACTATCTGAATTTGCATTAGGCTCTTTGTACCCAGAGACTATTTCAAACTCTTCTTCGTAGTCAAAAGGTACACCATACTCTTCACAGAGTAGTCTCCACTTCTGCCCAGCCACAGACTCTAATCCACCTTTCTTTGTTAGAGATGATTCCTTAGGTCTCTTTACCTTCTTGGTAACCTCTACCTTTGGCATCACAGATTCTAATTGCCTTAGCTTAGGTTCTATGATTGAGTTCAATTTTGATATAGCCGTTTCACACCACTCCACATCAAACCTTACTCCTACTATCTCCTGGTCTCTCAGACAATGCATCTTGAATGCCAAATAGTCAACGCAGTGTATTATCTCATCATCATTGTCGTACATCTCCCTCAGATAAGATAATTGTTCCTGCCATAGTAGATGATTTATCTTAACGTCTTCTTGACACCTGTGCTTATACTCTTCAAGTGTTTGATTCTCCCAATCATCTATGTGAGGTTTAGGTACACCGAACATCTCCCCATAGGATTCAAGACGATGCTTTAATAATTCTGGGAACAGGTACCAAGAAACCGGTAAGGTGTCTATTAGATTTTCCTTAGGTGGGTTTATACCAAGTATCTTTTCAACTACAGGTATATCATACTGGATTATGTTATGTCCTATTTTAGTGATAGTTTCATCCATAAAGAAATCCTTCATCTGATCATAGTCAGTAATAGACCTCACCTTCAGTTCTCCATTGACTACCTTACCTACACTCAGCACGTGTATTCTATCGGCCTCTTTGAGAAGGCCATTTGTTTCTATATCAAAAATGTAAACGTTATCTAAAACCATATTTTTATTGTAGATGAACCTATTAAAATCATAATTCAACATTAAATTTTTGTTCAAATTCTTCTTTAGTCAATATTTGCATGCCTGTAGCCCAGGGCTCTGTTTGGTAGGCATTGTCGTAGAAGTAGCCTATATACTCTCTACTAAATTCTACTAAATGAATCACTTCATCTTCGGATTCTAGGAGAAATCTCCTACATTGTATTGGTGTTATTTCTTTCATAAATTAATGTTTTTAATTAGTTTAAACCACTTGAACCAAATCCACCTTCACCTCGTTGTGTCGGGGTTAAATCGTCTACCTCTACTAGCTCTATACGAGGTGTAGGTATTATCAGTAATTGTGCTATCCGCTCTCCTTTTCTGTACAATGAAAATGCTTCATCAATAGGTTTTACCCTAACCTTTATACAGGACCTGAAATCAGAATCAATTAATCCAATAGAGTTGGCTAGTATAATACCTTTAGTGGATATGCTACTTCTAGGTAGTACCAAAGCTCCGTGGCCTTCCGGCACCTCGATTGCTATTCCGGTATCGTATTCATAGTAGTTATCCTGGGTATTATACTCAGATTCTGTTGCTGCGTACAAATCCATTGCTGCTGCCCCTTCTGTTGCGTAGATAGGGGTGGGGACTTCCCTTACTTTTTTAAATTTTACTTTCATATTTGTTTATTTATTTTTTAGGTGAACCTCCAAAAGCTCCCATGCATATTGCAAAGCAAATTGCTCCTGCAATAAGTAATACACTCCCGGCCACAATACCGATTACTTTCAATGTGATGACTAACCACTTTGGCCAACCCTCTGGGTTCCATTGTAGGATAGGTTTACATAAACCTGAAATGAAAAAAGCACAACTGCTTGCTGCTAGAAATAAAATTAGAATTGCCATAACTATATGTTTTAGAATGCAAATATATACACATCCTGTCTAACTAACCAAATTTATTTTTAAAAAGAAAATCCCCTAGGTGTTTTATGTCTAGGGGATTGATTGTTAATGGTACGTTATTTACTCACAACTTGCACAAGTAAGAAGCTCCTTTGTCAATAATTGAGCTGCATTGAAGTTGTGTTGGTAGTACAGTGACTTCAATCCTAGGTCGTGTGCTTTTAGCATAAGTGCGTTCACATCCTTGGCTGTCTTACTGGAGTCTATGTATAGATTGAGAGACTGACCTTGGTCTATATGCTTTTGCCTGTGTGAGGCTTGTAAGATTACTTCATCCTGGGATACCTCTTTACCTGTCAAGAATACTCTCTTTTGCTGATCACTAAGGAAGTCAAGGTGTAGAACTGACCCATGATTCTTCTTGATTGAATCCCATACATCAGGTGTATTTTTACCTAATGATTCTATCAATGCTTCTAGGTATCTATTCTTGATAACGAACTTACCTTTAGCTAAATCCTTGATGAAGTAGTTACTGTTCCAGCACTCAATGCTTTGAGATACCTGCCCTAATATAAATGCAGATGATGTTGTAGGCGCAATAGCAATCAAAGTACTGTTTCTTCTTCCGGTTCCTTTAGTGACTTCACATTCTCCAAACATCTGAGCTAACTTCTCAGAAGCTGCATATGCCTGTTCCTTTATTGTCTTTTGGATTTGTATGTTCCAGTTACGAGCTTCTAAGCTTTCAAATGCAACCATCTTACTTTGTAAGAAAGAATGGTACCCTAACCTACCTATACCTAATGCTCTGTGTCTCTTGGAGAAATTAACTGCCCGGTCAAAGAACTTGATATTAGATGCCTTCTCAATGAACTCAGTCATAGCTGCATCTAATAAGAAGGTTACTACCTCTACACAATCGGTATCTTTCCATTCCTCATAGTACAAGTCATTCAAAGATGATAAGTCACATACGAATGATTCCTCGTCATTGGATGGTAGGAATATTTCAGAGCAATTAGAGGTTATGAATCCGTTACATACCCACAAATGTTCTTGTGAATCCACCGTAGTACAATACACATCCTCTTTTCCTACATATTCAATTGACGTTATCTTAAAAGATTTTTTTGTGTTGTTTCTGTAATCTCTGTTATCTAATACAATACCTTTTCTAGACAAGAATCCTGTATTTTTTTCTATTTCTAGGCAATCTGGCATATTTGATACATACAATCTCCAACAATCCTTTGTTTGATACATTTTATAACCACCCCTACCGTCAGGTAGGCTATTTTCGCCAGAGGATCTCGAAATCTTTATTTTTGAATTTAAACCTAAATTGTTAAATACTAATTGGAGTTGTTCTAAAAAACTTTTATCTATGTCATAATAAGCTAGTTGTATGTTACTGGAACTACCAACATAAACAGTTCCATCTGCCTCTAATAGGCCTTTTATGTAAGACCATTGAGTTTTCTCAGTACCTTTTAAAATCCAGTCTGGTACAACACCTTTCTTAAAATTTAAAGATTTATTTAATGTCTTTGAGGCTAGCCTTTTCTTTTTTACAGTAGACTGATTAACAGTACAATCATTAAATACACTAGGTTTTCTTTCCCTAGATCCTACAATAGTACCTTCAGAATTTTTTATATCATATCTATTACAGTTATACTTATAGTGAATTTTAGAAAATTTCTTCTGTATATCTTCAAGTAAATCAAAATCATTTTCCCAAACATCTAACATGATTATGTCTTCGTACTGAGTGCCATCTGACTGATATAACCCTAATAGATAAGCTTCATCCTCCATTTCAATATCACCAAATAACCCTTTTTTAGTCTGTACACAGACCTTGTCTCCTACCACTAATTCTTTACATTCTTTCATAATGTACGGTTTATGGTAGTCTTGGTAAATTTTTAATTTATGATAGTCTGTAATAGTATGTGACATGCCATTTTCTAAAGTGACTCTATAGACATCCTTATTTTTTTCCACCAATTTCATAGGTGAGGCTTTCACAACTTTTTCGTTATCAAACAAAGTTAAAGCATCGCCAGATTCGTACAGATCTTGTACTTTAATTAAACCTTTTGATGTTACTGCTACATCAGACCCTACTACACAAAGGTTACTTGCCTTTATCAAATCCTTTCCTTTATATACTTCAGGGGTTGATTCTCCGTTGTTTGCATTATCAGTAAAGAAAATGTATGGTAATCCGGTTTCAAATCTTTTTTGGATGACTTTAGCCCATATCTTTCTCTTTTGCTCATCACCACCCTTCATTTCATTTAACCAATTGGTTGGTACACATACTCCCCAGGTAAGGTGTTGTATTGTGTCCCCTTCACTACGGATGTTTAGCCATTCTTCTATGTCTTTGTGAAATATGTCTATGTAGGCGGCCAAATAACCTCTTCTTGTTGACCCTTGAGAGATTACACCAGTACAGGTTTGGAATAACTCTAAGAAAGATTTAGTACCGTTTGAAGTACCATTCCCTTTTATCTCCGCTCCTCTAGGTCTTACATCACCCATGTAAAGACCGGTACCACCACCATGCTTACTCATAGTACCTATCTCTGCGACTGTTGATAGAATTCCATCTACAGAGTCTGGAGCCACTGATGAGAAGCAACTGATAGGTAGTCCTCTATCTGTACCAAAGTTTGACCATATAGGAGTAGACAAGCTTATCCACCCATTGGCTATATACTGTTGTACTTTAGTACTGAATCCTTCTATGCCTAGAATCTCTTCAGCTCTGTCACCTATTACTTTTAATCTTTCTTCTACTGTTTGCCCTGGGAGTAGATACCCACCTTCTAAGAACTGTTGAGATGCTTCGTTAAGCCATTTAATTTCCATACTAAAATAAGTCGTTTGCTGTTATTGATTGGGATTTCTTGTTGTAATTCACTGGTGTTTTGTGGAAGAAGTCTGTGTGCACCTCTGATGTGGACTCTACGTTAAACCACTCTAGGTTATTGAGAATGTCTTGATTTGTTTCAAAAAGTTGTTTGCAGTTTATCAATTTCATTGATTGGTTAAACCGGTCTTTTATAAACTCAATTACATAAGACTTAGGTAGGAAGGTTAATTCTCCATCTTCAAATATCCAATCAATAATTTTGATTTCTGCATCATAGGCTTTCTTACATGCCCTTTCAATCTTTGCATAGAACTCTTCATTAAACCATTCTGGCTGTTCTTGCTGGATGAGATTGATAAGATAACTACCAAACAATGCATGAAGAGTTTCTTCACGTTGAGTTGCCTGGATTACATTGTCAACTCCTTTCAGTAAATTCCTCTCTTTGTTAAATGACTTAACTATAAGAAATTGACTGAATAGAGATACATTCTCAATGAAAAGACTGAACAGAGCTAGAGTTAAAGTATAAAACTCTTTGTTATCTGATCCTGCATTCTTCAAATATTTACTGAGGTAGTCTACTCTACCTTGTATGCAAGGCTCTTGTAAAGCTTCTGTGAACTCATCATTGAATCCTAGTATTTCTAATAAATGTGAATCCTTGTTGTTCCGGCAGTTTCGTTACTACTGTCGTGGTTATTAACCTACTGCATATTACTATGCAGAGCAGACTATATCATTATCCTCGCTAAAAGGACATCTGGCACTTCCACTCACTTGAGTGTACTCCCCTTCGGGATAGTCGTTACACCTTCTCTTCTCAGAGCTTGGCTCGGTATTGTCCTTGATTAGGAGTTTCACCGAATTCACCAGATTATTCAATAATAATTACTTATTAAGGGCACTACTAAATCAATGCTAAAGAATGTCTCACTTCACTCTCTCCAAAAGTCATGCCTACAGCATTAAATTCAGGTTTAGGGAAGTGTTTGTACAAATCTCCCCAAAATGTCTTTACATTAACTTCTATCTGTGCAATAGCTAGTAATGAATTCTTAATTACATTTTGCTCGTACTTCTCAAGCTTGGTATGGAAGTCATCAACGTCAGAGCTATAATTGAACTCTGTGTGCAACCAGTAACTGTGTGTGATAGCATCTACATACTTTATCACATCTGGGTACTCAAATGGTTTAAACGCAACCCTCTTTTTAAAGATTGACCTTTTGTTGTCTTGTTCTGACATACTTTTTTTGTTTTAATTGTTTTCTCCCTCAATGTCGAGGGGAGTAAATAAATAGCAAAACTTTGAGATTCAAACTTTGAATATTTACTCTAGTTTCCTAAACTTCTGTATTAGACGCTCTTTTGTATCAGGTTTGGTCAAATCAACTTGAGACTCCCCATCATACTCTTCTGTATCTATCACTATATGACCATTCTTTCTGTCAAATGAAGATTGGTATGCTACATCATCATCACCATATCTATTACCCATCATATAAAATACATTGGTCTTTTTGGATACTGTGAAGATTATGTCTGCAATCATGAACTTCTCATAGGTGCCGGCTAGGTGTTGTCCTTTGATTATATCTAACCCTTCTGCAGATCTATTAGCCTGTGCAGGAGATATGATAGGTACATTCAGAACCTTTGCCAATCCTTTAGCTTCTGTGAATACATCTGATGCATCTTCATTCTTATCCTTACGATTCTTGGTGTTACCTAACTTCTCTAGGTAATCTATGATGATTAAATCAGGTACGAAGTCCTCTTGGAGTCTCATCTTTCTTAAATGATTCTCTATGTGAGATAGGTTAGTACGCCCAGGTGGAAATTCGAATATACGGATGTGTCCTTTTAAGTCTTCAAGACTCTTTGATACAGATGCTTTATTGTGTTTCAATTCAGAAACGTGTATACCTGTGAAATAAGCGTCGTATCTTTTACCTACGTAATCTGCAGAAAGCTCTAGGCTATAATGCATAACATTCAGACCTAGCTTAGCTGCATACCCTCCACACGCTGTGCATATCCAAGATTTACCTCCCTTCGGGCCTGATACCGGTACTACTAAATCTCCTCCACCCATTCCACCATCTGTTAACTTTGTCCAGGTAGGCCATGGGAAAGGTACAGGTTTACGATTATCCTCTTTGTATCTAGACTCTACATCCTTCTCATAGATATGTACTTCATCTTTAGGTTTACCGGCTGCAACCGACTTAGTTACTAGAGTTGCGATATCCTCTGTGTCAGAACCACCATCTAGCATATCTACACTATCTAGTAGTGCTGATTTAACCTTTTGAATAGCACAGAATTTATGGAACTCATCTTGAGCCCAGTCTATATCGTCGTGCTCACATTCATAAGACTTCTTCAACTCTTCTTTTATTGCTATACCCAATACCTTATCGGTTAGTTTCTTTATCTCTGTGGCAAAGAACTCCATGGTTGGATAGGTATTGTACTGACGGAAATAAACAATAGTTTTGTCTATTATCCATCTTTGAGGGGCAGACTCAAAATGTTCTGAGTCTATAATGTCAGACACGTCTTGTAAAAACTTCTTAGACGTAATTAAACTGTAGAGAACCTTAATACGGAAATTATATCCGTATAAGGACAAATTTTTCATTGTCAATGTACATAAATTTTAAAGTTAATAATACTAAAACTGAATGTGTAATGCTACAGAATACCCTCCTGCTCTAAGATAGTTTTTACCTTCCCAATAAGGTCTTCGATAGTTCCATCATTAATAATGACATGATCCCAATCTGTAATATGGTCTAGACTAGTCTCAGATGAATGATTGTCTGTTGACACTAAGGATGGCCTTACTATCTTAATACAGATTCCATTTCGGTCTTTAATAGCTTTAAGTTCGTTAGGGAAACGTGTGTCACTGACTATCCATTTACTAGGACTGTATTCAGACATTTTAGGAGGTCTATATTCTGCCATAAGGGCATTTACCCAAGAGTTGGGGTGAAGACCATCTCTTATTGCGTTTGTCCCAATTTTTTGGAGGAACATGCGTCCCGTCATAGGATGATGACTGACAATTGTAGGAGTCTCGCAGTTAAGGCATAGACCATCTTTATGCCCGTGCTCCATTACAATATCACATCCACAAGGTTGATACTCATCTTTTCTATCCCAGCACCTAGGTAGAGTACTTTCCTTAAACTCTGTGGTGTACAGATACTGTTCATCCATACCTAGTAAGATAGATGCTACCTTTCTTAGAGGACCTGCCCATTTCTTGATTTGGTAAGGTGATTTGGTAGGTTTTAATACATACCCTCCATTTTCTTTTAGGGGTCTACCAAACTCATCTTCTTCATATGTGTCAGGCTTAGGAATTGTTAACTCCTGGATTATCTCAGCTACTGTGTCTTTTCCTTCAGCCGCACCCCATTCTCCCACTAAGACTAATGAGATGAGGGGTGCGTTTAATTGTTTTTGTCATATATCTAATTTTTAAATTTCCAAAAATATCCCATCGCTGTTTTACTGTGCCCTAAACAACATCTTCTAATATTAGAGATACTGCAATTATATTCTATAGATGCGTGCTTACAGGATTTATATTCTTTTTCTTCCCCGCTTGATAGGTCTACCCTTACTACAAGTTTAGATTTTTTAAGACCTGATAATTCATAATCTAATTTCTTACCTTTATTCCAAGGTACAAATCCCTTTTTAAAAGCACCTGAATTAGGATTTTTACTATTGTATATACTAGTACACTTTAAAGAGCATAATTTACTACCTTTTGAGGGGTTAGATTTAAACTTTATTCCACACTCTATACATATGCATTGGTTAGCTGTACCATCATTCCAAGTTTTATTCCCTTTTTTAAAGGAAGTTTGATTACCAAAAGTAAGACCGTCACCACCATTAGTGTAATTAACTAGATTACAACCGATTAACTTATAATAACCTATCCAAAATTTCTCCCAATACTTCCAACTATCTATTGGAACTTCATCTATAATCTCCATAATAGGGTTAGTGTTATTAGCCCTAAGCTGATTAATCCAGTTTCTTTTGTGTGTATTTTTATCTCTACCCTTATTTTTATGATTCTGGAATCTCTGCTTTGGATTATTTGTTTTACCTACATACCTAATGTAATTAGTTGTAGGATCAATTAAAATGTAGATGTAAGTAGTTGTTATATTATCTGTTTTCATGATAATAAATATAATAACTGCCAGAACTAATACATCCAGATATGCTAATTAATATTTCATAAATCTCTATTTTATATTGTCAAAAATTGTTAACCACTTGCCTATGTTGGGTATGGTATCATATAATCTATCCTCGGAGTGCAAATATAGGAAGCCTTTCTTATCAAACAAATTTATTTTTGATTCAAACTCTGAAATAACTTCCTCCTTATCTTCATCGCTTACATTTACATCGTGTAAGTCCATGATTTTAAACATAGTCTCAAGAGTAGACTTGCAGTACAGTACCCTATCGTATAAAACTGAATTAGAAGGCTTATCCTGGCACGTTTGGTATATCTCCTGTAAAGTTACCTTCTTAGAGGTAGAAAGTGCCGGAAACAGCTTAGGAATGGTCTTTTCACCTAATCCATTGATACCTGATAGATTATCGGATGTATCACCATTCAAACTCTTGAATACAGAGAAGTTAACTGGGTGTATGTTATACTTGGCTAATACCTCCCGCTCAGTGATGAATAGTTTTTCCTTCGGCTTGTAGACTGTCACCTTATCTGTTACCAACTGATAAAAGTCCTGGTCTGTGCTCATTATATAAGTGTGAGTATCAGGTTTATCTTCCAGATACTTTACTAGTATGGCTGCAACGTCATCCATTTCTAAGTTTGACTTCACAATCATAGTGATAGGCAGACAATTAAGGTAGTCAACTAACCTAAGTAGTTGAGCTTGTTTGCTATCTTCCTCCTCTGATTTAGATTCAAATATTCCTTTCTTTACTATGGAAGTATTGTCCCTGTTAGATTTATAATCTCTACATAGGTACTTCCTAGATTGGGATCCTTTCTCTCCATCCCAGGCTATAATGATTTTAGTTGGCCTAATCTCCCGAACAGCAGACCCTAGGCTCTGTAAGAAGCCTGTGAGTCCTGATACGTGATGACCAATACTGTTGAATTTGTTATTACGGGAACTGCTGAAAGACCTGATGAAAGTATTCATCGAGTCAACAATAAGTACTCGGTTCTTTGCAGAAAGGTGCAGTGATTGAGGTTCTTCGGTGTCAATTTTATCGAAAAGAGATAATAACCTAGATGATTTGTTCATAATTGTTTGTTTAATCTTCTTCTTGTAAGTCAGGGTATGCAGTTACAGTGCCTTCCTCTACTTCAGCTTCCTCTACTACTTTAAATGAAGTTCCTCCAAATATTGAAAGCCATTCATGTTTATGTTCTTCTTTGTATTTGTTAATAGCTGCTGGAGTATCTTCTATAAATCCGTAGTCAGTCATTATAATTTTAGAGCTTGCGGTTGAATTGGAAATGTGGTTCTTCATCACCCCAACCTTACCCCTCTTAGCAAATGTTATAGACTTAGAATCTTTTACTGCATCGATATTTGATACCCCACTATTTACAATATTTCCATATGCAATTACCAAACTTGCATCAAAGAATAGCGTAGACCCTCCTTTAGGTATTCTCTTAGGTTTTTCTACAGGGGTTGCTGGTAATTGAACTCCTTGTTTATTTACTACTATCAAAGTATTAGTATAAGGTGATGTTGATTTCCTAGACATAGGAAAGTGATGATTAACAAAAGACCCCCAAGTAAGGTTACTTGAATTTGCATTCCAGCGGCTATCATTTTTACCCATACTTACTGACATATCACAAGGTAGACTTCCCATAGAATCTATACAGAAAGTTATATTATAAGGTAATTTTCCTAAAGACTGCTCTTTTAATATATCTAAAATAAAAGATCCTGTAGTTTCTATGGTAGGACAAACTAATCTATCCGCATATATAAAATCCCCTGAGTGTATAATCTCTCCTGTTTCTTCATCTACTGTTTCATCTAATTGAAATCCTAGCTTAACTATTCTACTCCAATCCCACTTCATCTCATTGATGATAAAAACAACTAAATCCCCTTGTTTTTGTGCATTAACCGCAGCTTCTAATAATGTAGTTGTTTTACCTGTATCACTTAATCCTAGTAATAAGGTAATGTGACCTTTTGGTATACCAGGTAACCCTATAGCTTTACAAAATGCTGGACTTAAAGGTATCCACTCTTGGGGTTTAAATACAGAATTGTTTGAAAGATTATGAGAAGCCTTAAACTTCTTCAGTAACTCACTGTTGAACTTACCATTCACCGCTTGGTTAACTACTGCTTTTATGTTAGCAGTGGGTGTTTCTTTTGCTGTTTTAACGCTTTTTGCCATATATTATTGTTTTATTGTGTATTTATTAATGCTGCCGTACCCCATTCATCGATATAAAATTCTCTTTCAGTACCTGAATCACTTTCTTTTAATTCTCTAGCGTCTTGCTGTCTTAGTTCATAGCTTCTAATCTTACATTTAGGTATAGGACCCCATTGGCCATAAACTGTGATAACCCAGTGGTTGGGAAGAGTAGATTGGAAAAATGTTGTGTATTCTAATGTTCCTATCATACTATATGTTTAATGTCTTAGATGTGCATCCTGATTCGAACAGGAATCTCCAAGTTACAATACCTAGGCTCTAACCGATTGAGCTATACACATTACCGATAGGTTTTTAAAAGAAATTGCCTCCAGAACCTAAAAACTGTGCTGACCTTCGATTCAGATACCCAAGTGTGCCTAATAGGCCTAGTATGCTTACGATTCCTGGCCAGGGACTATTGATGATACTGAATATTTCTTTCAGTAATAGGGATGTACCCTTTGTTAGGGCCACGAAATTTAAAGTTAGCTAGTTTATCTTCTCTGCTTTTGTACCCTTGTGACTTAGCTAACTCTTCTAGGGTTAATTTTTGTTTTCCTTTCTTCATTTTGATTACAATTTATAGACTTGTTCAAGTAGTTTTGTCCTGATTACTAATGTTTGTTCGGCACTAAATCCAAGTCTGTTTAGATATAAACCTGTCCTGTAGTCAGTCTCTACATAAAGTAAGTCGGCAAGAGACCTTATTATTTGAAGAGTTTTGTCTACTTCCATTCTTTCTTGCTCAATCTTGAATGATTCCGAAATAGTTACTGTAGGTTGTTGTGTGTTTGTCATTTTTATTTGTTTTTTAATTTAAGTTAAAACCAAGGTCACAGGAAGCCAATCACTCACTCGGAGTTTAAAGCTATGTGACCTTGGTGAAGTGTTAATTAATCTTCTTCATCAAATACATCATTCCAAGACTTCTTATTAGAAGTAGGGGCTGAGGTTTTTGTTGAAGACTTTCCCTTAGGGATTATGTGAGATAATTCGTCTTCCTCTTCCTCGTCTTCTTCTGGTTCAAGTACCACTGTCTTTTTAACAGTAGGTTTCTTTTTAGCAGGAGGTGGTGGTGGTGGTGTTTCTTCCTCATCTTCTTCCTCATCTTCTTCTTCAATAGGTTCTGGGGCTCTTTTAACAGGAGCTTTTGCAGGTTGAAGTGGTGCAGCTTTCTTAACAGGAGCTTCATCTTCATCCTCGTCACCTGGCTCTAGGTATTCTTTTAACATTTGCTTCAATTCATCATAAGACATTGTCTTGTAGAGTATCTCTGCTGGATTCTTTTGCTCTTCAAGCCACTTTTCAACAGTTTCAGCATCAGTAGACAATGGTGTGCTCTTTCTCTTTGGAGTGATAGTCACGTCAGTGTACTTACCACCGTTCTGCATAGAAGCCTCAAATCCTTTTATGGTAAGGTCTACACCATCTTGGATGTCAGCCATAGTCTCATAATCTTCTGTAGCTAACAATCCGTCTAGTTGTTGAGCAACTGTGGTACCAAATTCCCAAATCAATGGTCCTTTTGCTTCATCTCCTCTTACAATTACCTGTACAAAGAAACGTTTGTTGGGTCTTAAGGCCTTAGCAATAGCTCCATTCTCTTTAGTGATTGTAGCTAGGTTAGGGTCATTAGATGCTTTTGCTTTGTTAACCTCTTCCCAAAGACTCTTTGTGAACTTAACGATTGGATCTGTCTCTCCAAATGATGTAAGGCAGATAGGAGCCTTCTTAAAAGTGTCGTACTTGTGTACTTCCAATTCATGGATTGGATACTCAGAGTACTTGTTGGGTAAAATCCTGATCTGATACTCCTTGTCAGTTTCAGGTTTAAACTTAATTTTACTGTAGTCTGTCTTTTCGTAACTACCTGTTTGAGCTTTCTTCAGTCTTTGTGCTGCTAGCTCGCGGATGCTTAGTGCCATAATCGATGTTTGTTTAAAATTAAAAAATAAATGGTTATAAAAAATGTTTAATCTTTTAGATATTAAAATTATTCTCTGTGTTAGGAGTTGTATCTATAATCTTATACAATTCTGTGTTCAGTTGAGTAAACACCCCCTTTCTGGTAAGTAATATACTCTTTTGGTACTTTTCCCATGGAACTTCATAATAAGTGTTAGTGGTTCCATTCTCCATTTGGTTAAGGATATTTATTGCGTTGATTGAAAAAAGAGTCTTAGAATCTTTGTTTCGGTGTAGCAATACTGTGTTACCTATCACTTGTACCTCTAATAGATTACCTGGCTCTACATTGTAGGTTAAGATATATTCCTCAGTCTGTTTAGATGTGAATACCAATATCTTATTGTTAGCAATAGTGTAGGTAGACTTTATCTGGTCTATCATATCTTGCAACTGCTCCTTTTTACAAAAGGTAGTAAAAATCTTGTTAGCAATCTTACTACTTTGTCTAGGGGGATTGTCGTCAATTCTGTTGTAATTCGTTTCTTCTGTCATTTCAATTAATTATTTGCATAGTGTTATAATCATCCCCATACTTAACCTGGGTCACAAAACCATCTTGGTCTGTTATTTCTTTTATTTTATTTATCAACTGTTTACCATCTTTCTTATTGTAGTCTATCAAGAATGAATCGTAAGTGTAAAGAACTAATTTACTTCTATAATCTTTCAACAGTTGTTGTAAATCTTCCATTACAATTATGTTCCTGTCTGTTTCATAAGCCTGTAATAGATAAGGTAACACCTGTGTCTTACTCTTTATTCCTTTGATAGGTCTTTTTGTTATTATTGACTTGATATAACCATTCTCATTATACTCAGTCCACAAACTGTTTCTTAATTCGTGAACCTTATTGAAGAATGCAAAGTTAGTGTATTTATTTGAATCATTGTATAAAATTTTAAAAGTTATTTTTTTACTCTCATTATGTTGATCTTCCGTAATCTGATCAACCTCAAAATACATCTTACCTAGGTGAGTGTGGATATCCTCACCATTGAAGTCATACCCTATTAAATTAGCAAGAATCCTAGGGTGATAGCTGCTGTAATCAAACTCCAATAGAAAATCATTGTTAGGTACAATCATTTCACGAGTACCATCAGTCTTATTCAATGCTCCGAAGTTAACATTATTAAAAGCGTTAGAGGGCCTACCTGTAGCAGTGTACTGATTGTAGTGTGTATACACCTTATCCCCATCGTGCATGTAGAGTAGGTTAGGTACATCAAACCCCTTAACCTTTATACCCTCTCTCTCTATGTTATACAAGACAGTGTTTAAATCTTCATTGTAGAATGAAAAGTACTTCTTGGAATAAACATTGCTATTCAGTAATGACTTTTGGTCGATGATAAAGTTGTCATACTTCTCTGCTAATTTAGATATAGGCACTATCCTGTTGATACAGGGATTTGAACCATTCTGTGAATATAGCCAAGTTTGGATTGGTTGATTATAGGATTCTAAGTCTAGTATCTCCCCTGTCTCTAGGAATTTAGCCGTTTTAAGGCAGATTAAGGGCATTTCTAGGTTTAAATGATACATAACCCTCTTTGCGTCATAAACGTAAGCCTTGAGCACCTTATGCTTAAATAAGGCTAAAATGGACTCATGGTCTAGTGATAATGTTTCGGAGTGATTTATAGGCAGTATAAAACCAGTTCTTGATTGGGTAGGTTTAATGTAATAGGCACACACATCTGTTAAGATGGGGTGAAAGTTGTCATTCATTAGTATAGGCTCTATGAACGAGTGTTCAAGATTATACTCTGAAAACTTCTTTAATTGTTCTTCTGTTTCTATTATGTAAAACATAATTACTCTTCAATCAAATGGAAACACTCTTTCAATATTTCTATCTTTAACCAACCCCCAAGTTTACCTTCGTAACGGGTAGGTATTTTTACTATCCACATATAATCATTATCTTCTAATACTTCCACATTATACACCTGACCTACAGCTCTTTCAGCAAAAGTTAGTCTACCACCCTTTTCTCCCATGTGGTCTTCTATTATAGGGCAGAAGTACGGTATTCTATTTACTTGTATTTTCATTTAACTTTACTTTTTAAATTTTCATAAATATTATAAGATAATAATCCCACTACTTCTAGGCAGAATAAATCTCCAGGTGTAGTGTATTTGTTATACCAATTGGGAACTATGTGTAAAAATACTATCAATAGTATTCCTATCATTTCAATCAGTGCTGTCATCTTCTTGTATTGCATAACTCTTTAATTCTTTTTGAATCCAAAAAGACATCTTTCTGGCGTGAAATAACATTTTCTGTAACTCTGTTAAGAGATATTCTCTTAAAGTAATTTCTACATGTTCTCCACCTACCCATTTACATACACGCCCGTCATCAGATGAATATAATACAATATCACCTAAAAGGATATAATCATAATTACCTTCAGTCACATACTTAAATCGAATGTTGAAATAATTCTCAAAATAAGTAATGTCGTTAAGTTCGTAGTTAAGCTCCTCTACTAAATCAATACAATCTTGTCTTGTTGTGTCCATAACGTTTTTCTTTTAATTAGAATGCAAATATAGATGTTATTTTAGTATCACCAAAATTATTTTTTGTAGTACTGAGTAGGATTGGTGAGATACTGGTTTAAATAAAGCATCTGCCTTGATGCCTGGTTTATAGATTTCATGTTTCTATTTATTACTCCTAATACTAGCATCCCTGACATGTGCTGGTCTTCTAGTGGTCCTGTTAGCATCCATTGTATTTGGACAGTATTGTATAATGGGTTTGAGGCTAAAGCATCGTAGTTATCTTTAGTTATCTCAGTGATGGTGGATAAATCACCATTTACTCTTTTGGAGAAGTACCTGTAGTAGTATCCATTCTTGTAATCTTGTTGTGTAGGCACAGAAGTGTATTGTACGGGTGTCACGGGGGTATTAGTTTTAAGGGGTATTGAATTATCATAAGCCATTGTGGCTAGGCTTAACGTAGGATTTTTGGTGCTAGATATCTTTATTAGCTCTATAGAGTCCGGAGTAACTGTTTTGTTGGTGTAGTACTTACCATCATAAGTGCTACAATAGTATCCTTTGTAGCTCTTATTAGTTGTAGAGAGTATATACTCATCACCAGAGGTGAACAGATTAGTGGTTATCTTATTGAGCGGGTAGTAAGGCATGGATTGTGTTTTAACTATTAACCTAATGGGATTTGGTTTGCTACTCTATCTGTTATTACATTACCTTCATTGGTAGCATTCTGATTATATACTGTTAAATATCCTACAGATGCATCTTCAGTATAGATAATATCACCAGCAGTATCTTGAGTAGATTTAACCCCATTAATTGTAACCGGGTTATGTATTACTATTTTTGCTAAGTTATTATCTACTATTTTCTTTAATTGATCTGGTAATCCTGTGTAATCTTTGAGATTGTGCACTATATTAGATATAAGTGCATTCTGGTCTCCATTATAAGTACCTAGTTTATTAAGAGTGGCAACAGAAGTCTTAGTTGTTGTATCTGCATATACACCTTTAGAATAATAAGCAGAAACCTCTTTACCTTTTATATAGTATTTTTCGGATTGTTTTTTAGCATCCCCAGAGTTTAAAAATTTAGCTATAGTTCCCCTATCCACCACTATACCTTTATTCAGCACATCCAGTGCAGCTTGCATTTCAGGTAATATATCCGATGCTTGTAATGACTGAGTTGTTTTACCATTGAATACTACAGCTTTATTATTGGGTATGCCTATAGAAGTTAATCCTACTAAAGAAAATTCTGCTAAATCTGTTGCGTTAGTTACACCTATTATATACAAACTTCCATCGTAATACATCTTAATCAAGCACATTATGTTTATATATGCTTTTACAAATTCTTGTGCTGTAGCTAAATTTTGTGCTAGTACACCAGCTACCTCTTTAGATAAATCATTCCTGAGCTCATTTTTGCCACCTAATTTTTCTTGGTTAAGGAGAACTACTTTAGTTCCTATAACAGTTGTCCAATCAGACCCTTTTAGATGTTGTTGTAACGCTGTTACTACAAATCCTAGATGCTTTCCTTCGTACTCTTTAGGGAGTGTGTCTTTGTTTACTGTGAATATCTGTCCTTGTACTATACCTCCTATACCATCTAAAGTAACTTCTAGAGATAACGGAACAAACCCTCTAAAGCTATTATCTGTATTAACCTCTAATAAGATTGTCTTTAGGTATGTATTACAAGAGCTTACTATAGATTGGTCTGGGTATGTAGGTTTAGGGTTTTTTGGGTCAACGAATGCTTGCAGGGCTTTTCTTAAATCCAATACGTTATTTGCTACGTTTTTTAAAGCATCTTGGTACTTATCTTGAGGATTGGTTTTATTTGGTGTTTGTTGACTTTGAGCATACTGTGTTTGTTTTGGGTCTCCCGCCTGTAGACTTTGACCTTCACCTATTTCTTCGTGGGTGTGTAAATCGTAGTATATTCTATTTGTAAGGCCTTCATTGAATTGTTTTTGAGTTGCTGTATACACAGAACCTAAGTTTGCTCTAGCCTGTGCTGCAATTCCTATCTCGGTTGCTTGTGATTGAAATATCTTTGAATAAATCTTAAATGCTCTAGTCAAAGCATTATTTCCTAGGATATTTAACTTAAACTTGTTTTCAACTTTAGTATCCTTGGTCCTTTCGCAGTAATTTTTGTCTATTATTGTTACTACATTATTGTCTACAAAAATGCCAAAGTCGTTTATACTACCAAGCGCATAAGACATGTCCTTCAATACAGAATTTAAGAATGTATTTATACTAACAGCCCCTTTTCCATCACTGCTATTATTACCTGTCAACTGTTCAAATAAATCTTTTAGGCGAGAAGTGCTAACATATACATTGCCTATGTAGCCTAAAGAATGACCTTCAGGTTCATTCTCTACCAAGAACGGCTGCATTTTATAACCATCTGGAAATAGAGTATTAGGATTATAACCTCCAGGTAAACCGGTTGCAAAAGTGGCCTTATCGTTATAAATGAGAACATTCACAGGATCAATCGATACACTATCCACAGATGCCAGACATAGCCCTATGTTAGCATCACCTTTAGTTGGAAGTGGAATCTGTATGTTTAGGTATTTGTTTGGATTACTACCATTGTCATACAGATTAAACATTATGTTTATTATATGAACTAGGTATCCAAACTGGATGTAAGAGTAGCCATTATCCTTCTGAGCATTGGCACCTGCCTTAGGGTTATTAGGTATCCCTAATGGATTTAATATAGTGTATTTATTATTCCTATCTACCTCAGTATTAGAGTCGTATGGATTAGGTATTTTATCACTTTTTAATATTTGACCTGCAAAATCAGCAGGTGTCATATTAACAAAGCTATCCATTATACTAGAAAAATTAGTTTTAACGGCAGTTTCCTCTCCTTTTTTGCCTACGTTATTCTGTGGTCTGTTCATCTTCAATGTATCTAGTACATCTCCAATACTGATTAAGATAGTGGTACAATCATAGCTACCATCCGGCATAAGCTCGAAGGTAAAGTTTTCGACCATCCCTATTAAAGCATCGTAGTTTCCAGAGAATCTATGGTTGTAAACCATAATATTGTTATAGATATTCTCTAAAGATAATTGTACATTAAAGGCATCTAATGAAGGGTCACTAAACTGCCTCATTGGATTGTCAATGAACTTTTGTAAGTCAGTGGGGTTTTGTTTAATATTACCGGGGTTAGGCTCAGACTTATCATGATCTTTATCTAAACCACTATTAGTGTCTATGTAAAGAGACCACCCCCATTCAAGCATTACCCAAAAACCTGTACGTAAGAATAGTATCTCTAAATCGTCTAGTTGTGGTTTATCCCATGCCTTGAACTTAATGGTAGCTTGTCTCAGAGACCCATAAGCACTTTTGTTGACTATATCAATAGAGGTTATACCTGGCATGGGTCTTATACCCAGTGGTCTGGCAGTCGGTGTAGTGGTAGTACTGTAGTTCCCTCCATAAGAACCTCTATTGTTACCTACTCCACTTCGAAGAGCAAATTGATTATTGTCAGAAGCATTAGGGTATAAAGTACCAGCTTCTAATACATACTTACGTGCTAGCTCATCACTGCCATTATAATTAACCAATGAGGTCATCTTAGCCCAAGCTGCTTTACCTGAAGTGTACTCTTGTACGTTTCTACTACGGGTAGCACTAGAGCCTCCGTCTTGTAAGAGGTATTGTCTAGCTAATAACTGTCTAGCTACAAAAGGTGGGAAAGTAGACTTAAAAATACTCATTAACTTAAACCGTTTAGTTTATTGTAATTCTGTTTTATGGTTACTGTATCCTGTGGGATTCTTACCTGGGTACCGGGCTCTATAAATAAGCTGTCACCTAGGAATCCATTGGCTACATTGATAATCCAATAGTCATCTGTGTTTCCATAATAATCTGAAGAATACTGGTCTACCCTGTCCCCAAATACACTCATGATGTATATATCGTTAGCTGATAGTGGTATCTCAGGGTATTTAGCAGGCTTGTAGTATCTGCGACCTTGGTCATCTAATAATATTGGGAATCCTTGATATCTTTGCATGTATATAAATAGTTAACAAACAAAATTAAGACATTTAATTCAATAAGCCAAATATGAAGTTATAAATTATTTTTAATACAGGTTTACAGCTTTACTCCATTCATTATCCCTGTCCCCCATTGTTTTATCTATACCAATAAATGGTGTGATACCCCATGTTTCAGTGCTTATTGTGTCATTGTCTGTACTGTGAACAGATCGTTTAGGTAAGAAGTTCCAAATAGGTATAAATTCCATATCTACCTTAAGCATCATAGGAAGCTCGTGCATATCCTTGTCAGCATCGTTAGTTGTCTTATCTGGTGAATTTAAAGCTATCTCCCAAGGAGCTTCCTCTGGTACAGTAATGGTCAAGGAGTTAATGATTCCTGGTTGATACTTTATGTAATCCCCTACTGTCAGTTCTATTACAGTACCACGCATCTTATTAGCCTTATAGTCGGGGTACATAATGGACTTCAGGTAGGTAAGTTTTTGGTACAGAGGCTTCATTTCCTGCCTTGAAAAAGCCGCTACGGTAAAGCTTAAATTTATGTTACTAGTTACACCATCGTAAGAATAAAAAGTCTCACCTCTCCCTACATATTTGATTGGGTTCCAAGTAGGTGTTATGGAGTCTGTAATTGAACCATTTAAGAATGCTCTGAACACCATAAATATTCCCTTAGAGGTATTGTCATGGTCTAAGGCTTTTATCCTGAATTTGATTAAATCTCGAACATTCTCATTAGTAACAACCTGCCCGTTCATATCTTGGGTGTTAGCCCCTATACCTATAGCACCTTCTCCATAATAAAGACTGATGGCATTTATTCTATCTTGATAGTTTGTACCAAACCCGTCATAGTTATTAGTGTTAATAATACCTAGCCGGCTATATATGTTGTACTTTTTGGTATTCTCAGGGGTATCTAGTGTTATTCTTACACCGGTGTATGCTCCAGGTAAAGCACCTACTTCTGTATTAGGTGCATAATCAGGAAAGGCATTAGGGTTTATGGCTCTTTTATATGCCCTGAAGTCTTGTGTAGAGAAGTCAAAAGAGTCTCCTACCGATGTCTCTGATGGGATGCTTAGGATAGAAGTCTGAGGATCAATCAGTAACATATCCTGCTCTGATATAGTCACTACATTAGCGTCTACAGTCGCAGGTTCGTAGGCGGCATTAAAAGTACTTACATAGGACTTTATAGATGTTTTGCCAATACCATAAAAAGAATTAGCCCCTCCAGAATAATGGAAGAGTTCTTTTTGTGTTACGTACAGGTCATTGACATTCAGGTTAGGGAATACATTGTTACCTCCCATAGTCATACCTTTCAACAGGTTGACTAATCTATTGTTACCGTTCTTATTATTCTCTGTCGCAATATAAGTGTACTTAGCATGCTCATCTATATGCAATCCGAATCCAGCACGTGCATAGTGTTGTCCAATAAAACTTCCTGCAACATTTGCAAGAAGATTTTGATTTAATGGATTGTACTTTCTAGTAGGATCCGTAGTAATATAATCAGAAATAAAGCTCTTGACTTGATTGAATAGATTTCCTTTATTACCTTTTTGATTACTTACAGGGGGTGCCACAACTAGCTTTTCAGGAGCTGCAGTCATTTGCTGTAGCCCCATCTGTTTAGCTGTAAACAATAATCCCTTAGGTGTAGCTAGGAACTTTGTAGTTCTTACGACATCCCGGGCAGCCTCGGCAACAGTATTAAGTATACCTGGCATTACATCGTTTGCAGTTGTGGTTATAAAAGGTTGCCCACTATCACCACCTCCAACTTGATCTTTACCAAATGGTAATTTATTCTGCACGAAATTACCCTTACCTGTATAATAGGTAAAGGTACTTACGTTGTTGACTAATTGGGCTAAAGTAGGATTAGGCAAAGCTTATTTAGGTTTGTTGTCTAAATACTTTTTTGGATTACGTGGTGCAGCAAGTTTAGTAGGTTTGAGCTTCCTTAGCCAAGCTGCCGCATAAGTTCCGAAGCCTGGAGTACCCCATATACTAGACTGATTGTTAAGTGTATCTGGTACAATAGCTTGACTAGGGGGTTGGTTTCCTTGGTAGTTTAAACCAGACTGGATTATAGTGTCTTTTATACTCATTGTTATAATGTTTTCTTATAAATATCAGGGTATGTGAAATATGTATTATTAGATTTAAGCATAAGCACTGCGAGACATGCCTAAGCTAGTACCTACTCTCATTGAATCCATGTATACGCCTGAAGGTTTAGAAACAGATTCTAATATGGCTGCCAATAAAGACTCTGCTCTGGAGTTACCTGAATTGCTATTACCTCCTCCGTTTAGTAATCCACCAGGATTAGTCGTAGCAATTATACTATCGTTTCTGTTAGGTTTAACTAGGTCTCCTGCCGGAGTCTGAATTACCATCTCTCCAGTAGGGGCTATTAACCCGTCATCCATTGTTTTTACAGATGGGGCGGGTACAGGCTTAGGGTCAGTGTTTAATGCAACTAATGCTGAAACAACTGCAACACCCGCTGCTACAGCCCCTACCCAGTTACCTATAGCCGCTGCTGTTGCTTTTGACGCAAACGCTGTTGCTATAGCCCTTGCGGCCATAAAGCCCATATATCCAGCACCTAGTGCTACTGCGGTAGTTATACCCCCTGTAGTATTGAGTATTGAAGTTAGACCTGACAATAATTGACCCATAGGGCCATTAACTAAGCTCATAAACCCGTCTTTTACTCTATCCATAGAAGCTTCGTACTCCATCTGTTTATCTACTAAACTTTGCTTTGCTAGAAGCTCTGCACCATTAGTGGCAGCGTTCAATTCAGCTCGGTACTTAGCTTCATCTGCAGAACCTTTTATGTTCTTTAAGATTTCTTCTTGAGCTTTTCTAGTTTCTACAGTAGAAGTCCTTAATACCTCTTGTTGCCTTAAAGCATCTGACAGCTGATCTACTGTCATTCCTATAGCCTTAGCTTCCGCTTCTTTAGTTACTGTGTTTTGCTCAGCGAATTCAGCTAAGGAACCTACGTTCTTTAATTCTTCTTCTAGTGCACCGGCAGTATCCCCCGATAGAGCTAGGGCTCTAGCTTTCTCTAAGTTCCAAGCTTTACCTGTTAATAGTTCGGCTTCTAGTTCATTCTCAATAGATGATTCAAAATCAAGAAGAGACCTTGAAGCTGCTGCTGCATCTTGCAAAGATACTCCTAGTGCTTTGGCTTGGGAAACTGCTTGTGCTATTGCTTTAGGGTCGTTCTTGTAATTAGCTGATATAACTCCACTTACTTTAGCTACATCCTTTAATACATCGCGGATGTTTAAATTGAGTCCCTTGGCTTTATTGAATCCAGCTACTTGGTCAGCTATATTATCTGTGACTTTGTCGGTAGACTTACTGTTTACTAGACCTAACTGACCTATCTTAGCTGCTTCTTCTGCACTTAATCCTAATTGTTTGGTTAGGTATATTTGAGACTGAAGACTCTGCTGTGTATATAAAGCTGATTGCCCTGTAGCAGCTTGTAATTGTTGTTGAGCTTCTGCTTGCGCTTTTACAGTAAGTAGTGCCTTATCTGTTCTGTCATTTATTACAGCTGCATATAGAGAGGTGGCTTGATAAGATTTAGTTATTTCCTCTGCGAACCCTTTAGTTACCCCAGAACTATTAGCTATTTTAGTAGTATTCTTATCTATCTCAAAAGTAGCTTCTAATATTTGCTTAAATGCTGATGCTAATGTTAAATTAGTAATTGCGCTAAATGGGTTTACTTTACCCATCTTCTCCCAAAGAATTTGCATCTTACCAAGTCCTTTAACTTGGTCTATCACCTCTTTGGTTAATTCCTCAGCATCTTTTACAGCCTTCTCTTCTGCTTCTATTAATTCAAGCTTAATTAAGGCTTGTTCGGTTAAGAGTTTTTTTTGTTTACTCTGCTCAGAATTTAGTTCAGCTGCCAATAAAAGTGCCTCCCTTCCAAGCTCCACAACTTTATTATTAGCTTGAATTTGACTCTCTTCTAATACAGCGGTGTCTCTTAGTTTCTCTTGTAAAGCTATCTTTTCTTTTAGTTTGGCAAGATCTTCCTCCTGCTGTTTAACACTAGCTAATTGAGTTTGCAGTTCCTCCTTTGTTGTAATACCAGCTTCCTTCTGCAGCTTGTTTATAAAAGCTTGCTTTTGGGCTTCTATTATTCTACCTTGAACCTGTATCCTTTGCAAGTTCTCTACTAACTTACCATAATTCTTATATGTTGAAGTAAGGCCTGAAGTTAATTCAAGAGTTCTTTCTACAGAATTATTGATATCTGTAGCTTTGGATGCTATATTGGCATACTCTTTACCAAGCCTACCACCAGTCTGTATTAGTTTATTGTGAGACTCATCTAAATCTTGTGATAACCCCAATGAAATTTGTTGGGATTTAATTAATATGTCATTAATCCCTTTTATATCATTCAAGACGTCTGTCTTAGGTCCTTGTGGTGTTTGCGATGTTGCCATAATCGGTTATAAATATCAGCCGAAATGAAAAACCTCCCTTTACTTTTTTAAGGTGCCGGAGGGTTTTGTTTTGGTTTTATATAGGTTTGGGTGGTTTTCTAGGATTTTTGGGCGGGGCGTTATAATCTGGGTTAAGTTTATCTGCACCTTTACCTGTTATCATATCGTTCATTGAGAACTGAGTTCCAGGTTTGGTAGATTTAGAGTTCTCGGCTCTTTGTTCGTTCTCTGCTTTAATCTCTGAGCTTAGTTTCTTTACCATCCACTGCCTAGTCTTAATAGGCATTGAGTAACAATCTCTGTAGTTAAAGCCTCCTCCTCCATGTCGCATAAGGTAGAATATCTCATTTTTGAATACATCCTTCCTTTTTACTATGTAAAAGAGTAGTTCGTCAGGTATTGACATCTTAGCTACTCCTAGCAGTTCTATCTTATGGCCAAAAAAATGTAGTGGTTATCGGAATGGTGAGACCCTCCACTTTCTCTTGTTTACCGTCCTTAATATAAGTTCCGGTACCTTTCCAGGTGTAGCCAGGTGTTACAGATTCGATATAAGCTTTGAGTTTCTTTGAATCAATCATTAGAATCCTATCACAGAACTCTCTGATGGACCCTAGGTCTTTTCTACCGTTTACCTCTGTGATAGTGTGCTTATAGATAAGTCTTGTGTCGATAGTAGCTTCAGGGCTGATTTTCTTAAGTCCTTCTACTTCTTTCTTCATTGCAATCATATCATGGCCGGTAGGTACCTTAAACTTGATTACAGTGTCTTTAATCTTGTATTCGAACTCATTACCGCCTGTGAATAGTTCCCACTTAACTTCTTTCTCTTCTAGTTCTGATAGATTGAAAGTGATAGGGTTAGATAAGCCTTCACTGATGGTATAATCAGAACCTATTCCTAGGATTCTTCCTGCAACCATTAGGGCATCTTTATCACATAGGACTAAATCATTAATGTCTATGTCTGTAACAAGGATACTTTCGATGAATCTATCGATAGCAGTATCGTTCTTGATATAGTTAGGGTTTGTTAGGATATCCTCTTCCTTTGCGGTAGGGTATAGTACTTCTACATATCCTTGTGAAAGAGGACTTTCGGCTGGGTATAATTTACCCTTTGAAGGTAAATCTATCTTCTCCGTTGGGAGGTTGAAGGGATTTTTGTTTTTCATATTTTATGTTTAATTAGTTTGTAAAAGTTTATACTAATTGAGAATTAGGTTTATGAGCTGTGTATAAAGATAAATTATCAATAATTTCAATGTCTGTGTATCTAATTATTAAATCCTTAACCTTATCTTTAAGTAAATCATTTTCACCTAAAACAGTTAAATGCTCATCAAATAAATCATAATCTATTTGTAATGCTACACTATTGGTGTCTGGAATATGATGTAAAAGATAGTTTTTATCCAATAAACAATAGACTGTCGTTAAATGTTTTGCAGCAGAAATATTTTGCTTTTGCAATGTAGATTCTACCCATTCTAGAAATTGTTCTTGAATCATATCTTAATAATTAATTTTATTGTTGTAATTTTACAAGAGCAAAAATATGCCCTTCTTGAGGTGCTACTCTACTATTTTTTAGTTTTTCTATTTCAATAATAGAAGAAATTGGTGGTACTGCATCATTTAACTCTGATTCTGGGATATTAAAACCACTTATTTGTATACGTGGAAACTGAAAGTGATAATACCTTTCGTCCTTCATGGTCCAGCATACTTCAAAAATATCATCACTTAGTTGGTTTAAGTATATTAAATCTGCATATTCCGATATTTCAATTAGAATGGGAAATTCGTCCTTATTTATCATGCCACAAAGATAATAACAATTATTGATATGACCAAAAAGTATTTAAAAAAAGTAATCCCCTTGCAATCTTATTGAACAAAGGGATTGTGTAGTACTACTAGGTGTTAAAATTATCTAATCATCATCTATATATGCTAGGATCATAGTCATACAATGGATCTTTTTCATCTATTATATAACCATTTAAGCGATATTTATTTATATCTTCTGCGCTTAATGGGACAGATACATCACCTACACCATATTCACCCTCCATATATTCATATCGTTTTTTATATTTTTGAATACTATCTCTGTTTTGAAATCTAAAAATACCTACATGTTGTAAATCTCCTACTTTTTTATTATTTAAACTAATTCGGTATGGACTGCCCCAACCTATAGCTACATAATTTTTAGTTTTATCTGAGGATTGACTAGTGCTATCTTCTGATAAATCTTCATCATTACTTATATTAAGTTTTTCCGGAGTCATAGTTGTTTTGCGATTTCGCATTTTTACCAAAGCTAGAATAGTCCTCTTACTATTATCATCTAACTTAGTTAAATCCTTAATAGGGGAATCATTAGTGGTACCTAAATTATCGTAATAATTATTGTAATATATCCCACAAAATTTATTAGCAGAGTCTGGCGTATCTTTAAGCAACACATTAAATCCTGAAGGTTCCCAGGTAATATCTTTAATTTCTGAATTACCTATTTTTTTACCTACTAAAACTCTAGATTTATCGTCAAAAGTGGTGGAGTAGTCTTCACTTAAGTTTTTTTTTAATTTTTCAAATGCCCTACCTATATCTTTTTTTTCACCTGGCGCAACTGTAATCTTGTATTTATTGTCTGGAGTTTTCTCTATTGTGTATATGCTTTTAGCTTGAAGTGCCCCTAAAGCATCTGTAGGTAACTCTTGAGGTTTACCATCAACTGTATAGGTAAGTACAAGATTCTTTCCGTTTCTAACTATATCAATGTCTTTTTCGATAGTTCTAAACTTAGAGTTGGATATAGGACCTCTTACAAAGTCAGTTAGGTTGTCTAGGTCTTGGTCTCCTGTGGCCATTTCTGTAAGAACCACACCGGCTTTCTTCTGAACACCCTCATGAAGAGTGAAGTGTTTCCACACCTGTTCTGTCATCTTCTCTGCCGGTACATTCTTATCGTGTGATTTCTCAATTACAGACTTGTAAATCTTGATTATTTTCTGGATTAAGGCTTCGTCCTTAATAACCTTTTTTAGCCTCTTCTTGAAGACGGCAATGTACTTTTCCATAGACTTGTCACGTATTACTCCAGCTTCTTCTGATAGTTTAGTTTCACGTTCCTTAACTGCTGCAAGAGCTGCTTGAGCCATGGTTAAGTTCTTGATTACTTTTCCAAGAGCTGTTTCGTATTTTTTATCATCTATTGATTTGATGAACTCTGCTGCTGAATCTACTGCTTGTTTGATTTGTTGCTCTAGTTCTGCTGAGATAGTATCAGGAGTAGATGTAGATTGTTCTCCTTCTACATTTTCTGGTTGATCCTCTGTTTCTTCTGCAGGAGCTTCTTCTTCTTCAGGTTGTTCTTTCTTTTTCTTTTCTTCAAGGGTAGTCAAACCTTTTTTAACAATCCTGACTTGATCGCCTCTTTTAAGAGCAGCAGCTGCAGCCATTTTAGCTTGTAGATCTTTATCATCACCTGTGGTAGACTGTATAATTGTCTCTCCGGCTTCGTTTAGGGTAGAACTTCCTTCTGTCTTCCTCCAATTGTTCCAATTAAAAGGGTCTATACCTTGTTTAATTAAGGCATTTTTTGATAATAGCTTATAGTCAGAAGGATTTAAGTCCATATCTTTTAAATCGCTTTTAGCGTGGTATTTAAGACTTTCTACATCATCTACTATTTCCCATCCAGTTACTATCTTGTTGTCAGATTTACCTACTGCAAAATAAGCATACTTAGGATTTACTTTGAATGTTCTAGCTTCTCCTAGCTTCTTACTTGTTATTTGACTTCTCCAGGTACTTACCTTTTGAATGTCAGATGCATCTTCGTTAGATACATCAAAAGAGTTCTTCCAATTCTTATCTTGTAAGATTGCATTTACAGCTTCACCTTCTGTATCAAACCCTAAGTTATCCCATTTTTGAAGGATTTTAGATATTTCTGGATTTGAATATTCATCGGCTATTTCATTGTACTTATCAAGCTCGCCTGTAGCGTATTCTTTTAGGTTTATTTTACCTGATTCAATGTCTGCAATGAGCTCTGTTTTTGCTTGCTCAAGAAGTTGTAGGAAATTTGTTGGCATGTTTTTGTTTAGTTATGTTATTATAAATATCAATTGGTTAGAGTTGTGTATCGACAGGTCTAAAGAACTCTGATATATCTTTTGCATTCTTTTCCAGATTACCTATGTATTCCACACCATCTATTATTGTGGTTAGTGCAAATAACGGCTGGAGGTTGGTGTAATGAAAACATAATTGTTGTTGAGTAATATCTGTTAAATCATACTTTGAACAAGGTTTAATGTGATCTAAATGCCATAAGGACCCATAATTGTCCCAGGTCATGGTAGGTAAGAATCTAGCTTCAAGGTATTCTTTTAAGAAATCCATAGTGCATCCTACTAATTCCATAGTCTTTGCAGACTTCTTAGCTTTACCTTTTAATGCGGAATTCACTCTAGACCTAAGACTCGTGCCTAATCTGTATTGAGGATCTGTAGCTCTTTTTGATTTTACATAATCTTTGAAGTATGTGGGATTCTTTTCTAATAAAACTTTTTTCGCTTTTTTCTTTTGGTCTTTACGTTCAGGTGTTTGTTCTTTCTCTAAAGTTTTTTTGTGATCTTTATAATAACTCCTCTTGCTTATTTCTTTTATCTTAGCAGGATTTCTTTTCCTATAATCTTGCATTTTAGAATTATGCTTATCTTTGTGTTTCTCATCATATTCTTTTTCATATTTACCATGACAAGTCTTACACGAAGATTTCAAACCATCATATTTAGTATTACTTTTATAGAAATCGGCGCATGTTTTTACTTCTTTACAACGAGCACAAGTTTTAGGTATAAGTGTTAAATCCCCTAGAGGCGGCTTGTAAGTTAAACATTTCTTACAAGATGCACTGTACCCTGTTTTCTTTACTCTAATTACTCTGTACTCTGATACAGGTTTCACCTCCTTGCATCTAAAACATTCAATTTCTGTTATATCTTTTTTCATGTACAATGTGACTTAAATTAAAAATCCGTACCACAAAGATACGGATTTATTTTTAACTTTTTTATATAAATATATAAAATCAATAATTAAGCACGAGACCACTATGCTTGAGGGTAAGGTCAATTGTAGTATATGCCTCTCCCGAATAATCGTAAGAGCCATATTTTACAGTTAAAGGAAATGCTCTTTTGATAACCCATTCTCTTACAATATCATCGGCTGGACCTAGGATTTGCAAGTTAATATCTTTGGTGTAAAAATCCTGATAACCACCCCTAGCTGACAACAACTCGTATGACAATAAACCCCACTGTTCGACCGCTTGGGCTCCAGAAGGTGCAACAGGGTCATACAATGACAAGGTGATGTCAGAGTATTTTCTTTTAGACCTTAGTGAGAAGTAGCTATTGATATAGTGAATATCAACGCTTGAGTCTTCCCAGCCTATACCATCTACTGTTTTGATTTGGTATGCAGGTATACCATCTATAATCATTATGAACCTGTGTTGCAATATCGGTTCAAATACAACTGGAAGGGTTTGAGTACTATCAAGAATAGGCATGTTTTGTAATTTATTTAGTTGTTATTTTTTTATTTATTGGTTATTAGCTGAATGTTACTCCTTGTGGTGTGATATCGAACTCAAGTAAGATAAACTCTATGCTCATTGTTGGTACAATCTGAATCTTACAGTTCAAGATGTGGTTAGCTACATCGCTATCTGTGTTGTTAGTTGCATCACAAGTAGTTTTGAATGCTGTGATACCTTGATTTTGTTGTACGTTCTGTAAGTAAGGGTTAATCTTATTTAAGAAAGAAGCTCTGGTTGCATTAGAGTTTTGTTCGAACACGAAGTCGTTAGCAATGTTAGAGATGTAATCTTTCAATGCGATTAACAATCTTCTTACGTTCAATCTGTTCAAGGCAGTGTTTTGCTTAGACAATGTCTTTTGGCCCCAGATTACTACACCTGTGTTAGGAGTCTTAATGATTGGGTTGATATTAGCATTGTAAAGTGTACCTTGTTCAGTAGTTGAAAGTCTGTTCTTGGTATCGATTGCTCCACCTAGAGTACCTCTACCTGTACCTGCTACAGCAAACCATGGTGCAGCGTTAGTATCGGTGTAAGCTATTGCTTGAGGAACCAATACGGTTGGAGGTACGTAGATGTTCTTAGATGATCCGATGTCTCTTACTTTAACCCAAGGGTAGTAAGTTGCTCCGTATGTACTATTTAATCCTGAAGCTACTTCTACAGCTGTGTTAACACCTTCGTTTACACCTGTCAAATCGCTTAAGTATACAGCATCTCCTCTTTGTTCTACCATTGATTGTGCGTATTCAGTAACTGCTCCGTGGTATTGGTTGATGATACCCGGCATTACTAAGATACCGTATTTGTATAGTTGAGTATTAGACAAGATGTTGATTGCTTGTGCGAATGCTGCATATCCTGCTGTTTGGTTAGATGATAGGTCAAATCCGAATACGTTAGTACCATCTGTAGAGATGTTAGCTCCTATATTCTTGATGGTTTGATAAGACATACCATCTGTACCACCTTGGAAAGGAAGTATGAATTTGTTATCGTTTGCAGGTATAGCGAATGGTATGTTATTACCATATCCAGCTTCCAAAGGAATTGGGTTAAGGTAGTTTGCATTATCTGGGTTAGTGAAATCAAATCCAGAGTAGATGTAAGAACCTGAATTAGAACTTACGTATGTTGCTTGAGGTAAGTGGTATAGTGAACCAAATCCGGCAAATGTTTCGAATAAAGGTTCATTACCATTTATGACTACATTATTAGGTATGTTTTCACTTATTACCGCATCTCCTATTATTACTCTGATGTAATTAGATACATTATCAAAATCTCCTTCTGATACTACCTTATTACTTACACTGTCGTAGTAGTTGTATCTGTCACCGATTGCAGTTCCGATGTAATTAGCATCGTTAGGGTTAAGGGTTACTCCTGTGTATTGTTCTAAGATTACAGGTGTTTTATCTGTATCGCTATATTGTCTTACTAATACATCGAACTTAGTGTATACAGTAGGATCAGGATTTACAGTTATGTTTGCAATTGCAACTTTAACATCTGTATTTCCAGAGAACCCTTGAGCTCTATGTGCGAATTGGAATAATCTGTTGTTGTTGTTATCAATCACCCATGGTGTTTCAGCATAGTCGTACCCTTCTGCATTTGAAGATGTGAAGGTGCATTTACCACTTTGAAGTATTAGACTCACCGGTGTAGTAGTGCTCAAAGATGCGCTTTGGAAGCTCAAGTAAGCGAAAGCACCTCCTGTAGAAGCAGCAGCATTTGTTCCTAACACATTTGCATAGTAGTTAGGATCTGTGCTGTACATCGATACATTTGCTGTTTGGTTTACTTGATTACCAGCTATGTTAAGTCCTAAACTATTATTTGATGAGCCAACTATACTAGAATTATTTAAACTTGCTAGGTTAGGGTATTTATTCAATGAAGGGTGTAATACTGCAATTACACTTCCAGGTACTGCTGTAACTGGGTCTACACCCCCTACAAGTATTGATTGAGATACTGAAGCAACTACACCTGTTGAAGTTGGTGCAGGGCCTGCATAGTATCCATTGTAGATTGAACCTGTATAGATTGAAGTTAAGATTACGTTGCTTCCTGACAAAGAACCTGTAATGCCTGTAAGAGTTGAGTACCCATTTATCAAGCTTACCAAGTTATTGAATTGGGATAATTGACTTCCTGTGTTAACAAAGTAGTTAGCATCTAAAGCTTGTGTCCCAGAGTTACCGTATATAATTTGATATGAACCGGTATTTCCAGTTACTCCCCCTGTAAAAGGTACAGTAGTGATAGGTAATTGAAGAGCTGCATCTGTTCCTTTTGCAAAGTTAGGTCCTGGTGACCAACCTCCTCCTACAGAATTCCCGTTAGAGTCATAAGTTTGAAAAGTAATTTGTGGATAGTAATTATTTGCAGATGAACCGTATCCTGCGGCAAATTGGATATATATTTGGTATCCAGCATTTAAAGTATTTAAAGTATAACCTTGGTTACCGTTTGTGTTTATATTTGAAATGAAATTACTTACAGCTGTTGTATAGTTTGAGTCTGAAGTTTGTACAGTATAATTACCTAATGTGGTTAATATTTTATTAGTACTAGTATTTATTATTTGAAGGGTGGCTACAGAGTAATTACCATTATTAGGTACATAAGTTGGAAAATTATTGCCATATACATAACCTGTTGCGGCATTTTCTGTATATGTACCATTACTACCTCCAGACAATGTTGCTACGCCTCGCGTTACACTATAAAAAACAGAAGTTGAATTACCGTTTACACCATAACCTTTAGGTGCAAATAAAGTTAGTGTTCCACCACTGTAAGATGCGCTATAAGAAGACATATTACTTACTGAAGTGGATAATGTTGATCCTATCTGATCTTGAGTTAATCCAGATGCTTGTACTGAACCTATGAAATAATGGGTAGTATTGTCTTGAAGATAGATAGTCCTAGTAGAACTGGTCGGTATAGCAAATGATGCTGAAGCTCTTGTTTCTGCTACAGACGAGAAAGTGATTGTAGTACCATTTAAAGCAGCACCTTTTCCGGCAGGAGCAGTAACTGTCAGTGAATTAGTTCCTGTTATAGAGCTTGTGTAAGCTAGTGAATTGCTAGCTAAAGTTGTATTGATTGTAGAAACTAAATCAGTTGTAGCTAAAGCTGTAGTTTGTGTATATGAACCTAGTACTGTGCTTCCTGATTGAGGATCGTTAAGTGTCAAGGTGATGTTGCTACCTATGTTACCTGTACCATTTACATACAAGGTTGTGCTTGCAGCAACATCTACTACTACAGAACCTGAAACAACTACAGGAGCTGGGTTGTATCCGTAGAAGTATTGAGTACTAGCACCTGCTATTGTAATCACTTGTTGACCAGAGCCTGACAAAGATGATACTAATGATGCTGTAGGGATAGCTGTGTAAGCTTTAAGGCCTACAGATGCAGACACTGCAGGCTGTACAATAGCAGCTAAAGATTTAGCCGGAGTGAAACCCCAACCTCCATTACCTAATACCCTCGTTACATTGATTGAGGTACCAGCTTGCAGGTAGTTATACACAGTTTGTGGTACATACGAATTTGAAGTGTCTGTTCCAAACACTGCACTAAATTGTCCTGGGGACTGGATACTTGTTGGAACATAGGCCTCTCCTTTCTGTGTAGGCCCTATAATGGCACATCCATCAGGGATTTGGATTGGGGCTATGAACGACTGGTTTACCTCGCTGGTATATACTCCTGGGGTTGAGATTGTTTCGGTCATTTGTTTTAAGTTAGTTATTTACGGGTGTTTTTGCCCTATAATAATAAATATCAAAGTTCTTGTGGGTAATTGTTAATTAAGCTAAATTTTCATACTGACCATTAAGATACTGTTGGTCTATAGATGAAAGTGGGGATATAGAACCTAAATTTACAGTTACATGTCCATATAAAGGTCCCAATACAGTTACAGGTGATATTCTAGACCCATTCGGTATTGTTAAATGTAGTGTAGACGTTGCAGGTTTTCCATAAAGTGTGGTATAGTTTATGTAAACATACGCAGATACATTTGTATCGACAAAATCACCTTCTGTTGTTGAAATAGTTATATCATATAGATAGTTAGTCCCTCCTTCAGAGTATGCACTAGCAATTATATAAATAGGTGTAATGGCTGGCCGAGAGGCATATATTTGACCCCAGGTAGGGTATTGGTTAGATGTCATCGGTAAACTATTAATGTTCATATACTTCATTGCATCACCTGCAGTTATAGCATAGTTGGTTTGTGGAATACCTGTAGTTTTTGCAGTAAAGGTACCGTTAACTATACTCTGTGACGCTTCTAAGTATGTGGTTAAATAGTTAGTAAATGCTGACCCAGTCAAAATTATTATTTTTTAAGTTCTTCTATTTGGGATTGGAGTTCTTGTATTGCTTTAAGCATTATTCCAACTGTGTTACCGGTATCCATTACATTGTGATTCTTGGTAGAAAATACTTCATTGGTATCATCAGCTATAAATCCTACCTTTTGTGTACCTGGGTCTGACTTATAGGTATATGCTACAACCTCTACTGTTTTTATTAAATCTAATGCACTACCTGTGAATGGTACTATGTTATCTTTAAGACTTCTTAAAGAAGATTGTATGAATCCTGCAGAGGTAATTGTTCCTGTGGTTGACTGCGACCCTGTTACTATAAATTGCGTAGTGGACGGATTACTTCCTGATACTATGACTGAGCTTCCAGACACAAAGCAATATGTACTTCCGGTTGTAATAAACGAATAGTTAGGTGCAGGAAGGTTGTTTATTCGACTATCAAATGAAGCAGAAGCTACGTAATAGGAAGAAGTGAATGTATTAAATGAACCTGTGGTGGTAAATATATTTGTGTTTATCGCTGTCCAGCCTCCATTTCCGTTTAGGAGGGTGCCTACTTGTCCATTTAGATTTAATGATGAAACTGTACCAATATTAGATGCTGTAACTGCCCCTGTTAGCCATAGAGTAGGTCCATAGATAGTCCCTGTAAAGGTTGAAAAACTTGAGTTAACGTAAAGATTATCTAATAAACCCCCTCCCTCCACTGCAAATTGTAAATTTTTAAACCCTGTTACATTTGGTCTTAAAATGTAAGCATATGCCGTATCGGTCCTAGTTAAATGTAAATCTTGAGAAGCATTGATTATGCCATACACATTTGTGCCGGTAATTGTAGCTGCAGTAACATTCCCTCCTACAGTTATGTTACCTGAGCCACTTATACTACCTGACACATATAGACTTGCTGGAGAAGTGGTTTTTATCCCTATACCGAGAGAGCCACTTATAAGTAAGTTATAACTTCCTGATGCAGTTAATGCGTCTACTAGTTGGGTTACATCAGCTGGTTGGACTATATTACCAGTTATTATGTTTGCTTTGGATAATTGTGCCATATACTATAATAAATATAAAGAGTGGATTAAATATTCTTAGATGCTTGTTTAGCTATTCTCATAGCCTCTCTTGTTTCGTCTGCAAATGCTTTCATTGATGCAGCAATTCTATCTTTTTCTGCTTGTATAGCAGATTCTTCTTTTTTTACTTCAGTTAATACGTCAATCTCTAATTCATCTATATCACCATCTTTTACTGCTTTATAGATATAAACTCCAGCTACAATTAAAATCGTAAATAAAATGATTAGTCCTAACATAGTATATAGTTTTTATACTAATAAATATAGTCAGAAAAGAAAATATTACATATTTCTGATACTGTTTTATTTGTTGTATCTATACTGACAAAATTAGTAAATGGTTGTTCGTAGTTAGTATGATATTTTTCTTTACCTCTAACCTCGCTAGTGTGAATATAGTATTCTGTTAATTCATTCCCAACCTTTTGTTTGAAATTTTCACGTTGGTCTCTATAAGGTGAAACCATTGCTACTATTACATCTTTATTATTTTGATGTAGGTAGTAAGCTATATTTTGAGCTAACTCAATATTATCTCGTCTACCTTTTTCGGAATAGTCTTTATTATTGAATAATTTTCTCATCTGGTCACCATCTATTAAAAATGCTGATTTGAATCTATCTTTT